>JAABUZ0100004139.1_pt1 | contig 20375 bp, 26 predicted proteins | sample 5562091 | NCBI WGS metagenome assembly JAABUZ01 (sample SAMN12813069, study PRJNA571459) | rock metagenome | isolation source: Antarctica rocks | place: Antarctica: Victoria Land, Linnaeus Terrace sud | collected 2015-12-21 | reverse complement strand
CATGGGACAGAATGCCAGCCGGTCTACGTTCTCGTCTCGGTAAACCGGAGCATTCCGCCAGGCATCGTTGTTGATAAGCGCCCCGGTAGCATCAGCCGACTCGTACTCTTTATCGCCCTCCAGCACAATCGCACTTTTTGTCCCGTTCTTCTGGTCCCTGGCAGACCGATTACTGAGATACAGCAGCTTGCCGTCACGCGCCGTAAGTGTAATTTGAAAATGCACATCGGGCTGGTGTTGGCCCAGCGTCAGCCCCTGCTTCTGGTAGTCGTCGGCTTCCTGGCGCGTCATGTGCCCCTCAGCGACCGCCCTCTTGATGAACTCCTGCTGGTCGGTGACATCTTTTGCCCGCAGCGCCGCAGTCCGCACATCATGCACCATTACCTGGTACGTCAGCGTAAACCCGTCGTGCAGACGCAAGTTCAAAAGCTGCTGCGGGGTGGGGGAGGGAGCAGGGGGAGATTGGGCGAAAGCGGCGGACGACAGCGCAAGCGGCAGCAGGACAGAGGGAAGTAGAGGTTTCATGGCAACGGTTCTCCTGCCTGGCGGGACTGTGCGCCCGCTTCTTTTGTTCCGTCTTTCCTGACTTCTTCGGGTTCTAAAATCGTCACCGGCTCCGACATCAGCGCGGCAATCGCCCGCATCGTCGTTTCGCTGATAATCGTCAGCGCGTCTTTCGACGAGTCCGGGTTCGCGGCCAGCATCTCCGCCGCCGTCATCGGCTTCCCAATCGTGGCCGTCACATGCGCCCGGTGCAGGCCGCCCTGCTTCGGCAGCACTTTGTTCGTCCCTTCCAGCGCAATCGGAACAATCGGCACTCCGGTTTGCTTGGCGATCAGCGCGAAGCCCTTTTCCGCCGGCAGCAGCGTTCCGGCGTCGGCGCGTGTTCCTTCGGGGAAGATGCCCATAACACGCCCCGCTTTCAGCTCGGCAATTGCCTGCCGTATCGCGCCCCGGTCCGCCGCACCGCGCTTGACCGGAAACGCCCCCATTGCTTTGATGTATGCGCCAAACACGGGAATACGAAACAACTGGTCTTTTGCCATCAAATGCAGCTGCCGCTTCGTGACCATGGACAGGTACGGCGGATCCATATAGGCGCTATGGTTTGGGGCAAGAATAATCGGCCCCGTGTCCGGAATATTCTCGCCGCCGACCACCGTAATCCCCCCCAGCAGCGGCATCATCAGGCGCACAAAGACGCGCGTGATCGCATACGCCCGCGTGTAGCGCTCCGGCGGGTACTCCTTATCGGTGATTGTTTCATTCATGCCGCGCCTCCGCATACTGCCTGTTTTCTGCGTCCCGGCACAGCGCCAGAATGCGCGAAACGACTTCGCCGACGCTCAGGCCGTCGCTGACAAGCTGCACCGCGTCCGCCGCTGGAACCATCGGCGCGGCATCGCGCGACGCATCCCGCGCATCCCGCTCGGCAATGTCTGCCGCAAGCTGCTCCGTCGGCAGCGGTATGCCCGCCTCTCCCAGCTCTTCCCGCCGCCGCCGCACCCGCTCGGCCTGCGAGGCCGTCAAGAAAACTTTCACTTCGGCGTTCGGCAGCACCACGGTTCCAATATCCCGCCCTTCCATGACAATCCCCCCGCGCCGCCCCATTTCCCGCTGCAATGCCGCCAAACGCTCCCGAACACACGGCAGCGCCGACACCGGCGAGGTCAAATTGCTAATCTCCGGCGTCCGTATCTTGTCCGTAATGTCCTGCCTATCGGCAAACACCCGGCCTTGTTCCAGCCCAATCTCCAACCGCGCCGCCACTTCGCATACCGCTTGGGTGTCTCCCGGCGCAATCCCGGCCTGAGCGACCGCCCACGCCACCGCCCGGTACATCGCCCCGGTGTCCACATAGGTATAATCCAGCGCCGACGCCACCTGCCGCGCCACCGTGCTTTTCCCCGCCCCCGCCGGCCCGTCAATCGCCACACTTATTCTCGCCACACTTATCGCCGCATTCGTCATAGCCGCATTGTAACCCGGTGAAGCACAAGTTGTCAACGCAAGGGTACAATAAGCAGCAGGAGGCCACCCCATGTCTACAGTTCTGCTTGAAGACGCCGACAGCCAGCTCGCCCAGCTTGTGCAGCAAGCTACCAATGGCGAGGAAGTCATTATCGTTCGCGACAGCACACCTATTGCTAAGTTGGTGTCATTGCCAGCGGAAGAGCCGAAACCGCGTCGGTCCGGTTACGGCAGCGCTAAAGATGTGATTCTCTACATGGCCGATGATTTTGATGCGCCTTTAGAAGATTTTAAGGATTACATGTAGTGGATATACTTCTGGACACGCACACATTTCTCTGGTTCGGTTTAGCGAGTCCAAAATTGAGTAACTTTGCTCAAGGTTTGATCCAGAACCCCTATAATCGAAAATATCTCAGTATGGCGTCACCCTGGGAACTCAGCATCAAAATCAGTGTTGGCAAATTTCAACTGGCGGAGCCGGTAGATAAATTCTTTGAGGACCAAATGCATCTCGATGATATTAATTTTCTGCAAATCACGTTAGCGCATATCGCCCGCGTGGCTACGCTGCCGCTTCATCACCGTGATCCATTCGACCGGATGCTCGTCGCGCAAAGCCTGACCGGAAACATTCCGCTCGTCTCCGCAGACGCAGCTTTAGACGCTTACGGCATCAATCGGCTCTGGTAAACAATCAGAAAACAAATGAGTACCTATCCCGACCTAAACAGCAAAGTCACACTCGCCACGCTTGCCCGCAAGAAGAAGCAGGGCGAAAAGATTTCCATGTTGACGGCCTATGACTACCCCCTGGCTCTCCTCGTAGACGGCTCCGGCGTAGATTTGACGCTGGTCGGCGACTCGCTCGGCATGGAAGAGCTGGGCTTTGAGACGACTCTCCCCGTGACTATGGACATCATGCTCCACCACACCAAAGCCGTCCGGCGCGGGACCAAGCGGGCGCTTCTTGTCGCCGACCTGCCGTTCCTGTCCTATCAAGTCAGCGCCGACGAAGCCGTCCGCAACGCCGGGCGGCTGCTTCAGGAAGGCGAAGCGAACGCCGTCAAGCTCGAAGGCGGCGTGTCGATTGCACCCACGATCCGGCGCGTCGTAGACGCCGGCATTCCCGTCATGGGCCATATCGGCTTTACCCCCCAGAGCGTCAATTTACTCGGCGTCCGCAAACAGGGCAAAGACGAAGCCGGAGCCGCGCAGGTCCTGGCCGACGCCCGCGCCGTCCAGGACGCAGGCGCGTTTGCCGTCGTCCTGGAACTCATCCCCGACGCCCTCGCCGCCCAGGTCACAACCTTGCTTTCCATCCCCACCATCGGCATCGGGGCAGGCCCAGGCTGCGACGGTCAGGTCCTCGTCACCTCCGACCTTCTCGGCCTGCGCCCGGAGCGAGCCGCCTTGAAACACGTCCGCCAGTACGCCCAAATTGGGGCAGCCATCAAAGAAGCATTAGCCTCTTACCGAGAAGAAGTCGAGACAGCCCAGTTCCCCTAATTGCTTTTTTGCTATTCTGCAAAATTAAAAACTACGCTCAATGACACATCGGCGGTCAAAGGCCTTGCTTGTTCTTCTCCTGTTCCCCGCCCCGTTTAAACAGTGGTGGGGTTAGGGGCTTCCGACTTTGCCGCCCTGGGGTATACTCACTGAACACTGTTCTGAGGAGAAACCCCAATGCCGAAACTGATTTTAGTGCGACACGGCGAATCGCAATGGAACTTAGAGAACCGCTTTACCGGCTGGGTCGACGTAGAGCTGACCCCACGCGGCGAAAACGAAGCCCGCATTGCCGGAGAGCATCTGCGCGATTTGCCCGTAGACAAAGTCTATACCAGCGTCCTGAAACGCGCCATCAACACGTCGAAAATCGCGCTGGAAGCCGCCGCCAAAAGCGCCGACCTGCCGACGGAGCGCGACCAGGCGCTGAATGAGCGTCACTACGGCGACCTGCAAGGTTTGAACAAAGCCGAGACCGCCGCGCAGTACGGCGACGCCCAGGTCAAAATCTGGCGGCGCTCCTACGATGTCCCCCCGCCCGGCGAAAAAGGCGAGTCCCTGAAAGACACCGCCGCCCGGACGCTGCCCTACTTCCAGGCCCATATCCTGCCCGACATCAAAGCCGGCCTGAACGTGCTTGTCGTCGCCCACGGCAATTCCCTCCGCTCCATCGTCATGGACTTGGACCAGTTAAGCCGCGAGCAGGTCCTGGAGCTGAACATCCCCACCGGCATTCCGCTTGTCTATGACCTGGACGACAGCGGCAAAGTCCTGCACAAAACGTATTTATTTACCCGCGAGGACGAAGCCAAAGCGTAATCCAGCCGAAGGCAGGGAGGCCACTTATGATAGCAATCAGCGCTCTAAACGGCACGGCCCGCGAGTATCTCCGGGCCGCAAAGCTGCTTCGTACCCGGCGCAGCTATGACGCCAGCGTTTACTTGTGTGGCTATGCCATCGAGATCGCTTTGAAAGCCCGCATTTGCCGAATGCTGAAATGGACAACTGGGTTTCCTGAAACAAACGCGGAATTCCAGGACAAAGGCAACTTGAAAACCCATGACTTTGAAGCGCTGCTGAACTTTACAGGACTTCGGGATAAAGTTGAGCAGGACTATGTTGACGAATGGTCTGTGGTGTGCCAGTGGCGACCGGAGCAGCGATACAATCCGGCTGGCACGAAGGGTTTGGCCGAAGCAAACGACATCATCCTGTCAACACAAAAATTACTGAGGGTACTGCTATGAATGATTACAGAGTTGACACGACTTCGGTGGTAATCGCGGAGAGCTTCCGCAAAGCCGAAGAAAAAATCGCCCAAAAATGGGGCGGATTTGCACTCTTTGGATTGTTTGAAATAGAGGATCATCCCGGCAGATGGGACTTAGTGGCTGCTGCACCCTGGCTCGATACGAACCGCGACGGCATCCGCAAATTAATTGATCTTGTGAATGAGCACTTCAAGGCCAAAGAATGGCAAATCATTTCTACTATCGTGCCGATGAAGACAGACTCGGACTTCGCGCAGGCAATCACGCGAAAGTATCATTTTGAGCATCAGGTCGAGGAGATCGGCAACACCTACGTCAACGGCGTTTATGTCAGTCATGCCTTTCTGATCACTTCTAACGCTCATCCATCGCCCGCCCCGGCAGCGCTGGAAATGGCCGCCGCTTAGAAACATATCTCCTATATGCAGACAATTACCGACTATATGCAGACAATTACCGAAATCGCAGACCTCCGAAGTGCGCTGAACGCAGCGCGGCGCGAAGGCAAAACTATCGGCCTCGTGCCGACAATGGGCGCGTTCCACGCAGGCCATCTGACCCTGATGCGCCGGGCGAAAGCGGAGAATGATCTGTGCGCCGTGACGCTGTTCGTCAACCCAACGCAGTTCAACGACCTGGACGACTTCGACCGCTACCCGCGTGACCCGGAACGCGACCATCAACTCGCGGAAGCCGAAGGCGTAGATGTTTTGTTTTCGCCGACGCCGGAAGAAGTCTATCCCAAAGGCTTTGATACCGTAGTCGTCGTCCGCGCATTGTCCGAGCGGCTCGAAGGCGCGGCCCGGCCCGGCCACTACGCCGGCGTCGCCACCGTCGTCACCAAGCTGCTCCTTATGGCCGGCGCAGACCGCGCCTATTTCGGCGAGAAAGACTGGCAGCAGCTTCAGATTATCAAGTCTCTCACCCGTGATCTGGACATTCCGACAGAAATCGTCAGCGTCCCGACCGTGCGCGAACCCGGCGGCCTCGCGCTGTCTTCCCGCAACGTCCGCCTGACCCCGGAGCAGCGCTCCGCCGCTCTGGTCATCTCTTCGGCCTTAGATAACGCCCAGTCTATTGCCGACACCGGCGTTCAGGACGCCTATCAGCTTGCCGCCTGGATGCGCCAGACGATTGAAGTCCAGCCGCTTGCCAAAGTGGACTACGCCGTCGTCGTCGCCCCGGACACGCTGCAAGAAATAGACACCATCGAAAACGGAGCCGTCGCCCTCGTCGCCGCCACCTTCGGCAAAGTCCGCCTCATTGACGCCCGCCTCCTGTACCCCGCGCCGGGGGCAGGTGTGCAGCGATAGGCTAAACAATACGGGTAGACTCAGTTGCCTCTTGGCTTCAACAGCAGAGAAGCCGGAAACGAATCCGCCGCCCCCATCGCATACACCAGAGTCGCGTCGGCGCTAATTGTAATCTGCTGATCGTTAATCGGCGTTTCCGGGGCCGCCGCCGGTGCAGCCATCGTTCGCATGGCATAGAGCGGACGGACAATCGGCGCAGAACTGCCCTCGGTCATCGTCAGCAGCCGTCCAAGACCGACGCCTGCCGCTTCCGCCATCACGCCTGCCTTGAGCTTTGCGGCGGCCACCGCCTGCGACAATGCCTGCGACTGCGACTGCGCCCGGTTCGACAGATCAAACGAGACCCCGCCGATTTCCGACGCCCCGCCTGCTGTGGTCTTGTCAATCACCAGGCCGACTTTCGTTAAATCCCGCACCGTCGCCTGCACGCTGTTCTGCACCTGATACCCTGTCAGCAGCGGTGGGCTGGGCTTGTAGTCATACTGCGGCTGGACCGTGTACGACTGGGTTTCAATGTCTTTGTCGGCAATCGCGACTCCGCGCAGCGCCGCCAGCACCGTCGTGGTTCGCACCGCATTCTGACGCACTGCCTCCGCCTGATCGACCGACTGCGTTGTTACCGTAAGCGTTATCAGTGCAATGTCGGGCTTCACTTTCACCTCGCCATGCCCCTGTGCCGTAATTCCTTCCGCGCTTGCGGTGATTTGCAACGGTTGTGCAATTTCCTGGCTCCGCGCCGGCCCAATCCCGCTGAGTGCCAGCGCCATTAGCGCCCCGACGATCATAAGCCGTATGTTCATCTCGCTTCTCTTTCTTGTCCTTTGGACATCTGCTTACCAATACTGCCACTGCGCCGTGTGCAGGATATACACCCCCAGCAGCAGGTTCGTGACCCCATGCGCCAGAATGCACGTCCAAAAGTTACGGGTCCAGCGCAACAGGCCGCACAGGGCCAGCGCGAAAATCGCCGCCGCCAGCCATTCCGGGTGCGACAGCGCAAACACGCCGACATTGACCAGAAGCGCCAGCGCCGAGAATGTTCCAATCGGCACACTCTTGAAGTCGTCCATGTCCGTGACAAAGCGCAGCAGAAAGCCTCGGTAAAACAATTCCTCCACAAACGGCACGACTACTACCAGCCCCAGAAACCGCACCACAAGAAACAACAAAACGGCCAGCGGGCTGGAAAGCTCACGCGCCGGGTTGTACGCCGTCCGCGTCCCCAAAAACGCGAAATGCGGCGTGTGCGCGTCCACCAAAATCCACACAAAGAACAAAATCGCCCCCAGCGCCGTCGCCGCCGCCCAGCCCCCGCCGCCGGGCTGCGCTTCCGGGAACGCCCCGCGCAGCGCAATCAGCACCATGCCGACCAGCGCGATTTTGACGGCATAGAACACGGGATAAACTTCCAGCGGCAGGTGGCTTTCAAGGGTCGTCAGCAGCAGGAACACTCCAAACGGCAGCACATATGGCAGCCAGGCCGGCAAAGATTTCAGCGTCATGGCAACAGTATAAGCGAGGAAGGGCAGGGGCGTCAAGAGGGTAACCCCTCCCGTCTCGCTAAGGCTCGCCATCCTCCCCTGTTAGGGAAGGGTTTCAGAGACAATCATGGCCTCTGCCTCTGGACAAGAAGCAGGGGCTATATTCACAAACAAGCCCTCCCCTAACAGGGGAGGGTGGCGAGCCTTAGCGAGACGGGAGGGGTTCGGGTACAATAACCCTATGTCCAATGCCATCGGCTGCTATGTTCATATCCCGTTCTGCGTTCGCAAGTGCGCCTACTGCGACTTCAATTCCTACTCCGGCTACACCGACGCCCACATCACCCGCTATGTGGACGCGCTTGCCTGCGAAATCCATCTTACCCCCCCAGAATTGGGGGCGGGGGGGCCTCCCGTTGACGCCGTCTTTTTCGGCGGCGGCACGCCCACCGCCATTCCCGCCTCCGACGAAGCCGCGCTGCTCCGGGCCGTTCTCGAAACCCTGCCCGTGACCCCGGACGCCGAAATCACCACCGAAGCTAACCCCGGCACGATGGATGTTCAGCATTTAGAAGTTCTGCGCGAGGCCGGCTTCAATCGCATCTCCTTCGGCGTCCAGTCGTTTGATGCCGGCCTGCTCCAAACTCTAGACCGCATTCACTCAGTAGACGAAGCCAAGAATGCCATAAAAGCCGCCCGCGCCGCCGGCTTTGACAACGTCTCTTTGGATTTGATGTTCGCCCTGCCGCGCCAAACTTTACGGCAGTGGCAGGACACGCTGACTCAAGCCTTAGAACTCGAAACCGATCATCTTTCTCTGTATTCGCTGATTGTCGAAGAAGGCACCGGCTTTTACACGCTTCAGCAAAAAGGCCGCCTGCCCCTGCCTAGCGATGACACCGCCGCCGACATGTTCGAAGTGGCCGTCGAGACCGCTCAGTCCGCAGGCTACGCCCAGTACGAGATCGCAAACTTCGCCAAGCCGGGCCGCGAATGCCGCCAAAACCTCCATTACTGGCGCAACGATTCTTATTATGGCTTCGGCTGCGGCGCGGCCTCGTACCTCAGCGGCGCACGCCGCATGACCCTCAAAGCGCCCGCCAAATATGCCGAAGCCGTCGAAACCAACAGTGACCTCATGCTCTCTACCGAAACCCTCACCGACGACGAAACAATGGCCGAAACAATGATGCTCGGCCTCCGCCTCACCCGCGAAGGCGTCAGCTACGCCCGCTTTGAGGCCCGCTTCGGCGTAGACATTCGGGACAAGTTCGCCGCCGAGATCGAAACATTCACCCATCGCGGCCTCTTAGAAGCCACCGACACCTGCCTGCGCCTCACCCCGCAAGGCGTCTTTTTAGCCAGCGAAGTCATGGTCGCGTTTGTTTAATTAGAGGAAGTTATGAGCCGCAAACAAGAACTATATTTGATGCTGCTTCATAGCGGCCTTATATTTCTCCGCAATCGCCAATCGCAGAACAAATCGCGCCGCTGGTGGCCGCTTCGGCTCGGTGAAAGGCGACGGATTGATCTTGAATGTTACGCGGTTGCTGAGTTCCTGCATCATGTGCCACTGCTTGTAGCAGAACCGGACTTCACCATATCTGACATCCGGTTTCTGAACGGTCATTCTCAATCCTTCTACAAGCGGGACGCATCGGAAAATCATTGGGTAAGCAGCCAGTTTCGGTCTCCGATCAGACAGTTGTTTAAACTCGTTCCAGAAGACCTACGCGCTGAACTAAAGTGGACCGGGCCGGAAATACCTGCGAGAACTGCTGCCCAGCAGGCGGAAATAGATGAGTTCCTGTTCCATGCTGTCGCAGAGAACAGCAACATCGAAACTCTCCATAATGCGCTTTCTGAAAGCCCAAATCTCAATGCTCACAACAGTGAGGGCAAAACCGCAATCCAAATCGCGGCTGAACTAGGCAAAATGAATTATGTTGCCGCATTGAATGAAGCGAACGCACAGGAACAAGAAACCATGCCATAAATGGCACGGCTAACCAGCGCAGACGCTAGGAAGTACCGCTTCGCGGCACTCGGATTATTGTGTTCTTAACCCCGCGAAGCGGTGTTTTGCAGCGTCCGCGCTGAATAGCCGTGTGTTTCAACACATGGTTCCTAACTCCTGCCCCGCTTCCGCTTCAATCTCAATGCGGACATTATGATGCAAGGCCGTGACGAACCGCAGCAGGCGTTCCACAGAATAGCCGCGAAACTGGCCGTTCAGCAGGGCGGACAGCTTCGGCTGGCTGAGGCCAAGCCGCGCTCCCGCCTCCACCTGGGTCAAACCCTGCTCTGCAATGATACGACTCAATTTGTGAACGATTTTGGTTTTTGCCAGATGCGTCTCCGGGTCCGGGACACCGATGTCGGCAAATACGTTGCTGCTCATAACTGTTATGCTTTCTTTTCTAAGAACCATGCCATAAATGGCACGGCTATTGGGCCTTTGGCCAGAAACTACGCCTTCGGCGCACTGAAATTGTCCTTGTTTGCATTTTTCTTAGCCCCGCGAAGCGGTGGGTTTTTGGCGTCCGCGCCCAATAGCCGTGCCATTTATGGCATGGTTTTAACGGCATGAATGTCAAGCTTACCCCACAATTATATCCTAAATAGGGTATATTCGTGACGCCTATGTTGGGGCCATATCATCGGGTACAATAGCAGTAGAAATGAACCTATATCCGATCAGCGTCAATCTGGAAGGCCGCGTTTGTTTAGTGGTAGGCGGCGGTAAAGTGGCGGAGCGCAAGATTAAGTCGCTGCTGACGCACGGCGCGGCGGTGCGCCTCATGTCGCCCGAAGCGACCGACGCGCTGCAAACGCTGGCGGCGGACGGCGCGATTGAATGGCGGCGTGAAGCTTATTCATCAAATGGAACCGGGACGCTGGACGGCGTGTTTTTAGTGATGGCCTGCACGGATAACCGTGCTGTCAACGCAGAAGTGACGCGCAGCGCGTTGGCGCAAAGTTTGCTCGTGCTGTGCGCGGATGACCCGGAGGCCGGAAACTTTGTGTCCACGGCGCAGATTACGCGCGGCGATCTTGTCTTGACCGTCTCAACAGGCGGCGGAAGTCCAACGCTTTCGGCAGTTCTGCGGGAGCGTTTAGAAGCGGAGTTCGGGCCGGAGTGGGCTGAGTTAGTAGAAATGATTAGTCGGCAGCGCGAATTTGTCAAAACGAACCCCGATGAAGCCGGGCGCAAAGCGGCAGTGCGGCGCGTCTTAGACGATGCGGAAGTCCATCGCTTGCTGCGGGCAGGCAATACTTTAGAAGCGGAAGCGCGAATTCGAGAATGTCTCTCTTAGTCCTCGGAATAAACCATACCAGTGCGCCCATTGAAGTGCGCGAAAAGCTGGCGTTTTTGGAGCGGGACCTGCCGCGTGCGCTGACGGCGCTGTGTGCGCTGCCGAACATCCGTGAGGGCGCTCTGCTGTCAACGTGCAACCGAACGGAAGCGTATGCCGTCGCCGGGCCGGAAGCCGGGCCATTAGAGAATGCGCTGGCAGAGTTCTTAGCAGGCTGGCATGGATTATCCCGGCATGAGTTCGACGGCCATTTATACTGCTACCGGGCGGGCGCGGCGGCAAACCATCTGTTTTCGGTGTCGTCTGGCCTGGACTCGATGATCCTCGGCGAACCGGACATTCAGCGTCAGGTCAAAACGGCTTTAGAAGCCGCGCAGTCGGCCAACAGCTTAGGAGCACGTCTTAATCGGCTATTCCAAGATGCGCTTGTTACGGGAAAACGCACCCGGACCGAGACAGGCATCGCACGTGGGACGTTCTCGGTCGGAGCCGCGGCAGTAGAACTGGCGACGCAGATTTTCGGCGAATCGCTGGCCGGGCATAGCGTGCTGGTGTTAGGCGCGGGCAAGATGAGCGAAGTCACTGCCCGCCATCTGCTTTCGCGGGGCGCACCCGCCGTTTTAGTGGCGAACCGGACATTCGAAAAGGCCGAAGCGCTGGCCGCCCAGTTCGGCGGCACGGCCCGGCGCTTCGACGATCTCCCGGCGCTGCTGGCGACTGCCGACATCGTGGTTTGTTCCACCGCCGCGCCGCATCCGATTGTCACCCGCGACTTGGTGCAGTCCGCCATGCGCGTCCGGCGCGGACGCCCGCTGTATTTGATAGATATTGCCGTTCCCCGCGATGTCGAAGCGTCGGTAGATGCGTTAGAAAACGTCTACCTCTATAATATAGACCATCTCCAAGAATTGGTCGCCGGAGCGAGGCACAGCCGGGCCGGGGAAGTGACCCGCGCCCGCGAGATCGTGGAAGCGTCCACCGCCGAATACCTGCGCTGGGAACGGTCGCTCGAAGTCGCCCCGCTGGTCGTCGCTGTCCGGCAGAAACTCGACGCGGCGAAGTCAGCCGAGATGGAACGCCTCAAAAGCCGCCTGCCCGATTTGCCCGAAAAAGACTGGCGCGCGATTGAAGCGGCGTTCGCATCGCTGACCAACAAAATCGCGCACCCGGCCAGTGTCGCCATCAAAGCCGCCCCCGAAACCGAAAACGGCGCGGCGACGCTAGACACCATCCGCCGGGCATTCGGCGTGGAAGATGGAACCTCACCCACGTCGCAGCACTGGCTACCCGGAGGGCAGACTCCGCACCCTCTCCTTAACAAGGAGAGGGTCGCCGAGGAACGAGGCGGGGTGAGGTTCTTGCCGGAGGACCCCGAATGACCGAAGACTTCTTCTTAATTGCCGCCGCCGTCGGCTACCTGTTCGGCTCCGTGGCTTACGGCGCGTTTCTGATGCTGCGTCAGCCTGCGCTGGCCCTGGCAGGCCGGGCCGCAACCCTTCTCGCCGTCGCTTTGCACACGCTCGCCATCGGCATTCACTGCGCCCGGGTCCATCAAACGCCGTTTACGACGCCCGCCGAAACGCTGTCGGCGTCCGCCTGGGCGATTGCCCTGACCTATCTCGCGCTGGAGCTGCTGCTGAAGCCGAAGCCGACCGCACTTGGGGCCGTCGCCCTGCCCGCGTCGTTTTTGTGCCTGTTTGCCGGTGCATTCCTGCACTCCGCGCACCCGGTGATGCTGGATAGCGCGGCTATGCCGCTGCTCAACTCGCGTCTCATCAGCCTGCACATTCTCGCCATTTTGTTCGCGTTCGGCCTTCTGGTGCTGGCCTTTGGCTGCGCGGCCCTTTACTTGACTCAGTACCGACTGCTCAAGCGCAAGCGGCTTTCCGGCGGCCTGTTCGGCAAGCTGCCGCCGCTGGCGAGCTTGGACCATCTGGCATTCGCGCTCGTGACGTTCGCGTTCCCATTATTGACAATCGGCCTTGCCGCCGGGTTTGTGGAAGCCTTGACCGGCGGCCTGCCCGGCGTCTGGGGCGCAGACCCCATGGTGCTGACTTCGGTCGTGACCTGGCTGGTCTACGGCGTCTATCTCACCCTGCACGCCGTCGCCCAGTGGCGCGGGCCGCGTGCAAACTATCTACTGCTCGGCGGCCTGCTGGCCGCCGTCATCACTTATTTTATCCCGACCACGACCCATCGGTTTGGATGACCTACCGCACCGCGTCGTAACAAGTTACTTCGCTGTGGTCCTTTCTAAAGGAAAGATTAAGACGCTAAATACGGCCCTGAACCTCTTATCTTAATCCTTCCTTTAGGAAGGACCCTGCGAAGCGAAGAATGAGCGAAGCAAGGAGGTAGGTCTTTATTAGGATTATTACTTTATGCTGAAACGCGGATTATTTAAGAGCATCTTCCAAAAAGTAGACCAAATGGTCACCGGACGGGGGAAAATTGACGAGGAACTCTTTGAAGAGCTGGAAGAGTCTTTGATCGGCGCAGACCTCAATATCCATACCACGATGCGGGCGATGGGCGAGCTGCGGGCGATGGTTCAGGACAAGCGCCTCAACGATGCTCAAGACGTGACCGACTACTTGAAGCGGTTCCTGTGGGACACGCTCACGGGTGACAAGCACGACCTGCCGACGCTTGCCGTTTCCGAGACCAAACCGACAGTCTATCTTGTCGTCGGCGTTAACGGCGTCGGCAAGACCACCTCCATCGGCAAGCTGGCCTATATTCTGAAAAAGCAGGGCAAGCGCGTGGTTCTCGCCGCCGGCGACACGTTCCGCGCCGCCGCCACCGAGCAGCTAACGCTCTGGGGCGAGCGCGTCGGCGTTGAAGTCATCAAAGGCCGCGACAATGCCGACCCCGCCGCCGTCGTCTTTGACGCCGTTCAGGCTGCCAAAGCCCAAAACGCCGACTATCTGATTATTGACACGGCAGGCCGCCTGCATAACAAAGCCAATTTGATGGAAGAGCTGAAAAAGATCAACCGAATCATTCAGCGCGAGATGGGCGGACGCTCCGCCGACGAAACCCTGCTCGTTCTCGACGCCACCACCGGCCAGAACGCCGTCAACCAGGCCCGCGAGTTCAAGAACGCCGTCTCCATCACCGGCCTCATTTTGGCAAAACTCGACGGAACCGCCCGCGGCGGCATCGTCATCACCATCAAAGACGAGCTGGGCGTCCCCATCAAGCTCATCGGCACCGGCGAAAAGCTCGGCGACATCGAAGTCTTCAACCCCCAAGCCTTCGTAGACGCTTTGTTTGAGTAGAACAGTAGAAAAGCATAGCTCATGGCAAAGCATCACACCCAAACGGGCTTCACTCTCACAGAATTAGCGATTACTACCGCAGTGGTTGCCGTTCTTTTTATGATTTTAGGCACACTTTTCAGAAATCGGCTGGAGCATGAGCAAAATAACATAGGGTGCGCGTCTAATCTGAAGCAGCTTGGGCTTGCCTTCATTCAGTATTCCCAGGATGCTGACGAGAAGCTGCCTCCGGGCGTCAATGTCGCTGGGAACGGTTGGGCGGGCCAGCTTTATCCCTATCTCAAGGTTACAAGCACCTACAAATGCCCTTATGATCCGCATGAGGGCAGTTATATCTCCTACGCCGAGAACAAAAACATTGTGAAACAGAAGTTAAATAAGTTCGCTGCTCCTATGTCCACAATCGCGCTTTACGAAGCAACCACATTAGGTTGTGACCCGTCTACACCTGAGAGGATCAGTATGATAGGATTAGTTGCGCCGCAGAATAGTACCCGGCATGACAGCCGCACGTTTGCGCTTAACTTCTTGATGGCAGATGGTCATGTGAAGAGCTTGATGCCAGAGCAGGTGTCAGGTGGAGCGAATGCTGTCAGTGTCAAGGCACTACCGCAAGGGCACACCATTAAGACATTTGCGGTGAAGTGAGCGCCTACTCCGAGTTTCTGCTGTTTGCGGCGGCAGCGGCGCGGGAGCCGAAGATGTAGCCTAAGATGGCAGTGAAAATGGGCAGCAGAGTTTTTGTCGCCAGCAGATCAAACAAGTTGGTGACACGGCTGATCGCTTCGGCGTTCAGCACCTTGTAGTTTTCCAGCGCCGCCTGATTCAGCGCCTGATAACTCGCCAGCGCGTCTTTGGCTTTAACTGGATCGATGATCGTCGGCAGCGGCAGCAGGGCCGGCGGCGCGGGCGCGGTCTGGAACCAGACCACAGCGACGAACGCTAAAACGCCGATGATGGTCAGCCCGACCCCTGCCGCCAGCCACAGCCCCGCCTGCTGCGTCGGCGTCAGCTTCTGAAGATCGCTGACGGCCTGCCCATTTCCGGCTCCGGTGTCTTGAAGGATTTCGGTGCGCGGAATAACTTCGGCGGTTTCCTGCGCTCGCAGCGCTCTTATTTCTGCCGTAGAATTTTCATTTTCGTCCATGAAGCTGTTCTCCTTGTTGGCCTCGACTAGGGCAGAATGATGTCTTTAATGACAAGCCCTCGATTGTCGGTGATGGATACCTTCCGCTCTGGGTTAGCTGTTTCTCGTGTCAGATACACATAACTGGCAACTGCCTTGCGAATGATGTCCGCTTTCGTGGTCCCTTGCTGCTTGGATGTGTCGGTCAGCACTTTGTCGAAGCTGTTGTCAAAATTAACGGAATACTGCGGCATGATGAGTGTCCTTTCGCGCAAACTTATGTTGAAATCAATTGGATTATACCTAGATTTTATGTATAATCCAATTATGTTTTAGATAACGCTGGAAGGAGAAGCCCAATGACGCCCAAACGCCGCTTACTTTTCGGCATTCCGCCCGGCCAGTGGTTTGCTGTATTCGTAATTGTCGCCCTCATGTACGCAATTGTGTCCCCCGTGTTCCAGAAGGTCCGGGAACGCAGCGGCCCCTCCTGCATGTCTAACATGAGGGAATTAGGACAGGCACTAACTCAATACGAGCAGGATACGAATGGGACATTGCCGTCCGGTATCAACCCCGCAGGCAATGGCTGGGCGGGCCAACTGCATGAGTTCGTTCAATCGAAACGAACCTACCGCTGCCGCGATGATGACCAGGAAGGCCACTACATTTCTTATGCTGAGAACAAAAATATCGCCGGGCAGTACGCGGGAAACTTTACAAATGCCGCCGGAACCGTGGCGCTCTATGAGTTTACGACGCTTACCTGTGACCCGTCTAAACCCGAAGCCGCCAGCGCAACCGGGCTAAGTGCGCCGCAGGACAGCACCCGGCACAGCAATCCGCAAGGCCCATTCGGGCTGAACTTTGGGTTCGCCGACGGTCATGTGAAGTATCTGACGCCGGGGCAGGTTTCAAGCGGCGCAGGCGAGGTGCCGCCGACGCATAAAGGGAATTATCTAGCGACGTTTGCCGTCAAATAGAAGAACCCGGCATTGTGTTTTGTCACGGCAGCCTATCAACAAACCGTGTCAAACGGGCAAGAGCCTCAGAGAATTGAACAAACGCAGGCAGATTGCCGCCGGGATGCACCAAATAGTTACGGTATCGCCGGACACTATGTACCCGCTCACGAAACAGATCAGCAATGCGCGGCTGCTGTAGTTTTGAGACGCGATCAATCAGCCATGCCGCGGAAACATCTTCCGTAACACGAATGCCGGGCTGGTAATTTGCCGTATGCTCTTTGAGAATGCCCTCAAAGACTGAAAACAGCCGGATAAAATAAGTAGCATCCAGATCGTTTGCGGCACGCCGCACTTCTTAGACGCCGACTGTTTCTAGGCCGGGAAAGTTGAAGATATTCGCCTTCAGCCAGTAAACGCCGACATAAGCCAGCGCCCCGGACGCCGCTTGATGCTCGTCTCTGATCCGTTCCAATCGCCGCACATAAAGGTCACTCATTGCTCGGCATTCAGCAAGTCTCTTACCAGACTGATAAACGTCTCCCGGTTCCAGGGCTGACGAATTGGGATACCGGAGTCTGTACGGATGATCCAGCCTTCCTCGCCTGATTTGTGCAGCAAGAGGACGCGGAAAAGTGTCGGCCAAGCGGAAATCTGGACACGGCCTGCCGCTTCCAACGGCCCGCGCCCTTTAACTTCCACAAGAATGCGTTCTCGCTGCGGTGTTTCCAGCACTAAATCTTGCACGGCATACTGCCCAATCGCATCTTCCGTTAAGCTTCTGCTGGCAGCATGAACTTGCCAGCCTTCTTCCTGCGCCCACTCTGTTATATCACGTTCCAGAGCGCCAAGCACCTGTGTCCATTCATCTCGCGCGGAAGCTGTGCGCGGTTCTTCCAATGCTACATCCATAACGATGATTATTTCCTATTCTCCGACAATCGCCGCCAGCCGGTCAACCATCCTGGACAGCACGCCGGACGCCCGCTGGATGGGTTCCGGCGAAGCCATGTCAATCCCGGCAAGTTTCAAGGCATCCAATGGGTACAAAGAGCCGCCGGCTTTGAGGAAGCTTAAATAACGCTCGGCGGCAGGCGGACCCTCGGTACGGACATCTTCGGCCAGAGCGTTCGCCGCCGAAATGCCTGTCGCGTATTGGTAGACGTAGAACGGCGAATACAAATGGCGGAACTCGGCCCAGGTAATGCCAAGTCGGGCTTCGTCCACTTCCACTTCGCCGCCGTAGCCTTCGCGGAAGAAGCCGGCCAAAGTCTGCCCCATGCCGTCGGCAGTCAGCGCTTCGCCGCGTTCGATGCGCTCATGGCAGTCTAATTCAAACCGGGCCAGCGTCGGCATGACAAACAAGTAGCGGTGGAAATTCGAAATAGCTTCTTCAATGATCGCCAGCGTCATGTCGCGGTCGGTGGTCGTGTCGAGCAGATGACCCCGCACGAGCGCCTGGTCAAAATTAGACGCGACTTCGGCGACAAACAGCGAGTAGCCGGAGTAAATCGGCGGCTGGTTTTGCCAGGTCAAATACGAGTGCATGGAATGGCCCAGCTCATGCGCCAGTGTGCTGACCGAGAACAAATCGTCGCGGAAGTTCATCATAATGAACGGGTACGTTCCGGGCACTCCCGACGAAAACGCGCCGCTGCCCTTGCCGATGTTCGGCACGCCGTCCACCCAGCGATCTTCCAGTAAACCCCGGCGCATTGGATTGACATAAGCGTCGCCGAGCGGGGCCATGCCGGCGCAGATAATGTCGGTGGCTTCGGCAAACGAGATCGGCGTTTCGGACTTCGGCATCGGGGCGGGAACCGCGTCGGCGGGAACATCCGAGCAGTAGAGTGTTTCCACGCCGAGGCCCTTCTTTAAGAGCTTCCAATAACGGTGCCAAATCGGCAAATTAGTCTGGAACGTGGATAGCAGCGTGTCAAACACTTCGCGGGGAATGGCGTTCGACGTGAGCGACGCTTCTAAAGCCGACGGGTAACGCCGGGCGCGGCTTTGAAACACGCTCTGCTTGACCCGCCCGCTCAGGCACGCGGCAAGGGTGTTCTTGACGCTCAGATGCCCGTCGGCATACGATTCCCACGCGGCCTTACGCACCGACTGATCCTCATGCCGCAGCAAATCGGCGATGGTTCCCTGCGCGACTTCGTGCGAGACGCCTTCGGCGTCGGTCACGGGCGCGAACTTCAGGTCGGCATCGGTGAGTGAGCCGGACGCCGTTCCGAGCGCCGACAGCGGCTCCGACACCTGCGCCAGCAAAGACTCGACTTCTTCCGACCGCACATGGTCTCGGCGGCGGGCCAGCGTGTCGAAGTAATGACCGTAAATTACCAGTTCCGGCGTCTGCGCCACCCATTCCGTCAGGAGCGCCGGGTCAAGCGCCAGCAGCTCCGGCTCGTAAAACGCCGTCGCCGCCGCGAGCCGGGCCGACAGTCCTCCGGCGCGGCTGGAAAGCGCCGCCGCCGCCTGATCGCCGGTGTCGCCGGAGCGCAGCATCCCGGCATACAGCCCCAGCTTCCGCACGGCCATCCCGATTTCCGTTCGCTTCGCCAGCGCCGCCGCCAGTCTTTCGGGCGACGCGCCGAGCTGTCCGGCGTATTCCGCAAATCCATCCAGCAATGCGCCAACGCGCACGAATTCGGCTTCCCAGGCGTCTACCGACGGGAAAACGCTTTCCACATTCCATGTCTTTTCGAATGGCACATCCTGCCGCCGGGGCAACATCTCGGTCATAATTTCGTTCTCCTTCAATCACAATGCATGGAAGAACCTCACCCCGGAACTCCGTTCCGACCCTCTCCTTGTTAAGGAGAGGGTGGTCACTTGTGACCGGGTGAGGTCTTGCCGCGCCCTTCTGCATCATAGTGTCGCCTGCAAAACATACAAAACGCCGTTGGTTGCAGTGCACACCAAGTAATCACCGTACAAAGCCGGCCCTGCCGTTCCCAGCCGCGTGCCGGGGGAAGTCTCATACGCTCGCTTGACGGCATATTCGGCGTCCAGTGAATACAAACTGCCGTCGTCCGCGCCCACAAATACAGTCGCGCCGCTGCACACCGGCGACGAGTGCAGCGGGGTATTGCTCACCCGCCGCGAGCGGATCAAATTGCCCGTCTGCGCCGCGACAACATGCAGGTAGCCGTCGTCGCAGGCCACGAACAGCAGGCCGCCGTCGGGGGACAGCGCCGGCGTCACGGCAATACCTTTCGATGACACGCTCGTCTCCCAGCGGATTTGGCCCGTCGCCGTTTCCAGCGCATACACCGTGCCGGCCATTGTCGCGGCGTACACGATGCCGTCCCGCACCAGCGGCGCGGCATCAAACGGGCCGTCGGTTTCCGTTCTCCAGACTTCCGCGCCCGTCTCCAAATCAAACGCCCGGACTTCCTGCGAGTTGCCCGCCGCAAACACCCCGCCGCCCCAGACCGCCGGAGCCGTATCGCACTGCCCGCCCACCGGCAACGTCCGAAGCACCGCGCCGGTATTTCGATCCAGCACCGCCAAAGCCTCGCCCGCCGGAACCAGCAGCAGATTATCGCTTAATGTCACGCCGCCGTAGACCGGGCCGGACACTTTCGTTTCCCAGCGGCGCGTTCCCCGAATGGCGTCCATCGCCAGCACCGAGCCGCCCAGCGTCGCCGCGTACAGCATTCCGTCTTCCGACAGCGCCATTCCGCCCCGGTCCGGGTACAGCCCCGACGCATCCGGCAAATCAAAGTCCCAGAGCGACGCGCCGGTCGCCAGATCAAACGCATAAATCGCCGCCCGGCTGGCCGCCGTGTCAATGCCCGACGCGATGACCATGCCGAACGCCGCCAGCGGCGCACTCCACTCCAAAGCCTCCGCTGCCCGCGCCGGGGCAAACGACGGAAACGACCACCGCCGGGCGAGATGCGCTCCCAGCGTCCGCGCCGCACTCAGCGCATGAGACCCGTCACCGCCCGGCGTCATTCGCCAGTCGGTTTCCGTTCTCAGCACATGGGCCGGGTTCAGCCGGCAAACTTTCGCAAGCCACGTGTTCGGCGTCCCGCACACCCGGCACAGCCGAATGCGCTCGCCGCAGCGCCGGCATTCCGCCGCCCCTTCCGGCAAATCGGCAGCGCAGTGCGGGCAGTTCGAGAGCGGC
>JAABUZ0100004138.1_pt1 | contig 20377 bp, 18 predicted proteins | sample 5562091 | NCBI WGS metagenome assembly JAABUZ01 (sample SAMN12813069, study PRJNA571459) | rock metagenome | isolation source: Antarctica rocks | place: Antarctica: Victoria Land, Linnaeus Terrace sud | collected 2015-12-21 | reverse complement strand
AGAGACTGTATAGAAAGCATCGCCTGCCCTAAACGGCAGGGCTTTAAGAGTGCAAGCCCCCGCCTCTGCACTGGTATCGTTCCGATTACTGCGTATCAGCACTGGCTACCCGGAGGGCAGGCCCGGAGGGGCGCGGGCGACCAACTTCGTTGGATTTTCATGCCCGCGCCTCCTAGTCGCTGCGCTCCGCCTTCCAGGTCTGCCAGTGCAGTAGCGGAGTAAAAGGCGGGGACTTGCTTTGCCGAAGCATGGGGGTTCAGCCCCGTGAAGTCTTCCTATACAGTCTCTAAAGAATGCGGCGAGGCAGAGGAGCCGGGGGGAAATTGGTTTGGAGACGGCGCACAAGCGCCGTGAGTGCAATCTGGGCGTCTTCGCTGGCTTTGGCGCAGAAGAAAAGCACCACGATAAACAGCGAGTACCGCTGGCCGATCTGGCTCCGCAGGTAGCGGCCCGCTTGTGCCTGCGACTTGGCAAGGGAGGCCCGGTAGAGGCGCGGCGCGGTCATAGCGACATACTCGCTGGCGACGCACAGCATCTGCGCTTCAATGGGAATAGACCGGCCGTAGCGGCCAAAGGGGTAGCCGCTGCCGTCTTGGTATTCATGGTGGAACCGAACCGCATCGGAAGCCGGCTGCAAAATGGGAATGACATCGAGAATGGCCGCGCCGACCCGGACATAATCACGCAGCACAAAGCGGTCTATCGGGCGCGTCAGGCAGGCCGGGCTGTTTAGCAGCTCATACGGGATGCTGACTTTGCCGATCCCATGCAGCAAAGCGGCATATTCCATGCGGCGCGTCGCAAGCAGTCCCATTCCCCGCAGGCGGGCCATCCAGACCACATACCGGGCCGTCTGTTCGGCATGGCCCAGCAGGCACGGCTCACGGGCTTCCACCGCCCGCGCCATCGCGATAAAGGTCTGGCGGTACGAGCGCCGCACGGTCCACGGCAGGTAAAACGTGATTGCTGCCAGCGCCCCGGTAAACGCGGTCACCGCAATATCATTGACGATAGGAAAATTCATGGATTACTACTAAAATGCCAAAAGAATTCATGCTTAAGTATGCGACAAGGCGGCGGAGGTGCTGGGCGGGCCGGACCAAAGCGAGTCATCGGTGACGCTTGACTTTGAGCCGACAGCCTCGCCGCGGGCTTCCATCTGTCTTTCGCGCTCCAAAATGGCCGTGAACACTTCAACGACTTCCACGTGGAACTGGGTTCCGGCATGACGCCGCAGCTCGGCGATGGCCGCGTCCTGGGTCATCGGCTGCCGGTACGGGCGCTGGTCTTCTTTGGCCGGGCCGCCGACCATCGCATCAAACGCATCCACGGCCGAGATAATGCAGGATTCAATGGGAATATCTTCTTCCCGCAGACCGTCCGGGTAGCCTGTGCCGTCGGGACGCTCGTGATGATGGCGAATCCAGTGACCGACGCTGCCCATAACACTCATTTTGATCACTAAATCCGAGCCGGTGACAGGATGGCGGCGGATCATGCTCCAGTCTTCGTCGGTCAGCTTGCCGACTTTGTTGAGAACCCGGTCATCCACGGCCACTTTGCCGATGTCGTGCAGGATCGCCGCGTCTTCGATATACTGCATGGACGATGCCGGCAGCCGCATTTCCTCAGCAATTTTCCGCGCCCAGCGTGCGACCCGGTGCAGATGCCCATGCGTGTACGGATGCGCTTCCTGCATAATCCGTCCCAGCAAATCCACCCCCTGCCGGTACGCCGCCATCCTCCGCTCATTTGTCAGGATACCTAGGCGCAGCGCATACACCGGCACAACGACAAACCCAGCGCCAAGCCACCAATGCTCTCCATACAAAATCGCCGTCAGCAGTCCTAGCGGAGACATGAGAAACGCGCTCGTGAGCTGCCACCGAAAATTATTGTGCCAAATAATGTCCCAGCGCTTGTTTTGCTTCGTGCTGATCATCGTAGTAATCAACACCATATTCCCAATGAACGCCGCCACGGTACAGACCGGCAGCAACAAATAAACTTCCCAACAAGGAGTCTCACCAACTCTTACTCCATTTTTAGGAAAAAATATATGTTCCAAAATCGTATAGAACAAGGCACTCATACCTGTTGCGATTACTTGGACTGAAACATTGGGAACGTAATACTTTATTTTGAGGCGACTCTTGGGCGACATTGTGACAAAGCCATCAACCCCTACGCACAGAATTGTGGCTAAGAGCGCTGTAGAGGCACCGAACAAGCCAACCAGGGCAAAGAAAATGGGAATAGCAGGATAGGTTGTAACTTTGGTGTTCGGGAGACGAACAGCCAACAAAGTAACAGCGATGACTAACCCTGTCAACAAAATCGCACTGTGCAAAGCATGGAGCGAAAGAGGACTGACAATTGCACAGAGGCAGGCGACACCGAGTGCAGTCCAGACGAGCCACCGATGCAAAAGCTCGTAGGGCATCAGAGTTATTTGAGACACTCTGCTCACGGAAGCACTTAAGCGCGATTGTAAAGAAGGCGAAGGCATGGAAAATCTATCAGTCCTTGCTAACGTCACAAGCCTCTCGGCAGAGAACTTGTTACCTATTGTCGGCGCAACGCACCGAAAAAGTTAGAGGAAACATAGGCTGCGGGAAACCAAATTTATTTATGATCATAACCGGACACCATTGAACTTTTACCAGGACATAGACACGCAAATGTAGACACGCAGGGACACAAATGCAGGACTAGTCTTCCGGCCACCAGTTGTGGACTGCACAACCGGAGATCGCGCTGGACAGGGTCTTGATCATCTTGGAAACGGTATTCATGGGTGATACCTAGTGTGAAACGCGGCTGCGCCGATCTCTCGGACATCAAGCCGGCTTCGCTCGTGAGACCCCTCGGATCTCAAGGTTTCCCGCAGCCCAAACCGAAACATTATTCCATTATCAAAGTGCAGATTACAGTGAAATTTATAATAAAATTATCAGGGTAATTTTGGGGGACAGAAGTCACTCTTCTTCCAGGAACGCCAGGCTGACGCGCCGGTTGACGGCGTCGAGCGTGGCGTTGACGACGGCTTTCCAGGAATCCTGACGGATCAAGGCGCAGCCGGTGAGAAGCTCCTCGCCTTTGGCCGAACCCAGGGCACTGACCAAAACAAGAACCGCTTTGCGGCCCGCCAGCGGAATGTCCGTCTGCAAATCTTCCACCACCATGATCCCATCGTCTGAGCCGGTGTCTTCCACGGCGCGAATGGCGGCGGTTGCAATCAAACGAAGCTGATTGTATCCTGACGCATGGCCGGTCGCACTGCCGGTGTAAACGGCGTCCTCGCGGCGCAGATGCACCGTGGCCTCCGCCCGGCTGCCGGTGACGGTCAGCGCGACATCGGAGAAAACCAGCCGGGGCATCCCGGCGCTGCCGCCGCCCGCGAGAGGCGCACGGCCGTTGATCTGGGCGATACTGATTTTCTTGTAGTCCAGCGTGAAATCAAGATGGGCGCGAACCGCCGACTCAATATCGCGTGCGACCTGCTTGGGTGCCCGCTTGGGGTTCACCAGCACATGCAGCTCATCCACCCGCCCGGAGGAGCCGAGAACGGCCCGCACCGACACGACATCTTTGAGCTGACGCACGACATCTTCAATCTGTTCGGCGGACACATAGCGGCGCGACGTGGAGGCATCTCCAACGGGTAGTTCCAAGGCGGGGTCACTCCTATTCGTTACAACTTCAGGCTGTCGGAGGGTACATCTAACGTAACCAGCCTGCACATTTATTGTAACATAGATTTCCTATTTTGGGGAGAAAAAACGTAACCCAAGAAATTTATTTTTTTAACGTAGCGCTGCCCCCAGAAACGCGGCAATTCCCGCCGCCGCCAGCGTGCAGAGCGCATTCACGCTGTCGTTCCCCACCCAGCGCCGGCCGCGCTCCGGCGGACGGGGCTGAGGCCGCTCCGTCCAGCGGGTTTGGTCCTGCGGGTCGCGCCACTGCGCCTGCACCGTCGCGCCGAGCAGGCTGTCAAAAATAGCTCCGCCGAAGCCCGAAGCCGCGACAATCACGCCCGCCGCCCAGCCGCCCGCAAACAGCCCGATCAGGGCCGCCCCAGCCAGCGCCGCCGCCGTTCCCGGCAGGCTGACCGCGCCGGACGCCCCCGAGGGCGCTTTGCGGCCAGTCCGAATGTCCAGCGGCTGCCCGCCGAGCGCCGACCCAATCTCCGTCGCCCAGGTATCGGCGTTCGCGGCGGCCAGCGCGGCAAGAAACAGCAGCGTCCCCAATTTGAGGCCCAACAGCGTCAGCAGGAGGCAGGCGGCGGCGACGCCGCCGTTCGCCAGCACCTGCCCGGCATCGCGCCGCCCGCCCTTTTCGTATCCCAGCGCCTCTTTGCGCTTCTTCCGCCACCGGCTGAGAGCTGTGGAAGTCGCAAAGAACGTCAGCAGAGCCCCTGCCGCCGCCCAGCCGCCGACCCCGAAAACAACCGCGCCGATGCCCCACGCCGCCCAGGCCCCGCTGCGCGTCAGCGCAGACGCTCGGTAAGCCGCCGCCGCGACAGCCGCCGCCAGAACGATGCCGAGCAAAATCTGTGAGAAATTAGCCATTAATGGAAAATGTAGGGGCAGGCCCCCATGCCTGCCCTTCTTTTCCCGTGCCTGCCCCTACACGTTGGTTACGGAGACGCGGTTTCGGCTTTGGCACCGTAATCCAGCGCCAGCACGGAAGAGGGGTTGCGCCACACCCGGCAGACCGGCTGCGGGGAACGCGCGGCGGCCCCAAAATGGGCGTCGGCGTCGGTGGAATACCAAACGTGTTTCGCGTCTTTGTATTCGTACAGCGGGACGACCGACGGCGACGGCTTCTCCGATGCCCCGGCAGTGGCCGGCAGAGCGTAGAATGCAGCGGACGCAGTGGGAAGCAAAGATGCGTGTGGGCGGCTTGCGGGAACGGCATAGAACGGAATAGACTCGACGCTTGCCCAGGCATTTGACGCTTCTACCTGCTCACGTGTTTCATAGGCAAGCCCCTCGCCGCGCCCCACAGCATAAACCGGAACCGGCAGGGAAAGACGCGAATCGTCCAAAGACAGCTTATACATCAGCTGGTTGTAGTCGTAGCGCGGCGTGAGGTCCTTGACATCCGAGTAGGTGCTGACATACGTCCCCTCAAAATAAATCACGCGCCCGCCGTCCTGGTCAAAGAACGGGTGCTGGGTCGGGTTATAGAACGTGTAATGGTCGTGCGTTGCGATCTTCCGGGCATAGAGCCACGGGCCGACCGGCGTGTCCGCTTCGGCAAACCAGACTTCTCCCAGAAATGACGGCGAGCCGTAGACCTGAGTCGTGATTAAGACCCACCGCTTCCGGTACGGGTTCCAAAAGACCGAGCCGCCGTGTGAGGTCACGACCGAATCCGAGTCAATGTCCCGAAGCTGGGTCAGCACTTCCGACGGCTTCATCTTGCCTGCCGAAACCAGCTTAACGGCTTCATCTTCGCCCAGCGCCGCCGTGTTCGGCTTCCAGGCCCAGAGGAGATGCCCGTCTGCGGCCCGGTCAAGCTGCGTTTGATCGCCGTGAAAGCGCGTGCCGGGCGCAAGGCAGGTAAAGGCTTCGTAGGTCTTGGAGTCGGCGATATGCGCGAGATCGGGCGTATTGCGGACTAAGGGAAACGCGCCCATTTCCTGCGTCTCAAAATACAGCCATTCTTTGCCCCCTTCGCGCACTCGGAACGGCTCGCCTTCCGGGTGCAGGGGATCGTCTTTCGGGTAAGCGCTGATGGGTTCAAAGACAGCTTTGGCATCATTGAACTCGGCCAGCCCCGACGCCGCCGAACTGCCGTCTTTTACGATTTCGACATAGTGGCTAAAGAGCCGCTCCCGCCCGCCGTCGGCCATCGTGAACAGGCCGCCGATCCAGACCGGACCCGGCGCACCGGCAATCGGGATCATCGGGCGGCTGAAGCCGCTTGGGTCCGTCCAGTAGGTCAGGTCAATCCCCAGATTTGGGTCCAAGCCCCCGCGCCCCGGCGGCAGGGAAGTTGCCCCGGAAATCGCAAACTGGCCCAGCGGAAACGATGGCCTGTTGGTGTCGCCGAAGAACCAGACCAGCTTGCCGGCGTAGGGAACGGCCATGACCGTATCCTGCCCGAACACTTTGCCGTCCAAAAGCGGCTGCTTCAGCGGCACGGGCTGACCAACCAGGATGCTGTCCCGGTAGATACCCGCGCCCGTGATCCGGTACAGCCGCTCGGCAATATTAATGCGCTTGATCTTCAGCACCGCCTGCCCGCCGGCGGTCACTGAGAGCGCCGTGCCGTGATACCCGAAGCCGTCCGCTGGAAACTCATAACCGGGACTTGAAATCTTGAAGTAGATGCTCTGGCCCATCAGCTCCGGGTCGTTAACGGCGACAATGCCGTTGCTGTCGGTATAGTAGCGGACTTCGTTGACGGTTCGCAGCTCCACCAGCGGCACCCCGCGCCCGGTGTCCTGGTCCTGAACCGTAATGCGGTAGTAGTCCGACGGGGCGGCAGATGCCGGAAGCGAAACGGCGGCATAGAGTGCCGCCGTGATCAGAAAAAGCGTGGAAGCAATTAATTTTGGGAGTGTCATTTCAGTGTTTCACTTGTATGGTGCCGGCGCGAGAGTATCGGTATCCTTAATAAACGCTGTAAGTAGCGGCAAAAGGCGTGCCGGTATACTGCCCGTTCCCGCCGTAATCGGCGGACGCCGCACTGCCGCCGGTAAACGCCGAGTTCACCGTGTCCTGGGAGGGCGAACCCCCCGCCGCGTTGTTGCCGGCGGAAACGGAAATGCCGCGCAGCCATTTCGCGTGTCCATCGGCAAACAGGTAGTTCGCCCCGTCACCGTGGCGGGCCGGGTCTCCGTCGGCGTATCCACCGGCAGGCGGGTTTGTATAGACAGACGCAGACTCGCCCGAAAGAGGGCCGGTGGCATAATGAGCGCAGGTTCCCAGAAGATTGAAAGAATACCCGAACACATTGACATAATGCATCCCGTTGGCAACCGAGGACTGGTTTTCGGTCTGCGTGGACATCGGCGTAGCGGGCGAGATCGCGTTGCCGCAGGGATAGATGTTAGGGTTGGTATTGACTTCCGTCAGGACAATCGTTTTTGCCGGAGCCGCATACTGAGAGATCGGCAGTATCTTCCCATTCGTCTGGATCGGAGTGACATTGGGATTGAACGCATAGCTGACAAGGCCGCCTTGCCCGCTTGCGTCGTCGGGGCAATGGTAAACGCCGACGCTTTTGACGTAGGAGTAGACTTGCTGCGCCCAGCCGGTTCCGGTTTGCATGTTGCCCACCGGCAGGGTCTCATCGTAATCCTGCGTGTACTGCATCAGCGCGAGGCCAAGCTGCTTTTCGTTGGAAAGGCAGGCGGTGCGCCGGGCGTTCTCGCGCACCTTCTGGAACACGGGAAACAAAATGGCAGCGAGTATTGCGATAATGGCAATGACGACGAGCAGTTCGATCAGTGTGAAGCCTCTGCGGTTCATGGCGGGTCTCCAGTTTGGGTCAGCAGGTCTTTTTTGGGTCAGCAGGTCTTTCAGAGACAGATTTCGGAAAGACAACGAGAGCATGGATAGTTTAGGCATTCCGTCCGGCGCTAGTGTTAGCGCTAACATAGTTCTACTTTAACACAATTTTTGTGCGGCGTCAAGCGCTTTCCCAAAAAACTTTATCGCAATTCAGCATGAACGAAGTGAGGGCATCTCGTCAAGACGCGCATTGGAAAGAAGACGCGCATTGACACAAGCGTCCCAGCGCGATACAATAAGAAATGGCTGTTCGTATTCAGGATATTGCGCGGGAGTTAAACCTGTCGGCGATGACCGTTTCCCGTGTGCTGAACCGCTCCGTGGGAACGTCTGTTGCCGCAGAAACGGCGAAGCGTGTCCTGCAGGCCGCCGCAGAAATGGGATACCGCCCGAATCGTCATGCCCGAGCGCTTGCGACCGGGCAAACCCATACGATTGCGATCTGGATTAGCCATTTGCATTCATCGGTATACACGCAAATCGCCAAATGCTGCCGAGAGGAGATTGAGCGGGCCGGTCTGCAAGCCAGCATCTCGGAGATGCAGTGGCACTTCGCCGCGCCCAGCCTCCCGCATCGATTTGACTGGCAGGTTGACGGCATTCTCGCCGTAGACCCCCCGGTCGAGAACGTGCTGAATACCCTCCTTGAAGAAGCACTTTTGAGCAAAATCCCGCGCGTCAACCTGGGGTCAGGGAAGCCCACCGAGTGGAGCGGCGATTATGTGCGGGTAGACCTGCGTGCGGGAACCCGCGCGGCGATTGACTATTTGGCCGGCACCGGCTGCCGCAGAATTGCGTATGCCGTTCCCCAAGGCGCAGACCGGCCGGGCAGCGGCAACTATGACGCCTACAGCGAGTCGATGCAAAAGGCGGGGCTTTCGATGGAGATGATCGTCCATGCCGTCCGAGACATGCCGTCCGTCCGCAAGGATGTCCGCCAGCATATTTTGTCTTACGGCAAACCGGACGGCATCTACTGCCACAACGATGAGATCGCCATCGCGGCCTTTCGCGCCGTGCGCGACCTGGGCCTGCGCGTGCCGGACGATGTTCTTCTCATCGGCTGCGAAGGCAACGAGTTTATGGAGTACTTCGATCCGCCGCTCAGCACAATCTCAATGCAAATTCCAGAGATGTGCCGGATAGCCTGGCAGTTGCTGCACAGACGCCTGGGAAACGCCGATGCTGCTGCCGAACAGATACTTCTGCCTCCGCAGTTCATTCAGCGTGGGTCCTCGACATTCCCCAGCAAGTGACGACGCGCAGTCTACTACTTGCGCGATACATACGCATTCCCGCGCACATAGTAGCGCCAGGGCAAATCTATCCCCTGCGAGATGCCGATGCGGGTGGCGGCGACTGTCTCAAACGCCGGGACGACTTGCGGCAAGACGTACAGCTCGCTGCCCAGATGCGTGATGTCCAGGCCGTTGTGCGCGAGCCGGGTCAAAGCCAGCGCCTGGGCCAGCTTGCCGGGGCCGTTGGTAAGCTGCCGCGTCTCAGCAAGATTACCCCGGTTCAGGCACATGGTGTCAATGCCCAGGGCAGGCTCCAGCGCACGGATCAAGACCGCCTCCGCCGTTCCTAGCGGAGCGCAGACCAAGTTCAGCATCATGTGCAGGCCGTAAGTGAAGTAAACGTAGGCATGGCCGGGCGGGCCGAACATCGCCTCGTTGCGCGGGGTCTGTCCCCGGTACGCATGGCAGGCCGGGTCATCGGAAAGGTACGCTTCCGTCTCGACAATGATGCCGGACAGCACTTCGCCGGTCGGCAGGGTACGGACAAGAAGCTGGCCCAGCAGTTTTTGAGCGGCTTCGCGGGTATCCTGCAAGTAGAACTCGGTTGGCAATGGGTTTACCACGGCGACTCAATTTCTTCGTCTGTGATATGTCCTTCTGCCAGGGCTTCCGGCGGCGCGTCTTCTTCGCTATGGGTCGGCGTCGCTTCTTTGGCCGCTTCTTCCGCTTTCAGCCGCTCGTACAGCTCGCAAGTGCCGGTGGTAAGTATCTCCTGCGTCTTGCCGGCAATCGCCTCGCCGAAGCCGCTGATCTTCTTCAGCTCGCCCCGGCTATGGATGGCCGAAACCGGCTCCGGCAGGTTTTCCAGCGTCCGAACGGCATTGCGGTAGGCGCGTATCTTGAAGGGGTTCTCGCTGCGACTTTCCAATATCTGCGCGATCTGCTCAAACACGTCGGCGACTTCAAAGTTTGTGGGTGTGTGATCCATGCAGGCAATGTACCCGTTTCTGAAAAAGTTTACGGAACCCACCCCGGTTCGTTCCTCACCGACCCTCCCGGAACGGGAAGGTGAAGAGGTTTCAGAAAAATAAAGAGGGCGCGGCAAGCAGCGCCCCTACGTTTCCGTTCTTACTCTTCACCTTCCCGTTTCGGGAGGGTCGGTGAGGAACGAACCGGGGTGGGTTCCGTAAACATCACCCCGAATGCAGTAGGCCATATCCGGTCAAGACGCCGACGGCGGCGACGATCCAGCGCCAGAGCTTCCAGTTGCCCCAGCCGGACGCATCCAGCAAAAACGCGCAGGTTTGCAGGACAAGCAGAACCAAAATCGGCGTCACGGTCTGCACCAGCAGCAGATGTGTCCGGGCGCTGCCGTAGCCGAGCATCAGGCTTAGACGCCAGAACAGCAGGCCGGACAAGCCGAGCGGCAGCAGGCGCGGCGGCCAGGCGGCGTCGGCGGCCAGCGACAGCAGGAACGCGGACAAAAACAGCAGGCCCCCGGCGGCAAACCCCGGCTGCTGAATGCCCTGCACCGGCGGCTGCGTCATCCGGCCCGCAAGGCTTGCCGTCACCGGCAGGCCCGCACAAACGAGCAGTGGCCCGTACCAAAGCGCGATTTTGGTCCAAGACAAACGCGCGGGCAGAATGCGAATGGAGACGGTAATTTCCCGGCGTCCGCCGGACGTTTCCAGCGTCACCGTGTCCTGGTAGACCGCAGGAGTAGACCAGACCGTTTCGGTTTCCGTCGTCAGCAGAAGCGCCTGCCGCCGCTTGGCGGAAAACGCGGACGGCTCGGCCCGCACCCAGCCCGGCGCGGCGCTGACCCGGCCTTCCAGCCGACCGCCGCCTGCTTGCAGCACGATTTTCACCCGGCGGCTCTGGCCCCGCCGCAGAACACCGAAATCAACGCTGTCGCGGCTCAGTGTCAGGCCGGTCTCGGGTTCATCTTCAGCAGGCGTCTCGGCGGCAGCGAGATCGCGCGTATACTCAGGCCGGCTGGGGTCCAGATGCGCGGCGCGGCGCAGGAGAGCGTCGGCCTCGTTGCGCCGGCCATTCTTCGCCCGCGCCTGCGCTTCGGCGTAAGCCAGGCGGGCGTCTTCGGCGGTTTCCACCCCGGCGCGGTACAGAAAGTCGCGCAGCTTGTCGTCGGTACCCCGCCCCGGTTCAGCCGCGACTTCGTCCGCAACGACCGCCAGCGGCCCTTCGTTGATGCTGCGAAGCCAGGCGGACAGCGTTCCGGCTTGAAGAGCATTTTCGGCGGCTTCCCAGGTGTCGGGAGCAAGCGCGAGAAACGTGTCTATATCGGCCATGCCCACAGGAAAGCCTGGCAGCCGGATCCCCGGCACTGAGGGTTCTTCAGTCGTGGAGCGATCACTCCCTAGTAGACCGGCTAGGCCAGTGCCGGTTCTTGTCTGTGGGCCGGTTCCCGGCGGCAGCAATTTCCGCAAATCCGCCGCCATTTCCCCGGCATCGCGGTAACGGTCAGCCTTATCACGGGCCAGCGCATGAAGGGCAATCGCTTCCAATTGAGGCGGCGCATCCGGGCGCAGTTCGGAAATCGGGGTGATGGGATCGCTTTCAATCGCCGTTTTCCAGGCAAACGGGTCTTTGACTTTGGCGACTTGGAACGGACGCCGCCCGGCCAGCATCTCGTACAAGATCACGCCGACGGCCCAGATGTCGGACTGCCGGTCCGACTGCTCTTCGGGGTGAAAATCTTCCGGGGCCATGTAGGCATACGTCCCCGCGCCGCCCGCGAACGAATGCGTTCCCAGCACTTCCGCCAGCCCGAAGTCCACCAATTTAACCGTGCCGTCACGGGTCAGCAGGATATTCGCGGGCTTGATGTCCCGATGCACCGTCCGCTGCGAATGGGCATACGCCAGGCCGTCGCAGATTTGAGCGGCGATAGATACCGCCTCGAAAACCGGCAGTTCAGGCGTCTCCCGCAGGACTTCCTGCAAGTTGCGCCCCCGGACATATTCCATGTCAATGACGACGCGCCCGCCGATCTCGTCCACGCTGTTGACCTGCACGATGTTCGGGTGGCGCAGCCGGTCCAGAACGCGGGCTTCTTCCAAAAACCGCTCTAGGTCGTCGCCCTGAGCGCTGATTTCCTTCAGCGCGACCTGCTTGCCCAGCAGCGTGTCTTTGGCCAGGTAAACGATGCCCGACGCCCCATGTCCCAGGACATCCAGGCGCTCATATTTCCCCAGCCTTTCCAGCGGCAAAAGTTATTTCTTTCTTTACAAATGGCTTTAGAACCATGTCCTGAAGGACACGGCTAGGGTTTTATTGGGGTATTGGGCCTTTGGCCGAGAACTACCGCTTCGCAGCACTCGGAAACAGATATTTTTATATCTTCTCTTAGTCCCACGAAGTGGGAGTTCTCGGCGTCTGCGCCCGATAGCCGTGTCCTTCAGGACATGGTTTGGGAGTTAGGCTGTGCAGGTTATTTCGTAGGGGCGCTGCTTGCCGCGCCCTCTTTTCCCGCGTCCTCTTGATCTGCGTCTTCCGGCGTATCCGCAATCGCCTTTTCAATGCGCCGGTCGGGGACAAGCCACATCAGCGCGACCAGCACATACAGGCTGTACGCGATCCCGGAAGACACAAATGCAAAAGCAATTGCGAGAACGTAAAATACGGGCGACAGCTTGCCTTTGATGTCGCGCCCCAGCGCCGTGGCGAGCAGTGAGTGCCGGCCCTGCGTTTTCAGAATGGCCCGCTGCAATAGCCAGTACGCCAAAGACGCCATCAGGAGCAGCGCCCCGTAGACGGCGGTCGGAACCGGCGCAAATGGGTTTCTGCCGACCCATTCGGTCGCAAACGGGATCAGCGACAGCCAGAACAGCAGGTGCATGTTGGCCCACATAATGCTTCCATTCACCCGTTCCGTCACAGAAAACAGATGGTGATGGTTGTTCCAGTAGATGCCGATGTTGATAAAGCTCAGGACATAACTCAGCAGCGACGGCAGCAGAGGACGTAGGGCGGCAAAGCTTGCGCCGTGCGGCGGCTGGAATTCCAGCACCATGATCGTGATGATAATCGCAATGACGCCGTCGCTGAACGCCGCGAGTCTTTCTTTACCCATAAGCGAGTTTTAGCGCCGATAGTAGCCGTAATGCCGATATCCATGCCCGTAACTGCGCCGGTAGACCGGCGGCGGGGCAGGTACGGCGGGCTGCGTCACGGGCAGAACGGCGGGCGCAGGCGGCGGCACGAAGACCGGAATGGGCGGCAGGGGCGTCGTGGAGGGATGCGCGTGCAGCACCAGCAGACGCCCGCTGTCAACAAGATAGATCATGCCGTCGCCCGCAACGCCAATCGCCTGCGGGTTTTTCAGGGACAAATGCGCGGCTAAACCTAGCGGAGCGCCATTGGAGCTGTACTTCGTGACGGTCTTTGTGACGGCGTTTGACACATACAAATCGCCCTGCGAGTCGGTCGCCGTGTGCAGGGTCGCGCCGCTGAAGCCAATCGCGCCCGCCGGGGCAGGGGGCAGCGGCTTGACAAACGGCAGCGTGTACTTGTAGCGGACCTGGCCGCTGCTCGGCTCCAAAGCGACCACGCCGCCGCTTAAAGTAGCCACGGTTACGGTGCCGTCCGACGGATTGACGGCAAGAAAGTCGCCGCGCACGGGGTTGAAATAGAAAGGTTTCGGCGGGTCATACGCCACATGGGCCGGGTCCGGCGGGCGAGGCGGCGGGACGGGAGCCGGCCGCACGGCATACGGCGGCGCGGCCCGGAACGTGTAGCCGCTGCGGGTCAGCGTCTGGGTCAGGAGAGCCGCCCAGGTTCCGGCGGCGGCAAGCGCCAGCAGCAGGAGGCCCGAAACGATGGGCCAAAACGGTGAGCGGCGCGGGCGAGAATAAGCACGAGACGTACCGTTGGAACCTGTTTCCAGGCCGGAAGCGGCGACACCCGCCCCGCGCCCCTGTCCATTCTGCACAAGATCGGCGACCTGCATCCGCAGGGTCCGGGTTCCGGCCTGAAGGCGGGCGACAACGGCGGTGACATTGTCGCGCCCGCCGCTTTTGACCGCCATCTGCACCAGACGGTCGGCGGCGGACTGCGGCGAGGAAGACTGCATCAAGGTTCGGATGATGTCGTCTTCGGCGACGATATTGCTCAGGCCGTCCGTGCAAAGCAGCAGCATGTCGCCCGGCTGGACATCGGCCTCGGACACTTCGGCGTCAATGGTCGGCTCAATGCCGATGGCTCGCGTGATGATGTTTCGGAAGCGCGATGACCGTGCGCCTTCTTCGGTGATCGCTCCGGCCCGCACCTGCTCGGCGACATACGAATGGTCATGCGTGATCTGCCGCAGGAGGCCGTCGCGCAGCAAATACGCCCGGCTGTCCCCGGCGTGGGCAACATACAGCCGCTCGCCTTCCACCACGGCGGCCACGCAGGTCGTCCCCATGCCTTTGCGGTCGTCTCCCTCGGAGGCCAGCTCGTAAACCCGCGAATTGGCCCGGCGCAGAGCCGTCGCCAGCGCGTCCGCGACGACAACGTCTCCCACTTGACGGTTATCCAGCAGCTCCGCCAGCGCGTCTTCCGTGGTTTCCACCGCTGCGGATGCCGCCTGCTCGCCAAACGAGCGCCCGCCCATGCCGTCGGCGATGATGAGAACGCCGTCGGCTCGGATTTGCCGCTTGCGCGTGTCTACCACTGCGTAGCGGTCTTCATTGTTGGGCCGCTGCCCCGTATCTGTTTTCGCCCCGGCGGAGATATTCATAGATAGTTTAAGTATAACGCCTGAGCGCAGAAAACGCAACAGGCAGAATACAAGTTGTTAAAGAACCCCTCCCGCTCGTTCCTCGCTCCCTCCCCTGTTAGGGAAGGGCAATACAGAACAGGGCATAAAGAGCAGGATCGGAAATGCAGACGCGCCCGCTGAATGCAGACGCGCCCGCTGTCGGTCAAAACTCTCTGGCCCTTCCCTAACAGGGGAGGGAGCGAGGAACGAGCGGGAGGGGTTCTTTATTCGCCCTGCAGCCCCTTCACCGACAGCGCCAGCGCACCGAGGCAGCCCACCGCAAGGCAGACGCCGTAGAAGATGCGGAACGGCAGCGGGAACGGCAAGTCGTAGCCGAGCGCCGCCGCCGCAATCCCCGCCGCCGCCAGGCAGGTGCCGATCCGGGCGCTCACATCCGCCGGCTTCTTTTCGAATTTCCGGGCGTTGCCGAGGCCGCCGCCCGCCGCCATGCCGAGCAGGAACAGCAGGCCGCCGACTGCCATCCCCGCCGTCAGCGCCAGCCAGTAGCGCTGGGTCAGCACCGCGCTGGCGATGACCACCACGCAGGCGCAGACCAGCAGCAGGCGGATGAGAGCCATTCGGGGGCCGGTCAAACTTTTATTGCCTCTGCTCCGGCGGCGGCTGGCTGGAACCCCACTGCGGCGGGGGCGGCGCGATGTCCGGTCCGGCGCTCGGCGGGGGCGGCCAGACGCCAGAGGCCGCTGTTCCGTAGCCAAGCCCGGAAGCAGGGGGGTTGATGCCCGGCATCCCAATCATGTCGCGGTAGGCCAGCGCGGCGCATAAAAAGACCATCGGCAGGGTGACAAACTCGCCCAGCCCGCAGGCGAACACGCTGACAGTCGCCAGCAGCAGCAGAACAAGCATAAACGCGGCGGCGTTCCACAGGTCGCGCTTCATCGCGTCCAGACTGCGCGAAAGGGCATTGCCGACCGTTTCCCCGTCCGCAATCAGCGCATAGCCCGGAAACAGCAGGCCCACCAGCAAAAACCCCGGCACAAGGCACAGCACGAAGCCAATGCCGGTCACCAGGCCGTACACAATGTTGAAGCCCAGCATCTTCCAAATCAGCGGCCCGCCGCTGAACAGATCGCCGATGCTGATCATCTCGCCGCGCACCTGCTTCACGGCAGTCCGGTAAACGCCCCCATACAGCCAGGAGGAATAAAGCACGCTGAAAAGCTGAATCGCAAAATACAGAGCAGGCGGCAAGCCGCCGGTAATCGCATTCGGCCCCGCCCCAAACGGGGACTGCCCAAAGGGAGGCTGTCCAAACGGAGGCTGGGTGGGTACGCCGGACCGAGCCGCCGAAACTCCAAACGCAAACCCAATGATGCCGCCAATCAGAGACGGAACAAACAGCAGCAGCACCGCGACCAGCCAGACGCCGATGTTTGCCTTGAACAGCTCAAACGATTCGCCAATCCAGCCGAAGTTGACCCGGCCCGCCGGCTGGTATCCCGCGCCTCCCGGCGCTCCGCCATACGCAACACTCATTTGCTTCTCCCTTTCTGTCTGCCAGGTTTATTGGTTCGTCGGTGAAATCGTCGGCGGCGGGGGCCAGGTTCCGGCGTCCGCCGCCGGATAGTACGGCGCGGGCGGCGGGACCATGTTCGGCATCCCGACCATGTCCCGATACGCCAGGGCGCAGATGAGAAACACCATCGGAATGGTCGCCAGAAGCCCAATGGCGCAGGGAAGCTCGCTGGCATAGACCAGCAGGCCCAGCACAAAAACAAAGCCCGCCGCCGCCGCCCAGCGGCCCTGCATCGCCCGAATGCTCCGCTTCAGCGCCGTAAGCACGCCGTCGCCGTCCGCCATCAGCGCAAACGTCGGCATCAGCACCCCATTCGCGACCAGCAGCAGCGCCAGCAGCAGCAGAACGCCCACCACTCCGGCGACAATGATCGCCGCCGTCGGCCCGTGTTTCCAGATCAAAAGACCGGCGGGCACCGCGCAGACCGCTTCCAGAAAGTACGCGCCGAACACCAGCAAAAAAATCGCGCCCAGCATCCGCCCGAACAGCGGCCCGCCCCGGAAAACGTCCTTCATTTCCAGAGGCAGCCCGCGCACCTGACGCACCGCCATGCGGAACATCCCGCCGTACAGGTAAGACGACCAGAGAAGATACACCAGGCTAAATCCGATCTCCGCCGGGTATATCCAGGCCATGCGGCTGTTCATCGAAGCGGCGGGATTGAGCGGCGCAGGAAACGGATGAACTCCTGGCGTCGGCAGCGTTTGCGCCGGGGCAGTCGGCGGGAAACCGCTGGGAAACATCGTGGTCCACATAAGCGCATAGAAGACGACAAGAAAGATCACGGTCGGGGCGGCGAGTATCAAAGTCGCAGCAATCCAGACCCCCATCTGGGCGCTGAACAGCCGCCAGGCGTCGGAAATCCAGCCGTAATTGATCTGGCCGGTGACGGGCGAAGTGATGCCGCTTTGCTCTGCGCTACTTTGCAGTGTCGTGCTTTGCATGGTCATAATCGTTTTTCCTCTGGAATTCGGGGCGGCGGGGGCCAAACGCCCACCGGCGCAGGATCAAACGCAGGCGGCTCGCTCTCGGTATTTGCCTGCGTCAAAGCTAGGTAGCCAATCGCAATACTCAGCAGAAAGATCGGGTAAGTCGCAAGCATCCCGACGCCGCACAACAGCAGGCCAATTCCGCCGACAAGCGAAGCGACGATGTAGAACCAGATGCCCCGAAGCCACTGACGCCCCAGCAGACGCACGCTGCCGAGAAGCGCTACGGGAGCAGAAGCACCGGTGCCAACCACAAGCAGCGGCGCAAACATCAGCAGCCCGTTCAGGAGAAGTCCAAGCATCCAATCTGCCTGATTGACCGCATGGAGGGAAGCGGCCGCCGACAGATGGGAATGCAGCAGCCACAAGCATACGCCTTCTGCCACACCAAGTCCAGTAGGAACGGCGATCCCAACCAGGAATAGGGGCAGACTTTGCGGGAACGCGGAGAACAAGCCGGAAACAGAGATCGGCTCGCCCCGCTTTTGACGGAGCGCCATGCGGTACAGCCCGCCGGTGAAGATCGCGCAGAGGCCCGCAACCAGAGTATTGCACGCGGTTTGCTGCGCGAACTCCAGATACGGGTTCATAAATCGGGCCGGAGGTGCCTGCGTATGCGTAACCAGCGCCGCATAAACACTTCTCAAAGACACCCACACATCCGGGTCGGTTGGGAGGGAAATTAGCGCCCACAGCACAACATTGATGGAAAAAGACAGCGCCACGGTGCCAATCCAAACACCCGGTTGAGCCGAAAAAAGCGCCCACGCCTGCTTGATCCAGCCGAACTGAATTCGGACGGCAGAGGGCGGCGTCATGCGGGTTTGGGCGGGAACGCTCATGCCGCACTATTCGCGGCGACTGCCTGCTATTCCTGCATGGAAAGGAACCTCACCCCGCCTCGTTCCTCGGCGACCCTCTCCTTCAGAAAGGAGAGGGTGGACACTTGTGGCCGGGTGAGGTTCGTTCAAGCGAGGTTCTTTTCTTGCCCGCTGTCTTCTTGCTCTGCCCGCTGAACTTGCTCGGACGGCTTCATTTCATGCTCATACCCTCTCCTTAACAAGGAGAGGGTCGGAACGGAGTTCCGGGGTGAGGTTTGATTGGGGTGAGGTCTCCTTTACTTGTCCTGAAGCGCGGCAACACCCGGAAGCTCTTTGCCTTCCAAGAACTCCAGCGACGCGCCGCCGCCGGTCGAGATGTGGGTCATCTTGTCGGCGAAGCCCAGCTTTTCCACGGCCGCCGCCGAGTCGCCGCCCCCGACAATCGTGGTCGCCGCGCTGTCCGCCATCGCCTGCGCGATGCCCTGCGTGCCGATGGCAAACTGCGGGAACTCGAAGATGCCCGCCGGGCCATTCCAAATGACGGTCTTTGCCCCTTGCAGCACAGCCGCAATGGCTTTAATCGTCACCGGGCCGGCGTCCACGCCTTCCCAGTCGGCGGGGATTTCGCCGACGGGTACGACTTTCGTGCTGAGCGTGGCCGGGTCGGTATCAAACGGGTTGCTGTCGGCGACCATCACGTCCACCGGCAGCATGATCTTGTCGCCGTTTTCGGCCAGCAGGCGCTTGGCGAAGTCAATGTTGCTGGCGTCTAAAAGAGATTTGCCGATTTCCTTGCCCTGCGCCTTGAAGAACGTGTAGGCCATGCCGCCGACAATGATCAGCGTGTCCACTTTCGGCAGCAGCGCTTCAATCACGGAAATCTTGTCTTTGACTTTCGCGCCGCCCAAAATCGCCACAAAAGGCCGCTCCGGGTTCTCGACATTGCTGCCGAGATAGTCCAGCTCGCGCTTCATCAAGTACCCAGCGGCGGCGGGCAGATGGCGGGCGACGCCTTCGGTGGACGCATGGGCGCGGTGGGCCGTGCCAAAGGCATCGTTGATGTAAATCTCGGCCAGCGACGCCAGCTGCGCGGCATACGCCGGATCGTTTTTTTCTTCTTCTGGGTAAAAGCGCACGTTCTCCAGCAGCAGCACGTCGCCGCCTTGAAGGCCGTTGACCAAAGACTGCACCTGCGGGCCGACGCTGCCCGGGGCCAGCGGCACGGGTTTCCCCAAAAGCTGCGACAAGCGCTCCGCCACCGGCGCAAGGCTGTATTTCGGCGTCGGCCCGCCTTTCGGACGGCCCAGATGCGACGCCAAAATCACGCGGGCGTTCTGGGCAATCAGATACTCAATCGTCGGCAGCGCGGCCCGAATGCGCCGGTCATCGGTAATTGCACCGGTCTCATCCTGCGGCACATTGAAGTCCACGCGCACCAGCACGCGCTTTCCGGCCACGTCCACATCTTCCACGGTCTTTTTGTTGAAGCTCATAGTTTTCTCTCCCAAATAAAGTCACAAAGCGTCAGTATACCCGCCGTGAAAACAATTTCACAGGCCCTTGACAATTAGTTTATTAACAGTTATAATGCTAACTATTATGAGATCTGAAGTACCCGAAGAGCTTTCCGCGTCCTGGCTCTGCACGGCTTTGATGCGAATCGGGACACGCATGGCAACGCATTTTGATCAGCATTTTGCCGACGGCGGCATCACGCAGGCTCAGTTCCGTGTTCTGCTGGCAATCGGCGATGCCGAAGCCGCCGGCATTGCTCCCTCGGCGCTGGCGGAGCATCTCTTGATCGAGCGGGCCACCATTTCGGTCCTGACCAATCGCCTGGTCGAGCGCGGCCTTCTGCGTCGCCTGCCCGGCGAAAACCGGCGCACGTTCAATCTGGCACTGACGGACGAAGGCGTGACGCTGCTGCATCAACTGGTTCCCGCCGCGATTACGCTGGCCGACGACACACTGCGCGGAGTCGCGCCGGAGGAGCAGCGGGAGATGCAAAAATCGTTGGCCGTCATCGAGCGGCATCTGCGCGAGGCGACGGGTCTCAGCGCAAAAGGAGAAACAGAATGACACCCATTTACCCCGGCAGGTTCACGGCTGACACCGACGAGCCGTTTGTCGTTTTTTTGATTGGAATGCGTATTAATAAGCCGCTGGCCCTGCACAAATGGGTCCCGACCGCGCTGGCGATGGGACCCATGCTGGGTTCGCTGTATCGGAACCCGGAAAGCGGCTTTCTCGGCGGCGAAGCGATTCTGTATCGCGGCGGCATCGGCCTCATTCAATACTGGCGGACGACCGAGGATTTAGAACGATTTGCGCGTTCGCCCCAGGAAGCGCACCTGAAAGCCTGGCAGCGGTTCAACAAAGCCGTCGGCAAGGACGGCAGCGTCGGCATCTGGCATGAAACCTACAAAATCGCCGCCGGCCAGTACGAGGCGATTTATGGCAACATGCCAAAGTTTGGCCTCGGCGCGGCAGTACCTCATGTGCCGGTAG
>JAABUZ0100004137.1_pt1 | contig 20387 bp, 17 predicted proteins | sample 5562091 | NCBI WGS metagenome assembly JAABUZ01 (sample SAMN12813069, study PRJNA571459) | rock metagenome | isolation source: Antarctica rocks | place: Antarctica: Victoria Land, Linnaeus Terrace sud | collected 2015-12-21 | reverse complement strand
TGGGCAACTGCCTTAGGGTTTCTAAGTCAGGGACTTTTGGCAGCTTGATTAGGCTCATGTGGCTAGATTACCGGAAAATCTCCGCTTGTCAAGTCCTATACCTGAATCCTTACAATAAATTGTATTCTCTTTATGAAGATACAAAACAAAAGTAAAGAAAATGGGGAATAAAACAGGAAGAATTCGGGAATAATTCAAAAAAAACATAAAATTAATCCTTTTTTCTTAACCATAGATTACTTTTTTGTCAATCATGCTGTTAGCTATTATCTAATAGCTAACCAGTTAATAAAAAGGGTTAACAAGTAGCGATTAGCTTTTAGCTTAAGAAAAGCCAATTACGAAGGGCGGAGTATTAACCTTTCGTCTCTTTCTTTTTTGCCCCTACAACCTGGTATTCGTTTTGTAGCGGATGGTGGCAAGGGAAATATCAGAGCGAGCGAAAGTCTAGCAGATATCGCAGCAAGTGAGTAGATCGCAACTGCTATTAACGTCATAAACAACCCATTCCTTGGCATTAGCAGAAGTTGGGTCAAGGGGACGAATCGCCGCATGACGACGGGAGACGCTAGTGTACTGATCTGAGTCAATGACAATCTCACAACTCGGTTCACGCCCAAGTACAACCCAATCAGTAATGACTTGTCATAATGTAGGAAGCCACCTGCCAGAAATGCTCTTCAGTGCGAATCCCAATCGCGAATACATATCAAAGCTAACATTAATATCAAATTGGTCAAGCAAAAAAGCTGGGCATCCTCGGCTAACTTTCCACTACCACAAATCCTCCGTTTCTTACTGATGACGCTGCTAAATGTCGCTGAAATTTGCCCCGCCACCCGCACGCTTGGTTCTGTCAAGCTGCCCTCTTGATTGTTTGCGCAATAGCCGCCCACCTGCTCCTATTGCACTGAACGCTAGTACACCTAGTGCAGAAGACGATTCGGGAACAGGTGTTGGCTCAGAAGTAGGTGTCAGAAGGAAGCCAGATGTTTCGCCATTCAAGGAGCCTAACCCAACAATTTGCCCTTTATCGTTGATGTCTCGTGCATCGTCTAGCACCCAACCAGAGTTAGAGGAAACCAGGCTGTTGAGGTCTTGTAGTTTGCCGTTACTGTAGAGTAAGGCGTGAGTATCGCCATAGGCATTGGTAATTGTCGATGTACCCACGACCTCGCCTAGATTATTAATGCTATTGGCGAAGCTATAGTCGTAGGAGGAAGTACTCTTGCTTAATATCCCCAGGTCTTGCATCTTCCCCTTACTATAGAGGAAGGCGTGATTGACGCCGCTGCTATTGCTCGAAGTGCCCACTACCTGACCTACATTATTGATGCTATTGGCATAGCTGTAGTCGTTATCATTAGGGCTACTAAGTACTCCAAGGTCTTGCAGCTTGCCTTTACTGTAGAGGAAGGCGTGGCTAGATCCAGTGATAGTACTCGCTCCACCTACCACCTGACCTGCATTGTTGATGCCACTAGCAGAGCTGCTCTCGTAGGGGTAGCCATTTCCGAATACCCCAAGGTCTTGCCACTTGCCTTGATCGTAGATGAAGGCACGGCTGACATGAACGCCAGCAGTCAAGTTGCCTACCACTTGATCTGCGTCGTTAATGCCATAGGCATAGCTAAAGTTGCCACTGTAGTCATTACCACTGGGTATTCCAAGGTCTTTCAGCTTGCCGTTACTGTAGAGGAAGGCGTGAAAGTCAATACCAACAGTACTTGAATAGCCCACTACGTGACCTTTATTATTGATCCCAAACGCACCGCTTTCACTGAAGCCATCTACGATCTTGATGACTCCAAGGTCTTGTAGCTTACCATTACTGTAGAGGAAGGCGTGACTGTCGCTGTTAGCTTCTGACGTGCCCACTACCTGACCTAGATTATTGATGCTATTGGGATAGATGTTATTGCCGAGATCAGTAACGCTATAGAGAGATGCAGCATTAGCAGCGTTGACAGTACTAAGTCCCATTGCGGCAAGGGCTGTCAAAGTGAAGCTAGTTTGGCAACATTTGTGTTTCATCTGGCTGAGTATTCCCATGTTTATTTAGCCGTACTACCGGGTGTTGAAAAGGAATACTCAGATCAAATCAAAACGATTTTTGGCTGGATAGGTGAATTTGTCTGATATCTAGTCAGAAAAAGTCAGTTTACATTTGCTGATTAGTGGAATGATTTGTCAATGAGCGGCAGCAGCACCACCTGCTTTGACCTTTTTACAGAAAAGTAGGGCAATACCGCACACCAGTAGCGAAATACCAATAAAGTAAAAGCAATCGTTGTAGGCCATGACATAAGCTTCGCGGTGGATTACATTGCCTATGGCTTTGAGTGCTTGATTGTGGGCGGTACTAGGATCAGCTCCCTGACTTGTGAAGAACTGAGTCAGTTGATCGATTCGCTGCTGAGTTTGTGGGTTATACAACGAGACAGCATCTCCTACACGCGCAGAGTGAAATTGCTCCCGTCTTGTCAGCAGTGTTGACAGAGCCGCAATCCCAACTGACCCACCCAAGTTGCGCATCATGTTAAACAAACCTGATGCAGATCCAGCCTGTGCTTTTTCAATATTTGCAGTGGCGATGGACGTGAGCGGCAAGATCATTAGGGGTTGTCCCAAAGCGCGGACAAGCTGTGACCACCGCAGTTCCTGTATGCCCGTATCGTGCGTCATGTTCGAGTTCATAAAACAGCTGACAGCAAACAGGCTAAACCCCACCGCAGCTAAAAAGCGAACATCGAAGCGCTGCATTAGTTTTGGTACTAACGGGATCAGGAAAAGCTGCGGTAGTCCAGACCACATAATCACCTCGCCAATTTGCATTGGGCTGTAATTCTTGATCTGACCGAGATATAGGGGTATAAGGTATACCGTGCCGTATAGCCCTAGTCCGAGTGCCAGACCACTAATACTGCCGATGCCAAAGTTGCGGCGGAGCAATAAGCGCAGATTGATAAAAGGTTTCTTGCGGGTAAGCTCAATCCAGAGGAAAAGGGTAATAAAAACAATAGCAATGACAGCTAAGCGCACAATAAACTGAGAACCAAGCCAGTCCTTGCGGTTCCCTTCTTCTAAAACAACTTCTAGAGATCCAAGGCCGATCGCCATGGAGAATATGCCCCACCAGTCGCCCTGCTTCAATCGGTCCAGATGCAGCGGCTGGGCGGGAATGGCGTACAAGACTATGGCTATCAGTATTATCCCTGGGATTACATTCAAGTAGAAGTTGTACTGCCAGCCAAAGTTATCTGTCAGCCACCCCCCTATCGTCGGGCCAATCGATGGCGCAAAGGTGGCTGTAATCGAAAACATTGCCATACCAATCGGCTGTTTAGCCGGTGGTAAACTTGTCAGTACAATCGTAAAGGCCATGGGAATCAGCACGCCGCCTGTGAATCCTTGTCCAGCGCGGAATACAATCATCGAACCAAGATTCCACGCCGAAGCACAGCAAATAGAAAAGAACAGAAACAAGACGGAATTGACTATCAGATACAACCGCACAGAAAACACCTGCGATAGCCAGCCAGTCAGCGGAATTACTACAATTTCAGCTACCAGATAGGCGGTCGAGATCCAAGAGCCTTCTTCCAGCGTGGCACCCAATGCCCCCTCAATCTGTTGCAGAGATGAGTTGGTAATCTGAATATCTAAAACCGCCATGAATGCGCCCAGCATTGCGCCAAAAATACCAATCCAGGTCTTCAGAGGCACCTTATCGGATGGCGAGGATTGGGCAGGAGACTTATTAGGTTGCTTCCTAATTGCACTTATATCAGTCATAACAATACTCGATGAATTATGAATTCGCCTTAGTAAGTATGCCTTTTTGTATATATATTGGGCTTACTAAACGTGTTAATACTGGCAACTGTCTAGCAAATATGAATGAACCTAAGATACAAAATATGCCATTTATCATTAATGTATCTGGAGCACCTATTTTACTAGCTAGCCAACCGGAAAATAAACTACCGAAGGGTACCATACCCATAAACGCCATGCTATAAAAACTCATTACACGGCCCCGCTTATCATCGTCCACAATTGTTTGTATAAGTGTGTTACATGCCGCAAGTTGTAGCACTACAGCAAAACCAATTATCACCATAAATAACAAGGAAAACCCAAGGATATGGGAGAGAGAAAAAACAATGAAACCAATCCCCAAAATCCTCGGAGCAAGTGCGATTACATTTTCTAAACCTACTACACTTGAGCGAGAACTTAGATAAATACTAGCTATTAAAGCTCCCAGTGCCGAAGCTGCCATCAAAAATCCCAGCGTTTGAGAACCACCGTGAAGAATCTTTGTCGCAAAAATAGGTGTAAGAATTACATAGGGCAAGCCCATAAAACCCAGTAAAGACATCATCAGTAAAACTGACCGTATAGGCGGAAAGCCAAAGGCATAAGTGAAACCATCTTTCAGCCTTTGCCATGGAGATGTGGTTTCGGTTGTTTTCTTTTTAGAAGGTATTTTCATAGCTAACAAGGCAGCAAGCACGGCAATATAGCTAATGCCGTCTATTAGAAAACACATTCCTGAACCAACGGTAGCAATCAGTACGCCACCAATGGCAGGTCCAATTAATCGGGCGCTACTGATGAGGGAAGCATTGAGAGCGATCGCATTTCCTAAATCTTCTTGCTTCTCTACAATTTCTTTGACAAAAGCCTGAAGAGCTGGCATCGACAAGGCATTAATTAAACCTTGAAATAGACACAAAAATATAATATGCCAAATGTTAATAATACCTCTTAGCGCCAGAAAAGCTAGCGCTAATGATTGGATCATGGCAAGTATTTGAGTGATGATTAAGATCCGATGGCGATCCCATCGATCAACTACAACTCCTGCAAACGGAGCTAGAAAGAATGTAGGAATTTGTCCAACGAATCCAACTACACCTAGTAAAAGGGCTGAATCGGTCAATTGAAAAACTAACCAATTTGTAGCGATTAGCGTCATCCAAGTCCCAATCATCGAAAGACCTTGTCCTACGAAATAAAGACGGTAATTTCTAGAGCTAAAAGCCCGTCCCATTCGTCTTAGCGGCAGTGAATTTATCATCTTAGATGGCGCGATACTCTTGATTTAATCTTAGAAGGGGTCAGGTGACCCCTGATTTCTTTTATTTCACATCCACGTTCACTTCAACTGACATCCCAGGTGCGATTCGCGATTCATACCCGCGTACGCTAGTCGGGTCGAAGACAATTTTGACTGGGATACGCTGTACAATCTTGGTAAAGTTGCCGGTGGCGTTATCCGAAGGCAGTAGGGCAAACGTTCCTCCTGACCCCGGCGAAAAACTGTCAACATGACCGATGAAGGGATGATTTGGGAAGGCATCGACCTTGAGTTCCACCGGCTGCCCTTGACGCATCTTGGCTAACTGGGTTTCTTTGAAGTTGGCAACTACCCAGTCATCGTTCTCCGTAATCGCCATTAAAGGAGTACCTGGTTGCAACCGTTGTCCGACTTGCGCGGTTTTGTTACCCATTCGACCCGCAGTGGGAGCGGTAATGTTGGTATACGAAAGCTGCAACTGGGCATTGTTTAGATTGGCTTGCGCTTGAGCGACCGTAGCTAGGGCGGCGTTGTACTGGCTGCGGTTCACTGTGGTTTGAACACCACTAGCTGTAGCCTGTTGCAACGCTCCCTTTGCTGCCGCCAACTGAGCCCGCGCTTTAACTACATTCTCCTGGGCTTGAGCCAGGTTAGCTTGAGCTTGCGCTACTCCCTGCACAGCTGAATTTTTCTGAGCCAAGTTAACATAATAGGTGGCTCGGGCAGTATCCAACTGCTGACGAGAAACTGCACCTGACTCAAATAGGTTCTTATAGCGGTCGTAATCCGCCTGCGCTCTTTGCAAATTGGCATCAGCTTGAGCCACAGCCGCAACGGCTGTTGGTACTCCGGTTTGCGCCGCCTTGACTGCTGCAACGGCTGTTGCAATAGCAGCGCTGGCACTGGCGACATTACCTTGTGCTTGCTGAGTATTACCCAAAGCATTCCCAGACGCCAGGTTAACATTGGCCTGCGCCGCACTTGCCTGACCCTGAGCCGCTTCTAGCGACGCTTTTAGTTGCTGCACTTGAACCTGATAGTCGCGTGGGTCAAGCTTCACCAAGGGCTGGCCTTTTTGCACCTCCTGGTTGTCATTCACCAGCACGTCAGATACCGTGCCATTAATCCGGCTACTCACTGGGTGAATGTTAGCCGTAACATATGCGTCATCTGTAGATTCGTGGACAGAAGCATACTGCCACCAGCGGAAACCAAAAACACCAGCAACTACTGCCGCCACACCCAAGCCTGCCAAAACTAAAGCCTTGCGTTTATTACGCTCGGGCTTGGATTCCCTTTTACCCTCTTCAGGCGGCAGTGATGTTGGTTGCTCTTTTTCCAAATCAACATCAGGTACCACTCGTGCCGTTTGCGGCTCCACTATCACAGCATGGGCGGCTTGAGTTGGGGTGATATTTCTATCAGTCTCGGCAACTGTATTCACTTCCTTATCTAAAACTGCGGCTCTAGTTTTGTTTGACGAGCTATTGCTTCGGCTTTCCATAATTTTTATCTCCGGGGATTTAAAAGGTTTTTACAAAACGCAGGATTTAATCAGAAAACGTTCATTTAGTGTGCTTAATATTGTCCACGGTCTAATTTGCTAGTTATTGTTTAGCATGCGTAGTATTAGGATAACAAATCTAAACATTAGCAAGCACTAGCCTTAAGAGATAGTTTTTAATCTATCCTGGGGATGCCTAAGACAGATGGGCGATCGCCTGATCCACCAATTGGGAGAATAGTTCCCGTTGAGCGGCTGGAATTCCCTTCATTGCTTGCTCTGGAACTTCAGCAACAATTGGGGGTAACACCGTTTCCAGAAGCTTTCCTTCTTCCGTCAGCCAAATTCGCCAAATCCGGCGATCGTCAATGTCCCGCTCTCGGCGAACCAGAGATCGTTCCTCCATCCGATCTAGCACACCGGTTAAGGTGCCTCCCACCTGTTGCAGTTTTTCCCCAATACTTGAAGTCGGCAAGCCGTCTTCATCCCACAAACAACACAACACGACCCAGTGAAACGGAGTCAAGCCAAACGGCTCCAGTCGCTCTTGCAACTTACGAGACATAAGTTGAGATAGCAGTTTAATCCGGTACCCAATGCCGTACGGTGCCCGAACGTGCCGCCAGTGATCCACCTCGGTTCGATTAACGGATGTATAAGGCATTTGAGGCATTACTTTGCGTGCGTAATAATATGTTAGCTCGGAGTGATATTTATAGCAAAATCCAACAATTGGTGAGGCGAATACTCACTATATACTGTAACTCAGGTTATCCGTCTTTGGCAAGCGCGATCTACTGACTTGCTGCGATATCTGCTTGGCGACGCTCGCCAGCTAGTTCCAGAGAATCTTTAGGTTTTGTAATTTTTCTTAAACTGGGAAGGGTAATATCATAATTCACACTCATGCCGCTCCGACCGAATCAACGCACCAAGTTAGATGGTTCAGACGACAAGCTGTTCTATTCATATCCGCGTTTTGTTACCCATGTGGATGAAGGATTTATTCAACAGTTGCTCGATTTGTACCGCGATCGCCTCAAGCCCAACACCCGCATCCTTGACATGATGAGCAGCTGGGTTTCCCATCTACCAGATGTAATGGAATTTGCCCATGTTGAAGGACATGGTCTCAACGCTGAGGAACTGGGACGTAACCCGCAGCTGGATCATTACTTCGTGCAGGATATCAACGAAAATCCTCAACTTCCGCTTAAGGATCAAGATTTTGACGCGGTTCTCAACGCCGTATCGGTTCAGTATTTGCAATATCCGGAGGCTGTATTTCCGGAAATATACCGTATCCTCAAACCGGGTGGTGTAGCAATTTTCAGCTTCTCTAACCGGATGTTTTATCAAAAAGCGATTCAGGCATGGCGGGAGGGTTCTGAAGCAAGTCGGGTTGAGCTGGTTAAAGGCTACTTCGAGTCCGTGGCGGGATTTAGTTCCCCAGAAGTGATTGCTAATAAGTCCACGGCTCCCAATTTCCTGCAATGGTTGGGTGGTAGTGGTGGCGATCCGTTCTACGCGGTGATTGGTTACAAAGCTAGTTGAAATTCCCTCCAAAGCTGGAAGACAAAGGCACCAAGACTTGATAGATATAGGACTTCAAGTATAAGGAGAAGGAATATGGTCAACCGTAGCGGACGTAGAATCCTAGCTGCTTTACTACTGGCAGTGTTGCTACTGGTTTCGTCTTGTGCGACGACGGCGGCTCCCCCTTCGCGATGGGATCAGGCACAACAGGAAAGCACTCAACAAAGAAAAGACAAAGCAACGACACAAGAGCGCACTGTGGCTGATAAGGCGGTAACAGGCGGTAGTTTCAACAAATTCTTCCCAGGTACTCAGGCGGGTTATGTACGAGTCTATACCCAGGAGAAAAAAGGTTTTGCAGAGGCGAAGTTGAAAAAAGGGGGCAAAGATGTGGCAATGCTCTCCATATCCGATATAGCTAGCAACCCCAGTGCCGCAGACAAATACAAGCAAAGCACTCAACAAATCGCCGGGTATCCAGCTGTGAATCAGGGCAAGACAGCAACGAGCATTCTCGTAGGCGATCGCTACCAAGTCAAAGTGCTTTCTCGTGACCCCGATTTTACTGAGAGCGATCGTGTTGCTTGGCTGGAAAAATTTAATCTAGACCGCCTTGCTCGACTTAAATGACCTTACCCCGATATAAAATAACCAACGCGCTTACCTGGAGACTGTTGTGAGCAAATCGATTTTTGAATTGGTTGATGAGCTGCCAACCAACAACTTGACTGTTTCTATGCTGCGATCGCTCGACTTTGTTGCTCCTGGTGAGTGGCAAAACGTAGTTGGCTTTGACAACACGATTCGCACTGTCACTGGCGAAACCGACGAAGACCTGATTCAGCAAATTGGCGAACGAGCGATTTATCTCTACAACGACCGCTCTCAGGGATACCAGCGAGGCTTATGGCTTTACCAAACCGTCGATAAGACCGATAGGGCTCTCGGTTCCGCTGCCTTGGCTAACAAAGTGGGTGAGAAAATTCCCCTTATGGGTTTTTTAAACCGAATCACTCCCAAGGCTGACAAAGCTCAGACAATTGATTTGTCCCTGAAACTAGTCGCCGAGTTGGTAGCCTTTTGCAGCATTAACGGCATCCCAGGAGACAGCATTGGGGATTTTGTCGCATCCCTAGCTGAATATAGTGGGGAGTCCCTGATGCGGATGGTCGCCCTAGTTTGCGTTGATGGTCTGATTCCCTTGGGGCCGGATTTCATCCTCAAAGCACAATCAGTTCTTGGTCAGACAAGCCCGAAGGACTTAGAACAAAACTCGACATTCCAACAGATTAACGATGCGATTCCGGGCGGCACTTCTGCAGGCAAGCTGGAGTTCATAGGCGAAAGCTTTGACTCAGTTAAAGGCTGGATGAGTGATGTCGTTACCTCTCGGGATTTAACGCCACAAAAAGTTGTCAACAACCTGCAACGGTTTGTTGAAGTTGCCGATGACAAGTTGGACTATCTCGCTGGGTTCCTGGATATTACCACCAATTACTATGAACACACCGGTACGCAAACCCTAGCTCGGCGTCTAATTGAACGAGCGGTTGCGGAGATTTAGAAAGGCAAAGACAACACATAGCCCCTTCCAAATGCAAAGCGCATTCTGGGAGGGGCTTCTTTATTAATAGGTTTTATTAGCACGCTTATAACAAAAACCCGGTTTCTTTCCCTAAGTCCTATGAGCTTGAACACACAGAAGATGTATCTCACTAATCATGACAATCGCTATAATTTAACTGATTGCGGAATTCCTCTTATGTCAGAAAAAGTGATATAAAGTCATAAGCTTGTGGAATTTCTGGAGTTTTGGCTGAAGAGTAATATAACAAGTCATATTTTTAAACCACAACCCGAAGCAAGTCAGGTTGAAGATGCCACGTGCCAAGCGAGGAGAACATTAGATGAAAAAAATCACCAGACGAGAAGCACTAAAGCTCACAGCGATCGCAGGCGGTTCGCTCCTACTACCCATCGGAATCCTACGCCGTGGTGCGGCGTCACCAGATTCCGGTAAGCCTGTCAGCCCGAAGACACCGCTGTTCCAAGTTCCCCTGCCGCTCATGCCCGTACTCCGTCCTGTGCACAGTGATGCGACCACCGATTACTACGAGATTACTCAGAAGCTGACCCAAGTTGAGATTCTGCCTGGACTGAAGACCAGGATCTGGGGCTATAACGGTCAGTTTCCTGGTCCCACGATCAAGGGTCGCGTCGGGCGGCAAACGCATGTGACTCAGATCAATAAGTTACCCGAACCGGTAGTAGTCCACTTGCATGGGATGGCGTCGCTGCCGCAGTACGATGGCTACACTCTAGACTCGATCCAACCTGGCAAATCCAAGGAATACATCTATCCCAATGACCATGCCGCCACCTATTGGTATCACGACCACCAGTACATGATGACCGGGACTCACACATACAAGGGTCTGGCTGGCATGTACATCATCCAAGATGACTTTGAGGATAGTCTGCCCCTACCCAAGGGAGACTACGATGTGCCGCTGATGCTCCAAGATCGGACGTTCAATCAGGATGGCTCGTTGTACTTTACACCTGACGGCGATACGATTCTGGTCAACGGTGCACCATGGCCCCGCCTGGAAGTCGCTAACCGCAAGTACCGCTTTCGGATCTTGAACGCGTCGCTTTCGACAGCTTACCAACTCGAACTCAGCTCGGGCCAGCCCTTTTTTGTGATTGGAACCGATGCTGGGCTCATGTTTGCGCCGCAGCTGGTCACAAATATTCGAATAGGACCGGCAGAGCGTTACGAAGTAGTCATCGACTTTTCCACCTACCCCATCGGCACTCAGGTGGTGCTGCTAAACCTGCTTGATACTGATGAATTCGGACAAATCATGCGCTTTGACGTCGTGCGCCAAGAGCCGGATGACAGTTTCATCCCCCCCAAGCTGCGTAATGGTATTCAATCGCTTGCACCCAGGGCAGAATTTGAGGCGGTGCAGACTAGGGACTTCGTATTTGATCAGGATAAAAACGGTGTCTGGGTGATCAACGGCAAGGGGTTTGAGCCGGACTTTTTTAGTGCCACTCCAAACCTAGGCGACGTCGAGATTTGGCGTTTCCGCAATACCAGTACTGAAGACTATCATCTCATACACCTTCATTTAGTAAAATTCCGCATCCTTGATCGCGATGGCAATCCGCCTTTCCCATATGAGCAGGGTCCAAAAGATACCGTGTTCCTTGACGTCAAGACGGGCAATAATGACCCGGAGGTACGAGTGCTGATCAAGTTTGGACCCCATAAGGGTAAGTACATGTTCCACTGCCACGTTATGGATCACGAAGACCATGACATGATGTCTCAGTTCAAGGTTTTGTAGCTAATTAACTAGGATTGATTGAAAGAAACTTGTTTAGGTTCCTACCAATTCATAGATGCCGCGATTGTCGTTGATAACCTAACGAAATGTCCACAATTTGTGGACATTTTCCCAACCAACGAATCTCAGTGCCGACCTCTATTCCAGTTAGAGCCGGATGAGCAGCGCCTTTCCAAGCAGGTGAGCCTCACTGCGATTCGCAATAAGTCGAGACGATGACGATTAAGTTGAAAATATATGTCAAACTAAAAGGCAAAGCAATGACAAGGTTTTCTAAGATGCGTTCCCCGGACGAACTCGGACAAGCATGGCAGGATGGTGTACTTGAGAGCATTATAGATCTGGTAAGAGCGCCTGACGGCGATTTTGCAAGTATTGGCAAACTTCTCAATGCCGTAAGGGAGCCGCATGGTATGCAGAAGGTAGTTGAATTTCTCTCTAGTACGCCGCAAGGTAAACAAGCATTTGAAAAGCGTCCACGCTTGGGCGATGTCAATTTACAAAAACTCTATTGTTTGCCAACTAACACGTTGGGATATGCCTATGCTAAGCATATGCTCGAAAACAGTTTGAAACCTTTACAGACGGGGCAAGTGGAAAATGATTACCAATTTCTAGGAGCGCACATTACCGAAACGCACGATATCTGGCATATCGTCACAGGGTGCGATATCAATCTCTTGGGAGAGCTCCAATTAGAAGCTTTTTATGTGGCTCAGTTATACGCTACGCGCTTTTGGCTGGCATTGTTAGCAAAAAATCTCCTCAAAGCTGTTGTTTACGATATCGAGGTTTCGACGCAATATATGGAGGCGATCGCGACAGGATGGCTGATGGCAAAGCAGGCCAAGCCTCTGTTTGGCACTGAGTGGAATCAGTTGTGGGAGAAGCCACTGGAGAAAGTGCGCACTTCTTTAAACATCGTTCTTTCATAAACCCTGCTTCTCCATGCCTTCGAGGACACCAGTAAAGATACCGCCCAACTGTTGCAGTCGCTGACTGATAGTGATGGTGGCAACCCCATCCTCCTGCCATAGACAACATAAGACACCCCAGTCGGCAAGAGTTAGCTCGTAGGGGATCAAAACGGTTTGGAGCTTACGTGTGAACAACTGTGACAGTAGCTTGAGCCGATTATTTCTACATAATATATGCGGTTCTAGATATCACTGGAGAGATTTTTTCAACTTTACCTCAGCTTTTCGTGTTATTTGATTATGACAATTCTGATTTTTTTCTGATTAATCATATTGTTTTTTACACACAAGACCTGACTTATTTATTGACTTTTTAAGTTGAAAAAAAATCTGAGAAAGATTAATCTTAAAAAGAGATAGATATTTATTTTTAGAAGCTTGACGGCTAATACAAAGATTGTATTGGTAAAGATTTAGATTCAATAACTATTAAGTCTTACTAAACAATAAAGTAAATAAATTTTACTTTATTAGGCTGCGGCTTTTAGTATTCTTAAATTTGCAACATAACGCAATTTAATAGAGTGTAACTAAAAGCTTCCTTATAAATTGCAATCTGAACTTAGACAAAGACTAAGGGAAAGCTGAGCATTAGTTCTGCAATTTTTTGCATCTAACTCGATCAAGTCAATTTGATAATGCAATCTACTCAATAAGAAGATTCACCTAAACTTGTTGCATAAATGGCTAAGAGAAGACTGATAGGTAGTATAGATGCGCTTAAAAAAGTTAACTTTTGCAAGAAATCTCATGAAAAGAAGCACTAGACGAACAGTACTAAAGCTCACAGCGATCGCAGGAGTATTTAAGAGGAGGGAACTGAGGCAACTCTTTTTGATTGCCATTTGCAGTGTTGTTATTGGACTTGCTGTGATATATGCTTTGCCAGGGGAAGCACAAACATCATCTTCTTTTTGCTCTCGACCTCCTGCGGGAAGCGTTGTCACTAACCCACCAGAAATTCAGAATTCCAAGGCATCCACTCCTGTGAACTTTACGGTTCTCAACATTGCCCCTGGGCAAAACTGCTATCTTGCCGATGGCAACTTGGAAGCACCAACGCTCAGAGTGACGCCATCGAAAAAAGACCTTGTACTGAGATTGACTAACCGACTGTCAGGTCAATCACTGCCAGTAAGCCAACAAACTCTTTGTGTGGGAGGAATGGCACCCCCAAATTCAACTAGCCTCCACTACCACGGCTTAAATATCTCCCCAACATGCCATCAGGACGAAGTTGTGAAGACGGTGATTAAGCCGAACGAGACTTTCGAGTTTAAGCTCCAAATTCCCAAGAAAGAACCCCCAGGACTGTATTGGTATCACCCCCACATCCACATGCAGAGCGAAGAGCAAGTGCTTAGCGGATTAACAGGTGCCATCATTGTCGAAGGCATCAAGAAGTATAACAAGCAAGCTGCTAAACTTCCCGAGCGGGTGTTTGTCCTGCGTGATATGAAACTATTACAGGAGTTTCCCGAAAGCGATACTGAGCAACCGGGGAAGGATATTTCAATCAACTCAGTCCCAATTAGGTATCAAGGCGGGGGTAAATATGACCCACCTGCCGTTATTCAAATGCAACCGAATCAATCACAGTTCTGGCGTGTGGCCAACACAGCGGCAGATAGCTACTTTGACTTGCAAGTTACTTACGATAACACTCCTCAGCAGCTTGAGTTGGTTGCGATGGATGGTGTTCCAATCAATGTTGACGGGCCGAAAGACAAGACTTTGCCAGTTAACCACATTCTGCTACCCCCAGCGGGAAGGGCAGAGTTCATCATCAATGGTCCTGGATCAGCTGTCAAGGATGCTAAGTTTCTGACGCTGAAATATGACACTAAGGGGGACGGTAACCCACAACGAACAATAGCTAGAATTGATACGCAAGCACAATTTACTGCTGCCGCATTATCTACCTCAGCTGCTGAGTCAAACGTTGACGAAAACCAAGTTTCGGGAGATCGTTTTTCTGGATTAAGTCAGGAGAATTCTATACAGCAGCGCACACTCTTCTTTTCTCAAACACCTCCAGGTGCACCAAAAGAGGAGTTCTACATCACTGTAAAAGGAAATCAGCCCAAAGTCTACGATCCAAACTTTAAGACTCCCGATATCACTGTTCAAGAGGGAACGACTGAGGATTGGATTGTGGAGAACCATGCCCCGGAAGCCCACGCCTTCCATATCCACCAAATCCACTTCCTCGTCTTGCAAAGCCCCAATTCGAGCGAGATCGGGATGCTGCGCGACACGATCAACCTTCCTGCCTGGGACGGCGGAAACACCCCATACCCTAGTGTTAAACTCCGAATGGATTTTCGAGGCGTGAAAAAGGATACGAGTATTGCAGGTACGTTTGTATACCACTGCCATATCCTTGAACACGAAGATGGAGGCATGATGGCACCGATTGAAGTCAAGAGCTCATGAGTTATTGATAAATCCTGAGTTTGCTCCATCTATTTCAGCTAGAATTCTTTCTGCTTGAGAGCATAAGCAGGCGTGACAGTGACCATTGCTGGCAAGTAAGCCGCCCCACTGATTTACATCTGCCTGGTTGTATTTCAAAGGGGTGCAGTCGAAATGGGTAAACTGTCCACCTGCTTCGGTCAATATTAACTCTGGGGCGGCTAAGTCCCAGTCTTTAGGGGCAGACTTACCGGAAAGAGATATATAAACATCCGCCCGTTGTTCGACAATGGTAGCGATTTTACAACCTATACTGCCAACATGATGCTGATTACGAAAAGGCAGTTGTTGCAAAAGCGCATTGAATCGCTGATCTCGGTGGGTACGGCTAACAACTAGGGTCATATCTTCCATTGCGTTGCGTCCCGAAACCCGTAGGGGTGTATGCGTTCCATCACGAGTTTCCACGAACGTGCCGCCACCAATGGTTGCGTAATACAACTTTTCAGCTTCAGGCCATGCCACCACTGCCAGCACTGGGCGTCCTGAGTTAACCAGGGCAATGTGAACCGCATATTCGCCGGTTCTTTCAATAAAGTCTCGCGTGCCATCCAGAGGGTCAATAATCCACACCCAAGAGTGACTTAGCTGCTCAGTGCTTTGAGATGTGTAGGTTTCTTCGCTCACGTAAGCAAAGTCTTGATTGCCCACATTAGTTTGTAGTCTGTCGAGGATGTAGCGATTAACAGCAATATCTGCGGCAGTGACAGGTCCATCAAGTTTATTTTGAATTTCCAGACTGCCACCCTTGAAGTCGCCGTGGTAGTAAGACCGTAAGAGGTATGATGCTCCCCAGCCAACGGAGCGGGCGATCGCTAATATTTCCTGTAACGATTTCATCGGATTCTGCCTGATTGATTAAAGCTTGAGCATTTGTAGTAATTTATCGTCCAGAGTGCATCCAGCGGCGTGTCCCAAAAAATTGACAAGAATAGGAGGCAACATCAGCTGCCGACGCCAGGGCATTGGTGAAATTTTCACAGCAGATGTGATGACAAAAAGCACCGTGGAAAACGTCTCCAGCCCCTAGTGTATCGACAGCCTTAATCTGAGGCACTTCTAACGCACTGGTCCTACCGTGTGAAAGGCATTGAATCGGGTTGTTTCCGTGGGTGATGGCGATGTGGGGAATGCCAGCTGCCTCTAGATAGGTAAAAACTTCCGCAGCGCTGTTGCAGTTAGGCGGATAGAAATTGGCAGAACAGATAGCATAATCGACAAACGGTAATACTCTTTCAAATCCAGACTTCCAACTGCCACCGTCGATGATAACTGGGATCTTGGAGGCTTTGGCTATTTCAGCGATCGCAATTCCAACTTCCATCTGATGCCCATCAATCAGTATAATATCAACCCCCTGCAAAATATCGGCAGGGATGCGATCACGCTCAACTTGGCTCTTGAGAGCATTAATTGAAATCACAGCCCGTTCACCCGTGGCTTGGGTGACAATGATCGAGGAAACCGGCGGCGGCTGGGATTGGCTGGGGTCGAGGTCTCTGGTTACCACTCCATGACTTTCTAAATCGGTCAAAATCAAGTTTTTGAGTGGGTGAGCGCCCACCACACTCAGGAGCATCGACTGATTGCCCAGATAACTGAAAGTCACTGCGGCATTCGTAGCTGGGCCACCTGCTGCGACAATGTAGTCAGATGCGACAATTTTCTGATTTTTATCAGGCAAATCTGCCGTTAAGTACACCAAATCTAAGGTCACCAATCCCACAAAAAGTCCGCGTCTACCCATCTTGCACTTCCTAGTAAGCTTGACCTGATTGCCTGCAAAAAAAAAGTCTTAGAGCAGGTGTCCAAAGTTGGTCAAAAGGCGGTACGCGATGCCGCCAAAATAAATTACATTTAACAATTACCCTACATCAAAGACTGCCCTTCATCAGGGACAAGACCTAAATCGATTGTAGATTTTGTCACATGCCTCTCAAAGCAAATTTTTGTCTTGACTTCAAAAAGAGTAATGATTGATGCTGGAACTTTTAAAAAACTTATTTGCTTCAGAACAGTTTATTCCCCACGGACACTGCTACCTCTGGAAGCCAGAACTAGTGTGGCTGCACATCGCATCTGACTCGCTGATTGCACTGGCGTACTATTCAATTCCGATAATGCTCGTCTACTTCGTCCTTCAGCGACGCGATATGCCCTTCCAATCGCTCTTCTGGATGTTTGGCTGTTTCATTGTAGCCTGTGGCACAACTCATTTGATAGAAATTTGGACCCTTTGGCATTCAGACTATTGGCTATCTGGTGGCGTTAAAGTGATTACGGCAATCGTTTCATTGTACACAGTGTCAGAACTATTTGCGTTGATGCCTAAAGCACTCACGCTTCCCAGCCCTGTACAGTTGGAAGCAATGAACCAGAAACTTGCCCAGGAAATCATTGAGCGCCAACGGACAGAAGAAGCGCTGCGGCAGCACCAGAAGCAATTAGAAGAACTGGTGGCAAAGGAGGGAGAGCGTACCATTGAACTTACCCAGGTAAATGAACAACTCTCCTGGCAAGCAAGCCATGATGCGCTGACTGGGCTAGTCAACCGCCGCAAATTTAAGCAGTGCCTAGAGGAGGCTATAACCACTGCTAGGACTTCGCACCAGGAACACGCCCTGTGTTATTTCGATCTAGATCGGTTCAAGATTGTCAACGATACTTGCGGTCATCTCGCTGGGGATGAACTACTGCGCCAAGTCAGTGCCCTGTTGCAAACCAGATGCCGTAAGACGGACACACTTGCACGTTTAGGTGGTGATGAATTCGGTTTACTGCTCCACCAATGCTCCCTAGAGCAAGCTCTGCCAGTTGCCCAGGCGCTGCACGAGAGTATCCAGGCGTTCCGGTTTGTATGGCAGGCTAAACCCTTTAGCATCGGTGTCACTATCGGTATGGTGGCGATTAACGCTCAAAGTACCAGTTTAGACAGCGTATTGAGTGCAGCTGACACGGCTTGCTATGCCGGTAAAAACCAAGGACGGAATCGCGTGCATGTTTACCAGGCTGAAGATGGTGAACTGGCGCAGCAACGTAGCGAAGTACAATGGGTGGCACAGATCAATCAAGCGCTTGCAGAAAATCGGTTTTGCTTGTACAATCAAACCATCGCCTCGCTCACTGCAAAATCCACGGGAGAACATTACGAGGTGCTGCTGCGCTTGGTGAATGAAACCGGCGAGGTCATATTGCCAATGGCTTTTCTCCCTGCTGCTGAGCGATACAACCTGATGCCAACCATTGACCGCTGGGTACTCAGCACTTTCTTTGCGGGGGTTTCCGCTTCGTCCGGCGCTAAAGGTTCCACCATACCTCAGAGCCTGTATGCGATCAATCTCTCTGGAGCCAGTGTTAACGACGACCAGTTCATTGACTTTCTCAAGCAGCAGTTCGACATACACCAAATCCCACCACAGCAAATCTGCTTCGAGATTACTGAAACAGTTGCGATCGCTAATCTGAGTAAAGCAGCTATACTGATTCACGAACTAAGGGCTTTGGGTTGCCGCTTCGCCTTGGACGATTTCGGCAGCGGTATGTCTTCGTTTGCTTATCTAAAGCATCTCCCCGTGGATTACCTGAAGATTGATGGATGTTTTATCAAGGACATTGTAAATGACCCAATTGCCGCTTCGATGGTGGAAGCAATTAACCGCATCTGCCACGTAATGGGCATTCAAACCATTGCGGAGTTTGTCACTTCCGAAACTATTTTGACTAAGGTAAGAACCCTTGGGGTAGATTATGCACAGGGTTACGCGATTGCGCTACCCCAGCCGATTTGCTGATTGTTGGATATTAGATTAGCAGTAAACGATTTTAGCTCGGGGATAGCTGGCAAGCGAAAATGCAGACAGCTTCAAAATCAGGAACACTATATGTAGTAGGGACACCGATTGGTAACCTGGAAGATATGACCTTCCGGGCAGTGCGGATTTTGCAAACAGTAGATTTGATTGCAGCAGAGGACACGCGCCACACGGGGAAGCTACTGCAACACTTTCAGGTTACGGCACCCCAGTTGAGTTACCACGAACACAACAGCAACAGCCGCATTCCTGAATTGTTAGATCAGCTGAGTAGGGGGAAGGCGATCGCACTCGTCACTGATGCTGGGATGCCTGGAATCTCTGATCCCGGATATGAACTGGTTCTCGCTTGTGTTGAGGCTGGTATAATAGTGGTTCCTATTCCAGGCCCCTGTGCAGCAATCACGGCGCTGAGTGCAGCTGGGCTACCAACCGAGCAGTTTGTATTTGAAGGGTTTTTACCGGCGAAAGGTCAAGATAGGCGCGATCGCATGGCAGCGATTCAAACAGAATTTCGCACCCTAATTCTCTACGAGGCTCCCCACCGGCTGCGGCGAACCCTGCAAGACCTAGCAGAGGTTCTGGGGACAGACCGGAAACTGGTGCTGGCACGGGAGTTGACCAAATTGCATGAGGAATTTTGGCGGGGCAAAATCGGGGACGCGCTCGCTCATTACAGCGAGCGTGAACCCCAGGGAGAATATACCCTTGTGGTAGATGGCCTCTCGCCAGTTAAACCCCAGATGTCAGAAGCAGAACTCAAAGCAGAGTTACAACAGCTCATGGCTCAGGGAATATCGCGATCGCAAGCCAGCCGCCAGGTAGCAAAAGCCACCTCTGTGTCCCGTCGCCAAATTTATCAATTGGCTTTGAGTATTCCGGCTCTTGATGGAGAAGAGGGGGAGAGAGGGAGAGGGGGAGATGGGGAGATGGGGAGAGGGGGGGAGAGGGTGATGGGGGAGAGAGGGTGATGGGGGGAGAGGGAGTGTAGTAGTGCAATGAACTACCCCACCCTGCTGCGCGAGGGTGGGGTTTCTGAATTCCCACCAGCAGAGTGATGTTTTTGACGCTTCTTCGCCCCTAGTTGCCGCATCGAGCCGCAGTTCTTTCGTTCTTTAGTCGATTTGGTAGAGCTTGAGGCTCCACGTCTGAGGAGGCTCGTTCCAAACCCCCCAGAATTGGTTGCCCATGAAAGCATAACTTCTGCGGACGCTAAATCTCTATCAGTAGTGAATTTACACTCCTGACAGAAATGAATACGCTCACCCAACTCTTTTTTGCGTTGGTGCAGACATTTAGGACAAGTTTGAGACGGTTTAACAGTCAATGTGTGTATTTCCACAAAGACTCCCTCACCTTCTGACAACTTGTATTTAATAGCTTGAGTCAGCATCCCCCAGCCCACATCCAAAATAGAGCGGTTGAGTCCTACTTTTTGACGCTTTCTCTTACTGGTAGGGTCGAGAGAGGATGTTACCATTCTCTCCCTCCCTTCCGCAACCGTACATGCGACTTTCCCCGCATACGGCTACTCAACGTGTGCTGACTTGTCACTACTGGACTTCTGACCTATTAATCCCCCAAAATAGGGAATGTCGTTTAGCCATCCCCAGTCGAATTTGGACAAGAATTTGTTGATTC
>JAABUZ0100004136.1_pt1 | contig 20390 bp, 25 predicted proteins | sample 5562091 | NCBI WGS metagenome assembly JAABUZ01 (sample SAMN12813069, study PRJNA571459) | rock metagenome | isolation source: Antarctica rocks | place: Antarctica: Victoria Land, Linnaeus Terrace sud | collected 2015-12-21 | reverse complement strand
TCGTCCCGGATGCCGAGCTGAGTCTCGGACGTCCCGAGGGCGTGGCGCAGGGTATCGACCGGCAAGAGGGCGCGACGATCGACCGGCGCGATGCGGTGCGCCGGACGCACTATTCGTGGGTCGAGCTCTTGCAGCGCGAGGCGGTTCCGGCGGCAACCTTCGCGGTCGCACGTAAGGGCGCGAGTTGGGATGATCTGCATGCCGTCTTGCGGGGGTACGGCGTGCGGCTCGAAGCGGCCGGCAGCGGCGCGCGCGTGGTCGGTCCGGAGCATGGGCAGCGGGTCAAGGCGTCGGATCTCGGGCTTGACCTCCGGGCGCTCGAGCCTCGGCTTGGCCCGTTCCAGGCGCAGCTGCACGAGGAGCGATCGTGGGAGCGGCGCGTCAGTTTCGCGCAGGCTTCGATTCGCGGCGCGACGTCGTGGGCGGGGCTGCATCGCGAGCTCGAGACGATCGGCTTTGCGGTTGAAAAGGCCGGGCGCGGCGGCCGCGTGCTTGATCTTGAAACGGCTCGGCACGTACCGCTTGGGCGGGTCGCGACGAGCATGGGTCGCCTCGAAGAGCGTCTCGGCACCTACGAGCTCGCGCCGGCGGTCTCGGCGCGAGATGGCCGGGAGCTCGATCGGCGGGCAGCGGGGATCTCCGAACGGGTCGAGCGCTTACGCGAGCAACCGGAGCTCGTGCTCGATCGGCTCGCCGAGACACGATCGGTGTGGAGCGCGGCCGACGTCGAGCGCGAGGTGCGTTCGGCACTCGGCGTTCGAACGGGGCACGATGCGCAGGTCGAGGTGGCGACGCAGGCCGTGGTCGATGCCTCGCTTGCGATCGACGACGACGCGTTTACGCTCGAGCGCGTCGTCACGGAAGAACGAGCTGTTTTTGACGCGGCGGCGACGCTTGCGAAGCGGGAACGGGCCGTGGCGTTGCGAGCGCCGGACGCAGGGCTCGACGGGCAGCAGCGGGCGGCCTACGCGCATCTCGGCGCCGATCGCGAGCTCGCGATCGTAACGGGCATCGCTGGCGCCGGCAAGTCGCGGTTGCAGCGCGACGTCGCGGCGGCGTACAGCGAGGCCGGGTTTCGCGTGATCGGGGCTGCCGTCGTGGGCGATGCGGCCCGCACGCTCGGAGAAGAAGCCGCCATCGACGCACGCACCGTCGCGCGGCTCTTGGTGGATCTCGAGAAGGGCCGCGATCGGCTCGACGATCGCACCGTGCTCATGATCGACGAAGCCGGGACCCTCGGCGCCGTGCAATCCCGCGAGCTGCTCGAACGGGCGCGCGACGCGGGGGCGCGCGTCCTGTTGCTCGGCGATGTCTCGCAGCACGAGAGCGTCGGCCGCGGGAGCGTCCTGCGGGGGCTTGCCGAGACGCACGGCGCGTTCGATATGCGTGACACGCGGCGGGCGAGCGAAGAATGGCTGCGCGGTGTCGCGCGGGATCTCCGTGCCGGGGTCGTTTCGCGCGCGCTCGACGTCCTCCGCGAAAAGGGCGCCGTGCGCGAGCATGCGACCCATGACGACGCGCGCAGCGCGCTCGTGCGATCCTGGGTCGAGGCGACCCGGGCCGGCAAAAGCGCCTTGCTCGTTGCGTCGCGCAACGACGACGTGCGCGCGATGAACGACCTTGCGCGTGAAGCCGTTCGCGATTCGGGACCGAGCGCGATCGGTGAGGAACGCATCTACGCGACGGATTTCGGCGAGCGAACCTTCGGGGTTGGCGACGTCCTCGTCGGCCGAGAGCGCGCGCATGGCGGCGTCAACGGTGATATGTATACGCTCACGGCGCATCGCGACGACGGGCGCCTCGAGCTCGTGCGCCGGCGCGACGGCGAGCACGTGCTCTGGAATTTCCACGAACATCGCGCAATCGACCACGGATACGCAACGACGTCGTATCGCTCGCAAGGCCGCACCGTCGATGCCGTCTTCGCCCTCGCGTCGTCAGCTGAGGCGCGTCGTGGGCTTTACGTCGACGTGACGCGCGCACGCGAAGACGTCACGATCGCCTACGGTAAGGATGAGGTTCAAGATTTTGGCGACCTTTTAGTTCGCGCGCAGCGCGACAATGGAAAAGTGCTCGTGCTCGACGTCGTGCGCGACGTCAACCTTCGGGCCGAGCGCGAAGAGGAAAAAACGCGGTTGCGAGCTTTCGCGCTTACCTCGAAACCCGAGCAGAAGATCGAGCGCGGCCAGGAACGAGGAAGAGGCCGATGAGCTCCGACATTCCGGCCTGCGACTGACTCGCCTTAGTTGCTCGGTGCCAAATTCGTCATCGTTGCCTTGGCGTATTTTTTGCGCGCCACGTCTTCCAATCGATCGATGTAGGGCCGCCTAACGTCTCGATGTTCCCCGGTTCAATCGCCTCAAGAAAGAGCACGACGTTCAAACAATCCCAACGCGCGCTCGGGACAATTAAGGCGTCACAACCGAGAAAAGCTGCCGTATCACCGATCTCGCGTGTTCGCTCGTAAAGCGGGTCCCTATAGCGCGCCGCGTCGACGCCTAGCTTGACGAGCTCCGCAATTGTTTCGAGCCTGATAACCGACGACGCTCGGACGTGCACCTTATAGGACACTGAACGGATCCGGGACGGGAACACCGGCTGCTGGCTCAGATGGTATTCGACTTCTGCGGTAGCACAGTCAGGCTCCATCGATGTGTAGAGCACGTCGCTTACACCAAGATCCCACCGGCCGCCAGCCCTCGACGCCTCAAGCGGGTCGCGGCCTTCACGAACGACGCGCCAGATTGTGCCTTCGAATGTCGTGCGCGCTCGTTCATCGAGCGCATCGAGCAGTTCCGGATCACGAGCCCGTCTAGGAGTGCTTGCCACCAGTTATACGTACACATCGGCTTCAAGGCGCTCGATCGCCGCCAAGACTTCTTTCGTTCGGTCGGCATGGATGAGATCGATCGCGCGTTCATTGTTGAGCAACGGATGACGGGCATTAAGCCACAATCGGGTCTCATCTGAGGTGTAAAAGTCCGCAAGCTTGTCTGCGACGTACCGCAGATCAGACATCACAGTTTGTGTGTCGATTGTAGGTGACGAGGTGCCATTCGCCCATCGCGATACAGTCGCAGGCGACACGCGAACGATATTCGCGATGTCTTTTCCTTGTAGTCCCCGCGTTTTCAAATGCTCAATTAGCTTGGCGACCGCGGCGCTCACTATAGTTGTGCCCGCTGATCTGGGGATGCGTTCGACGCGCGGAATCGTGGGGCGATCGAGCGCTGACCAGGCATACCCATGTCGTGCAAATGCTCAAGAATGGGAGAGAGTCGCTCGAGTCGCGTGCTTTCTTTAGACACCACTTTTGCCGTTTCAGAATCGGAAATTTTGAGGCGTGCAAAAGATCTAGCCTTGCGTTCAACCGCGGCCAGTTCAAATTCAATAAAATGCTGCGCGCGTCGAAGGTTTGGTATACTGGAGAGGTTCTCGAGCGGCCTACGTCGTTGGTAGAGGTAGTGTGCTTTCGGATCTTGCCACATATCGGTAAGCCCCCGCGGGCAACAATCAACGTCGCTGCATAATATGGCTTTTCGTCCGCCTGGCGCGGCCATGATTGCGTCGAACTGCTTGCGCGTCAGCTGGCGATCTAGAGCGGGCACAAGGACACGCGTTGGCAATCCGAAGCTATCTTTTTCTTTTGGCGGAGTGTTCCAGTCCGATGCGTCAAAGCGCTCCATGTCGCCAACACCGTGCGCTACACCGCCAGCGGCACCAAACGCGATCACCGCTAAAGCCGCGAGGCCGGCGACGCCGTCAATGATGATAGGGTGACCGAACGGGGTGATTTTTTGCGTGGCTTCGATGTAGCGGCGAACTCCGAGCCCCGTTGCGTCTGCTCCGAATTGTGAGACGCGAAGCCAAAGGTTCTCAAACGGCAGTCCACTGAGTTTTTGCAAAATGACGGCGCGCTGCGCTGGGTCCTTTAAAACTCGATTCGGAAGCGCCAGCACGTAGTCAAGTCCGATATTACGGCCGCCTTCTTTATCGAGGGCTGCGCGCAAATTAATGCATGCTTTGCGATCAGTCAAAAGTAATGGGTCATTCGCCGCTGAGATGAAGTGCGTAGGGCTCAGTACGGCGCTAAAATGATCCTTTACGGCAAAGCGTGCGATGTTCTCCACAAACGACGATTGTTCAATATCGCTCGGGACGAGTGGTCGTCCGCTTACCGCCCACGGAGCGCGGCTGCAAGCACCTCCAAAGCGTCCTACCACAGACAATTCGGCGACGGTGGTATCAAGAACGACTTCATAATGCTTGGCTTGGAGCGCGTTTAGTAGATCGCGCTGGCGTTCGACAGCGCCAGCATTGAACACAGCCCGGTCAAGCCGAAGTCGTCCGGACCCGAGAAGAGCATCAAGTTGGCTGTAGCCGCGACCAATTCGGATAAATTGCCCCACCGGCTCGCGGTCAGGATGAAGTTGAATAACGTTGCTCATCAGACTCCCCCGGATTCATCCGATTTCATGATACGTTCTCGTGAAATCAAACTGCAACCTGCTCCTTGCTGTCGTAAAGCGCTCTTTAAAACGATGACAATGCTGCCACGGGCCGTATCATATCCTGCGATGTGCGTTACAGGGTATGATACATTGCGTTCGTGACGCAAAAGGCGGTGGCGCGTACTACCGAGTCTCAACTGAGCGGCAGGGCCGGCTTGGGCTCGGCATCGACGCACAGAAGGCCGACGTCGCCCGCCACGTCGCCGCATTCGGGCTCCATCTGATCGCCGAATATACCGAGGTCGAGACCGGCAAGCGCGACACGCTTCAGAACCGGCCCGAGTTGAGCAAGGCGATCGCGCACGCGAAGCGCTCGAAAGCGACGCTGCTCGTTGCCAAGATGGACCGACTTACCTGGAGCGTCTATGTCACCGCCGAAATTGCACCGATCCGGTGCGGACTTCGTGGCCGTCGATAACCCGAACGTCAATCGAATGACGATCCAGATCCTCGCGGTCGTCGCAGAGAACGAAGTAAAGGCGATTTCCGAGCGCACAAAGGCTGCCCTCGCTGCGAAGAAAGCCCGTGGTGGGCTTCTCGGCGCGGCCCGTCCTGGCGCTCCTCAAATCACTCGCGAGGCAGGCCGCAAGGGCTCCGCGATCGGCGCTCAGTCAATGCGCAAGCTCGCCCGAGACGCGTACATTGATCTTATTCCGGCGTTACGCGACATGCGCGCCAACGGCCTCAGCCTCCGCGCGATCGCAGCAAGGCTTGATGCTGAAGGTCACACGACGCGCCGCGGCCGATCTTGGACACCGACTCAGGTTTCCCGGGTGATAGCTCGCTGGCCGGAGCGGGAGTTGGGATAGACTTTCGGGGCGCCGTAAACTGCGAGGCGACTGAAGTGCGATATCGTCCCGAAAACGGTCGTTTAAGGGACTGACCGCCCGCACGAGAATCATGGCTCGGCGTCTAAACTCGGAGTGATGCAGGGTCGATTTCCAGAAATTGAGCCGTACGACAGCGGCATGCTCGACGTGACTGACGGCCATCGCTTGTACTGGGAGTGTTGCGGTAGCCCCGATGGTAAACCCGCAATCTATTTGCATGGCGGCCCGGGTTCAGGCTGCACGCCGGGCCAGCGACGCTTTTTCGATCCCAGTGCTTACCGGGTAGTGCTCTTTGACCAGCGAGGGTCCGGACGCAGTCGGCCGTTGGCCAGTGATTCAAACGCTGATCTGAGCACTAACACCACTGCGCATCTTATCGCCGACATCGAGCGGCTGCGCGAGCAACACGGGATTGAAAATTGGACCGTTTTAGGCATGTCTTGGGGAACCACTCTCGGACTCGCCTACGCTCAGGCTCATCCGCAACGGGTTCAAGCGCTGGTGCTGGCCCTGGTCACCACTACGTCCGCCCGCGAAGTCCGATGGCTGACTCATGACGTCGGTCGCATTTTCCCGCAAGAGTGGGAGCGGTTCGTCGCAGCTGTACCTGAGACGCTACAGCATTTGCCGTTAGTCGATGCGTACGCGACGTTGCTGTTCGATCCGAATCCCCTTGTGCGAGAGCTTGCGGCGAGGGAGTGGTGTTCCTGGGAGGATGCTCACGTGTCGCTTACTCCCGGTTACAGGCCGAATGCACGTTTCGAAGATCCGGATTTTCGATTGCGGTTCGCACGGCTTGTCACGCATTACTGGAGGCACGCTGGCTTTTTCGCGGAGAACCAAATTATCCGCGACGCAGCAATATTGAATGGCATACCCGGCGTGCTCATCCACGGGCGCCTCGACGTGAGCAGTCCTCTAGAGACGGCCTGGCAACTGTCCAAGAGTTGGTTCACAAGTCGGCTCTACGTACTTAATGACGACGGCCACGGTGGCGGCGAAACGTTCATCGGCGCTATCGTCGACGCGTTGACGCAATTCGCGTGGAAGTAATCTCCCACTGTGAGTGCTACACTCATGGCGGCTACGTCCGGCTGGCTTTTCTGCAGGTGTTTAGATTCCCGGAAGGAGTCGGTTGTGAAACGTTTGCGATCCTCGGGATGCTGCGGAATTCCCTTGCCGAACCAATGCGCGATGCTAAGTCACATCTCGCTTGGAGTCTCGGATCTCGAACGCTCGATTGTTTTCTACGACGCAATACTTGCTACGCTAGGGTATGTGCGCGTTTGGAGGGACGCCGATTCCGCCGGCTACGGCCCTCCCGGTGGCGACGACGAATTTGCGATCAAGCATCACAAAGGTGTACTGCAAAGATCAAGCTATCGAAGTCACGTCGCATTTAACGCAAGTGAAAACGATGCTGCCAGACACTTCCATGCTACCGCCCTCATTCACGGAGCAGACGATGAGGGAGCACCTGGACTTTGTCCGGAGTACGGAGAGGGGTATTTCGCGGCGTTTGTTCGAGATCTCGACGGCTATCGGCTAGAGGCCAAAGTTCTTCCCAACAAGCTCTAACTTACGCAGCTCAAGGGTCCCTCAAAGGGTCGGTTTCGGGATGCAAATGGGCGAGGCTATGCAGGTAGTTATGCGCCTTTCAGCCCATCTTGCCTCTGAGGGCCTGCGCCACGGTGGCCCTCGTGTTGAGCTACCCGTGTGGGCGACGGCGACCCTAGGCGGCCGGTCCGCACGGTTACCCCAAGAATTCCGCTAGACGCGAAACCGATTTTTGCGCGTCCAGAAATCTGTCGCTAAACGGGACGTTAAATCGCACGCCGTCATCGAAACGGAAACGCCTAATATGATTCAACCAATACGGAAAGACGGCATAGACGCAGGCCCTTTTCGACTGAACCGAATCACTTGGCATCAACATTTTAACGAGGCGCTACATGAACACGTTGAGGCCCGCGTCGTTGTTTTAGTCGCCGGTGATTTTTACGAGCGCTTCGGAGCTCGATCGCGCGAATGCGTTCCCGGGACTGGTATCTACAGGACGCCGTGCGAGCCGCACTTCGGCAGCTATTCCCGTGATGGCGGCCTTTACGTAAGCGTTAACATCCCAACCGAGGCTTGCGGTCAGCCCGAATTTTATGGCGTCCCGCACCAGAGCGCGTACGACGTGCGAAACCCGGCGCTTGCGCTTCTTGGAGCTCGCCTTGCAGCGGAAGTCGTGTGTCGCGATCAATGGTCGCCGCTCGCGGTACACGGTCTCATCCTTGAAGTCTTGGCCGAAATGGGACGGTGTAACGAAGCACGGCCGTTACCAAAGCCTTCTTGGATCGACGGCCTCTGCGCGCTGCTGCAGGAGGACGAGCGATCGACCTGGTCGCTTACCGACCTTGCGACCTTCGCAGGTGTGCATCCCGCATATCTCGGGCGCGCTTTCCGCAAGCACGTCGGTGTCGGTCTCGGAGACTTTCAACGCGCACTGCGTGTCGAACGCGCGCGCCGCCTCCTTGAATCGACCACTCGCTCCGTTGCGGATATCGCGGCCACCACGGGATTCTGCGACCAGAGCCATTTGAATCGGTCGTTCCGCCGCGTGCTTGGCGTCACCCCGTATCGATACCGTCGAGCCGTAATGCCCGCGACCGTTGCGTCCAAAGGGTCTAATCCGTCCTAGCCGCGGGACTTCGAGCAGCTCATCATGGGGTGGTGCGCTTCGGAAGTTTGTTGATCGGTCTAGTCTTCACCGTATCTTCCACGGCGGCTGTGGCGCCGGCCGATACCACCCTTGCCGCCTTGCGTAAAGCAAGCGGCTGTACCGCTTGGGGGCATCTCGCAACATTGCGTGTCGGCGGCGTGGAGATTGCCGACGGCCTTACGGGTCGTTTTAAAATGATCGTGGACACGCGAGCGGGCCGCTCCAAAGAAGAGATGAACCGTGGACCGATTCGCGAGGGTGACGGCTTCGATGGAACGACTGCGTGGTCACGGGACTATTCCGGCGCATCGCACATTCTTAACGCGCCGGACGCGATCTCTTCGGCGATTACGAACGCATGGTTAACTCGACGGGGCTGGTGCCGACGCGATGACGGCGGCGCGGTTATCCGTACCCGCGGAACGCACATGGAAAGAGGCCGGGCCTTCGCAGTCTTAGAGGCGCTTCCGCAAGGTGGTGCACCCGTCGCGATGTGGGTCAACCGCTCCACTCATCTGCTGGATCGAACCATCGAACAATTCAACGAAAATCATGAAATCGATCACTTCTCCAATTGGCGCACCGTTGCTGGAACCCCAATCGCGTTCGAGGAGCGCGTCGAAGATCCGGAAGATCAATCGGTCCAGACATGGAGTACCACGCGCGTCGAGCTCTTACCGCCGGTTTCCGCAACATCATTCGCACGGCCGAAGACGCCCGATGACTTTTACCTGCTGGCGGGAGCACATGCTGCAAAGGTGCCGTACACGTCCGACGGCTGGAAACCGATCCTCAACGTCATGCTCAACGGCCACGGTCCTTTTCCGTTTGTCATCGATACCGGGGGGCATTTCATTCTAACGCCTGCGACGGCGCGTCGCCTCCGTGTCGTGCCGGTCGGTAACACCAACAGCGCCGGGACAGACCCAACACTATTAAAAACTCGGTTCGCACCTATTCGCGAGGTTCGAATCGGCAACGCCATAATCAAAAACCAGGTCGCCGAAATTATCCCTTACAAATTTAGCCGCCTCGAGCGAGGACCGCGACCACCGAAAGCTGGTTGGATCGGACTCGAGGTTTTCGAGCGGTTTGCGACGACGTTCGATCCGAATACTCGAACCATAACGCTGGCTCCATTGACTCAGGCGCGTCCCATCCCACGAGGGACGCGTATCCCGCTCTTGTTCTCTGAGGATGCTCCCCTCGTACGTTGTATGGTCGCTGCGCATCCTGGTCTCTGTATGATGGACACGGGCAACTCTGGTAGGACAATCGTCGAAGGTCATTGGGCCGAGCGTACCGGTCTCATCAGGCGATTACGGCGTGGGCTCGCTACCGGCGACGGTTCCTGGATAAGCCGAGAGAACGTATCAATTGGCTCCCTCGGTGACGTCCCACAAATCGTCCGATACATTCCGCCGACGAAGTTCGGTGCGGAAGCGACGACGGTCGAGGCGGCGATCCTCAGCGAGGCGCTGATTGATAACTTCGTTGCGACGTTCGACTACGGCCGAGGAGCCGTGTGGCTACAGCCCGCGATTCGTCCCGCGCAACGGCCCTTCAATCGTTCGGGAATTGAAGCGGACAAAGAGCGGGATGGAACGTTCGTGGTCTCGCACGTGTTTCCGGGTTCGCCGGCAGGCGCAGCAAAAGTCGGCGTGGGCGACCACATCGTTGCGGTCGATAGTCGCTCGGCGTCGCAGTTTTCCGGCGCTGATTTTGCTGCCGCAAACGAGGGGCAGATCGGCGCTTTGCGTAGCTACCGCGTTCTATCGCATTCCGATGGACGACCGCGAACCGTAACGCTCCGGCTGCGCGAACTCTTGCCCTTAAGGTTGCTTGAGGCGAAGCAACGCGTAAACCATCGCCAGCGCTGTCCGGAAAGGGGTCGTCAGCAGCGCGCTCGGTCGCCGCTCGGGCCGTTCTGGCTACAGCACAGGAAGACACCCGGCCCAAATACAATCTCAGCTTGCTAGCAAGCCATCCAACGAATCCGCGATTGTCTATTCCTGACGAAAATGAAAGCGGAAATCGCCCTACAGTTCGTCGAAGATAAAAAAATGCTCGGAGATAATTGGGATAACGATCTTTCAGTTAAGCACCGCCTGCTCGAAATAATGAAGAGATTCAAGACGCCGGCGTAAAAGCAAATGTCCGGGTCGGCATTGCCAAATGCGTTATTATTTAGTAACGCGACGCAATATGGCGGTGAGTACATGTCCGCTCTTGAAGCGCCTGTAGTTGACGCGCTAGGCGTTATGGAGACGATCGTGTTTGTTCCATATGCTCGAGAAGATTGGAGGGAGTACTCGCTTACGGTATGTACTAGATTGCGAAAATCGGGGCTTGCGATTGAAGAAATAGATAACGAGCAACCATCTCGCTCAATAGCTAACGCTGACGCGGTATTAGTAGGTGGCGGCAATACATTCCGGCTATTATATCACCTTCACGCCCGACAGGTCATACCGTGTTTGAGAGATGCCGTATTGCACGGGCTCCGTTACGTCGGTGTGAGCGCGGGTGCAGTTGTTGCCGGTCCGACGTTGTGTACTACAAATAGCATGCCGATCATGATGCCCGTATCATACGATGCACTCGGAATCGTTCCGTTTCAGATAAATGCCCACTATTTCGAGCAACCAGAAGACGTACGCATTATGGGTGAGTCGCGGGATCAAAGAATCGGGGAATATATCCGTCATGCTGGGCGACCGGTTGTAGCGCTTCGAGAGGGCTGTTATCTCGATGTCGCCGGCCAATCTGTAACCGTTAAAGGGAACGCCGGTGCGGTATTGTTTAGGTCCGATGGCCAACGCTATGAGTACGCCGTCGGTGCAACGCTGCCGAGCGACGATCTTATCGCAAGAGCATGACAACAGTTATGTGGTATGCCCGGTGAAGCTTGCAGGGAGAATCCGCCGCTCGCCGCCCGTGGGACCAGCCGGGGAGCGCCTTAGCGTTATCAACCAATGATTTCGAGTAGCGGCGGTTCGTCATCGATCGTTGCAGCGGCAATATAAGTGTGAATGATGCCGCTGAATCGCTTTCCGGTCACACGTTTGATATTCTCGATTGGCAACCTCTTCTTCGCCGCATTCGTAATGAACCCACGGCGAAGAGAGTGGCCAGCGAAGTCTCCGGCGACGCCAGCGGTCAACGCCCGTCGTTGTAATACGCGCGCCACGTCTCCAGAATTGAGTCGCGTGGCCGTAAGCCGCCCGTGCAGATCGAATGTCCGGAACACTGGTCCCTTCGGTCCGGCGATTGTCAGCCAGCGCTCGAGCGCCACCACGGCACAAAGTTCAGCTTTCGTCGAAGTCGCTAGCAGCCGTGGTACGAAAAGTTCGCGGCCCTTCTTCCGCGGGTCGTTCTTGGCGGTTGCGATCCAGACGTAGCATCCTGTCTTCGAAAACCGCAGCTGCTCGCCGTCGAACGCCACGAGCTCGCTCCGCCGAAACGCTCCGGCATACCGGAGCGGCAGCAGCGCCCGACCGCGGCGAGGCGCCGGCGCAGCGTTGGCAACGAGAGCCCGACCGTTCCGGCGGCGAGGCCGGCCGGAGAGCGGCTATGCTGGGTCTCCAGGGCCTTGAGATACAGTGCTAGGGCCTGCGGGGGGCCGCCGGGAGCGGCGCCAGGCCATGGCGGCCGCAGAACGCCGCGAAGTCGGCCCAGTCGTGGGCGTAGGCCCTCTCGGTGGCCGGCGCGTGGTCCGGCGTCGCGAGGTCGTGCTCGACGGCCCGCGCCAGCTCGGCCACAACGGCTCCGCCGGCTCCGCCCCCTTCGAGCGGCTCGATCGCGGCCAGCGCGTGCCCGCTAGCGGCGTTTCCGGCGAGCGGGCTGACCTGGGAGCCGTCCGCGGGCGTTTCCACGCCCACTTCTTCCGCCGGAAAGAGTCGCGGCTCCCGCGCCTGAGAATGGCTGCGTTCTCAGGCACGACATCCACTTAAGCGCGGGACGATGGTCTCGTTGCATTGTCAGGAGTGCGCCGAGAGAAAAGCTCACTTAGCGCGAGCGCGATCGGCGAGAGCACGCTCAGTTGCAACAGCGGAAAGATTCCCAATCCGAAGAGCATCGGCATGCTTGGGTCGTAAGCCCAAAATCCGAAGTGCAAAGCGACGTATTCGATAAGTGCCGCGACCGGTAGCCCGACGATCGCCGTCGTCGCATAGAGCTTCAAGCCATGAGGTGCGCTTCTCACCTCTCGTAAGACAGCGTAGGCGATCCCAACGATGCCGTACGTCATCACGGTATCGCCGATCGACGCGCAGACGCACCACGCGATGTGGACGATTACGGAGATACCGGCCGAACGATAACCGTGCATCTGCGCTAATTCCCAGATGAGATTGGTCGAAGCTGTGACGGGCGCCAGCAGTCGTAAGGTCAGCGGGTTCTGCGTGGGTCGGGTGTCCGTCAGATTCTCTCGCACGTCTCAGCGCATTCCAACGGACATCATCTTGTCACCGCAGCGGCTGCTCAATATTCCGCTCGTTATATCATAATCGGTTGTGATTACTTGACGTTGCAGCGAGGGTTGTATTGCTCATCAGTTCACTTGCCGGCGCACCGTCTCGCAGGGACGCTACGAACGCAAGCACCTTCCCTTTGACCATATCACGTATCTCGCGGACACGTTCAACCGACGCACCTTTCGGATCTGGAAGCCCCCAGTCCGCATCGATGCGCGGCACGCCTTCCACATCGCAGCCCATGGTGATGATGCGATCGGCTCGCTCCATTACTGCATTGTCAAGCAGCTTCGGACGCGCCGCCGAAATGTCGATGCCGTCCTCCGCCATGACCGTGATGACGCTCGGGTCCGGAGCATCAGCAGCGATTGTGCCGGCGGACGCGGCGGTAACGTTAGCACCACCAAGCACTCGAAGGTACGCCTCTGCCATCTGACTACGACCGGTATTGTGCTTGCAGACGAAAAGTACTGACGAGCTCATGTAGCCTCTCGTATCGTGTACTTTTGATTGATGTCTCATGACCGACCTTGAACTGACTGCGTTCCCGTTGATGGCAAACCACCACGCAAGGCCAGTGCCACGTTCACCAAGGTCAACAACACGGGGACTTCGACGAGCGGTCCGATGACCGATGCGAACGCCTCACCCGAGTTGATCCCGAACACGGCGACGCAAACGGCGATAGCCGGCTCGAAATTATTGCTGGCGGCGGTCAGCGCGAGCGACGTCGTCCGCTCATAACCCGCGCCGATGCCCTTGCCGATCCAGAACGAGAGCGCAAACATCGTGACGAAGTAGATCGCAAGTGGCGCTGCTACGAGCAGCACGTCGAGCGGGTGAGCGATGATACGCGCACCTGGCAAGGCGAAGTCGGACCGGCCGGCTACCAGCTACGCTACGTCCCTAGGGCTTCGACATCGGGCGCTGGGGCTTGGGCACTCTGGCAGCCGCACAAGCTTCCGGCGACTGCAGAAGGCGGCGAAGTTGGTCCAGCCCTAGGAAAAGGAGTGCCGCTAGTAGCTGATAAGAACTCACCAAGTCTCGACAACCACGCCGGCTGGCCGTGATGTTCGGTTTCACCGGGCCTCTGACCATATTCGCCCCAACGGCCGAAAAGAATCTCGGCTTATCACTTGCGGCTCGGCTTTGCATTCTCGCGGCCGTCGCGATTTTCGTCGGTTATCTTTGGTAGTCGTACTGCGACCAATCGAGCGGAAGCCTGCACGCCCTCTATGAGCGATTGCGCCGCTAGCGTCTCATCGTGACCGAAAGCACATTGCCGTGGCAGCCTAGTCCGGTACGTAGAGACACCTTGTCGATTCACAAGATGAGGTGATGCGCTTGCGCTTCGACTGCATAACGCGTCATAATAGCGGTGCTGGTCTTATATCAAGTCCGGTAAGATGGCAAGGGTCATAATATGACGATAACGCGTCGCTCGATCATCTTAGCTTGCGCCTCATGCGGTTGCTTATTTCCTACGCTTACTAACGCATCAACGGTAGCGTGTAGTTCACCACAGATGTCGGCTGCTTCAGCACCATTTAAGATCTTGAACCTAAAAATTATCACCGTTAACGGTGTTGATCACACGATCACCGGCTTGGATACGATGTCAGGGAGAAGCGTTACCGTATCGCTGAGCCCGACAACACGCATAAATGACCAGCCACTCGGAAGTAGCACAATACTTCCAGAAGATGCGGTAGTCGTACAGGCAGTCGAGAACCAAGGCTCTGGCTATAAAGTGGTAAATATAGAGGTTAATCAGTGGTCCGCGTATGCTTTAGTTACAGACGTCACAGCCACGAGCTTTCGCTTTGAACAACTAAATTACCACACCTTTGCTATTTATGACGGTCCCTTAACACCGCAGGATGGAAACGTCCGTGCGACGCTCGCGGTACCGCAACGTAGCGCGGCTATTTTCGGTATGTCAAGCGCTGCAATCCCATTCTCGGTGATTCATCCGGGACTTCATGTGAGAATCGTCGGCCAAAAATCGCCGTCGTCCCCCGTCGTAGAATTTACCCGCGTCGAGATCATGCTTTATCGTAAATAAGAGATGAGGGACGCTTCCTTGAGAACCAGACCTCCGAATATCGGCTGAACTTTGAATTCAGCTTGATAGCATTGCGGGACGTTTTGTTAGACTGGCTCGAAGACGGGAGTCGAAACTGAAGCAATAAGTTACGTCCCAAAGCAAGATCACGTCAGGAATCCCAGGATCACCGACTTCTCAAAGACATCTGTGCGCTTTGGGATGCAGCTGTTCTGGGAAGGGCCACATTTCTAGAATTTGGCGATCATCATTCCGAAATCGTTCAATCCACGAAAGGTGACCAGGTTCTACAAAGTGAGCTATTACGCTGACTACTCCACCATCCTCATCGATATAACTTGCATCCAGGTATGTGTCAAAGACTGAAATATCGAAATGAGGAAATCTCGAAGGCAGGACTCCGAACGTCGTATGACTCGGATCTTCACGTTTAATCGTGATCGACTCTAACTGTTGCACGAGCGTTTGTTTGGCAAATTCATCTAATAGCAGCGTAAACCGCGAGTAGATCTTGATTTCGCGATCGCTTAAATCACGTGGCACGTTAAACAACTTTCAAAGTGAGACGTTTTGCCCACGACAAGGTCGAGAACTGCGAAGGTTATGAGTATATCACGAGCCGAGGCCTAACGCGCCGTTGCGTCCGTTTCAACTTCAGCCATTTCGGTCTGGAGGTCCCACGGCCGAATGCGCCGTGCCTCACGTGCATTCCAGGCCATCAACTCGACTATACGGCCTGCCGTCTCCGATTCCCAGCCTGTGCCTTCGTCTCGCAGACGCTCGAAGGTCGCAAGCGCAGGGGGCTCCGGCTTCAAGTGATCGGCAGCGATAAAGCACAGACGCTGGTCGGGATCCCGACACAGCGTTTCTAGCGACTCTCGATAGTCCGAGCGCTTGCGCAACAGAGAGACGAGATACCATTGCTTGGAGCTGAAGGCGGAGGCCGCATCGCCGGAGCCCGCCGCCAGATGCTCTCTCTCGCGCTCCCGCGCTTCGCGTAACGCGTCTAGCAGGGCGGCCGAGCCCATCTCGTCCCACGCGACCGCCTCTGCGCCAGGATCATGGCGATCGCGTAAGTCCATCTCACGTCGTTCGTACGGTGCGTGTTGTTCTTGCAATTCGCGATCGATGTCACTCTGAATGCGCTCGATTACACGGCGCTCGTGTTCCGGTGTCGGTAGCGACACTTGGTACGGAATACCATGCCAACCTCTAAAGCGCGGGTCATCGTCAAACCACGAGATTCGATCGCCATACGGATCGAGCCAAGAGCGGATTGCGACGAGTGCGATGGTGAGCGCCTGCAATGCGTCCATGCCGACAATGCTCTCTCGAATCGGCTCGTCCAGTCCGTCGACCGCGACATCGCAGGCATAGCGTTCTTCTAGAGCTATCGGCGCCCAGATGCGGACAAGCACCTTACGGCGAGCGTCGCCGTCGGTGAGCGTGAGCATACGTGTTGCTATCGGTATGGATCCTTGCATGAGACCTGAGTTCTAGATCTCCCTCGCTTTGGAAGCCGCCTTCAAAGGCAACACTTGTTCAACACATTAGTCAAGCTACATGCACGGCCGATCGATTTGCCAATCGCTCCAGAAAGCGATACCAACCGTCGAATGGGATCGACGGCTACAATTTAGCTAAGTCCCGCGAAGCGCCTTAGCCTCTTAGCAAATCCGTACTGTTTGCACCGACCGCATGTCGCCGTCATCGGGTTCTCTCTTCTTACAAGTCGCTGCTCCTCCCATTCCTTCGCTCGACGAAGCCTCGTCTGCGCGTGACGTCCTGCATTGCGGGTGCGGAAGTCGACTGCATGATCCTGCCGACATACGTTTCGGCTAGGCTTCGTGAAATCTCGAGCGCCATCTCACGTGTTAAGACCGTTCCGGCCGGCCAGTGCGCGTCGAGCGAATCGCCCGTCATTGTCTCGATCGCAGTCTTATTGACGAGCTGCAGCGCTCGTTCGACAGCGTTTGCGATAAGCACTTTACTATTCGCGTTCGCTTGTGGCGTCCACGCACAAAGCTCGTCTGTTATCCGGATACTGGGACGTAAGACGGCGTGTGTCCCGGTCACGGGATCGACCCGGTAGAGTAGCGGCTCGAACGTCATCTGAGCGACGCCAGTCCTTCCTGCAGTCGCGATCACGCCGCCGTAGGTTGACGTCTCCCAGTAGACGGAGCCGTTCGGGCTTTGAACCGCGAGCGCGTAATGCTCTAGCCCTCGAACAGCTCAGGGACAAGGGAGCGCTGCAAGTAACCGCTCAGTACCGGCGCTACGCCGTCGATGACGAAAGCTCGCTCTTCGACGAACGCCCGATCTCGGACGGCATCGCTGTTGAGGACATACTTCCCGAGCAGGTTCAGCACCCATTTGAGCGTTTCGCGCACCGCAACGTAGTTGTCGATTCTGATCGAGATCGGTATCGGCCCAATCGCGGTCGTATCGCCGACGAACGACACGCTCGATGAGTCTTCTCCTCGAGCGACGCGGGACGCGACGACGCGTTGCATTGCCGCCTCTACCCGATCTACGTCGCCGGCGTCTGCGATCCACGAGTTCGCGTCCCGTTGCTGGAACCGAACCCTCACCCTTCCTCCGGCGCTCAGATCGTATTCAATCCCCTTGTCGTCAAGGAGGCGTCGTCGTGCCTTGTTGCTCCTCCGTCGCTTCGGCGGATCGACGAGAAGCGTCACAACCTCAAGAGCTTCGAGAAACTCAGCGTCGACGCCGGACCCTAATACTCCGTTGCAGGACGAGCAGATCAAGGACTTTGATGACAAGATCCCGCCGATCGCGTTTAAGATCACATGCTCATCCGACCCGTCGAGCAGTCTCGGACAGAATAAGCAGTGCATAGCGTCCCCATAATATGTCCGCAACATTCTTGCCTGGGCCAGGATGCTGAAGACTATCTATGTTGGAACACGTTCTCGTGTCACCAATGCGATCCATCGCGGCGAGTCCGCTCGACGCCGAGCTTAACCCGATGCTGGGCGTAGGCTCGCTCGGTACCCGGCGAGTATCCAGCGCCGCGAGGTGCCGACGGCTCTGCGAGCTCGGCAAGCACCGCTCCTCTCGCGTCGAGCGGCTCGATCGTTGCGAAAATCTTACCGCCGACGTCATTCTCGGCGAATCGGGCTCGCCTTAAGAACCGTCGAGAGGAATGTCCATACCATCTTCTTTCGCCGGGCATTTCGCGGTTCCCGTGCCGGAAAATGGCTGTATTCTCAGGCATACGCGCGTTCCGTGTATATTGGCTACACTTTCAAACGACGTTCGTGTCAGTGTGCCCTCCCGATAAACTAACCTGCTTCAGCACGCGTCTCTGAATTAAGCCGTGAAATGCCCTTCGATCGAGCGCGCGATGTGGTCGTTAGCAAGACGTAGACCAAGCTCGATGTTACTCTTATGCGCGGCCGTTGTAACGTTTGCTGACGTGACTACCGCGCAAGAGCCGTGCCCTTCTTCTTCGAACCGAATGTCCTCGACGCGAAGCGCCACAAGTTCGCTGCGCCGCAGCGCCGGAGCAAAGCCGAGAAGCGCGCCTGGTCGCGCCGATTAAGGAGCAAGGTGCCCACCGCAGAACGCATAAATCGGCTCCAGTTTACGCTGGCGCAGATGCGTTCCAGCTAAGTCGTTCAGAGACGCGACGAGCTTCTGCTGATTCAATTGCGCTAGGTAAGTCCGCTATTCCCGAGAGCCAAGCGGTGAATGCTGGAACATCGATCGAGCCATATTCAAGATTTATAAATTCGAATGCGAGAAGACGGCCATCACTGAGGAACCATAGCATGAGGTCGTGACAGCCGTTTGGTCCAAGCTCGAATGTACGGCCCTCGCTGGGCAATACGTCAAAGGGGACGCCTTCGGGCCAGTCGACGGGAGTGCCGGCGGCGACATCGCGGACGACGATCCAGCCGAAGCCATCATCGCGCGCGCGGGCAGTGTTGAGCTGTGTTCGGAGCGGCGCAAGCGCGGAGGGTGCGAGCGCGACGACGGCGTCGACGAAGGCGAGCAGCGGCGCTTCGATCGGGTCAAAGTCGCCGTCCATTAAATTTTCAATGCAGGGCATCATTGAGCTCCTTGTTAGGCCAAGCTTGACGACTTTTAGTGTTCAACCGATGATTTCAAGTAGCGGGGGCTCGTCGTCGAGCGTCGCAGTGGCAATGTAGTTAAGCACAATGCCGCTGGATCGTTGTCCGGTTACACGCTTAATGTTCTCAATCGGCACCTTCTTCTTTGCCGCGTTTGTAATGAAGCCGCGCCGTAGTGAATGCCCCGCGAAGTCACCCGCAACGCCAGCTGCCGAACTACGACGCCGGAGGATCCGCGCGACGTCGCCTGAGTCAAGCCGTGTTATCGTGAGCTCGCCGAGCAGGTTGAACGTTCGGAAGACGGCCCCCGCCGGGCCGACGATCACAAGCCATCGCTCGAGCGCTACTACGGCGCACAGCTCCGCCTTCGTCGATGTTGCCGGTAGGCGCGGCACGAAGAGCTCTCGCCCGCTCTTCCGCGGGTCGTTCTTTGCGCTGGCGATCCAGACGTAGCATCCCGCCTTCGAGAACCGCAACTGCTCGACGTCGAGCGCAACCAGCTCACTCCGCCGAAACGCCCCCGCGTACCCGAGCAAGAGCAGCGCCCGATCGCGCATCGCGAGCTCGTCGTCGGGCATCGCCATGAGGATCGCCGGCAGCTGGTCGATGAGGAGCGGCTCCTTCTTCCGCACGGCCGTGCCGCGGGCGCGGCTGTAGCGGCGCAGAAGCCGGCGCACGAGCGAGTGCTCCGTTGGCGTCTCGAGCCCAGCCGTCGCGTGGCGGCTCGCGATCGCGGCGAGGCGCCGGCGCAGCGTCGGCAGCGAGAGCCCGACGGTCCCGGCCGCAAGACCGGCTGGCGACCGGCTGCGCTGGGTCTCCAGCGCCTTGAGATAGAGCGCGAGGGTCTGCGGGGCCGCCGGGAGCAGCGCGAGGCCGTGGCGGCCGCAGAACGCCGCGAAGTCGGCCCAGTCATGGACGTAGGCCCGCTCGGTAGCCGGCGCGTGGTCCGGCGTCGCGAGGTCGTGCTCGACGGCTCGCGCGAGCTTGGCGAGGACGGCTCCGCCCCCCTCGAGCGGCTCGATCGCGGCTAGCGCGTGGCCACTAGCGCCGTTTCCGGCGAGCGGGCTGGCCTGGGAGCCGTCCACGGCCGTTTCCACCTCGTCTTCTTCCGTCAAAAGTCGTCGCGGTTCCGTGCCTGAGAAGGGGTTCTTCTCAGGCACGAACACGATGTTAACGTGTGAGACAGGACGGCTCACTCCGCGGCTCGTACGCTCAAAGCATGCCGTTCCGGCCGCTCGACGAGCTCGACGACTCGAGGACATCGGGCTTTCCCGACTTCTTCCGCTGCGCCGGATCTGCAGCACGAAGGCCTGCCCCGGGACGGCGCGGCACGGCGGCCGGCATTGCCTCGCCTGCCACGCTCGAGCGATCCAGCGCTACCGTGATCGCCACGCCCAGCAGCTCGCCGCCCGCCGGCGAGACGCCGACTCTCGACGCGACGATAGGACCCGCGCGGAAGACTCGGCGCGGGCGAAGCTCGCGATGGCGCTTCGGCGCGGGACGATGCGACGAGGGCTGTGCCAGATATGTGGCACTGCTGACGTCATGGGGGTGGTTGAGGAGCCGCAGCGGTGGCGAGACGTCGTGTGGGTCTGCCGGCGCGATCGCGACGTTGCTCGAGAGCGGCGACGTGACGAGGAAGCGCAGCTCGCCGCCAGCCGCGAACGAGCAGCGTGGGCCGAAGAACGAACACGGGTGCTTGCGG
>JAABUZ0100004134.1_pt1 | contig 20397 bp, 19 predicted proteins | sample 5562091 | NCBI WGS metagenome assembly JAABUZ01 (sample SAMN12813069, study PRJNA571459) | rock metagenome | isolation source: Antarctica rocks | place: Antarctica: Victoria Land, Linnaeus Terrace sud | collected 2015-12-21 | reverse complement strand
GAGGCCTGGCCCCTGGTCGGCACCTCGTGGGAACGGCTGCACCTGCAGGCCGGCGGGACCGACGGTGTGCTCGTGCCCGGCGAGCCCGCCACCGGCCAGGTTCGCTTCGACCCCGCCGGCGACGGGGTGACGTTCCACGCCGACCCGGTGGACCGGGCCACCGAGATCACCGGGCCGCTCTCCGCCCGGCTCTGGGTCTCCACCACCGCCGCGGAGGCGGACCTTTTCCTCGCGCTGCGCGTGCTCGACCCCCAGGGCGACGAGGTCACCTTCACCGGCGCCGTCGACCCGCGCGCCCCGGCCACGCTGGGCTGGCTGCGGCTGTCGCACCGGGAGCTCGACACCGGGCGCTCGCTGCCGCACCGCCCGGTGCACACCCACTCGGGCCCGGCGCCGGTGCGGGCGGGGGAGTGCTACGAGGTCGAGGTCGAGCTTTGGCCGACCTGCGTCGTCCTGCCCCCCGGCTACCGCCTCGCGCTCACCGTCCGCGGGCGCGACTACGAGAACGACGTCGCCGGCGGCGCCACCATGTCCAACTTCAAGAACGTGCTGCGCGGCTGCGGGCCCTTCCTCCACGACGACCCGCTGGACCGAGCGGCCGCGCGGCTGGCGGGCCTGACGACGCTGCACTGCGGCCCCGGCACCCCCTCGAGCCTGCTGGTCCCGGTCGTGCCCGCCCACCGCTGAGCGCCCGGGTGCGGGTCACGCCAGCTCGTCGAGCAGCCCGGCGACCGCCGCCGCGCTGGACAGGATCGCGAAGTGGTGACCGGGGACCAGCACCGGCTCCACTCCCAGCAGCTCGCGGGCCGCCGGCACGAACAGCGCCGGCGGCACGACGGTGTCGTCGACGCCGTAGACCGACGTCGTCGGGACCTCCGGCCAGGCGCGGAGCGGGGTGGTCTCGGTGAAGGGGAGATCTGCCTGTGGGCGCAGCCGGGCCGCGGCCACCCGGGCGACGTCCGGGTCGACCCCGCCGTAGAGGACCCGGACCGCGCCATCCGGGGTCCACCGGCTGCGCCGCAGCTCGTCGAGCAGGAGCCCGGCCACCGGGGCGGGCGCAGTCTTGCCGGGGCCGTCGAGGAAGGCGTGGCCCGGCCGCGGCAGCAGTGCGCAGAGCAGCACGAGGCGGCGGACCGGGAGCAGAGCGGGCAGCAGCGGGAGGACCAGACCACCCATCGAGTGGCCCACGAGCACGGGCGGCCCGGCGAAGCCGCGCAGGCCGTCGGCGACCACCTCGGCGTAGCGCTCCGCCCCCGCGTCCGGCGCGTCGACCGGCAGGTCGACGGCCACGGCCGTGTGCCCCCGGCGGCGCAGCTCCGCGGCCAGGGCGTCGAAGCACCAGGCCCCGTGCCACGCCCCGTGCACCAGGGCGAAAGTCGTCACCACCACCCCCGTCGTGCGCCGTCGTGCGCCGTCGGGCCGCCGCTCGGGTTTGACGGTAGCGCGCCTCGACTCTTACCCTCACGGCATACATCTGATGTTTCGAGGGAGCGGGCGGCATGCGACTCGGGTTCTGCACCATGCCGATGCACCCCCCCGGGCGAGACTGGTCGCAGACGCTGCAGGAGGACCGGGAGGCGGTGATCCTGGCCGACCGGCTGGGCTGGCACGACGCGTTCGTGGGCGAGCACCTCACCGACCGCTACGAGACGATCACCAACAGCCTGCTGTTCCTCGCGACGCTGATCCCGGAGACCAGCACTATCCGGCTGGCTACCGGCACGACCAACCTCTCGCATCTGCATCCGGCTCTGGTCGCCGCCCATGGGTCGATGTTCGACCACCTGTCGGGGGGCCGCTACGTCCTCGGCATCAGCCCCGGAGCGCTGCCCTCCGACGCCGAGGTCCTCGGCATCCTCGACGAGGACCGCGCGAAGATGTTCGAGGACGCGGTCGATGTGATCCTCGGCCTGTGGACCGGCGAGGCGCCCTACGACATGGACCTGCCGGGCAACCGGTTCGCGGTCTCGACGGCCCGGACCTTCGACCGTGCCCTGGGGCTCGGAGCCATCCCCAAGCCGCTGCAGCGGCCGCACCCCGAGGTGGTCGGGACCGTGCTCTCGCCGTACTCCTCCACCGCCACGATGCTCGGCCGGCGCGGCTTCCACCCGCTGTCGGCGCACTTCCTCATGCCCGCGTGGGTGGCCAGCCACTGGGCCAAGTATGCCGAGGGGACGCAGCTGCGCGGGGTTGCAGCCGACCCCGACGACTGGCGGGTGGCTAGGACCGTCTTCGTGGCCGACGATCCGGCGACCGCCGCCGCCTACGGCCGGGACGACGAGGCCAGCCCCTACCGGCAGTACTACGCGCAGATGCTGCGCAAGATGACGCTGCTCGGTCGCCTCATCGGCTTCAAGGTGAGCGCGGAGGAGCCGGACGAGGCGGTGTCGCTCGACCGGGTGCTCTCCCGGCTGGTGATCTCCGGGACGCCGGACAGCGTGGCGCAGCAGCTCGTGGAGTTCCACGACGCGGTCGGCCCCTTCGGCGAGCTGGTCTACGCCGGGCTGGACTGGGTCGACCCCGCGCTCGCGCGGCGCTCCATGGAGCTGATGACCACGGAGGTGATGCCGAAGGTCGAGGCCGCCCTTGGCACGGCCCAGCGGTGAACGGACCCTCGGCTGCAGCGCGGCCACGGTCGCCGCTGCCGCGCGCACCGGAGCGGATGGCAGCGCTTGCCCCGGCCGCGATGAGCGGCGCGCAGGCGGCCGCCCTCGGCGAACTCCTCGAGGGTCGCCGGGACAGCGCGAGCGGGCCGTTCGGGGTGCTGCTGCGCACGCCGGAGCTGATGACCCATCTGCAGCGGGCGGGCGCCCACCTGCGCTTCGACAGCGCGGTCGCCGGGGCCCTGCTGGAGATGACGGTGCTGATCGTGGCGCGACGGTGGGACCAGGCGGTGGAGTGGGCCATCCACGAACCGCTGGCCAGGCAGGCCGGCCTGAGCCCGGACGTGATCGACGCCCTGGCGCAGGGGCTGCGGCCCGAGCTGCCGACCGCGGACCTCGCCGCCGCGTGGCAGGTCGTCGACGAGATCACCGGCGGCGGCTCGGTCGCGGACGCGACCTACGCGGGTGCTGTGGAGGAGTTCGGCGAGAAGGCGCTCGTCGAGCTGCTGGTGGCGGCCGGCTACTACAGCCTGCTGGCCATGGTCATGAACGCCTGCCGCACGGCGCCCCCGGCCGGTCCGGTGCTCCCGTGAGCGCGCGCCCGGTCGCCGTTGTGGGCCTCGGGGTGATGGGGTCAGCCCTGTGTGCCAGCCTGACGGCGGCCGGCCTGGACGTCGTGGGTTTCGACGTGGACCGCGGCCGCCTGCAGAGCGCCCGGCGGGCGGGGATCACCCTCGCCGGCTCAGCGGCGGCTGCCTCCCGGCTGGCCGATATCGTGGTCACCTCGCTGCCGGGCGCCGCCGCGCTGCTGGCCGTGGTCGCCGACATCGCCACGACCCGCCGGGCCGTGGTCGTCCTGGAGACCAGCACGCTGTCGCTGGCGACCAAGCGGGAGGCCCAGGGCCTGCTCGCCGACGCCGGGGGCACGCTGCTCGACTGCCCGCTGTCCGGGACGGGGGAGCAGGCCCGGCGCGGCGACCTGGTGGCCTACCTCAGCGGCGACGACGAGACCGCGAAGGCCGCCGTCGGCCCCGTGCTCGCCGCGATCGGCCGCGGCCAGCATGACCTAGGCGCCTTCGGCAACGGCACCCGCGTAAAGCTGGTCGCCAACCTCCTCGTCGCCGTGCACAACGTGGCCGCCGCGGAGGCGCTGCTGCTCGCCGAGCACCTGGGCCTGGACGTCGGGACAGTGCTGGCGGCGGTCACCGACGGCGCCGGGACCTCGCGCATGCTCGAGGTGCGCGGACCACTCATGGTCGACGGGCGCTACGAGCCGGCGACGATGCGACTCGACACCTTCATGAAGGACCTCGACATCATTGCCAACGTGGTGCGCGAGGCCGGCACCTGCACACCGCTGTTCGACGCCGCCGCCGCCCTCTACGCCGTGGGGATGTCGCAGGACCGGCAGGCCCAGGACACCGCCTGTGTCCACGCCGTGCTCGCCAGCCGTGCCCGCGACGAGGAGCGCATCCCGGCTCCGGGATAAGTCCCCCCGGCCGGCGTCGGCCCTAGCTGAGGAACGCCCCGAGCTGCTCGGCGAACAGAGCGGGGTGCTCCACCGGGGCCGCGTGCCGGCCGGGGAGCCAGCCGAGCCGGCTGCCGGGCACGACGGCATGCAGCCAGCTGGCCGCGTCGGTGAAGGCGGGGGCGTCGCCGCGGCCGCACACGACCAGCGTCGGGTGCCGGATTCCCGCCGTCGTCCCGCGGACGTCCGCCCCGGCGAGGGCCGTGCAGGTCAGGGCGTAGCCCAGCCGGTCGACCCCCAGCAGCGCCGTGCGGGTCGCTGCCGCGGCGGCCGACGCGGTGTCGTCGAACCACGCCCGCACGGTCTGGTCGGCGATCTCGGGTAGCGGGTCTGGCAGCGCGTCCGTCGGCGCCGCCACCCGCTGCGCGCGGTCGCGCCAGACCACCCGCTGCGCCTCGGGATAGACCGCGACCGTGTCGACCAGGACCAGGTGGTCCACGAGCGAGGGGTCCGCGGCCGCCAGGGCCTGCGCGACCAGCCCCCCGAGGCTCGCGCCGACCACGTGCACCCGGGTGTAGCCCGCCGCCCGCAGCACCCGGGTCAGGGCGACCGCGACGTCGGCTACGCCGTAGGGCCGGTCCGGCCGCGGGCTGTGGCCGTGCCCGGGGAGGTCGACGAGGACCACGGGTCCCGTCCCCAGGGCAGGCAGCACGGGGGACCAGAAGCCGTGGTCGACCCCGAGCGGGTGGAGTAGCACCAGGGGGACGCCCTCTCCCAGTGCAACCGGGCCGGCGGCGATGACCGGTTCGAGCGTCACGGGCCCGCCGGTGCGCCCCCGCGCAGCGACCGCTTGAGCACCTTGCCCGTGGCGTTGCGGGGCAGCGCGGCCAGCTGGCGCCACTCCTTGGGGATCTTGTAGCCGGCCAGCCGTCTGCGGAGGAATGCCTCGAGCTCGCCGGCCGGCACCGGCACGTCGCCGACGGTCACCACGACTGCGCAGACGGACTCGCCCCACGTCTCGTCGGGGACGCCGATGACGGCGACGTCGTCCACGCAGACGTGCCGGCGCAGCGCCTCCTCGACCTCGCGGGGGTAGACGTTGACCCCGCCGCTGACGATGATGTCGTTCTTGCGGTCGACGATGGAGATGAAGCCCTCGTCGTCGACAGTGACCAGGTCGCCGGCGCTGAAGAAGCCGTCGGGCGTCGTGCAGGCCATGGTCGCCGCGTCGTCGTCGAGGTATCCGTTCATCAAGTAGGGACTGCGGCTGTAGAGCTCTCCGGTCTCCCCGGGCGCCACGGGGTGGCCGTCGTCGCCGACCACGCGCACCTCGGTCATGAACCACGGGTGCCCCACCGAGCCAGCCCTGGTCCGCGCGTGCTCCGGCCGCAGGTCGGTGACGATCGAGGCCTCGGTGGAGCCGTAGAGCTCGTGGACGCCGACCCCGGGGAAGGTGTCGAGCACCCACTCCTTCAGCCGGACGGGCAGTGCTGCCGCGTTGAAGTAGAGGGTCTGCAGCGCGCGCAGGTCCCGGGCCGCGGTGCCGGTGTCGTCGAGGACGCGGCGGAGCAGCTGCGCGTGCGTCGGCACCAGGAAGACGCTCTGCGCGGCGTCGCGCTCGCACAGGTCGAGGAACTCCACCGGGTCCCAGGAGCGCAGGACCGACACGGTGCCGCCGGTGAACACGGCGCCGTAGCCGAACGCGAACCCCGCGCCGTGGTAGAGCGGCGCGACCGCGATCGTGCGCCGGCCCGGTCCCATGCCCCACTGCAGGGCGCTGGCGTAGAAGGTGAGGCACCGGGATCGGTGGCTGAGCAGGACGCCCTTGGGCTGGCCGGTGGTCCCGGAGGTGTAGGAGATGCAGAACGGGTCGTGCTCGTCACAGGGGACGGCCGGGTCGACGGCGCGCGCGCCGCGCAGCGCGGTCTCGTAGTCGCTGTCCGGCTGCCCGTCGGCAAGGGTGAGGGTGCGGGCCAGGCCGTGGTCGGCGGGGAGCAAGCCGGCCAGCGCGTCGTCCAGGACGACGGCCTGGGCGCCGGAGTGCCCGAGGATGAAGGCCGTCTCGTGCGCGGTGCCGCGGGGGTTGATCGGGACCATCGGCATGCCGGCCTTCGCGAGGCCGGCGGCGACCTCGAGGTACTCCATGCGGTTGCCCATGAGCACCGCGACCGGTCGCCCCGGCTGCGCGCCACCCGCGAGCAGGGCCTGGGCGACCCGGCTGCTCCGGTCGTGGAGGCCCCGGTAGGTCAGCCGGCGGTCTCCGTCGATCACGGCGACCGTGTCGGGGCTGGACCGGGCGAACTCCCGGATGCCGTTGGCGATGTTGAGCGGCGCTCCGCCGCGGCGCAGCGTCATGCCAGCACGACCTCGCCCTCGGTGACGCGCCAGCAGGCGCTGGTGTGACCGGCCGGCGCCTCGACCAGCACGGGTGGCTGCTGCCGGCAGCGGTCCCGCACGTGCGGGCAACGGCCGGCGAGGCGGCACCCCGGAGGGATGTCGATGGGGCTGGGGATCTCGCCGGACAGCCGTCCGGGTCGCCGGTCTCCGACGGGCCGCAGCAGCGGGTCGGCGGGCAGCTGGGCGGCGAGCAGGGCGTCGGTGTAGGGGTGCCGCGGGTCGGCGAACAGCTGCCCGCATGCCGCCTGCTCCACGATCGATCCGAGGTACATGACCGCGACGTCGTCACAGAAGAGCCGGACCAGCGACAGGTCGTGGGAGATGAAGACGTAGGTGAGCCCGAGCTCCGCCTGCAGGTCCCGGAGCAGCCCGATGATCTCCCGGCGGGTGGTCGCCGGCAGGGCCGACGTGGGCTCGTCCAGGACGACGAGGTCGGGGCTGGCGGCCAGCGCCCTCGCGATCGAGCAGCGCTGCAGCTCGCCGCCGGACAGAGCTGCCGGGTGCGCGTCGACGAAGCCGGGGGATAGCCCGACCATCGCCAGCAAGCTGCGGGCGCGTTCCCGGCGGTCGGTGCGGTTCAGGCCGTCGTGGACGCGCAACGGCTCGGTGATCTGGTTACCCACGCTCAGCTGCGGGTTCATCGACAGGGCGGGCTCCTGGAAGACGATGTGCATCCGGCGGCGGAACGCGCGGAGGTCGCCCGGTGACAGGCTCGTCAGTTCCACGCCGCCCAGGCACACCGAGCCCGAAGTTGGCTCCACCAGGCGCAGGATGCAGCGGCCCAGCGTGGTCTTGCCGCTGCCGCTCTCGCCGATGACCCCGAAGGTGCGGCCGGCCTCGACGCTGAACGAGACGTCCTCGCACGCGTGCACCACCCGGTCGCTGCCCTCCAGAGGGAAGCGCTTGACCAGCCGGTCGACCTTCAGCAGGGGTCCGTCACCTGCTCGGGTGGTTCTGATGGAGACCTCCTCTACTGGCGGCGACGAGCTCGTGGCGGTGGCAGCGGACCTGGTGGTCGCGGCCGGCGTCCACCAGCGCTGGGTGGTCGTCCAGGCAGCCAGCGGCAGCGTCGACGAAGGGGCACCTCGCCTGCATGAAGCAGCCGGGGGGGAGGTGCCGCCGGTCGACGGGCAGCCCGACAAGGCGCAGGTCCCCGAAGCGCTCGGGATCCTCCGCCGTGAGCAGGGCCAGGCTCGCCGGCTGCCGGGGGGTCGCGAAGAAGTCCGTGGTGCGCGCCGTCTCGACGACCTCGCCCGCGTTCATGACGTAGACCCGGTCGCAGTACTGCGCCACCACCCCCACGTCGTGAGTCACGATCACCAGGCTGGAGCCGGCGGTGGTGGCGGCGGCCCGCAGGTCGTCGAGGATCTGCGCCTGCAGCGTGACGTCGAGCCCGCTGGTCGGCTCGTCGGCGAGCAGCACGCGCGGCTGACCGGACAGCGCCATGGCGATGAGCACGCGCTGCGCCATCCCGCCGGACAGTTCGTGCGGCCACGCGCGGAGTCGCCGCTCCGCGTCCGCGATGCCCACGCTGGTGAACAGCTCGATCGCCAGCGTCCGCGCCTCGGCCCTATCGGCCGCGCGGCCGCGCCGGACCAGCGTCGCCATGACCTGGTCGCCGACCCGGGCGAGCGGGTTCAGCGAGGCCTTGGGGTGCTGGGTGATGAAACCCAGCTGCTGGCCCCGGATCCGCGAGAGCACCGAGGCCGGGGCGTTGACCAGCTCCGTCCCGTCGTAGCGGACACTGCCCGAGCTCAGCCGCCCGCCGGGGCGGGTCATGCCGAGCAGCCCGAGCAGCAGGGTTGACTTGCCGCTGCCGCTGTCGCCGAGGATGCCGACGATCTCGCCTCCGGCGATCTCTATGCTCGCCGACGAGACCGCGGTGAGCGTCTCGTCCCGCCCGGCGTAGGTGATGGTGAGGTCGCGGGCGGCGAGCAGGGTCACATCCGCCGCCCGAGCACCCGCTGAAAGCCCTCGCCGACCACGGCGAAGCCGAAGACGGATAACGAGATCGCCGCCCCGGGGAACACCGACATCCACCACTGTCCGAGTCCGATGCCGTTGGCGCCCGCGCTGATCATCCCGCCCCACTCCGCGGCGGGTGGTCGCACGCCCGCGCCGACGAACGACAGCCCGGTGACGGCCAGCAGGGCGTAGCCCATCGTGACCGTGGACAGGGCCAGCGCGGGCGTGAGCGCATTGGGCAGCACGTGGCGCACCGCGACGGACGTGCGTGAGCCGCCGTTGGCGACGGCCGCCTCGACGAACGGCAGCTCACGCAGCGAGAGCACCTCCGCCCGCACCAGCCGGACGTACAGCGGCACCGTGAGGGTCCCCAGGATCAGGACGATGTTGAGCGTGCCCTGCCCGCTCAGCAGGACGACGATCAGGACGAGAAGCACGCCGGGCAGCGCCTGCAGGGTGTCCAGCGCGCGCATCACCACCTCGCCGACGACCCCGTGGAAGAAGCCGACCGTCAGCCCGATGGCCGTGCCGAGCACAACGGCGATGACGGTGGAGAAGACCGCCACTGTGATGTCGATGCGCGGGGCGGCGATGACCCGGGAGAACACGTCCAGGCCGCTGGGGTCGGTGCCGAACCAGTGGTCGCCGCTCGGCGGCAGGCTGGGCGCGGCGACCGCACCGATGAGGGGCTTCGGCGCGATCCAGGGGCCGATCACGGCGAGCACGAGGTTGATCCCGACGAGCACCAGCCCCGCGCGGAAGAGCCGGCTGCGGCGGGCCAGGGACAGAGTGAGGTCCCGCAGCCGGGCGTGCACGTCGCCGGCGCCGGCCTCGCCTGGGGGCGCCGGCACGCGGGGGCCGGCGAGGGCCGGGGCGGTGGTCACGTCCTCCTCCGGTAGCGCACCCGCGGGTCCACGACGGCGTAGAGCACGTCCACCAGCACGTAGACGGCCAGGGAGCACGTGGTGAGGACGACCACCGCGCCCTGCAGTGCGGGAAAGTCCAGGGCCTGGGTGCTGGTCAGGGTGTAGCGGCCGATGCCGTCGAGGGAGAACACCGTCTCGATAATCACCGAGCCGCCTAGGGCGCTGGCGAAGAAGATGCCGACCAGCGTGATGACTGGCGTGAGGCTGTTGCGCAACAGGGCCCGCAGGAGCAGTCCCCGCGGCAGGCCGGTCGCCCTGCCGAAGACCATGAACTCCGATTCGGTGACCTTGCCGGCGCTCTCCCTGACCAGCTTGAGGAACGGCCCGGTGAGGGCGAAGCTCAGAGTGAGCACAGGGAGCGCCAGGTGCTGTAAGGCATCACTGAAGGCGGCGAGGTCACCGGCGAGCAGGGCGTCGAGGAGCACGAAGTGCGTGACGACCTCGGGGGGGCTCTGCGCCAGGGAGAGCACCCCGAGGGGCGAGGGGAACAGGCCGAGTTTGTACCACCCGCCGAAGACGAACAGCAGGCCCCACCAGAACTCCGGCTGGGACCCGGCGAACAGGGAGTAGACGCGCACCACGGTGTCGGTCCGTGAGCCGGGACGCAGCGCGGCGGCCAGCCCCAGCGGCACGGCGATCAACAGGGTCAGCACGAAGGAGGCGATGACCACCTGGATGGTCACCGGGAAGGCGTCGACGATCTGGTCAGCGACGGGGGTGCTCGTGGCCCACGACGTGCCCAGGTCGCCGTGGGCCAGGCCCGAGAGGAAGTGGCCGAGCTGGGCGAGCGTCGACTCATCGAGCCCGAGGCGGTGCCGGGTGGCGGCGAGCTCGGTGGGGGAAGGGCTCGAGCTGCCGGCGAACTGGGTCGCGGGGTCTGCCGGCAGCAGGCGCAGCACGAGGAAGACCAGGACCACCGCGGCGAGGCCCTGCAGCAGCGCCGTGCCGGCACGCTTGACCACGAACCGGGGCAGCCACCGCGGTCCGTGCCCGTGGGACCCGCCGCCGGTGTCCTCCGACACCGGCGGCGCGTCCGCCGCCGCCTGGGCTGGCGCGAGCGTCACCGGGCACCCACCTCAGGTCTTGGAGATGACGGCGTAGTCCATGCCGAAGCCTCCGACCTGGACGCCGGTGAGGTCCTTGCTCACGGCGGCCTGGAGCGGCAGCAGCACGACGGGGACGATCGGCAGATCCTTGACCATGATGTCCTGGGCCTGCCCGATCGGGGTGTTGCGGGCGTCCCCCTTCTTGTCGGCCGCCTGCTTATAAAGCGCGTTGACGGCGGGGTCGTCGTAGCCGCCGATGCCGATGGTGCCGCCGGCGCTCGGCGGGAGGAACCACAGCTGGGTGTAGTAGGTCGCGTCCAGGATCCCGGATCCGCCGATGTTCAGCACCATCGGGGCGTCGGACTTGACGAAGACCCGGCTGGCGAGCTGTGCCTGGGGGATCGGGTTCAACGTGATCTTCATGCCGATCGCCGCGAGCGCCGTCTGGATGCGGATGGCGACGGGCTGCAGGGTCGCCGCGGACTCCGACGGGAACAGCAGCTGCAGGCCCTCGCTGGGCAGGCCCTTGCCGCCGGGGTAGCCGGCGTCGGTCAACAGCGAGCTGGCCTTGGCTGGGTCGGTGACGAAGGCGTCGGGGTAGCTCTTCCCACCGCCGACGGTGAAGGGGATGACGTTGTCCGCCTTCTTGGCGGCGCCGCCGTAGGCGTCCTTGATGATCTGGTCGTAGGGGATCGCCGCCGCGACGGCCTGGCGCAGCTTCGTCGCCTGCGGGCTCCCGTTCGGGCCCCAGGGCGCGACCTTGTAGCTCATGCTCAGCTGCAGGTTCAGGGTGCCGAAGGTTGTCAACGTCTTCGTCGTCGCCCCCGAGGCTGCCTGGGCGTACTCGGCCGGGGCCAGGCCCTCCGCGATCTGCGCCTCACCCTTCTGCAGGGCGGCGAGCCGGTTGGACGACTGCGGGATCGCCTTCATCTGCACCTTCTGGAAGAAGGGCTTCTTCACCGTGTAGCCGGGGTTCGCATCGAGGGTTGCGGCGGACCCGGAGGTGAAGCTGGACAGACAGTAGGGGCCGTAGCCCAGGGTGTGGGTGTGCATCCAGGTGTGGGACCACGGATCGTCGGGCGTTGCGTGCGCCTTCGCCTCGACCGAGTCGACGATGCCGACGAGCGGCGAGGCGAGCGCATTGAGCAGCAGCCCGTTGTCCGCCTTGACCTTGATGGCCACGGTGTACTGGTCCACCGCGACCGCCTCACCGGCGAGCGTCTTCATCTCCGTGGTGGCGGTCTTGGCGGCCAGCGTGGGGTCGAAGACGTTGGCGACGTTGAGCGCGGAGAAGGACGCGCCGCTGGGACCCGAGACGGATTTGATCCTCGAGATGGTGTAGACCACGTCCGCCGCCGTCAACTCGTGCTTGGCGCAGCTCATCACGCCGTGCTTGAGCTTGAAGGTGTAGGTGGTCCCGTCGTTGGTGTAGGACTCCGCGAGCTGCGGCTGGAAGCTGGCGTAGTCGATGTTGCGCACGCCCTGGTCACCGACCGAGGTGACGTTGTTGACCAACGTGTTGTAGGCCTGGGGGATCGGGGAGTTGGTCGCGCCTCCGACGTCGTCGAGGTCCACGCCCGGGCTGACCGTCGCCAGGACGTCGACCACGGTGCCCCCGGTCGCCGCGGCCCCGCTGCCAGTCGGCCCGCTCGGCGTCGCGCCGCCGGACGTTCCCGCGGCCCGGCTGGGACCCGTGCCCTGCGGGCTGCTGCTCGATGAACAGGCGGCCGCAACCAGGCCGACGCTCAGCGCTGCCGCCGCGAGCCCGCCGCGTCTCCTCCGCCCGCGTGGTTGTCCCTGCAACGCCCCGTGCGGACGGATCGACGCCATCGGTTCCACCCCTGTCGGCATACCTATGAGTTATGAGTGAAGGTGAACATGCAGCGCCGCTGGCACGTTGTCAAGGGGCTCCCTTTGCCGCGGACTGCTGAGGGGTCGCAGCTGACCGGTTTGACGTTGGCACCTCCGACTGTAGAGTCCGCGTCATTGGTCTGACCAATGCCTGACAGGTCCGCGCGCACGCAGGAGGGGGTCCGGTGGTCGAGGTCCCGACATCGTCCCCCCATGCGCAGACCTCCTGTGCGGAAACCCCTCGCCCCGGGGCGGGGCGGCACGTCCTTGTTGTTGGCGCCGGCACCGCAGGCATCCCGGCGGCGCTGGCCGCGCTTGAGGCGGGGGCGCGTGTCACGCTGGTCGACAAGGGTCAGCGCGCCGGCGGCATGCTCTGGGGCTCCGGGGCCGTGCTGAGCGCGGCCGGCACCGACCTGCAGCGAACCCGCGGCATCGTGGACTCCCCTTTGCGCCACGCGCAGGAGGTCTGGCGGGCCGGCCGGCACCGCGCTGTCCCCGAGTTGCTCGCGCTCGCCACCACCCACGCCGCGGAGTCGCTGGCGTGGGTGCAGTCGCTAGGCGCGCGCTTCACCGCCGAGTCACCGCTCCTCCTGGGCCTGGCCGATCAGCACGAGCTCTACGGCGTTGCCCGCTCCTACCTGCTGGAGGCCCCCGAGGAGCTCGGGTGGCGGCGTGGCCCGGTGCTGGCCGAGGTCCTCGTCGGCGCCCTGGCGCCGTGGTCGGCGTCGCGGCAGCTGGACCTGCGGCTGCGGTCGACTGTGACCCGCCTGCTGGTAGCGGGCGACGGGACGGTGTCGGGCTGTCGGGTCGAGGCTGCGGGCGGCAGCACGACCGACGTCTCCGCCGACTGCGTGGTGCTGGCAACGGGGGGCTACGGCGCGTCGCCGCAGTGGCTGCGGTCGCTGCACGGCGAGTACGACCAGCTCGTCACTCAGGGGCTGGCGCACGCGACCGGGGACGGACTCGTCCTGGGCGAGCAGGTGGGGGGCGGCGTGGTCAACGCCGACATCGTCGTGCCCTCGATGGGCGCCCTCGAGGACCCGGACCACCCCGGGTTCCGGCTCGCCGAGGGGGCGCTGCCCGTCGGGCGCCCGCCGGCCGTCGCCGGCGACATCTGGGTCAACGCGGCCGGGGTGCGGTTCGTCGCGGAGGACACCGAGAGCCCGGATGTGCGGGAGCGCGCCATCCTGGACCAGCCCGGCGGGCGCATGGTGGCCGTCTTCGACGAGCGGATGCGCCGGGGCCTGACACCGGCGGTCGCGGACTGGACCGGTCGTGTGCTCGGCGACCCGCCGGACCCCCGGTTGGTGCACAGCGCCGACACGCTCCCCGAGCTCGCCGCCCTCGCTGGCCTGCCGGCCGATGCGCTCGTGGAGAGTGTGCGGAGCTACGGCCAGGCGGTCACCAGGCGGGCCGACCCGCTGGGCCGCAGCCGGATGCCGACGGCCCTCACGGTGCCGCCCTTCCACGCCGTGCCGACGGTGTCCTCGCTCGTCGTCACCTTCGCCGGCCTCGGCGTCGACGGTGGGCTGCGGGTGGTGCGACCGGACGGCCGGCCCGTCGGCGGCCTGCTGGCGGTGGGGGAGCTGCTCGGTGGAGGGCAGGTCCAGGGCGACGGCTTCTCCAGCGGCATGTCGGTCACGCCTGCCCTCACGCTCGGCCGGATCGCCGGCCGCACCGCCGCGGGCGTCGACCCGCGGGGCCTGGACCGGCGCCCCCACGAGGTCGCCGCGGACCTAGTGGGCGCCGCCGGAGGGGCCGCACCCGGCGGGACCGCACCGGGCGCACCGGGAGGAGGGGCCGCATGAGCCACCCGCGGCCGTTCCGGTTCGGGGTGCAGGCGGCGGTCGCCTCCTCAGCTGAGCAGTGGTCCGCCAAGGTCTCCGCCGTCGACGACCTCGGCTACTCCATCCTGGCGCTGAACGACCACTTCAACGATCAGCTGGCGCCGGTCCCGGCGCTGATGGCCGCGGCGGCGGTCAGCCCCCGGCTCGAGCTCGGCGCGACTGTGTTCTCCAATGACTTCAAGCACCCCGTGGTGCTGGCGAAGGAGATGGCGACCCTCGACCTGCTCAGCGGTGGCCGTACCTTCCTCGGTCTCGGCGCGGGCTGGCTGCGCAGCGACTACGACGAGGCCGGCATCCGCTATGACGCCCCCGGTGCCCGGATCTCGCGGCTCATCGAGGCGGTCGCGGTGATCAAAGGCCTGTTCGGCGACGGCCCGTTCTCCTTCGCGGGGGAGCACTACACGGTCACCGCCCTGGACGGCACGCCCAAGCCGGTCCGTCGTCCGCACCCGCCGCTGTTCATCGGCGGGGGCGGCAAGCGCATCCTGTCCTTCGCCGCGCGGGAAGCCGACATCGTGGGCATCAACGTCGACCTGCGCAACGGGGACTTCGGTTCCTACCTGCGCGGGGGCGCGGCGGGCGGCCCGGTCGACGAGAAGATCGCCTGGGTACGCGAAGCTGCGGGGGACCGATGGGACTCCATCGAGCTCAACGTGTGCCTGTTTGCGATCGCCGTCACCGAGGATCGCGACGCTCAGGCGAGCGAGGTCGCGCAGCTCTACGGCGTGGACGCCGAGCAGGTTCTGGCCACGCCCAACGTGCTCATCGGCACCGTAGGGCAGATGGTCGACACCCTGCAGCGGCGGCGCGACCGGTTCGGCATCTCGCACGTGCTCGTCCCCTACCCACGCGCGGAGGAGTTTGCGCCCGTCGTCGCACGGCTCAGCGGTCAGTAGCCCCGGGCGGCCCAGCAGAACCCGGCCCCCCAGCGGTCCCCAGCAGAAATAGAGCGGAAAGGACGAGCATGACCCAGGAGGAGATGCGTGCCCTCGCGCGTCGCTACGTCGCCCTCGGCAACGCCCGCGACTACGACGGGCTCGAAGCGATCCGCACGCCGGACTTCGTCGCGCACGTGCCCCGCAACGGGGCGATCAGCGAGTCGGATCCGCTCACCGGCCCAACCCTCAACGCGGACCTCGCGATGGTCGTCTCCGCCTTCCCGGACCTGCGCAGCGAGGAGGAGGACGTGCTCGCCGACGGCGACCGCGTGATGATCCGGACCCGGCTCAGCGGGACCCACAGCGGGCCCCTCGGGGCGGTGCCGGCGACCAACCGGATCATCAGCTGGGACACCGTGCAGATCCTGCGCGCGGCGGAGGGGCACGTGGTCGAGGCGTGGTTCGTCACCGACACCCTTGGACTGCTGCGCCAGGCCGAGGCCGTGCAGATCCTCGCCCAGCAGGCTGGGTAGCGCGGTGACCGAGCAGCGGCTGCAGGGACGGCGGGCACTCATCACCGGCGCGGGCAGCGGCCTGGGCAGGGCGATCGCGCTGCGCTTCGCGCAGGAGGGCGCGGCCGGGGTAGCCGTCGCGGACCGGGTCCCAGAGCGGGTCGAGGTGGTCTGCGGGGAGGTCGCCGCCCTCGGCACGCAGGCACTGCCCGTCGTCGCCGATGTCGGCGACCCCGAGGCCTGCGAGCGGATGGTGCGCGACAGCGTCCGGGAGCTGGGCGGTCTGGACGTCCTCGTTTCCAACGCGGCCATCAGCTCCAGCGGAGAGCCGACGCTGGAGCTGACCCTGCAGAGCTGGAACCGCATGCTCGCCGTGAACCTGACCGCCGGCTTCCTGCTCGGCCGCGAGGCGGCCCGGCACATGGCCGGACACGGGGGCGGCGTCATCCTCTTCACCAGCTCGGTCGGTGGCACGTGGGGCCAGCCCGGCGGTGCGCACTACAGCGTGACCAAGGCAGCCATCGCCAACCTGACCAAGACGATGGCGCTGGAATACGGCCCGCTCGGCATCCGGGTCAACTGCGTGAGCCCGGGAGGGATGGACACCAACATGATCGCGGAGTATCAGGGAGAGGCGGCCGCCGAGCGCCAGCGTCAGGGGTCGACGTCGTCGGCTCTTGGCCGGATTGCCGCCGCCCGAGAGGTGGCCGCCGGTTTCGCCTTCCTGGCCTCCGACGACGCGTCGTTCATCACCGGCACCAACCTGTTTGTCGACGGGGGCGTCACCGCCGGCCTCCCCTCCCACGTCGTGCCCGTCCCGGCCCCGACGTCATGAGCAAGCAGGTGCAGACCACGCAGACCACTACGGAGCTGACGCGCCTCACCGACGAGCAGCGCGCGCGCTGGGACGAGGACGGGTACCTGCTGCTCGAGCAGGCCCTGTCCCCTGAGGAGGTGGCACGCCTGCTCGGCGCGGTCGCCCGCCTGCGGGACGTGGCTGCTGCCGGGCCGGCGCCAGCCGCCCCCGCCGGCACTGCCGTATTCAATGCCTTCAATGTCGTGGAGGCCGACGAGGCCTTCCTCGACGTGATGGACCACCCGCACGTGCTGGGGCTCGTCGCGGACCTGGTCGGGGCCAACATCCAGTTGCTGATGTCGCAGCTGATGGTTCGCCCTCCGACACAGACGGCCGCGCTGGGCTGGCACCACGACGGGCCGAAGCCTCTGCCGTTCCCGCGGGTCGATGGGCTGGCCCCCCTGGTGAACCTCAAGGTCGGGGTGTTCCTCACCGACGTCAGCGGGCCCGACCAGGGGAACCTCGTGGTGCTGCCGGGAAGCCACCGGCGCACCCGGGTTGACCTCTCCGGGTCCTTGGCCCACTCGGCCGCGGAGACCACCGAGGTGCTCTCCGACGCCGCCGCCGCGGTCCCGGTGCTGGCCCGCCCGGGGGACGTGATCCTATTCCACAACGCCCTCTGGCACGCGGTCGCAAAGAGTGTGGTCGACCGGGTCCGGACAGTTCTCTACTACACCTACGGGCCGTTGTGGCTGCGCCTGGGTGACCGAGACGCCCCCTCCCCCGCGCTCGCCACGCGCTGCGGCCCGGTGCGCCGGCAGCTCCTCGGTGCCCTCGCCCGCCCGGAGGACCACGGCGGCATGCACCCCGGACCCGCCGGTACGCCGCTGCTGGGCGTGCTCGACAGCCGGTCCTACACCGAGGTGATGGAGGAGGAGTTCCGGCGTGAGGTCAGCTCCTAGTCGCGGCCCCGCATGAGCGGGAGCAGCGGGTGGCGGGGCCGGTTCCTCGAGGACTTCGGCGCGGTCTACCGGCACCCTCTTGGGCGCACGGTTTCAGAGGCCGACAACACGTGGTTCACCCTGCTGACGATGAACACTAATCAGTCGCACTTCAACAGCGACTACGCGGCGCGGTCGGAGTTCGGCCGGCCCCTGGTCGTGTCCACGCTGACGCTGGCGATCGCGGTCGGCCTGAGCGTCACCGACGTCACGCAGAACGCGTTCGCCAACCTCGGCATGGACGAGGTGACGTTCAGCTCCCCGGTGTTCGCCGGTGACACGCTCTACGCGGAGTCGATCGTGCTCTCGGCGCGGGAGTCCGCCTCGCGCCCGCACGCTGGCATCGTGACGGTGCGCACCCGGAGCCTGAACCAGGAAGGCGCCACAGTGTGCTCCTTCACGCGCACCTTCTACGTCTACCGGGGCGACACGGGTGGGCTCGTTGACACCTTCCCCACCGCCCTGGTCCCCCTGACGCTGGAGTCGACGTGAAGCTCTCCCTCGCCCCCTGGGCCGAGTCGCTCCGCGAGCTCGTCGACGTCTCGCGTCGCGCCGAGGCTGGTGGCATCGACACCGTCTGGCTGCCCGAGCTGCACCGCAGCGCCACCGTGCCGCTGGCGGCCGTTGCCCTCGCCACGAGCACTGTGCGCCTCGGGTCGGCGATCATGCTTGCGTTCGTCCGGTCGCCGATGGTGACCGCGCTGGAGGCGCTCGACCTCGACGAGCTGATGGACGGCCGGCTCGTCCTCGGGCTGGGCACTGGCGTGCAGCGGCTGAACGAGGACTGGCACCACGCCAACTGGGGCAAGCCGGTGGGCCACATGCGGGAGACCGTCGCCGCATTGCGCGCGTTCGTCGCCCGGGCCCACCTCGGCGAGGACATCTGCCTCGAGGGAGAGTTCGAGCCGGTCCGGATCCGTGGCTACCAGCGACCGTTCGCCCCCCGGCGTACCGAGATCCCCGTCTTCCTGGCGGCTGTCGGGCCGGCGATGAGCCGGCTCGCCGGCCGGGTCGGCGACGGTTGGATCGGCCACGAGCTCGGCTCGCCGCGGCACCTGGAGCAGGAGATCCTCCCGCACCTGTCGGGCGGCCTGGCCGACAGCGGCCGGACCCGGGCGGACCTGGAGGTGGTCGCCTCGGTCTGCTGCGTCCCGCACGCCGACGGGCGGCTGGCCCGCCGCTGGGGCGCGGGGCTGGTGGCCTTCTACGCCACCGTGCGCACCTACGAGCCGCTGTTCGAGGCACACGGCTTCCTGGATGAGGCGAGGGCCGTGCAGGCCGCGTTCCGGGCCGGCGACGAGCCGGGGATGATCGCCGCGGTGCCCGACGCGATGGTCGACGCGCTCACCGTGGCGGGGGAGCCCGACGAGGTGCTGGAGCGGCTGCGCTCCTACGACGGGCTCGCCGACGGGCTCAAGCTCTCCCCACCGACCCACTTCGTGTCGGCCGCCGCGACCCGGCAGGCGCAGGAGAACATCCTGGCCATGGTGGGTGCCCGATGAGACCGCTGGAGGACGTGCGGGTGATCGCGGTGGAGCAGTACGGCGCCGGTCCCTTCGGCAGCGTGCACCTGGCCGACCTCGGGGCCGAGATCATCAAGATCGAGGACCCCGGCGTCGGCGGTGATGTGGGCAGGTACGTCCCGCCGTACACCGACGGGGAGGACTCGCTGTTTTTCGAGACGTTCAACCGCAACAAGAAGAGCGTGTCACTGGATCTGGCCAGTCCCGCTGGGCGCGAGGTGTTCTGCGACCTGGTGCGCTCGGCCGACGCCGTGTACTCCAACTTGCGCGGCGACGTCCCCGGCGTGCTGGGCCTGACCTACGCGTCGCTCGCCGAGGTCAACCCGCGGATCGTGTGCTGCTCGCTGACCGGCTTCGGGATGACGGGGCCGCGGGCCACCCAGCCGGGCTACGACTACATCCTGCAGGGGCTCGCCGGCTGGATGTCGCTGACCGGGGAGCCCGAGGGGCCCCCGACCAAGAGCGGACTGTCCCTCGTCGACTACTCCGGCGGGTTCGTCGCCGCGCTCGCCCTGCTGGCCGGCGTGCACGCCGCCCGTCGCGACGGGGTCGGGATGGACTGCGACCTGAGCCTCTACGACACCGCCATCTCCCTGCTCACGTATCCGGCGATGTGGCACCTCAACGCGGGCTTCGAGCCGGTGCGCACGCACCACTCGGCGCACCCGTCCCTGATCCCCTTCCAGGCGTTCGAGGCCAAGGACGGCTGGCTCATCGTCGGCTGCGCGAAGGAGAAATTCTGGCAGCGGCTGGTCCGCGTGATCGAGCGACCCGAGTTGGGGCTGGACCCGCGCTTCGCGTCGTTCCAGGCGCGGCAGGACAACGCCGCCGACGTGCTGGCCGTGCTCGAGGAGGTATTCCTGCAGCGCACCGTGGCGGAGTGGCTCGAGCCGCTCTACGCCGCGTCCATCCCCTGCGGGCCGATCAACGACGTGGGTCAGGCCCTGCAGGAGGAGCAGACGCTGGCCCGGGGCATGGTGGTCGAGACCGAGCACCCGCGCTGGGGCCGGCTGCGCCAGGTCGCCTCGCCCGTGAAGGTGGGCGACCAGGCCGTGGCCTACCGGCGGGCCCCCCTGCGCAACGAGGACTTCGACGAGGTCATGACCGACCTCCTGGGCTACTCGGACGAGCGGCTCGCGGCGCTCACGGCGTCAGGGGCCTTCGGAGCGGCCCCCGCGGTCGCCCAGGAGACCCCCAGCGCCGCGGCCCGGTGAGCGCATGTTGACCGTCACCGAGCGCCTAGCGGCCTGGAGCGGCGGGGTCACCCTGGCCGACGTGCCGCCGCCGGTGCGGCACGCCGCGAGCCGCCACCTGCTCGACGGGATCGGGGTCGCCGTCGCCGCCGCGAGGACCGGTGCAGCCGGTCCCGCGCTCGCGGTGGCGCGCGGCCTCGGGGGTCCGCCCGAGGCGGTGCTGCTGGGCGACACCCGTCGCCTGGGTGCGGTGGCCGCGGCCTTCGGCACCGGGGTGCTCGTGCACGCCCTGGACTTCGACGACACCCACGCGGAGGGGCTGGTGCACGCGACCGCCGCGGTGCTCCCCACGGCGCTCGCGGTGGGACAGCAGGTCGGCGCCAGAGGCGCC
>JAABUZ0100004133.1_pt1 | contig 20399 bp, 19 predicted proteins | sample 5562091 | NCBI WGS metagenome assembly JAABUZ01 (sample SAMN12813069, study PRJNA571459) | rock metagenome | isolation source: Antarctica rocks | place: Antarctica: Victoria Land, Linnaeus Terrace sud | collected 2015-12-21 | reverse complement strand
GACAACCGTTGAAACTGTGCCATAAACGACCTCCCAATCTCGCTACCCGACACTCTCTATACTTACTCATTGTTAGTAACTTACACCATTCGTCGTACTTGTGTGACTTCTCCTTTATAAAGTCAAGCAGGTCCAGCGATCACAGCGCGCCCGTATCTCTTCGCCTGTTTGCTCATTGATGAAGCTATGCCGTAACGCCCAGGCATCATCACAAAACAGCAAGGTTTCCAGGTGATGCCGTTCGACAGTGCGTATCTGGTCCTGTAAAGACAACCGTTGAAACTGTGCCATAAACGACCTCCCAATCTCGCTACCCGACACTCTCTATACTTACTCATTGTTAGTAACTTACACCATTCGTCGTACTTGTGTGACTTCTCCTTTATAAAGTCAAGTAAAGGGACAGGAGCGGTTGTACGTCGTCGGGCAGGGCCCCTACCCCACCCGCGCGTACAACCGCCACCCCACCAGCCAGCAGCCACACCCAACCACCCCTCTCGCACTGACATGGTAGGCAACTGGTACACCGTGTGGTATGGGAACGAGGGCCGAACATGTTCCCTACCGCCCTGACCACTCCACCGCCGACTTGCCCCGACCCTTGTACAAGCAACCGACAGAACAGGCATCGACGAGAGGCGAGAGATGGGGGGTGAACGGTATGTGCGTTGGTGAAGTTACCCCGTATCTGACGAGGTACGCCCCACCCATTTTGTGACCGATCACCTGTCACGATTTCCCCGCCGATCAGCACATCACCCACACATGAAAAGGACCGCCAGCACAGACGGTCCCACTCACGACAGCTTGCCATTACGCGACTGGTCCCCAGGTGTAGTAGTACGCCACCACACATCGCAGCAATTCAGAAGGAAGCGTACCAACAACCTGCTTCAAAAGCCGTTCATCATGACTACAGAGCCGAAGCCCACCAATGAACTCAACGACGTAATAGCGATCCACTCGTGCTTGTCGGCGCAGACGTGAGAGCAGATGGCTTGCCATTAGGCCACCTCCCCATCCTGCTGCTGGTCATCAGCGTACTTGCCAAGCATTGGACGAAGACGCCGCTTTGCCACCCGATCAGTCGCAACCACGCACCCCCGTGAGACACCGAGCATTTCGGCAACAACCAGACACGAACGCTCAGACCGACCATCCTCACCAAAGCCGTAGCGCAGCTCGACCACCTCACGCTGTCTTTTGGCAAGCACCGTTTCCAGAGCCTGCCCAATCACCTGCTCCAATTCCTCTTGGCGTGCCGATTGCTCACGAGCCGACGCCTGGTACATCGCGACAAAATCAAGGTGATCTTCGGGCCGGTCTTCATTGACCATTGCTTGGATGCTCTCGACATACTGCCCACGCTCCGACTCAAGCAACTGAGTGAATTTCTCGACGCTCACCCCCATCTCGTCCGCCGTTTCCTGCACCAGAGGATCACGCCCGAGACGACCACGCAGGCGCTTTTCTGCTTTACGCATCTGGCCTAATTCCTGATGCACCCGAAGAGGAAGCCTGACCGTTCGATCTCGTTCAGACATACCCCGCCAAATGGCTTCACTCACATAGCGACTTGCCGAGCCACGAAAGGCGATCTGCTGGTGTGGGTGATAGCGTTCAATCGCCTCCATCAACCCAAGATTGCCCTCCTGGATCAGATCAAGAACGTCCATACTTCGACAATGCTGAACATAGCGATACGCTTGACGACGAACAAGCCACTGAAGACCCTCGATTACCCGATCACGCGCCTGTCTCGCATCCTCGACCACCCGACCATCTGGAAACTGTTTGGCCCGCTCAGCTTTGCCGCGCTCAATGCGTTCGAGGAGTTGCCCCTCTTCTTCCGGTGTCATCTGAGAGGTGCAATTCACAAAGCGCATGTACTGATCGAGAGCCATCAATGAAACATCCCGGTTGTCCTGGTCATGCATCCTAGACATTGGCCTAACTCCTCTTGAGGTTCTAGTTGTTGACAAGCTAGGCCCGATGCACACATAATGAACATCGAGAACCTAGCATCCCGCGTCAAATGGCTTGCCACTCGTTCTCAATCGCTGACTAGCAGCTATCACCTCGCTAGTCAGCATCCTAATGGCTTGCCAATGTTCTCACATCGCTGACAAAATGCCTCAAAACGGCCTATACATCGGTCATGACATGCATAGGCGATCTACCCTTGCAGCTTCCAAAGCTACTGGTACGCGCACGGTTGCCCGTTTCGTGTCCCTTCTCACGCCGTTCCTTCCAGGTCACACACGCTATTTAGTTGTTCAAGTACTGTGACTTCCCTTAATGGCAAGCCATCGAAATATTATCAAAGACTACTTTTTATCTCATAATCTCTAATAATCTCCAATAAGATAGTACAACGAAAAGCATCACTTTGTCAATACCCAAAATCTCCAATTTGCTAGATAAAATCCAAAATGCTATAATAAGTCTAAGCCTTACAAAGGAGGATGTAATATGGCAAAAACAGCGAAGGCTCCAAGTGGCTTCTACACTGCGTCAGAAGTCATGAGGAAGCTAGGTATAGCGAACTCAACGCTATACCACTATGTCGAGACAGGTAAAATTAAGAGGGTTGTGCCACCTGGAAAGAAGGACGGCTATTACTTAAAGATCGAGATCGACAAGATGATAAAAGCAAAGGAGCTTTTCATACTCCAATATGCCACTGACTCATCAGTGTTTGAGAAGGCACAGGAGGAAGATATAGCAGGCATAACCGATCTATGCATAGAGTTGTTTGGTAAAAACGGAACGGCAAGCTATGAAACGCGCTTGACTCAGTATCACACCAACCCTGATATCTTTTACATACTTAAACAAGATGAATTGATTGTGGGATATATAGGAATGTTCCCCTTGAAGCAAGAAGCCGTTCAGAGAATTATGTCAGGTGTAGAAGAGTCAACCTTTAGAACAGGATTGCTCTCGCCCGAAAATATCACCCAATTCAGACCAGGCGAAGCAGACAATGTATTCATGGTCATAGGGGTAAGACAGGGCTTAAATAGAAGCAAGACGTATGGTGCCAGGGTGATAAGTGGAGGTGTTGAAGTCCTAGAACACTTCGCTCGAAGAGGCGTCATTGTCAAGAAGCTCTACGCGACGAGCAGAACCCAGGACGGTATCAGGATTTCTAAAGGCATCGGTTTCAAACAGGTAACACCCCCTCAAGAGGAAGACGACTTATGCCGTTTCGAGCTTGACCTGGAAACGACGAAATCGCCGCTCTTCCAGAAGTACCAGAGAATAGTAAAGCGAGCAAGCGCAAATAGTCCCCAAAATGGAAGACAGCAGGTCTCACGTCCAGAAAACGACGCAAAACCTGCTGTATAAACTCTAGTATTGAAACTCCGCCTAGTTGGTTAGAACGGCCTGTAGAGCCAGTGTAGCGCATGTGGGAAGTGGGCGATACAGGATTCGAACCTGTGACCTACTGCGTGTAAAGCAGCCGCTCTAACCAGCTGAGCTAATCGCCCAAAGTGCGTAGAATATCTGTCTAAGACTATAAGGGGCATCCCCTTGCTGAACGCTCTGGATGCCCTCTTTGAAGGTGTCCTCGAGTGGACTCGAACCACCACGCCTCTCGGCACAGGCCCTCAACCTGCTGCGTATACCATTCCGCCACGAGGACTTATCGTCGTGAATGACAGTGGGTATATTACACCTATCACCACCTTTTGTCAACTGATTGGGGCCGCCTTTTTTACGATTTTATTTGCTTGATATATAAAGTGTATCTTCTGCTGGGTCCCAGTCGTCTTATATGGTGGATATATTTTCCCCCTATTAACTAGAAATAAATAGCCAATAATGGAACATCATATTAACATGCAATTTTCATACAATAACTGGACAGAGGCATCTCCCTTTATGACTCTCGTGTTGTTTCGCAGCCAGGTAGGTTGCCAGAAGGGGATGCTTTAATGCTTGCTAACAATGAGACTTTAATAGGCCAGGCTATCGCAAACTATCGCTTAGCTCGCGTGCTGGGCAAGGGTGGTATGGGAACCGTCTTTTTAGGACAGCGCATCAACGCTGGAACCGATGAGCACGACGAGCCGGAACAGGTGGCTATCAAGGTGCTTCTGCCTTCTATGTACTATCGGGAGGAGAATAGCTCCTTTCGAGCACGCTTTCAACGCGAGGCTCTTGCCGCCAGCCATCTTCATCATCAGCATATCGTGCCTGTGCTGGGCTACGGGGAAACCGACGGCTTTCCCTACATGGTGATGCCATATTTGTCCGGTGGCACGCTTGCTTCCCGTATTGACGCTCAGCATGGTCCCCTACCTCTTGCTGAGGTCGCGAAATACATGAATCAGTTGAGCAGCGCCCTCGATTATGCTCACAAGCATGGAGTTATTCATCGTGATATAAAGCTCACAAATGTACTGCTCGACACGCAGGGAAACGCCTATCTATCTGATTTTGGCGTCGCGCGCCTCTTCGATAGTGGTACCAGTGCGCTCGACGCGGCACCAACTACATTGACCACCACAGGACAGGTTGTTGGAACTCCTTCTTATATGGCACCGGAGCTATTTAGCGGCCAACATGCAGGACCTGCTACGGATATCTATGCGCTCGGCGTGTTGCTCTATCTCCTTGTTACGGGTCGCGCGCCCTTTCAGGGTGAGAGCGCGATTGTCATTGGTATGAAGCATTTGAAAGAGGCACCAGTACCACCGCGCACACTGCGTCCAGAGCTGCCAGAATCGGCACAGGCTGTGATTCTGCAAGCCCTTGCAAAACGGCCAGAAGACCGCTTTGGGAGTGCGGGTCAATTGGCCCAGGCGTTTGAGGCAGGGCTCAAAGGGCAGTGGACAGATAATGTGCTTCTTCCTACCGAGATTCTTCCTGCTCCCCCTGTCTCACCTCTTGTTCTATCAGAGCCGTATTCTGGTGAGGCGCAGACAAGCCCGGCGCGATACAATTTACCAGCCGATATTGTTGACAAGGCGCAGGCGAGCACAGTACGGTACAATCCGCAGCCTCCTGTTATGCCAGCACGTCCATTTCAGCCCGGCTCTGTACCTATTGAGCGTTCGCGTTCAGGAAATAGACGGCGCTTGTTACTGGCTAGTCTACTGCTAACGATTGTTATGCTGCTAGCTCTTGTGATTGGTGTCCAATCAGGTGGACTACATTTCGCATCGTCAACAAACCTCCACACTTCTAGCTCCGGTGCAGATTCTAAGGCTTCATCCACAAGAGCAAGCGGAGGTTCAACAGAATCGCCAACTTCATCAACATCCTCTTCGGGATCGGTATCTTACGGGAATGGTGTAACCATCAAGGAGCAGAACAATACTGTATCGGCGGTGCAAAACGATACACAAGGAGTACTCTGGCAATATACAGTTAATGGTCAACTACAACCTCCACCCATCGTGGCGAGGGACATACTCTACATTGCAACCCAATCTGGTAATGTCTATGCGCTGCGTGCCAGAAATGGTGCCGTCGTCTGGACTTACAGCACGGAAAACAGTATCACTTCTCCGCTAAGCGTGACAAACGGCATTGTCTATGTCACAACATCGAATGGTAATGTAAAGCTGCGAGCCGACAACGGGACATTGATTACCACAACGACCCCGATGCCTGGAACGACACCAACGACTACCCCTGGCACAACACCGACAGTGGGAGCAACACCAACCACAGGAACGACGCCAACTCCTACACCGACGCAGGAAGTAACACCAACTCCGACCACTGCCGTATCACCATCGCCGACGCCTGAACAATCGCCTCCACCTTCAGGAACTTCTCAAGCGACAAGGCACGATAAATAGCCTGGGATGATTTGACGTTTGTGAATTGTTTATATTAATGAAAGAACTAAAATAACATTTTATGAACTGTGCTGGCGTAATATGCCAGTACAGTTTACGGCATCCTCTGCTTGTGTTTTGATAACCCTTATGGTACACTTCCAGAGGGACCCGTATAGCTTATTTTAACTTGCCCGGATGTATTTTTATTTGGCTTTTACTCCTGTTGGCGGAAACGGGAGTGGAGATAAATGCTTTAATTAAATTTGTTTATAGCTATGCTACACACACGTGTGTAGTCAGGAGGTCCTTTTTACCTTGACAATAGAAAAAGTTCGACTCGTCCCGCTAGGTGGACTAGGGGAGGTCGGAAAGAATATGATGGTCGTCGAGTACGGAGACGATATCATCATTGTTGACGCAGGGGTGATGTTCCCCGATGATGAGATGTATGGTGTCGATCTAGTTATCCCCGATACAAGCTATCTCGCCGACAAGAAAGACCGTATACGCGGCATCCTTATCACGCACGGTCACGAAGATCATATTGGTGGTCTCCCCTACGTCTTGCCGATGCTTGGTTTTCCTCCCATCTATGCAACCCGTCTCACTCACGGCCTGATTATGGTAAAGCTCAAAGAGCATAGACTGCTTGAAAAGACAGTTATTAATGTCGTTACTCCAGGTGATCACGTCCAATTAGGGGAGTCCGATGTTGAGTTCTTCCGTGTCAACCACAGCATCCCCGACGCGACAGGTGTGGTTATTCATACACCTGCTGGTGCGGTAGTACATACAGGCGACTACAAGTTTGACTATACGCCTGTTGATGGTAAGCCTGCTGATATTGGCACGCTAGCACGTATCGGTAACGAGGGTGTGCTGCTTATGATGGGTGATAGCACACGTATCGAGTCACCTGGGTTTACGCCTTCTGAACGGGTGATTAACGACTCGTTCGACAAGATTTTCGCGAATGCTCCAGGACGCATCATTATCGCTACCTTCGCATCGCTGATCTCACGCGTTCAACAGGTAGTCGATGTTGCGGCACGCTACGAACGCTTTGTGGCGCTGGTTGGTCGAAGCATGGTCAACAATGTGCAGATGGCGATAGAGCTTGGCTACCTGAACGTTCCCAAAGGAACGCTTATTCGCGCCGAGGACATTAACAAGTTCAGGCCCGATCAGGTGACTATCATCTGCACAGGAAGCCAGGGAGAGCCAACCTCTGCATTGACGCGCATCGCCAACCAGGATCATCGCCTTGTGCACATCCAGGCTGGAGATACAATTGTCCTTTCGGCAACACCCGTGCCTGGCAACGAAAAGATGGTCAATCGCACGATCAACAACCTCTTCCGCCAGGGGGCTGAGGTCTACTATCAGGCCATCGCAACCGTGCACGTCTCAGGTCATGCCGCGCAGGAAGAACTGAAGCTGATGCTTAATCTGGTTCGCCCAAAGTTCTTTATGCCTGTCCACGGTGAGTACCGTCAACTGGTACTCCACGCAAAGCTCGCTTATGCGCTAGGAATTCCAGAAGACCACATCGTAGTCGCGGAAGATGGCGATATAATCGAAGTGAGTGACGAATCTATCAAGACAGTTGGTCATACCACCAGCGGAAACGTCTATGTGGATGGTCTGAGTGTGGGTGACGTGGGCCAGATCGTGTTGCGCGACCGCAAGGTGCTCTCGCAAGACGGTATCTTGATGGCAATCCTCACCGTCGATAAGGAAACGGGTCAGCCGCTTGCCGGTCCCGACATCGTCTCACGTGGCTTCGTGTACATGCGCGATGCTGAGGAACTGCTTGATAGCGCGAAGGACCGCGTCCTTGAGTCTTTCATTGGCCTCAACGGACACGCCGCCGATTGGTCCTTTGTGAAGGATAAGATCAAGCACACCCTAAGCGACTTCCTCTATGAGAAGACGCGCCGCCGCCCGATGATTCTACCGATTGTGGTAGAGGTATAAGCTTCTCAGAAACAACACACGGCATGGCTTCATGCGAACGCATGAAGCCATGCCGTGTGTTGTTTCTGGATAAAAAAGCTGGATAAGTGTGCATCGAAGGAAGGTATACTACAAAACTAAATTTTGCGATTTTTCAGTTTTGTATCGAAAAGGCTACACATCTTTATTGACAATTTGGGATGAGACAAGTACAATTGGAAGAGAAATATAGATCATGTAGTAATTAGGAGGCATCTTCATGGCTGTCGTCCATACAGATTTTTATCGTCATGAGAACCTCGTCCGAAAATCTATCCAAATCCCATCAACGCAGCATAAAGAGTTAAAAGCTCTCGCCGTTGAACTAGAGTCATCTCTAGGAGATGTCGTGGAGACAATTATGGAACTGATGAGACAAGATAATTACGAGCAGTTGAAATCGGCTATTGTCCAGAAACGCGAACAAGCAATTTCCTCCCTCAATTCCACCCTCGACGAAGCTTACGCCTACCTTGGTTCTATCCCAGACACCCTTGAAGAAGCTCAATTCTTTTTTCACGCTAGTACCGAAGGTATGGTTGCGTAAGGTATGGTTTTTGAATGAGTAGTGAGGCCAGGCATTCGCAGCCCAGCCCTGGACAATATGATGTTCCTCCAAGCCCACGCCGTGGTGAGATTTGGGACGTGAACTGGTCCCCTGGTCGAGGTGCTGAACAGCAAGGTACAAGACCTGCCTTAATTATCCAAAATGATCGCGGAAACGCATCCCCTGCGTATCCCTTGACTATAGTTGTCTCCATGAGCCGCACCGAACGCGAACTTTCCCTACACGTCCGTATCATCCCCAACGAAGAGAATGGCTTGACCGACAAAACCGACGTAAAATGCGAACAGGTCATGACCATCGAGAAATCCCGCCTCCTCCGTCGCCGAGGTGCCATCACTACCGAAGAATTGAGCAAAGTTGACGCAGCCCTGAAGTTAAGTCTGAATTTGCAGGCATGATAGGTTATATCTTTTTGCTAATGACCTCAAACCCCTTCTTTTTAAGCAGAAAATCTTTCAGCCCTAAGAGAGCCGCCCACGCTTCCACAAAAGAGAATGCAGGCATGAGCATAATCACGATCCACGGCAACACAAAGTAGGTCCAGCGCGCTGCTTGTGATGCATCGAGATTCATGCGAAGTCCTTCAAGATACAACCACAGGAAATACGCCAGGTTAAAGCACCATACGTAAATAAAGACCTGAAAGGCCGGGCTGGTATTGAAGCCATTAAAAAAGTAGGATAAGATCAGGACAACCCCGACATGTTGCAATATCCCCGCTACCCAGTTGAACGTCGCGTAGCAGAGCGACCACTTGGCTGGTATTGATATACGTCGATCAAAGAAGAGAGCAAACAAACCTGCGGCCCAGCGCCGCCGCTGCTTCACCAGATCAGATACGGTGGCAGGTGAGGCACCGTAAGAGCAGGAGGGAAGAAAGGTGGAACGACCAGGATAGCGTTGTGAGAAATACATTCCAAAATAGGCATCCTCTACCTTAACCGACGCCCCAAAGTCCCACCCGATGGTATGCTCAACACTTGCACGAACAAGCAGGTGTTCTCCATGCAGTCCCGCTAGCGGGCGTCCAAGCAGTCCAGTAAAAAACAGGAAACGGGTGAGGTCGTCGGCTGGCCGTAATGAGTCAGCGAGTTTGCAGAACCAGGAGGGACATAACTGATGTGGGTAAGTGAGGACACCTTGTGCCAGATCGTATCGTCCGCTCTTTTCTTTGAGAAAGTGAGCTATTGACCAGATGGTGTCAGGTCCAATTCCAGTGTCATCATCGCCATGATAGACAAAGACATCGTTCCTATCCAGATCATAAGCGTGACGGTACTCCAGCGCGTATTGGTTCGCACGCGACTTGTACTTAGTGCCATTGACCGTCCTATAAGCAGCGGGAACAATAATCAGAGTTACTTGAGGATGAAATCTGTAGACCCGTTGTAGATCAGGAATACCCATGGCATCCTCTTCTGTGATGATATGAATGGTAAATGAGGACAGATGCTGTGGCGCACAGAGCAGAATAGAGTCAACCACCCGTTTGAGGGCGGGTACTGTGTCTAGTCGTGCAATTGTTGGAATCATAAATATGACAGGCTGAGTTACTTTGCCCTCAAATGGAGGATTCTTGAGACGCAGCGATCCGATAGCACCAATAATGCCAATCAAGGCAATAGGTAAATATGATGCCCAGGCATAGGTTAGATACACATTGAGCGGTCGCAGAATACTTTTTCCCATAAAGAGCAGGTTGAGAACCAGACACACCAGATAGAGCAGGATAAACCACAAAGGGCGCAATCGTATCTGCACCTGTCTCCCACTTGCTAGAAGCACAGCAGGCATACACAACGTACCATGCTGTTGCGCTGCTATCCGAGAGGGAAGAATGAGAGGCCCCATGTAATTCTGTTGCAGCTTTGCAAAGAGAGAGTGCTTGAATTGGCGTTTCTGCTTCACAAAGAGCATATGCTTGAACTGCTCATTCTTCTTCAATAGCGAAGGAATGGGCGTATCGAAAACCTTGCTCGTGGTAAGAACAGGATCGTCAGAGAAGGGTGTAGACATACATACCTCAGCTTATTTCTCTAGTTTTGATAGTATCAAAATGTATCTTAATAATTTTTGTTTTATATCTTACTATATACATTATTTTTCATGCTCAGATATTACTCTTAATCTATCTCTTATAGGTATTGAAATGGTTATAATTTGGTTGAGCATGTATCAAATTAGTTATGAATTATAAACAGCTCCTGGCTCACTTGTCCCCATTCCTCAAATGGAGTATCATCTAACAAAGATTACATTGGTGGGAGCTATGGGAATGAATACAGAGCATGTTGGGGCGCGACAGGAGGCGTCTGAGAATTTACCACTCGTGGTAGCGGTTGACCTGGGAGGGACGCAAATTCGTACAGCGGTGGCGCATGGCGCGAAGTTGCTTTCACGCGTTAGCCTGCTCACGGGTGATAATCCAACGCCGGAGCGGATTATGCCACGCCTCTTTCAGGCGGTGCGGCAGGCACTCGATCAGGCCGGTACCTCGCTCGATCAGATCGCGGGTATCGGTATCAGTGCGCCTGGACCGCTCAATAATCGGACGGGAATAGTCTACGTGCCGCCCAATCTGCCAGGGTGGAAGAACGTACCAGTACAAGACATATTCAGTGAGCAGTTTCATGTTCCCATTTTTGTGGAGAATGATGCGAATGCTGCTGGTCTGGGCGAGTATATGTTTGGGGCGGGTCGTGGCAGCCGCGATATGGTGTATCTCACGATCAGCACGGGAATCGGGGGCGGCGTCATCACGGATGGCAGAATTGTCGAGGGTGTGAGCGGGACGGCGGCAGAACTGGGACATATGACCGTGGATTGGCACGGCGAACGCTGCAACTGTGGCAATATCGGCTGCCTGGAGCGCATTGCCTCTGGCACAGCCATCGCACGACGAGCAAATGAAACTATAGCTCGGGGCGAGGGGAAGGATTTGCTCGCATTCGCCCTCGCGCACCAGGGACATGAGGCTGAGGCGAAGGAAGAGCAAAGGGCGACTCACACTCCTGATGTCCCCATTCGCGTCACCGCACGTACCGTGGCACAGGCGGCGGAGGCAGGTATTCTCCTCGCGCAAGACATTATCGCAACGGCGGCGGAGGCCATTGGAGTTGGCCTGGTCAATATCATCCACATCTTCAACCCCGAGATGATTATCCTGGGTGGCGGCTTAACACACATGGGAGCATTGCTCTTAGAGCCCGCGCTGCGAATTGTGCAAGATCGCACGATGCAGGTTCCGCGTGAGGCAGTGCGTATCGTGCTCGCGCAGCTTGGTCCTAACGTCGGGCTTGTCGGGGCGGGTGCGCTCATCTGCTACAACAAAGAGCAACAAAAAATCGAGCATGTGATACGCAAAAGCGAGCAGAGTGGAGAACATGGCAGCGAATAAAGAGCGCCTGGACGTGGCCCTCGTTCGGCGTGGGCTGGCTCCCAGTCGTGAGCGGGCACGGGCCCTCATCATGGCAGGGCAGGTCTACGTGGGGAATCGCAGAGTGGACAAGCCTGGGACACTGGTGCAGCTCAATGCCGATTGTCACATGGCAGAAGTTTCGCCCGAACTCAAGTATGTCAGTCGCGGCGGTCTCAAGCTCGAAAAAGCCCTTGACACGTTTCACCTGGACCCGACAGGGCTGGTAGCCATCGACGTTGGAGCCTCGACGGGCGGTTTCACGCAATGCTTGTTAGAACACGGAGCGGAGCGGGTGTACGCGGTCGATGTCGGACATGGGCAGCTGGCGTGGACGCTGCGCAACGATCCCCGCGTCGTCGTCATGGAACACACCAATATTCGTCACCTGACCGCGCTGCCTGAACCGATACAGTGCGCGGTCATCGATGTATCCTTCATCTCGCTGCGCCTGGTGCTGCCCGCTCTGGCACCGCTGCTTGTGCCTTCTTCAGAAACATGGACGGTTGCCCTCGTCAAACCTCAGTTTGAGGCTGGCAAAGCTGAAGTAGATCGAGGAGGGGGCGTCATCAGCGATCCAGAGGTACATGAACGCGTTGTACGCGAACTGCAAATGTGGATACCAGGGCATACGCCGTTTCGCGTCCAAGGTGTGACCGATTCGCCCATCGCTGGTCGTGACGGCAACCACGAGTTTTTATTTTTATTGAGCATGAAATAAAAAGACCTGCTGAAACCTATTTTACGGTGAGAACGTAACGTAAGAAGCAGCACTATTCTATTTTCGATAGCATCTATGAGAGTAAAAGTATGTCCGATATTCAACCACTGTCTACTGAGACCCAACCGACAGCGCCAAAAACGATTCTTATTGTGGAAGATGACCCCTCTATCGGAGAGATGTTCATACAATCCTTGTCTGATGAGAGCATATATACGGCTCTCCTCGCTGCTGATGGTGCGGGCGCATTAGAGATCGTCAAAGGGACGAGACCAGACCTGTTTCTGCTGGATTATCACCTCCCCAACATGACCGGTCTCGAACTCTATGATCGTCTCCACGCCATCAAAGAACTAGAACATGTACCTGCCATTTTGATTACCGCGGGAGTGCTGCAATACGATATTCGAGGTCGTCACATTGTCGGCATGAGTAAGCCAGTCGATTTAAACAAACTGCTGGACATCATCGCCGAATTGGTGGATTAGCGAAGATACAAAGATTTCCGTACTTGATTTGATGCTGAAAAGAGGTGTATCCTATGCTCCATAGAACGCTCAATGCTGATACATTCACGCCACAGGTCATTGTACCAGAAATGTTCAATGCTGCCACAGCATTCCTTGACCACAACATCGCGGAGGGACGCGGCTCAAAGGTCGCCATCTATTCTGAAGGCATTGCATACACGTATAGTCAGATCGCCGAACTTGCCAACCGCGTCGGCAATGGCTTGCTCAACCTGGGGGTTGATATGGAGCAGCGTATCGCACTGCTCTTGCTCGACTCGCCACAGTTCGCCGCCGCCTTCTTTGGTGCGATCAAGATAGGGGCCGTCGCCGTACCTATGAATACTACCCTTCGACCCGACGATTATGTCTATTTGCTCAACGACAGTCGGGCGCGTGTGCTCTTCACTCACGCGTCGGTCTGGCAGACTATCCAGCAGATCCGACCACAACTCAAATATTTGCGTCATGTCATCATCGTTGGTCTAAGTGAACAGGAGACTGCAACAACGCATGACTTCGAGCGATTTGTGAATCAGGCATCGTCTACATTGCAGGCGGCAGACACGCTCAAGGATGATAGTGCGTTATGGCTTTACAGTTCTGGTAGTACGGGCTTCCCCAAAGGCTGTGTTCACTTGCAGCACGATATGGTCTACTGCACCGAATATTATGCAAAGCCGATACTTGGCATGCATGAGAACGACATCACCTTCTCCGCCGCCAAGCTCTACTTTGCCTATGGACTTGGCAACGGCCTCTACTTCCCCTTCAGCGTTGGTGCCAGAACAGTCTTATATCCAGGCCGCCCGCTAGCGGAGGATATGTTTAAGGTGGTTGAACAATATCGCCCAACTATCTTTTTCGGTGTACCCACACTCTATGGAAGTATGCTAGCTCTGTCTGATGCGGGGAAACGCTTCGATTTTTCCTCGGTACGCATCTGTGTTTCTGCTGGCGAAGCCCTGCCCGCCGATATTTTGCGTCGCTGGGAACAGATCTTTGGTGTGCAAATCCTGGATGGCATCGGCTCAACGGAGATTCTACACATCTTCATTAGTGGTCGCGCTGGTGAAATTCGACCGGGGAGTACCGGAAAACTGGTGCCAGGATATCAGGCGCTGATTAGCGATGAAATGGGTCAGCCCGTGCAACAGGGCGATATCGGCAACCTGCTCATCTCTGGTGATAGCATCGCAACGCAGTATTGGAACAAGCACGAGAAGACGAAAGATACGATGAACGGGCACTGGATCGCAACGGGTGACAAATACTACCAGGATGCCGATGGCTACTACTGGTACTGTGGGCGCTCAGACGACATGCTTAAGGTTGGTGGTCAATGGGTCTCGCCTGTCGAGGTCGAGAACACGCTCGTCGCGCATCCAGCCGTGCAAGAAGCAGCGGTGGTCGGTACTATTGACGACGAAAAGCTAATCAAACCCAAGGCATATGTCGTCCTTAGATCGGGTTATGAACCATCGGAGATGCTGGCAAACGAACTGAAATTGTTCGTGCGTGAGAAGCTTGCAGCCTTTAAATATCCACGCTTCATCGAGTTCATACCCAAACTGCCTAAGACCGCGACAGGCAAAATACAGAGGTTTATGCTGCGCGAAACGGGAGAAACGCAACCACTGAAACTGGAAAGAATAGATGAAGTGTAATATGTAGGGCTCTAATGAGCCTCTACATGCGTTTCCACCACGAGCATCACATCGTCAAACGAGAACGGTTTGCGCATTGTGCCGTCCGCTTCCAGCATTGTCGCCTGCCCCAATTTATCAGCGGCAGACATAATGAAGATAATGTGCCTATTCCGTATATCAGGTTCGGCACACAATTTTTGACACAACTCTTGCCCAGTCATGACGGGCATCATCAGGTCGAGGAAGACGAGATAGTTTTCGCCACTTCGCAGCGTATCGAGGGCCTCACGTCCGTTACGCGCTGTCTGAACGGAATAGCCATCAAGAATATCTACCATCATTTCGCGAATCAGGGCGTCGTCGTCTACTACCAGGATTTTATGGGGTCGTGAATTGGCTCTCATCCTGCTCCTCTGCTTCGATTGGTGCTTCCTCTTGTGGAAGGTAGAAACTGAATACGGACCCTTCGTTAAGGACGCTCCGTTCCAGCCATAGCCTGCCGTTCATCGCTTCAATATAGCTGCGGCAGATGTAGAGTCCGAGGCCGGAGCCACGCACCGGAGTTGTCAGTGAGCGTGGGGCACGGACGAACTTCTCAAAAACAGTTTTCTGATCTTCGAGTGAAATACCTTCACCTGAATCGATGACGCGCACAAGAACAACAGGCAGGTCTGATGACTCCGCTTCGTCTACCTGAGCTTCTGGCAACACCGTCGCAACCTGGGCGTAGGTTAGTGGCTCGGCGGTAAGATGTATCTGTCCTTCTGATGGTGAGTATTTCGCGGCATTGTCGAGCAGGTTGGTCAAGACCTGGCGCACACGCAGCGGGTCCCCCTTCACACACAATCTCGGCGCGATAGAAAGCGTGATATGCTGCTCTATGTTGACGCTGAGCATACTCGCCGCAATCTCTGCCGCCGTCTTGACCATTACTGGTCCCATCTGCAGTTCTAGCTTTTTGTCTACCGTCCCGATCTTAGATGCCTCGGTCATGTTCGTCATGATGTCGTTCAGCTGATGCGCGGCACCAGCGATCTTGGTGACGTAGCGCAGGATTTGCTGTGGTGAGATACGCGTACTCTGCCGCTTGAGCAGGGTAGAGTAACCAGTGATTGCACTCAGCGGTGTGCGCAATTCGTGCGATGCCGTCACTAAAAACTCGTCCTTCAGTTTGTCGAGACGCTGGAGTTCGGCATATGCCTCTTCACGCTGGCTAAATAGTTGCGCGTTGCGAATCGCCCCGATTGCCTGGGCACAGACTGCCAGGAGTGTTCCGACATCTTTAGGCCGGAAGCGGCGCGTCTCGTTCGGCGTGGAGACGGCAAGCACGCCGATTAATTCGTTCTGAGACGACATTGGAATCATCAACATCTGTTGAATTTGCGTCTCTCGCAAGAAGATGGCCCCACCCTCATCGCACTGCTGTGCAAGCTCATCAATCATAGATTGATCGAGATAAAAGAAGGTGCCAGTTGTCAACTGCTCCAGCATCGTGTCTTTAAATGGAAGACGTATCCTCTCGACCAATTCGGCATGCGCCCCCTTCTCACTTGGAACATCGTCTATTACACCGCTGCCATCATCGTACGTATTCGTGCTTGTTGGCGTATAGAGCGCCCGCGCCACAAGCTGCTGTTTATCTTGCGAGGTTTGGAAAAAGACGCATAACTCTACTTTCAAGAGGTCCGCGACAGAGTTGACCAGGTTATTCAGTAACTCGGTCACATTCAGGCCGGAGCTAATCGATTGTAGAGTACTATTCAAAGCCGCCAATTGCGCCTCGCGCTGCTTTCCTTCGTGCAGAAGAAGGCGGTCCCGTTCGTATAACTTGGCATTCTCGATACTGACGGTGACGATCTGAACCATTGTTTCCAGGACCTGTATCTCTTCCGTGTGGTAGGCGTCTGGGCGCATACTCGTCAGACAGAGCGAACCGATCACGCGGTTAAACATCTTCATGGGCAGTAGAAGAAACGATTCCGCATGACGTTGATTGCCCCATAGACCGTCGAGCAGCTCTGCGTACATCTGCGCCTTTTCAGTGTCCTCCGTAGGTGAGAAAAGCAGAGAGCGCTTCTCTTTCTGTGTCACCTGCCACCAGACAGGGCGGTCATCTGGATTCGAGACGTGCGGCTTTTCAGCCAGGCCATCTATCTCAGTACCATTCTTCAGCGCGAACACATCATAGATTTTATCGGTGTCGCGATCATAGAGCGTGAACTGCATAGATGAGATGTTGACGATCCGAGACGCAAAGCTATAAATGGTTTCCACTAGTTCTGAGAGCTTCACATTAGTGGGAAACACGGTGCTGATCTCCTGAATGCGTTGCAGGTACTCGCTAGTGCGCCGCTGTGCTCGCTGTAACTTGTCGTTTTGCAGATAGAGGGCGATACGTTCCGCGTAGTGTAAAGCGTCCGCGCGTTGTCTTGGATGAAATGCCGTGACCACACTGGGAATGATCTGATACAGCACGATCACTCCTAACATCTGTGGATGACGTGTCCTGCCGCGCATGTCATCGACGAGCGTTGACTCCTGTATAGGTACCACAAGATACGAAGTGGGAATCATATCGGTCATAAAAGACTGTGAACTTCCTCTATGAAAGTGATTGAGGTACTCATCGTGACGCAGCACAAATGCCTCGTTTTTGGCCCATGCGGTCCCTATAAGGTCTACGCCGGAAGGGTAGGTAGTGCCAACCGCGAAGAGTTCGCATTGCTGTCTGGATATCTCGTCTAGCTCCTCCGGTGGTGTCAGGGGAGGCAGTGATTGTGATGAAGAGGGAGAGTACTGATGAAGAGAGCCTAAATGCTCCGCTGGAGACGGTAGGGGCCCCGTTTGTAAAGAAGTAGGAAAGGAGGACTGTGTGTCGTCTCCTAAGGAAGCGGTCGTACGACGTGGGCGTATTCCATTGACGCCTGTGTTTACCATATTTGCCGCAGAGCGTGTGCGCACATGCAGCCTTATCCGCATTTGATGGATGCTCTCATCGTAGAGTGCAATGCATGCCCCTTGAGCGGCAAATTGTGTCATCATATGTTTCAGCAAATATTTGAGCAATGATGGAGGATAAACCTCATCTACATAAAATTGAGGTCCCTCCCAGGTAGAGGCAGACATGGGCCGCTCCTTACGTTTCAGCAGAAAACTCCGAGAAGCGCAGAGATATCGCTAACTGCGAGTCGCGTGAAATTTCAAAATACTTATTCACCACGATAAGTATTCAAAGCGTAGCATATCATACGTCTCTACTATATTCAACTCTTTATAGCTGAGCATTAGAGGTGAAAGATGAGCGCGGAGACGATAACAACATGGCGACCACAAGGGTCGCCACTCCACATAGAATTATTCCAATTACAACATGTAGTGGCAACCCTTGCGGTCGTCATGAGTCCCTGTTTTCCCATCCACACCTATTGAGTTCTTTCCAACCCTTACCACGTAGCCACCTCAGGACAAGAACTCATCCTCTCTGGTATCCTCTCTATACGAGTTCTTGCGTCCCTGCCACGTAACCAACTTCCAATAAGAACCCGCTGTATCGATACGTCCCACTCCACATCCACTACTTGACCACCAACGCGTATCTGTCCTTCTCCTCGATACATGCCACATCTCCTTCGCCACATAACCACCATCATGTATCATCTCGTGCTTCCCACCCGCTACATAACCACTACCACAAATATATGTTCCCTTTGTTCCATTCGCCCCTCTACCACGTAACCACCGCTACGACCACGTCCATCACTCTCACTTATCCCACCCGTCTCACCACATTACCCGCGCCCGCAAGATTTATTTATTTGTCTTTTTCTTTACTAGGAATAATGTATCATGAACTCATGACACCGCAATGAATTGATGACCGTATTTTATGAAAAAGAGTTCATTCTTGGGTACAGGACCGAAACGACTTTTATTACAGATTTTTCATCTTCTGCCAATCCTGCCCGAATTTTTCGACTGCCTGCTCGCTTTGGGGGTCGCGCACCATCTCTGATAATACCTGTGGAGCCACTGTTAAATCATGTGCGCCTGCGAGTAATGCGGCGGTTGCCTCCGCCGACGATTTGATACTTGCCGCCATAATGCGTGATGATAGCTGCTGGTTGTGCAAAAGTTCCGCCATCTGCGAGACACGTTCGCTAGCATCCACGCCAGAACGTTCGAGACGATTATAGTAAGGAATAATAAATTGTGCTCCCGCCATCGCCGCACTATATGCCTGCGCGACAGATGTTACCGCCGTAAACGCGATATGCTGGCGCTGAAGCTTCCTCAGACGGAGTACGACACGCATACCGATCTGCGTCATAGGAATCTTGGGAATTACACGCACTGGATCAACCTCGATGTACGATACTGCCTCTTTGAGCATCTCCTCTTCCTCTGCCGCCCCTGGCTGCACAAGAATAAAACCATCTAATATACGTTGTAACTCGCGGATCAAACTGAGCATATCAAGCTGTTGACCGCGTTCGCGAGCCGCTAATAGAATACTTGGATTCGTGGTAACGCCCGCCAGAGGAATCGTCTGCGCAACGGGTATAATATCACTGAGATACGCGCTATCAATGTAAAGGGCCATATGCGATGCTCCAATCTTGTTTACTTTGTGACACGGTACAACTCGCCGCCAGTGGCACCCTGCTTGTGCTCAATTCGGCGGCGGATTCATTCGTGCCAGCAGCAATACAACAACTACGTACTGGAACGGTGACGCTTGCCGAAGACAACATCACCACTCTCAAAAACTATACGTCATTCTCAAATGTACGACATGTCGCCTTTCACGACTATATCTTACACTCTTCAGCGGCAACTGTGGATGTTGCCATCATGAACCTGCTCTACCAGCCCGCCAAAGATTGGACGCTCTACGGTCTAAGGGCCGCCGCCTATGCACTTAAACCAGAGGGGCGTCTCTATGTCGTAGGTGCCAAAGATCGCGGCATCCTCTCTCTTGCAAAGCATATGAAGGAGCTATTCGGCAACGTCGAGACGCTCACGATCAGCAAAGGCCATCGAGTATTATGTTCACACTCAAAATGTATCGCACCCACCATTGCAGATGACGTACACAATATACCGATACTGGCCTTTGCCGAGGGAAAACTGGACGACGGGGCACGACTTCTGCTCGATACGATAGAGGTACGAGCAACAGACGAGGCGCTCGATATCGGCTGTGGAGCGGGCTTCATTGGGCTGCACATCGCACGCCTCGCAACCAGAGGGCGCGTCACAATGGTCGATGCTAGCCTGGCGGCGGTCGCGGCATCACAACAAGCGGTAGAGCAGAGCGGCTTGACCAACGTACGCGTGCTGCCCAGTGATGGCGCACAGGCGGTTATCTCGCAGCGCTTTGATCTGGTGGCGACCAATCCCCCATTCCACCAGGGCGGCATCCAAACAATGGAGACCGCGGAACGCTTCATCCGCGAGGCGGCACAGGTCCTGCGCCCCAAAGGACGCTTCTACCTCGTGGCAAACCGCTTTTTGAAATATGAGCCGACGCTGCATGCCTGTTTCAAACAGGTCGAAGAGGTTGGAGGTAACACACGCTTTAAAGTGCTGCATGCGTTGAATGCCTATTCACGCTAGGTGACAAGGACACCCGCAAGGAGAGAGGAGGTCATGTAGGGGCGCGATTGATCGCGCCCACGATTGATCGCGCCCACGATTGATCGCGCCCTCGGGTGATCGCGCCCTCGGGTGATCGCGCCCACGAT
>JAABUZ0100004132.1_pt1 | contig 20403 bp, 16 predicted proteins | sample 5562091 | NCBI WGS metagenome assembly JAABUZ01 (sample SAMN12813069, study PRJNA571459) | rock metagenome | isolation source: Antarctica rocks | place: Antarctica: Victoria Land, Linnaeus Terrace sud | collected 2015-12-21 | reverse complement strand
CGCGTACCTCCTCCGGCCCAAGCGCGCGCGCATACGTCTCCATCTGCCCAGCGTACTTCGCACGCTCCGATTCCAGGAAGACCTCCACGCGTTCGGCCCCATGCGATCCCGTCTTGTAATCGACTACCCACAAGCACTCCGCGCCTTCAGCGGCGGGCATAACTCCGGCCCGGAATACGCGGTCTATCCGTACCCGGCTCCATCGCTCGTTCCAAAGTGTCAGCGCGTACTCGCTCCGAGCATCCACACGGGCTCCCAGCAACCACTGGCCCACTGGCTCGCGCAACGTGTTCGTCAGCGCGGCAACTACCCGTCCTGCCAGCCGCTCGACCACCGCCGGAAGCAGGCCATCGCCGCGAAGCACCGCGGCAATCCGGTCCTTCCAACCTACCACCTCGGCCAGAAGCTCTTTCGCTCCCACGCCCGCCTCCATCCTCCGAGCTGCCAGCTCCAGAAACGTATGGACCGCGTTTCCGAAGCTTCGCGCCGCAAACGATCCCTCTGGTCGCTCGAATCGTGGCCGTGTTTGTTCGACCTCCGCTTGCTGCCACAGGGCGCGACCCCGGAACCGGGCCAGCGAATCGAAGTCAGAAGGGAACCGCTCCAGCATGGCCGGCTTCTCCTTCGCCTCGACCGCGACCTCATCCGCGGCAGCAGCCAAAGAGAGTCCTTCTCTCTCCTCCGCGCGCTCCGGCACCTCCATCACCCCGGCATCGAGCGTGAACCGCACCTTCGCCGCCGGCCACGCCGCTTCGAGCAGGCTCCCACTCCCCGCCTTCACCGTTCCGTCCTTCGGCACATTTGCCGTCCCAAATAGATGCAGCTCCTCTCGAGCGCGCGTGCACGCCACGTAAAACAGCCGCCTCCTCTGCGCCGCCTCCCGCGCCGACCGGATCCCCCGCAGCCAGCCGTTCAGCGCCTCCGAATCTTTTCCCTTGCCCGTAATCGGTGCCAGCACCACACCCGCCGCGCGCTGGTCGCCCCCCGGAATCTCCTCCCAATCCAGCAGCCTGCTGCGTATGGGAGGTGCCTTCCGCTCCAGCTCCGGAACCATCACCACATCCCACTCCAGGCCCTTTGCTCCATGGATCGTCATCAGGTCCACAGCGCCCCTGGCATTGTCCGACAACGCATACAGCCGCTCCATTCTGCGATTCAAGTGTGCCAGCTCGACGCCGCCAGTCTCTCGATCCACCTCGTCCAGCAACTCGAGATACCGCATCGCATTCGCCATCTCCGTTGCCGAGAGCGCCGCATCTCCGCCCAGCGACCTCCACGTCCTCTCGACCAGCTCCGGCACGCGAAGCCTGGAGCGTTTCTCCATCGCGGCTTGGAGCACCGGCCACACCCGCTCCAGCCGCCCGATGCTCTCGGGTGGCAGCAGCTCTCCCCGTGTCGCGACCAGGTGCATCACCGTGGCCTCCGCGAACTGGCGGTCATCCTCGCCCGCCAGCATATGCAGATCCGCCAGCCCCAGCCCGCACCACGGCGCTCGCAGCACCGCCCACCACGCCACTCGATCCGCGGGATGCTTCAATGCCCGCGTCAAGGCCAGCAGGTCGAGCACCTCCCGCCGCTCCTTAAGCGGCTCCACCTCGACCGCGCGAAATGGGACCGTACCTCGCCCGTAATCCACTTTCATCGCCGCGACAATCTCCCGCAGCTCCCGGCGCGTGCCCACCAGAACTGCGATCCTCCACGGATCCGTCCTTCCAGGCGGCAGTGGCCGCGCTCTCCATCTCGCAGCCAGCTCACGGATCGCTATCGCATTCCGCTTCGCGACCCGCCCTGCCGTCTCGCTGATCTCCGCCGCTGTCCCACTCACTATGGCCGTGTGCCAGGCGAGCCCACCCTCTCCCTCCACTTCGTCTGCCGCGCCGCGCACCGCGGCCGCCGGTACAAAGGGCACATTTACCTCCCGCTTCCCGGAAGCCTGATTCCCAAGATCCTGATCTCCGGATGCGGTAAAGATGAGCGCAAACTCCTGGTTGAAGGCACGGACCAGCCCAGCCTGAGACCGGAAGTTCGCCGTCAGCCGCAGCCGGCCGACGTGCATCTCCCCTATCCGCTCCGACTTCATCGTCGCCACAAACCGCTCCACCCGGGCCTGTCGAAAGAGGTAGATCGACTGCTTCGGATCGCCCACCAGGAACGCCGTCTTGCCCTCGCTTTGCCAGCCTTCCGTCAGCAGCTCGATCAGCTCGTACTGGCTCGTCGACGTATCCTGCATCTCGTCGACCAGCAGATGCCGCAGCTCCATGCCCAGCGCGGACTCCCAGCCCTCCACCCCGCGCTCCTGCCGTAGCGCCGCCCGCGCCAGCAGCGCAGGCTCCGCAAAGTCACACTCCCCGCGCTCCGCAAACACCAGCTGCAGCTCCACCAGAGCCCGGCTCAGCACTCGAAAAAACGCCTTCGCCACCTCCCACTGCTCCTCCGGGTACCGCCCCGGCGGCAGCGAGGACACGTCGCGCAGCGCCTGCAGCACCTCCGCGTTGTCCTCCACCATCCCCAACAGCGCCTTCAGGCGCTCCTGGTCACCTTTGCTTGTGGCGAAGCCCACCTGGTTCACGTTGAAGCCCTTACGCCATGTGGAGGTTGAGGGTGTCACCAGCAAGTGGATCAGCGCCCTCCAGTACGAAAGGTGCTCCGCCGCTTCCTCCGGTTCGCTCCTCAGCTCGCTGCAGATCGCCAGCGGAGAAAGATTGCCCTTGTACCCCGGCCGCTCCGCCATCTCCGTGGCAAGCTCGGTCAGCCGTGCGAGGAAGCCCTCGGGCATCACCCGCACCAGGTCCCCCAAGCCTTGGCAGACCGCCAGCTCCAGCGCCCGGTTCAGCCGCGGCCGCACCTCCCCCTCCAGCCGCTCCTCGGTCAGTTCATCGCGTCCCAGCGGAACCAGCTCACCCCACTGATCGCGTGCGGTCAGCATCTCGGCAATCAGCCGCTCGCACTCCGCCAGGCTCCCGTCCCGGTGCAGCAGCATTGTCTGCAGAGCCTCATCCAAAACGGTATCGCCTCCGCCCAATTGCAGCAGCGTCCTCCGCCCCGCCTCCCGGTACATCGGCTCAGCCTCCTCCACCGGAGGCACACCAGCCGTACCTCCGCTCGTCACCGGCAGCGCCCGCGCAATCTCCGCGCACACGCTGTCGATGGTCCGAACATTCAGCCTCCGCGGCGCGTCGAGCAAGCCCCATCCCATCTCCCGATCGCGGCGAAGCACAGCCCCGGCCAGCGCCCGCGTCTTCTGCTCAAACGCGCCCTTCACCTCCGTCGCCGCGGCCGCTCCCTCAATCTGCGACATCACCCGCTCCCGGATCTCCTCCGTTGCCGCGTTCGTAAAGGTGATCGCCAGCACCTGCTCCGGCCGGTCCACCTCGCCCTCCGCCAACAACTTCAGGTACCGCTGGATCAGCAGCCCCGTCTTTCCCGACCCGGCCGGCGCCTCCACAATCCAGGACGCCGTCACATCCAGCGCACGCTCCCGCTCCTTCCAGTCCGGCGGCGCTCCCTCCGTCTCCCTGTCCTCCGGCCTCTCTTCTCCGAAAGACAATCCGAACGTGAGCTGCTCGCCCCGCACCGGCATCTCGAAGAGCTCAGCCATCCTCGCCGTCCTCCTGCTCTATCTCTTCGAGCAGCGTGGCATCCAGCCGGCACAGGATCCGTTGACCGCATCGGCCGCACGTCCCTGGATAGTTCTTCGGCCGCACCCGCGCATCTCCCGCCGCGAACTCCCCGGCTAGCCGCACCAATACCTCGCGCCAGCGGTCCACCTGCGCCTCAAACGTCCCCGCCTCAATCCTCGTCAGCTTGCCCGGCAGCAGCCCCTCACGCACCGCGAACCCGTTCAGCTTTGCATGCTTGCCCGTTCTTACACTCGCAAACGCCACCGCGCCCAGCTCCGGCGGTCCCGCCTCACGCGTCCCAGCAGGTTCCAGCAATCGGAATTCTTCTTGCCCCTGCTGTTCGGCGAGAGCCGCGTCCACCTGACTTCGGGCTGCCAGAATGGCGTACAGCGGAACCTGTGGCGCATCCGGCCTGTCTCCCAGCCAATCCTTCGGCGCCGCCGCTCCCGTCTTGTAGTCGATCAACACCTGCGCCTCGTCCACCAGGTCCACCCGGTCCACCCGCAACCGGAACCGCAGCGGCCCCACCTCCACATCCCTCTGCTCCTCCTCCTGCTCCATCACCGCAAACGCCGGTCGTTCGATCTCCATCTCGAGCCACCGATGCAGCAGACGCCGCAGCCGCTCCCGCTGTACCTCCACGTAGACCTCGTCCCACGCTCCCTGGCTCATTGACCTGGCCTTCGCCAGCCCCTCACCGATAGCGCGCGCGATCGCCTCCTCCCGCTCCTCTCCGCCCATCGCAATCAGCGCAGCCTGCGACCGCACCTCGGCCCAGAAGCTCTCAAGCGCCCGGTGCACCGCGATCCCGCTCTCCTTCGCATCCAATCCCAGAGCCCGCTCGCGGAGCTCGGCCGACCCCAACCGCTGCTCGGCAAACGCCCGGAAGCCACACGCGGCTTGCAACTCCAGCACGCGCACGCCACCCTGCACCGGGCCGTCCGGCAATGGCCGAAACGCAGCGCTGTCCTCCACCCGCTCTACGGGAATCGGCGTCCGCTGCGGCTCCGCCCCGGCAAGCTCCGCCATCGCGATCTCCTCGAGACCCATCCCGCGGACGATGGACGAGGCTTTCTGCCGGTGCAGCTCGCCCGATCTACGCGCGTAGCTCACCACCACCTCGCGCCCACTTGCCAGGATTCTTTCGGTCAGGAGCCTCGCCGCCTCGAGATCGCGCACCGTATCCGTCCCCGGCATACGGAATTCGCGCTGCAAACCCCAGCTCAACAGTGGCAGGGAAGCGACACCTGGCGGCCAGCTCATCTCACCCGCGCGCAGAAACCAGACTGCATCGAACCCGCTTCCTGCCGCCTCCAGCGGGCCCAAGATCTGCACCGGCGCGGACCTCGACTCCGGTGCAAAGATCGTCTCTCGAGCGATCCGCTCGAGTGCCCCAAGCGCGTCCCCGAACTCCGCCGCATGGTCCTCGAAGTCCAGCGTGGACATCGCATCGAGCGCACTCTCCCACCGTTCCCTCGCCTGGAACTCCGGGCTGGTCTCCGCTCGATCGGCGCCCCATCCGGCCTCCGCCAGCAGAGCCCGGAAACCCTCGGTCCACAGCCCAAAACTCTGCGCGATCCCGTCGAACTCCGCCGACCGGCGCTCCATGCGCCGTAGAGCGCCCAGCAGGCCCGGCAGCTGCTCCGAACGCCTCGATCCCGCCACCATCCGGGCCATACGCGTCAGGCTGATCTCCGGCCGGAGCATCCCCGCCTGCCGAAGCTCGGAGGCGTCGAACTCCGCTCGCGCTTCGCCTTCCCCGTTCCCTGCAAAGTACGCCGAGACCAGAAGCCCGCTTACACGTCCCAAGGGAAGAGATCCGCCTGCCCACCGGAGCAGCTCCAGCGCGATCGCGACCATCGGCACATCCGCCAAAGGCCTGCCGAGTGAGAACTCATACGGCACGTCGCCTTCGTTCGCTTCAATGGATTCGATCTCCGGCGCCAGCACCTCCCGGAACACCCGTTCCAAACCCGCCCGCTCGCCCGCAAGGTCGGGCACGATCACCGCAATGTGAGCATGGGGCTCGCGATGGAGCCACCCCGCTGTCCACCGGGCACACGCCCTTAACTCCTCCGCCTCATCCTCGGCAGGGGAGAGCAGGCTCCGTGTCGGCGCAGCACTTACCTCTAGGCTGGAGACGGAAACGCCGGCCCCGCCCATGGCAGCCCGAAGACGCTCCTGCGCTGGTGTCAGCCGGTCAAACCCTACCAGCAGAATCTCGCTTGCTTCCGGTCGGAGCTGCCCTCCTCGCACCGCCTCCCCAAGCAGCCCATCAAGCTCCGGCATCGTCAGCATCTGCTCCGCCGCGCATCGCTCTTCAAATCTTGCTGCCCAGCGCGAGAACGCCGCCGTATCCCTGCTTCCGTTCTCATCCCGCAGACGAGCGGCCATCCCGCGGGTCCGCGGTCCACGCCGTGCTACCGGCTCGGCGTAGGCGCACAGCCTTGCCCAGCTTTCGGCCGCCATCTTTGCCAGGCCGTCCACCCCGCGCAGACCGCCCGCATCCTCGTCCCCGGCCAGAACTCCCCGCCAGACCGCATGCTCCTGAAAGGGGTTGAGCAACATGGAACGCGCTCGTCCGTCCAGCACCATCCGACGCCACATCGAAACCGTCCACGCCGACCAGCTCATGACCGGCGCCGACTCCCACCTGCCGTCTCCCTCCGACCGCAGCAGCTCGTCGTACCCCCGTCGCAAGGTCCTCGCGGCCCGCTCGTTCGCCGTCACCACCACCGCTCCGCGCCTGAGTCCCGCCCAAATTTCCTCCCCCATCGCCTCCCTGCTTGCCGCCGGCCCCATCACCCGTTCCATCCTCCCGTTATACGCTCTTCCTTCGCCCTCTGAGGCTCATCGCCAACAGCCCCATCGCCGCCAGCAGCGGAATCGTCAGCGCAACCTGCAGGCTCCCCGTGCGGCTCGAGATCACGCCCATCATCCACGGCAGCGCCGCCGCCCCCAGCCCGCTCACGGCAATCACGATCCCCGCCTGCCTCGCCCTTGGCTGCTCTCCCATCAGCTGAGAAAACGTCACCGGAAACCACGGGGCCAGGCTCAACCCTAGAAGCACGGTACACACCGCAATCGCTGTCGCTCCGTGTGCCACCGCCAGCCCCGCCGTCAGCAGAACCGTCATCCCCAGCGCCACGCTGCGCACCACCCGCTCCGGAGCCCGCAGCAGCAGCAGGGAAGAGCCCGCCCTGCCAGCCGTCAGGCTCAGCCACAGCAGCAGCGTCGTGTACTCGCTCACCGCCAGCGTCCTGTCCCCGTACCGCAGCGCATACGTGGTCAACCAACCGCCCAGACACGTCTCCAGCCCCCCATACAGAAACAGCATCAGCATAAAGAAGACAAAGACCCTCTTCGCCAGCCCGGCCGTCCCATCGACATCGCTCTCGAGCACCCGCGTCTCCGCCCCCGCACCGCGCATCTGCACCGCCATCCCCACTCCGCAGACCAGAAATAGCAGCGCAAAGCTCTCCAGCAGCCCCCGCAGCGCAAACCGCGGCGTCAGCCACGCGGTTAGCAGCGGCGCCAGCATCGCCCCCAGGCTCCAGAAGAAGTTCAGCAGCGCCAGCGCCGATGCCCGCCTCGCCTCCGTAAACCTCTGCCCCGCCAGGATATTCACCGCCGTAATCGAGTGGCCCAGACCAAACCCCGCCACCAGCAGGCTCGCGCACGCGACCGGGAGCCCCGGCGCAATCGCAAAGCACCCCATCCCCACCGCACCCGCTCCCATCCCGATCAGCAGACTCCGCCGCAGCCGCCACGAGACGCTCACCCCGCCCAGAAACGACCCGCAGAACTGCGCCATCAGCAGCAGCCCACTCTGCTCATCCCGCAGCGTCCACTGCCGCGCCAGCAGAGGCAGCAGCGGCCCCAGCATCGCCGTCCCCAGTCCCGTCAGGATGAAGGCAAGATGCATCAGCGCCGCCGATGGCCTCGGTCGCATCTCCCGTTCCATCGCCACGCTCCTCTGCATCCCTGCCTCCGGCCCTTCGTATGCCGCCAGCCATTATCATCAAGGGCAGAGGATCCCGCTCGTGCCCCTATCCCGCTTCGTCGTGCCGCTCCTCGTTCTCGTCCTTGCAGGCTGCCGGCCTTCGCCTACGCCTGCGCCTCCAAAGACCGAGGCTCCTGCCGCTGCCCCCTCCAGTGAAAACGCGGCCGACACCAAGAGCTATCCCATCCGCGGAAGGGTCGTCGACATCCACGGCACCGACGTCACGCTCGATCACGAGGCCGTCCCCGGACTGATGGCGGCCATGACGATGTCCTACAAGCTCAAGGACCCCAGCATCGTCTCCGAGCTTCACCCCGGCGACCGTATCACCGCCACCCTCCTCGTCCACAAGGAGCCCGACGGCTTCAACAACGAACTCCTCGACAGCATCGTCATCATCGCCCAGGCCAAGCCCGACTATAAGCCCGCCGTCCAGTACCACGTCCCGGCGCCGGGCGACACCGTCCCAAACTTCGCCTTCCTCAACCAGAGCGACCGAACGATTCATATCGACCAGTTTCGCGGCCGCGCCGTCCTGATGACCTTTATCTACACCCGCTGCCAGGCCGCCGACTTCTGCCCCCGAATGAGCCACAACTTCGCCGATATCGACAAGGCCCTCGCAACCGACGCGAAGCTCTTCAACGAGACTCATCTCCTCAGCGTCTCCTTCGATCCCGCCTACGACACGCCGAAGGTCCTGCGCAGCTACGGCGGCGCCTACACCGGACGCTATACGGACGAGACCTTTGGGCATTGGGACTTCGCCGCCCCACCCCCACCCGAGCTCGCGGAGGTCACCCGGTTCTTTGACCTCGGCGTGACCCCCGGAGATGCCAAGTCTCTGACCCACTCCCTCTCGACCGTCCTCATCGGCAAGGACGGCAAGGTCGTCGCCTGGTATCCAACCAACGATTGGCAGCCGTCGGATGTCCTCGCGAAGCTCAAACAGGCCGCTGCAGCCTGAATTAGCCTTCACTCTTCAAAACTGTCATCCTGAGCGGAGTGCAGCGAAGTCGAAGGACCTGCGTTTACAACTGTGAGAGGCTGTAAGAAGTTATGGATTTACCCCACTCCTCACCCAGGTCAATCCAGGTGGGATTCTGACTTTCAATCAAGACGATCTTCTTCGCTCGGCACCATCCCCTTTAGCTATTTCTCCCGCGCAAACGCCATGTGCACGGACGAGTGCCGCTCGAACCATACGAGACGGTTGCACCGGTACCGTTTGCTATAACCGTCGAAGTCGCCTTCCCGATGCTGCCGGATTCGTGCTTCAAGCTTGCTCGTAACACCCACGTAGAAGTTATGGCTACGACTCGCAACGATGTACGTGTAGTACATTACCTCGAACGTCCACCCATACTCTACGCAAGCAGACAACCCGCCCAATCCCACGAAGTAATTAACTCGGAGCCCTTTCTTGCCCAAACTCACCATCGCACTCGGCGTTCTGCTCCTCCTCATCGCCGTCCTCGGCTTCGTCTACACCGGCAGCTCGCACCCCACAGCCCTCATCCCAGGCGCTGTTGGCCTTCTGTTCATCCTCTTCGGTGCCCTGGCAAACTCTGAGAATCCGAAGAAGCGCATGCTCTGGATGCATATCGCGGTCACCGTGGCGCTGCTGTTGTTTCTCGGAACGATCCCGGCTGACATTGATGTCATCCGCCTCAGCCACGGGGCCTACTTCGCCCACCCGGTAGCGGTCGAAGAGAAGGCGGTGACGTCCCTGCTCTGCCTCCTCTTCGTCCTCCTTTGCGTGCGTTCCTTCATCGCCGCCCGCCGCCAGCGCCTCGCGTAAACCACTCCGGCGCAGCTCCAAAGAGGTAATCTCAAAGGATGTCCTCGCTCGGCCAATCCAATATCGGCACCGGAGGTATGCCCTCAGCCGACCGCCCCTCGCGCGGCACCGGTCGCGCCACGGCAGCCACGCTCACGGCCTCTCGCCCCAAGCCCAAGCTCAGCAAGGTCCTTCCCGATATCGGGAAGCTCATGAAGCCGCGCCGCTGGCTGCTCGCCGGCAGCTTCGGCCTCATGATCATCAACCGCGCCAGCGGCCTCGTCCTCCCCGCCTCCACCCGCTACCTCATCGACGACGTCATGGACAAGCACCAGATTGGCCTCCTGCCCATCATCGTCGGCGTCGTCGTCACTGCCACCATTCTCCAGGGCATCACGTCTTTTACCCTCACCCAGCTCCTCTCGAAGGCCGGCCAGCGCCTCATCGCCGAGCTCCGCATGCAGGTCCAGTCCCACATCGGCCGCCTCCCCGTTGCCTTCTACGACGAGAACCGCACCGGCACCCTCGTCGCGCGCATCATGACGGACGTCGAAGGCGTCCGCAATCTCATCGGCACCGGCGTCGTCGACTTCTGCGGCGGCGTCCTCACCGCCGTCTTTGCCTTCTGCTACCTCATCGCGCTCTCGGTCAAGATGACGCTCCTCACCTTTGTCATCCTCATCCTCTTCGGCCTTATCCTCCAGCGCGCCTTCAAGACCATCCGCCCCATCTTTCGCGAGCGCTCCAAGATCAACGCCGAGGTCACCGGCCGCCTTACCGAGTCGCTCGGCGGCGTCCGCGTCGTCAAGGGCTACCACGCCGAGCAGTCGGAGGCCAATGTCTTCGCCGCCGGCGCCCAGCGCCTCCTCGACAACGTCATCTCGTCCCTCACCGCACAGTCGCTCATGTCGCTCGCGTCGACCGCGGTCCTGGGATTGGTCGGCGCGCTTGTCATGTACCTCGGCGCCCACCAGGTCGTCTCCGGGCACCTCACCAAAGGCGGCTACGTCACCTACGTCATGTTCCTCGCGTTTATGATTGCGCCCATCGTCCAGCTCGTCTCGATCGGCACTCAGCTCACCGAAGCCGTCGCCGGACTCGACCGTACCAATGAGATCCTCTCCGAGCGCGAAGAAGATCGCGATCCGAAGCGCGGCATCGACTTAGCTGAAATCAAAGGCGACATCGCCTTCGAGGACGTCACCTTCGAGTACGAGCCCGGCAAGCCCGTGCTCCACGGCATCACCTTTGAGTCGCGCCCCGGCACCGTCACCGCCCTCGTCGGCTCCTCCGGCTCCGGCAAGTCCACCATAATCTCGCTCATCTGCGCCTTCCACACCGCCACTGCCGGCCGCATCCTCGTCGATGGCATCGACCTCGCCACTGTCAAGCTCTCCTCCTACCGCAACCAGCTCGGCGTCGTCCTCCAGGAGACGTTTCTCTTCGACGGCACTATCCGCGAGAACATTCTCTTCTCCCGCCCGGAAGCGACCGAGGGGCAGCTCATGGAGGCCTGCCGCATCGCCCGCGTGGACGAGTTCGCGGAGCGCTTCCCTGAGGGCTACGACACCATCGTCGGCGAGCGCGGCGTCAAACTCTCAGGCGGCCAGCGCCAGCGGCTTTCGATCGCGCGCGCCATCCTCGCTGACCCCCGCATCCTCATCCTCGACGAGGCCACCAGCTCCCTCGACTCCGAGTCCGAGGCCATGATCCAGAACGGCCTCAGCTACCTCATGCAGGGCCGCACCACCTTCGTCATCGCCCACCGCCTCTCCACCATCCGCCGCGCCGAGCAGATCCTCGTCATCGAAGCCGGCGAGATCCTCGAACGAGGCACCCACGAGACCCTCTACGCTCTCGGCGGCCGCTACCACGACCTCTACACCCGCCAGCACGGCCTCGAAACCAACCTATTCCTCGCCCCCGGCGAAGGCGACACGGTCGAAGAATCCACAGTCGTCAAGGCCTAAGCGCCTCGTTCCATCCGCCTGTTCTTGCTCTGCCGCGCTACACTCCTGCCATGATAGTCAACATTGAAGACCCTAAGCTCGATCAGGAACTCCAATCGCTCTCCTCCGACCTGGGGCAGAGCGTGAACGAAATCGTGATTGTTGCTGTTCAGGAAAAGCTGAACCGTATTCGGTCTGCAAAAGCTAAGAAGATTGACTGGAATGCCGTGCGCAAGATTCAGGCTGAAGTCGCCACCATGCCTATTCTCGATACGCGCACTGCCGACGAGATCATCGGCTACCCCGAGTTCGGGCACTTCGACTGGTGGTCGTCGACTCTTCCGTCGTGCTCGCAATCCTCTTTGAAGAGGACGACTTTCTGAACTATCGCCAAGTCCTGGACGATGCTCCAAGCAGGTTCATGTCTGCTCCGAGCCTCGTGGAAGCCTCGGTCGTCTACTTGCGGCGCACCGGTGCAGAGTAAATATCGAGATTGGATCGACTTATCGCGGTATTGCTGATTGAAGTTGTGGAGTTCGATTAGCGGCACGCCATTTTGGCTCAGGCAGCCTTCGCCCGCTACGGGAAGAGGCGACATCCGGCACAACTCAACTTCGGCGATTGTTTCACTTACGCCTTAGCGAAGTCATTTGGTCAGCCCCTCCTCTTCAAAGGCGACGACTTCAGCCAAACTGATCTCCTGCTCGCCTGAACACTCAGGGCCTAGCCCTCCACCCCTAACTCCCGCAACAGAAACGCATAGTCCATCGCAATCTCCTTCAGGTAGTCGTACCGCCCGCTCGCCCCGCCATGTCCAGCCTCCATGTTGGTGTGGAGCAGCAGCGGCAGGTCGTTCGTCTTCAAGGTCCGCAGCTTCGCCACATACTTCGCCGGCTCCCAATACATCACCTGCGAGTCGTTCAGGCTCGTCTTGACCAGCATGGCCGGGTACGCGCCCGGCTGGAGATTGTCATAAGGCGAGTAGGTTCGCATGTACTCGAACGCCTCCGCCTCGTTCGGGTTACCCCATTCCTCGTACTCCGCCACAGTGAGGGGAAGGGAGGCGTCGAGCATCGTGTTCATCACGTCAACGAACGGCACATGCGACAGCACCACCCGAAACAGATCCGGCCGCATGTTCACGACCGCGCCCATCAAAAGACCGCCGGCGCTCCCACCCTCGATCGCCACCCTGTCCTTCGCCCCGTACCCCTCCCGAAGGAGGTGCTCCGTAATCGCGATGAAGTCGGTAAACGTGGTGCGTTTCACCATCATCTTTCCAGCGTCATGCCACGAATCGCCCATCTCGCCACCACCGCGAATGTGCGCATATGCCATTACCACACCCCGGTCCAGGAGCGAAAGCCGGGTAGGACTGAAGCCCAACGGCAGAGGATAACCGTATGAGCCGTAACCATATACGTACAGCGGCGACGTGCCATCCTTGGCAAAATGGTCCCGCCGGTAGACCAGCGACACCGGCACCTGAACCCCATCCTCCGCCACCACCCAGAGCCTCTCCGAAGCATAGGCCTCGACCTCAAAGCCACCCGGAACCTCCTGCTGTTTCAATAACTTGGATGAATCCGACAAGATGTCGTACTCATAAACCGAGGCAGGCGAAACCAGCGATTGGTAGCTGTACCGGAACACCTCCGTCTCAAACTCACGGTTCACATGTGACTGCGCTGTGTACGCCGGCTCCGGAAAGCTGATCTCCTTGGTACCGCCTAAAACTCCGTCGTCGGCGAAGCGATGCACCGCGAGTGTCGTTAAACCGAGCCGCCTCCGGGAGCACACACAATATCTTGCGAACAGGTCAAAGTCCTCGAGCGGCGCTTCTAAGTCTTCCGCAATGAGCTGCTTCCAGTTCTCTCGTCCACATGCTTCGACCGGAGCCGTAACCACGCGAAAGTTCTTTCCCGTGTCGTTGACACGGATGTAAAAATCACCATTTCGGTGATCCACGTAGTACTCCTGCTCGTCGAGTCTGGGCGCGATCACGGCAAAGCTGCCCGTAGGATCTCCCGCATGGAGCCAACGGCACTCATTGGCGGTGTGGCTCCCCGCCTCCATCAGCAGATATCGACCATCCCGTGTCTTGCCGATGCCCAGGTTGAAGCGCTCGTCCGCCTCCTCGTACACCAGGAAATCCCCCGTCGCGGCATCGCCTAGAACGTGGCGCCAGAGCTTGTCATGACGCTTCGTGACCTCGTCCTCGGTGGTGTAGAAGAGCATGGTTCCATCGGCGCTCCACGCGATCGATCCGATTCGCTCTGCGGTGTCCACAAGTTCTTGCCCGGATCGCAGGTCGCGGACACGCAGGGTGTACTGCCGGAACCCGGTGTTGTCTGTGGAGTAGGCCAGCAGATTGCCATCCGGACTAATGCTCATGGTTCCAACGGACATGAAGGCCTGGCCTTTCGCGAGTTCATTCACGTCAAGGATGACTTGCTCCGGCTCGCCATCATGCAGTACGCCGTCTACAGCTGGCCTCCGGCAGTGGATGGCGTACTGGCTCCCTTCCACAGTCCGCGTGTAATAAAACCAGCTGCGGTAGGGGTAGGGAACAGACTCGTCCGTCTCCTTGATATGCGACAGCATCTCTGCATACAGCGTCTTCTGGAGGTCCCCTGTTGGCTCCAGTACGGCCGCAGTGTAGGCATTCTCGGCCTCCAGGTGAGCGATGACCTCTGGGGAGGTCTTGTTGCGCATCCACCCATAGCGATCCTGAATGGAAGTACCGTGAAGTGTCAGCTCAATCAGCTCTTGCCGGGGTACCGGCGGCATGTAAGTCATCTCTGGCATAGCGTCAGCTCCGTCGAAAAGGATACAGTGTTGCGCACGCCTCCCAGGCGATCTGCTTGGGACGAGTGACACGGAACTGCGGCGAAGATGCTCAGTCATCTTCAAATACACGCAGAGGAGATTCCACCATGACTTGTACAGAATTTACGATCACCGCGCTTGCGAGCGCAGCTTTATTCTCCCACTCTTTCGCCCAGGCCCCATTGGACCCGATGCAGGCCCAGCCCTCGCAACAACAGACAAACCGCCAGCAGCAACAACCCGGAGTCAATCAGACCCCCATGAACGACATTCAGGATTCTGCTCCGAACTCCGGCACCTCTGGTCAGATGATGAAAGATAAAATCTTCCTCCGGAAGGCGGCCGAGGGTGGCATGGCGGAGGTGCAACTTGGGCAACTCGCGTCTGAAAAGGCGAGCAGTCAGGAGGTCAAGGACTTTGGCGCAAAGATGGTCACCGACCACACCGACCTGAACAACGAGATGAAGCCGATTGCCGAATCCATGGGTGTGATGCTTCCAAAGAAACTCGGCCAGAAGGATCAGGCGGAGTATGACAAGCTCAATGGCCTGTCTGGGAACGACTTTGACACGGAGTACCTGACCTACATGGTCAAGGACCACCATGACGATCTGCGGGAATTCCGTATGGAATTGGCGAGCACGACTGATCCGACCCTGAAGACGGCCGTCGAGAAGGGTGCCAAGGTGATTCGTGAACACGCACATATGCTCGATTCCCTCGCCAAATCAAAGGGGGTAGCGGTGCCGTCCCGAGGTACGAGAGGCTCATCCGCACCAGCACAGTAGGGTTGCGCCCGGGCTAAGGGTTTCTTAATGGGCACCGGTCGCTGATGCCCGCAGTGGCTCCGCGCGTAGACTCATTGATGGATGAAGTCTTCACTGCGTTGGCTCTGTGTTGTTGTTCTTCTCGTGTGCCCCGGCGCGCGGCTGATGCTACTCGCCGAAAGCGTGGCCAGCCTCCCGGCACCGAGCGGATATGTCAACGACTTCGCCGGCGTCCTTTCGGCTCCCGTTCGACAGCAGGTCGAGGATCTCTGCACGCAAGTGGATCGTCAGGCGCATGCCCAGATCGCCGTCGTAACGGTGAAGACAATGGACGGAGACGAGTCGGTCGAAGAGTTCGCAACCCAGTTGGAAGATAAGTGGAAGGTCGGGGCGAAGGGAACGGATCGCGGGATCCTTATGCTGCTTGTGATGAGCCCCCGCCGGGGCCGGATCGAGGTCGGGTATGGCCTGGAAGGCATCCTCAACGATGCCAAGGTCGGTGACATCGGACGATCCATGACGCCCTTTGCGCAGCAAGGAGACTATGACCATGCCGTTTCGCTTGGCGTCCAGAAGCTCTCACAGGTGATTGCGACCGACGCCGGCGTAACAATCACGCCTGCCGTTCACCAATACCACCGCCAGGCAGATACAGCTACCTCCGTCAGCCCCGGGCATGCCATTCTGTCCGGGGTCATCCTTCTCGTCATACTGTTCTTCCTGATCCGTGGTGGAGGCGGACCGTTCCTGTGGCTGCTGCTGGGAAATGTCATTGGCGGCGGCTTTGGCGGTGGTGGAAGGCGGGGCGGGGGCGGCGGATTCGGTGGGAACGGAGACGGTGACAGTGACGGGGGCGGCGGCTTTGGGGGTTTTGGGGGTGGAAGTTCAGGGGGTGGGGCGCGGGCGGGGGGGGTGGGGGGGGGCCACCCCCGGGGGGGGGGGGTGCCAGTGGCGACTTCTAGCGGCTGCCCGGCCATCTCTGACCAACAGCACCGGATGGTAGAGTACAGGCGGTGAACCCCTGAAGGCCGAACTCCGTATCAATTCAGGAAGGTAAAGGACTAATTATGAAATCGTTGTGGATAGTGTTGGGCATTGTCGGGCTTCTCCTGGTCGTGCTCCTCTTTGCAGGTGGAAGTTATATCGGTGCGAAAAACACCCTGGTTCAAAAGAATGAGGACGTCGATCGCGCCTACTCGCAGGTCAACGTTGTTCAGCAGCGTCGCTTGGATCTGATCCCCAATCTCGTCGCGACCGTCAAAGGGTACGTGAACGAGGAGACAACCGTGCTGACGAATATTGCGAATGCACGCGCCGGTGTCTTGGGTGCGACGGATCGCGCGAGCAGCATCCAGGCGAATACGAAGCTTGATGTCGCACTCGGACCTTTTTTCCGCTTACAGGAGCAGTATCCAAACCTGAAAGGAAGCGAGCAGTTCACACGGCTTTCTGATGAGCTGGCCGGCACGGAGAATCGAATTGCGGTAGAGCGCAGCCGCTACAACAAGACGCTTGAGGATTACAACGTATACGTTCGGCAGTTCCCGAACAGCTTTTGGGCCAACATAGCTGGCTTCCATTATCGGGACGAGTATTTCAAGGGCAATCCGCAGAACGGCGAGGCCCCAAAGGTCGACTTCGGGAAGTAAAAATCTCTTTGGCAAACACGAAGGCCGTCGCGATTGCGACGGCCTTTCTGCCTTGGAGTCCGGTTACTTGGTGAAAGACGAGATCGCCGCCGCCTCATCATCTTTGATGTCGAAGACCGTATACAGCTTGGTAATCTGGAGCAGGTCGTGGACCTTCTTCGTCAGGTTCAACAGCTTTAACTCGCCGCCGCTGTTCTTCACGGTCGTGAAGGCGCTTACCAATTCTCCAATGCCTGAGCTGTCGATGTAGTTGATGTCTCCCAGATTCAGCAGGATACTCTTCGCTCCCTTGGCGACTGCATCGCGGACCGCATCGCGAATCGTAACGCTCCCCTCGCCGAGAGTGATTCTTCCGCTAAGATCGAGTACTGTGACGCCGTCGACCTGGCGAGTGTTAACTTTCATGCTCATGAGTGAAGTCTCCTTAGCTCCCCGGCTGTGCGGGAGTCCGATGTTTGATCAAGGTGAGTTCCGTGCCAGGGTGTAACTGGCGGAAGTGTACCTCATCCATAAAGGCGCGGATGAGAAAGATGCCGCGGCCGGACCCGCGAAGAATGTTCTCAGGTGCCAGCGGGTCAGGGATGGTGTCCGGGTTGAGGCCGGGGCCCTGGTCGGCTACGCGCACTGTCAACGCTTCGGTTGTGGTCTCGAAAGAAACGTTGACGTGCTTCTCTGGATCGTATGCGTTTCCGTGCATGACAGCGTTCACTGCAGCCTCACGGGCAGCCATTGCTATGTGCGCCGCCGTGTCCTCGTCGAAGCCCGCACGTTCTGCAAGCTGCTCCGCAGTCTGCTCGACCTTATTCACACTGTCGAGATTCGAGCCAAGGGTGAAGCTGACACGGCTTGTCGTTGAATCGGCCAAGAGCTGTCCTTGAGAGTGCTGGTGCGATGCCCGAATCCAAGGGAAACGATGAACGCAGTGTGCTTGCACAAACATCGAAAGTCAAGAGGACATCTGCCGCCGCGCATAAAGATGCTCGTCTTGTGCGCTGCTTTCGTAAGGAAGGCGATCCGCAGGGCGGTCGAAATCGTGATTCACAATGCAACCCCTTCAGCGTCAAGTGTAAATTCGAGAAGGGCATAGCCAGAGACGAAAGCATGACGAGAAACTCTCACAGAACGAGCGCTGCTCTTCTTCTCGGAGCAACGGTGCAGGACGAACAGGGAGGTGCGCTCGGCCGTGTGCAGGAGTTTGCCGTCTCACCTTTGACAGATTCGGGACATGTTTCCACGCTTGTGCTGCGGGCCAGAGGCGCAGCCCGCGCCGCGCTGCCGTTGACGGTGGAGTTGAGCCAGGTTCGCGTGACGGACGGAGGTGAGATCCGCCTCCGGGAGGGCGCACAGACTGCAACTCTCCAGTCCGCCAACGACTTCCTTATGCTGGAGCGCGATCTCCTGGACCAGCAGATCATCGACGTCCACGGACACAAGGTCGTGCGGGTGAACGATGTCTGCATGGCATGGGAGAGCTCGTCGGAGGATCACGGATCGACGGTGCTGCGCATCCTGGAGGTGGAGATAGGCCTTCGTGGAGCGATCCGGCGCCTGCTCAAAGGGCTGCCTCCCTCCACAGTCGAACGCCTCGCAACGCGCTTCCGGTCGAACGCGATACCGTGGGAGTTCGTCGATCTCATCGATCGGGATCCGGCCCGCCGTGTCCGGCTTAAGATTGAACAGGACCGTCTCTCGAAGATGCATCCGTCCGATATCGCCGATATCCTCGAAGAGCTGGCGCCATCCGAACGACGCGCTCTCTTTAGCAGCCTCGACGAAGAGGTGGCCGCCGAAGCTCTTGAGGAGGTCAAGCCCAGGATGCAACAGGCTCTGATTGAAGCACTAGACTCCGAGACGATCGCGGGTATCGTAGAGGAGATGGATCCGGGTGCGGCTGCGGACCTGCTGTCAGAGCTCCCGGAGGAGCGTTCCGAGGCCATTCTGGATGAGATGGACCCGGAAGAACGGCGCGAGGTGCAGGATCTTCTCGAGTTTGCGGGTGACTCCGCGGCTGGGCAGATGACGACAGACTATATCTCTCTGCCTCTGCACGGTACCGTGGAGGAGGCCAAGCGGCTTCTTCATCAGTTTGATGGCGACGTGGAACTTGTCAATGACGTATACCTCTCGAACGAGGCCGGCCATATCTGCGCCATCATCCCAATCGTTCAATTGCTTCTGGCGGAACCTGGCGCGCGGCTCGACGCCCTTCCCCACGGGCACCTGGTGAGCTGCGAATCTGAGGCGCCCGGAAAGAAGGTCGCCGAGCTGTTCGACAAATACAACCTGCGCTCCCTCCCCGTCGTCGATAAGGAGAGGCGGCTCGTCGGTGTTGTGCATGCGGAGCAGGTAATCGCCTCCCTGCGTGGTAAGCACTAGAGAGCTAAGGAAGAACGACGCCACGCATGAAGATTTTGTATGCCGGAAACATCACGCCCAACGACTCCACCTTCTACAGAATGCTCGCCCTTGAACGGCTGGGGCACACGCCAGTTCCTTTCAACGCGGTGGATTACCTCCCCAAGACCGAGCTGGCCCGCAAGATCGCCTTCCGGCTCGCGGCTGGCCCGCACGTCGAGCGGATGAATCGAGATCTTCTCCACCTCGCCCAGCGGGAGGATGTCGAGGTTGTGTGGACAGATAAGCTGCTCGGGATGCAACCGCGAACGCTGAAGCAATTGAGTGCAAAAGGTGTCATCACCATCAGCTACATGATCGATAACGCCTTTGGTCCACGTCGGGACCCGGGTTGGCGGTTATACATGAAGTGCCTCCGTCTCTACGATCTTCATGTGACCCAGAGGGATGTGAGCCTGAAGGGGTACAAGGAGCGGGGCGCTCGCGACGTTATGAAGGTCCAGACCGCCTACGAGCCCACGATTCACTTCCCCCCGCCCCCCGGATGGGCTGACAAGGATCGTGATCGGGGCGTCTCCTTTGTCGGCACACCGTACGACGACCGTGCGAGGTTTCTGAGCCGCCTTTGGAAGGCGGAAGGCTTTCCTGTGACCGTCTCCGGTGGTCTCGTCTGGAAGCCGGCGCTCGGGCCAGAGGCTACGGAGGGCATCTATCGTGGGCATGGTGAGCTGTTTCGGGACGACTACCGCGAAGCCATCTGGAAATCCAAGATCAATTTAAGCTTTCTGACACACTCCAACCAAGACGAGTTCGTCCATAAGAGCTTCGAGATCGCGGCCTGCCGCGGCTTTCTGCTGGCGGAGCGTTCCGCGGGGCATGCCCAACGCTTCGTTGAGGATGAAGAAGCAGTCTTCTTCTCCACGTACGAGGAGTGCGTCGAAAAGATCCGGCGGTATCTGCCGGATGAACAGGGGCGGGAACGAATCGCCGCCGCTGGGTGCGAACGCGCGCGGCGCAGCGGATACGACAACGATCACCAGGTGGCCTTGATTGTGGATCGCATCCGACACATCGCAGAAGCACGTGCAGTTGGTGCAGCATGATTCGAGATCTCATGCGAGGACGTCCCGGACCGGATGAGAGGTTCAACATCTGCATCGTTGGTGCAGGCGCCGCAGGCATCGTTCTGGCCCTGGAGCTTATCCGCCTCGGCAAGCGCGTGGTCTTGCTCGAGGGGGGCGGACCAGACATTGAGCCTGACTCGCAGGATCTTTACCGAAGCGAGGTCACGACCGCGCACGAACATCGCGGCATTCACACAGGAAGATTTCGTGTTCATGGCGGAACGACGCGAAAATGGGGAGGGCAAATCCTTGAATTGGACGATCTGGACTTCGATCGGCGGGACTGGATTCCTGGCAGCGGATGGCCAATCTCCAGGGAGGAACTCA
>JAABUZ0100004130.1_pt1 | contig 20408 bp, 17 predicted proteins | sample 5562091 | NCBI WGS metagenome assembly JAABUZ01 (sample SAMN12813069, study PRJNA571459) | rock metagenome | isolation source: Antarctica rocks | place: Antarctica: Victoria Land, Linnaeus Terrace sud | collected 2015-12-21 | reverse complement strand
CGCCCTCCATATGGCAGTCCTTGGCATGAACATGAACAATACGATCTTTGGGCAGAGAAGCATAACCGCCCGGAACCGGGTCCTCGCCTGCCACCAGCGCGTTCGCCGGGTCCCAGACCAGTTGAAGCTTGGGGCTTGTCGCCGCCTCTAAAATCCGCTTCGCCTCCGTCGCGGTGCCCACGTTGCAGGCGTGCTCATTCTCCAGGCCAATGATTAAGCCTTTCTTAGCGGCGTGCGCCGCCAGTTGAGTCAAATCTTCAATGATGTCGTCCGTGCAGGCTTGGGGGTCGATGGTGCGCCAATAGGAAAAAACGCGGATGATCCGCGCGCCGAAGAACTAAGCGAGCTGGAAAGCGCGCTCGGCCAATCGCGGCTGGTCCTCGTACATGTGGGCGGAAGCAAACACATCATGTTCGAACCGGCTGTCCAGTTCCGGGGCATTCGTCAGAATGCACTTCAAAAGCGGCGACGCAATGGAGATGACCGGCAACCCCGCCCTATCGAGTTCATCTTTGATTTGCTTGAGTTCATCGTCGCCGAGATCCATGATGTTTTTGCCATTCACGACGCGCAACTCGGCGGCGGTCATGCCGATCTCTTTCATCACGGGAATGGCTTCGGAGAGCGTCGGCGAAAACTCGTCAGTGATGGCGGCAATGGGAATTTTTGGTTGGAGCATATAGCTGGCAGAACTCTTAGCCTAACCAATTCTCAACGCGTATTCACGGCCTTAGTTGAATAAGAGTTCAATACCAACCCCGTTCCCGAGGCACTGTTGTGACATGATCTTGGAGAAAGTCTCGCGTCGATTTGCCAATTTTGGGTTAAGTGGAATCGCTTCGGCAAACACATCGCCATTACATGGGTAGGGCGCTTTACTCAGGAGCGCCATTAGGGAAATTTGATCACATCGCGCGAGACAGGCATTGCCTGTGCCCAGGTCTTCGCACCCGCTGAGTTCATCGGCAGCGGCATTCCTTTGAGGCTGTAGTTTTCGATGTCATCGATATTCAGTGAGGTACGACTCTCGACGACCATCGTTTGAAAGACAAAGGGCAACGAGGTCGTATCGAGCGTTGAGAGCCTATCGCCGATTTGAAAGTGCAGATGCGGACCCGTCGTATTTCCGCTGTTGCCCAGCAATCCCAGTTTCTGTCCGGCCTTGACATGATCGCCCACATGGACTGTCGCACTATGAGGAGCCAGATGCGCATACATCGCATAACGGCCTCCGCCGAGGTCGAGAATTACATGATTGCCTGCAATCTGAGGGACCGTTAAGTCGGCGGGAGCCACTCCGGGCAGCTGATTGGGCAGATCGCGCATCACCTCCACGACCGTGCCGGATGCGACGGCCAGCAGTTCAGTGCCGTAGCATAGCCATTGCTCGGGAGTTTTTCCATCACCGCGAAATGCTTTACCTTGGTGATCGATTTTGATCCAGTCGATCGCAAATTGCTCGGAGGGATCGAGCGTTCCGTTCATCGGATTGGTGACGAATCGATGCGGTCCGATCTCACGACAGCACCCGTTTGCGTCCACCCAACCATCACCTTTCAGAGGCGGCGTGAGAACAATCGCCGACTGTGAACTGATTCGCAAAGGCGGGCTCACCATGTGGGGCTCTTTCTCGTGTGCGCTCTCCGGCTGAAGAGCGTGGACTCGCAAGGCTATAGTGCATGGCACAACATCGCCATCGGAGTAGGTCACGTCGAAAAACATCACGCCTGATTGACCTCCCCCCAGCTGAGACGAGTAACTCGCCTTATCGACAGTTGGTGGGTATGTGAAAAGCTTCCATTGGCCGGTTATGTCTTCGTCCTTGATCGAAAGAACGCGGTTCGTCCCGGTCAGTTTGCTGTTTTGCGATGGATCAATCACCTCCACGGATTGCAGCGTCGCCGAAAAGCTGGACGGATTCGTGAATTGCATTGCAAAGGCTAAATGGGTCAGTCCGTCCGATGCTTTCACAGGGTAAATGCCTGTGCCGATCAGATGCCAGACCAGGGGTCCGATGGTGAGTGGATACCGCTGGCCGTCACCATTGGTCTGCGGCGGAAAGTAATCAGCAGCATTGCCGCACTGTGGTTGAGCAAAGGCGCTATCGACGCCGAAAATGGCGCTTATGAGCAACAGCAGGCAAGCTGCCAGAGTAAGGTTCACCCGCACCTTCACCTCTCGATATCAGATTTACAGGATCGTCCAGAAATTATCACGGCCACCTCATCGTGTCAATCTGCCCCTCAAGGAAAAATGTCGATCAGTACCGAGCCGTGGAATTCATTGCCGACGAAACCCGCAACGGTCGTTTTTGCGGCCAATGCACAGAGTGTTTGAGCGCCCGACTTTCAGCGCTTCTATACTGAAAGCATGTTCTTTCGCCGTCATCGCCCGAAGGTCTCGACATTTCAGGACCGTATTGATCTCTTACGGCAAGCTGGCTTTGCGCTGGAAAATTTGCCGGATGGGCGCGTAAGGGCCACCAAACATGGAGTGGGCGCCGTGATCGGCGATGAAGGAGAGAATCACCCCGAAATCGAGAAAGCAGGCATTCTCATGGGCGGCGAGATTGCCACCTTGCTCAACGGCGGCTATCAAATGTTCCTCGAAACGCCCAGCGGCAAGCGCTTTCCCGCACAGGCCGATCAGTTAAAAGCGCTTCATCAGTTTGAAGACGACGTAAAGGATGCGCTGAATTTGACAAATTTGTATAACACATCCTTGGGAACAACCTCGCCGAAGCACATGTATGATCGCGTGTTTAAGCGGGATTCAGGCCAGCAGCCGAAGCCTTGGGAGAAGAAAGAACACCGCGCGGTCGCGCCCCACACCAAAGACTCGTCGGTAACTCCTTTATAGCTTTAGCCGTTGCCGCATTTGGTTGAATGCGATGGCGATGTCCTTATCGCCGAGGTCCGGAACAAACGGCATGACCCGTATCTTGGCTGCTTCGCCGCTTTTGCCCTCGCCGTCGAGCGAAGCGGCCAGCATGGCGCGGGCCCGCAAGTCCGTATCGCCCGTTTGCTGAACCGCGCTTTGCCAAAAGCGCGCGGATTCCTCAAAATGCCCGTTGAGAAAAGCGCTGTACCCGGCTACCGAGGGCGCGGCAGCCGAACTGGCAGGCCGTGTATTTTTCGTGGAGATCGCTTCCCATTGAACTCGCAGAAAGTTTGCCGCCGGAGCGCCCGCAGGCAACAGGCCGATTAGATTCTGGAAAACAGTTTCCGCTTCTTTGGCTTTGCCATCAAGCAGCAGGGCGGTGGCGAGAGCCAGGATGACGGAAGCATTGCCGGATAGCGGCTTTAAAACAGTGATCGCGTCGCTGAACCTTTTCGACTCGATCAGCCCATTTGCCAATTGCAGTGGAAGATTGACGTTAGCCGGACTGAGCGCCATGGCTTGCCGCAGCAGCCGTTCCCCTTCCCTGCCATCGCCCTCCAGAAACCGGTTGACGCCGAGCGCCGCCAGAGCATCAACGTTATTGGGAGCAATCCGGAGAATGGCTGCCGCCGTATCGCTTTGTTGTTGTAACGGCGCGTGCGAGTATCTTGCTACCAACGCTTCCCAGCGTGCCCGCTGCAGGGGAGCAAACTGGTTATGGCGAGCCGCGCCAGCGGCTATCACGGAGGGAAGAGTCTGCGGCGCTGCCTGCGCGGCCGTTTCGACCAGGGCAAGGTGCGCCAGCCCGAAGTTTTCATCGGCGCTTACGGCCTCGTTCAACGACTGCAAACGCTCGGAAAGATTCTGCGTGCCTGCCGCGACTGTGAAAGCTTTCAGCGCTGACACGCTTTTTGTCGGAAAGCTTTGGGCGCGAGAATCGATCTGTTTTGCCAACTGATTGGCGGCGGCTAAGATCCCCGTCGCTGAATCCGCTTCAAGACTGATGGCCCGCCGGTTTCTCTGCGTTTGTGAATCCGTGATCGTTGCTTGCAGCCGAATTTTGCCGTTCCGCTCCTCAATGGTTGTCCGCGCCAGTTCCGTTGCGTGCTCCTCGTAGGCGGCTGACCCGTCCTTGGCGAAAGACGGCACAACTTGGCGCGAGGTCGCCAAATCTTCCTGGAGCATAAGCGGCACTGCCAGTCTCATCCATTCGGTGGAGGGATCGCCGATCAACACCTCGGCGGGAAGCACGGCCAGTCTCTCGGCTGAATTGCCGACAGGCGTTCGCGAACAAGTTGTTAACAGAAATACGGGCAACAGGCAAAATGCGCGGGATAGGAATCGCAGGAAGTCCCCTTATAAAGGCTTCGGATTCGTTGCCAGAAGATCCAGAAAAGCCGGACTCTTGACAAGCATCGCAAACTCAGGCATGCTGGGAATCTTTTCGCGGTCCTTTACGCCTTCTTCCAAAGCCTTTCGCAAATAAATAATAGCGCGCTCATTGGCTCCCGATTTTGCGTACATTTTCGCCAAGTACAGATGGTAGGTCGCTCGTTCCTCCACTGTTCTTTCCTGCATAATCGTGCCGAACGAACTGTGATGCTCAAACACGTCGGGATCAAGCTTCAGCGCTTCTTCGTAATACTCCGTCGCTTGCTCGTAATGCTTGCGGCCGAAGTAAGCGGCTCCCAGGTTGGCATAGATGGCCGCCGTTGGATTGGTGTACCGGAGCGCGCGTTTATAGCAACTGATGGAACGCCGGTAGCTCTTCTGCGAGTAGTAGATGGTTCCTAGATTATTGATCGCCTCGGAATACTTTGGATCGAGCTTGATGGCGCGCTCGTAATTTTTCTTCGCCAGATCAAGCTGCAAAAGCTGATGAAAAGCGATGCCGATTTTGTTCTGCAGAACCGCCGAATCAGGCGAGCCCGTGCGATACATATCAATCGCTTCCCGGTACATCTTCCGCGCCATGTAGATGTCGCCGCGCATCTCGTTGGTCAGCGGCGGAAGTTTCGGCTTAGTTGCCGCCGGAACAGAACCGTCCCGAGGCATAAATCCATTCGAAGGAATAGGAGAACTTCCTTGCGCCTGGGCGACGAAAGGCATAACGCAAACAGCCAGACAACAGAAAAAAGGTATACGACGTAAAGAGATCATACAAACTTTCCCTTTGTGATCTACTTTATACCCTTTAGTTGAAAGATGGGAGAGAAAAGGTTATTTGAATATGCCTTTCAGTTTGTCAAAGAAGCCTTTTTTCTCTTTTGGCCGAGCGTCCGGTGGCGTTTGCGCGTTTAGATCCGGATTATCGGTGCTCGCGCCAAGAACTCCGGGCTGCGCTGGAATATTGGGCAAAGTTGTCGGGTGATTAGGCGAAGAAGTATCCCAGCCGGCGATTTCCGTCGACCCGCCAGTGTGAAGCGGGCAGAAGATAACTGGTTGTGTACCGACCAGATAGTATTCAGTCCGCGTTCCCTCCGGCGGACACGCGCTGGTTGCCAGTTGACCCGTGGTCGAGTCAATTTGCGCGCTCACAATTCCATCGGGAATGCTGAATTGGGCCACGTCCCGATAGGCGCGATGCCCATGGGCCCGTTTCATGAACTCCGTCCAAATGGGCAGCGCCGCTTTCGCGCCCTCCAGCTTCAGATCCTGATAATTGTCCATCCCGACCCAAACAATACAGAGTAGTTTGGTGGTAAATCCGGCAAACCATGCGTCATGGGAAGTGCCGGTCTTACCCGCGGCCGGAAGAGTAAAGCCGCGTGAGCGCACGCCCGCGCCGCTGCCGCTTCGTAGCACCTCCTGCATCATGCTGACCATCAGAAAGTTCACGCGCGGGTCAAGAATTTTTTTGGTTTCCGGCTGCGATGACCAAACATCCGTGCCGGAGCGGTCCACGATTTGGGAAATCAGGCGCGGCTTCACCAGCACGCCATTGTTGGCAAACAGCGTATAAGCTCCGGTGATTTCCAGCGGCGTGACATCGTAAGCGCCGAGCGCCATGGCAGGCGTCGCCCGGATGTCTTCCAAACCCGCTTTGTGCGCTAAGTCCGCCACCGCGCCATAACCGACCGACTCCGCCACTTCAACGGTTGGCACGTTCAACGACTTGGCCAGAGCCTTTCGTAGAGTGACATCGCCCAGCCAAGCCCCTTTGTGAAAATCGGTCGGCTCATAAGCTTTCCCGCCGTAATAGAAAGTGCGCGCTTCGTCTTTCACCACGGTGGAAGCCGTCATCGGATCCGGTCTATCCTGCAAACCCGTATTGAGCGCGGCCGCGTAAACAAACGGCTTAAATATGCTGCCCGAAGGCCGTTTAGCAATGGCATGGTCCAATTGACTCACGCCGTAATTGCGGCCTCCAATCAGCGCTTTCACTGCGCCGGTATGAGGATCAAGGCAAATCAGCGCCACCTGCGGTTCAGCGATAGCTTCACCCTTTTTGCCGCGCTTTATCAGGATGTTATTAATCTCACGCATTCCCAGCGCTACCGCCTCAGCCGCATCGCGCTGCAGGTCTGGATCAAGCGTCGTATAGATGCGGGACCCGGATTCCTGGAAGTCGCGGTCCTGGAATTCGCTTATCAACTGCTCGTTGACAAGATCCACGAAATAGGGCGCATCCGCTGACTCGATGCCCTGGCGGGATGTGACCAAAGGAACTCTCGCCGCCGTTTGATATTGACTGGCTGAAATGTATCCGTTGTCGAGCATCTGCTTCAAAACAACATTGCGGCGGTCCTCGGCCCGTTTGGGATAATTCACCGGATTCCGCATACCCGGCGCTTGAATCAAGCCCGCCAGCGTGGCGGCTTCCGGCAACGTTAAGCTGCGGATATCTTTTCCAAAGTAGGCTTGCGCCGCTTCGCCAAAGCCTCGAATGGCGAATGATCCGCGATGGCCCAGATCAACCTGGTTGGCATAATACTCGAAAATTTTCTCTTTTGTGAGCTTCCGCTCCAGATGGAGAGTGATCAGCAATTCATCGAACTTGCGAGTGAATGTCTTGCGGCGGTCCAGCCAGATATTACGCGCGAGCTGCTGCGTGAGCGTGGACGCGCCTTGCGCGTTACGGCGCTCTTTTAGATCAACAAAGACCGCCTTCGCAATGCGCATGGGATCAAAGCCGGAGTGTTGAAAAAACCGCTTATCCTCAATGGAGACAACGGCGTGCACCAGCACAGGCGGAATATCGCTGTACTTGACGAGACGGCGTTTCTCGCGGTTCTTGTCATATAAACTGCTTAAAAGCCGAGGCTCCAGAGTGTATTGAGTACGAGGCGCGTTATCGCTGAGAGAGATGATGGACGAGATCTCGCCGTCCTCGAACTTAAGCACGCCGCCTTCGGAGCCCGGCAAAGCCTTGTTAGCGGGGAAAATTTCAATAGCGCTGGGCCGCAGGTGGTACCAGCCGGAAGAACTGCCGCGAACGTCTTCGGCATATCCGCTTTCCCGAAGACGCGCCGCGAACTGTCCTGGCGTGCCGGGATCTCCAATACTGACAACGGAGGGCGCCGCGTATAACGATGATGAATTGGGAAACGGCCCGGTCAGAAGCTTTTCGTCCGTCAAACGAGCGTACTTGTTGTAATAAACACCAACAACAATCGCCAGAATGACAAACAGGATGCCGGCGCTGAGCAGCCCATATTGAAGAATCGATCTAAGTCTTGGATAAGACGCGCTGGGGGATGTGCCTGGCTTAGCAGGAAGTTTGATGCGGACGGGCAAATGGCTGGCCTGGAGTTAAGTTACTCAAGCGTTGGACGTTCGGCATTGAGCCACGTTACTTCCCGGCTTGATAGTACGATTCTAACTCTTTCCAGATATCATCGTCATGCGGATGCCAGTCCGGGTACTTGTGTCCGGTAATCCGCAGGTCTTCGATATAGAGGGTCCCATGTCCAAAAGGACAGATCATCTCCGTCGTGGGCCGGCCAAGCATTACGATGTTTCCCCACGAACCGGTCTTGAGCGGCATAATCAGCTTTTTGAGACACGTGCGGCAACGCCGGCGTTGATCCCATATAGCCAAATAAATCAGACTTGCGCCAACGGCCCAAATGACGGCGAGCATGAGCAGGGTAAACCACATGGTTTTCGAAAAGTAAAACCGTACCGGGTCCAAGTGTGACAGCGGACCTTGTGGAGCCGGGTAGAAACGCGCCAGTGCGAATCGCAGCGCACAAACGGCTCCTATGGCCATCGCCAGCTTAGCGACAAAATAGAGCCAATATTTCATTTTGTCTTTTAGACTCCCTTGGTGTTCTACGAGTTCCAGGAACTTAGAACGCTATTTCCTTAGCAAGTTCTTGGCCAAAAATAACAAGTTGGCCGGACGCTCGGCCAATCGCCGCATGAAGTACGGGTACCAAGCCTCGCCGTAGGGAACATATAAACGCAGCCGGAATCCTTTCTCGATCACCTGTCGCTGCAAATCGCGCCGAATGCCGTACAGCATCTGAAATTCGAAACGTTCCGGCGCAATCTTTTGTTCCCGGATGTAACGGAATGCTTCACGAATGATGTTCTCGTCGTGGCTGGCGATGGCGGGATAAGTGCCATGGTCCAACAATTGCTTCATCAGTTTGAGGTAGTTGGCGTCCACTTCGGACTTGCGCGGAAATGCTTTATCGGCAGGTTCCCGGTAAGCGCCTTTGCAAAGCCGGACAGGAATCCGCCGCTCGGATAAAGAGCGAATATCACTTTCGCTCCGGTAAAGATATGCCTGGATCACAGCGCGGACGTGACCCTCGAATTGCTGCTGAATATGATGAACCAGCTTCAGCGTGCGATCAGTATAGTCGCTGGACTCCATATCGACTTCCACGCGGCTCTCCATTTTCCGCGCGCGCTTGGCAACCGCCAGAACGTTCTCGCAGCAGGCGTCTTCCGAGAAATCGAGCCCGAACTGGGTCAGCTTGATGGAAACCGTCGCGGGCAGGCGGGCCGCCTCAATGTTGTCCAGCGCCGCCAGATAACTATCACGCGACTGAGCAGCCTCCGTCAGTGAACGCACGTTCTCGCCCAGAAAGTCGAGCGTGCCTGTCATTCGCTCGTTCGCCAGAGTCTGTAGAACCTGAATGCCGTCCGCCAGAGTGTTGCCGGCCACGAAACGGGAAGTCAGCTTGCGCGAAAGAGGAGAGTTCTCCATCCACTGTCGCATCCGGTGATTTTGAGAAAGCTGTAGAAGCGTGCGGCGCAGCATGAAAGGGGGTGGACCCGGCAAGGCTCTCCGCATTTCACTTAGCCGAGGTGAAAGCGCGGCCTTTTCCACTATAACCAGTTCTATTGAAGCGCCGAAAGTCTCAGCCGAACCCGCGCCGACTCAGGCAAAAAGCGAATGGCTGCTCCAGGCCAATCCGGTTCCCAGCAGCGCTCCGACCAGAACATCGCTGAGGAAATGCATGCCGAGCAGAATTCGGGATGCCGCGATACTGAAGGCGCAGAACAGCAAGGCGGCGAGAAACGCGGGATAAAACATCCCGAACGCGACAGCTACCGCAAACGCGGTAATGGCGTGGCCGGAAGGAAATGAGAATCGATCCGGCGGCAATAAGCGGGCCCAGCAATGCGGCTCTATTTCACACGGGCGCTTCCGGCCCGAAACTTTCTTGATGGCGATAAACAGCCCGATGCCCGTCAGCGCGGCAAACCCTGCTACCGCCAGAGCGGTCAGGCGTTCCTCTCCGCCGAACACGAAAACAATGAGCCCGGCGAGATACCACAGCCAGCCGTCACCGGCGCGCGTGGCGGCCAAGGCCCACAAGCGAACCCACTTCGGCGCGGGCCACTTGTTTACTTTACGCATCAGTTTGTGATCGCGAGCAGCAATAAACTGAAGTATGATATGGTGGGCCGTCATCGCAAACGTCCCTCCGGCAAACAGTCTACGAAATCGTTCATATCCATGTTCCCACTTTCTTTGTAAAGGAAAAGCCGTTACGGCACGGTGACAGCTTCACGAATGCTCAGTGAACTCATTCAAATAACGTTAAACCGCGTGAAACGCAATATCGGACCAGTAGGATAAAGAGTTGCCCGCAGCTCCCAAAATTGATTTCGTGTACTTTGACGCTGGAGGCGGACACCGCAGCGCCGCCACCGCGCTTCAGGCAGTGATTGCTTCCGAAGGCTACGGCTGGGATGTCAGGCTGGTCAACTTGCAGGAAGTGCTTGATCCGCTCGATATTTTCCGTAAAGTCACGGGCGTCCGGCTCCAGGACCTGTATAACCGCATGCTGGCGAGAGGCTTGACTTGGGGCGCGGAGTATTGGCTCCCGATGATGCAGCAGGTGATCCGGCTGTATCATCGCCCTTCGATTCAACTGCTGGCGGACTTTTGGCGCGACCGGCAGCCGGACATGGTCGTGTCGCTGGTTCCCAACCTGAACCGGGCGCTGTTCGAGAGCCTCGAACTGGCCTGTCCGGGAATTCCTTATGTGACGATTCTGACCGACCTAGCCGACTATCCGCCCCATTTCTGGATGGAAAAGCAGCCGCAGTACTTTATCTGCGGAACTCCCTATGCCGCCCGGCAGGCGGAAAAACTGGGCGCTTTTCAGGAGCGCGTCAGCGGCATGATTTTGCGTCCTCACTTTTACGCGGATGAACCCATGGATCGCGCCGCTGCGCGCCGCCGCTTAGGTCTTGCTGAGAACCTGCCCACTGGCTTGGTCCTGTTCGGCGGCGAAGGATCAAACGCCATGTTTTCCCTGGCGCGGCGGCTGGGCAACTCCGGCATGGATCTGCAATTAATCATGCTTTGCGGGCGCAATCAAAAGCTGATGGAGCGCTTGCAACGCCTGAAAACGCGGAACAAAATACACGTCGAGGGGTTTACCAAACAGGTTCCCTACTATATGCGGCTGGCCGATTTCTTTATCGGCAAACCAGGCCCGGGCAGCATCTCCGAGGCGCTGCATATGGGTCTGCCGGTCATCGTCGAATCAAACAGTTGGACGCTGCCGCAGGAGCGCTATAACGCGCAATGGCTGCGCGAGAACGGCTACGGAATCGTTCTCGACAATTTACGGAAGGTCGAAGGCGCGGTGAAGGAGTTGATCATTGGCGGGCAGATCTCCAAAGTCAAAGAAGAGATTTCTTCCGTCAACAATCGCGCCGTTTATGAGATTCCGCTGATTCTCCAGCGCATTCTACGGGAAAGCGGATGGGAAGTTAAGCGGGAATCTCAGGCCATGAATGTTTCGGATAGCGGCGGCTCAGTTCACGCCGGACTTGCGGATAAAGATTCTTCCAGAAGCTAGGAAGATCCGTCGTGACCTGCACGGGACGCCCGTTGGGAGCAAGCAGTTTCACCGTTAGCGGCGCCGCTCCCCGTGCAACCGCGGGCGACTGTTTCATGCCGAAGAAGTCCTGCAACCGTGAAGACACCGAGGGCGGCTGGCCTTCTTCATAATCAATCCTGGCCCGGCGTCCGCTCGGCAGAGTGACATGCGCAGGCGCTATTTCATCCAGAAGTTTCCCGTTGGTTTGCGATTGCAGCGCCGCCAGCAATCCGCCATGGCGCGCCGCTTCCCGCAGTTCCGCGAAACTCGCGCGGTTGGCGGCAAGTTGCCGTAGCGCGGAGGCAAGGGAATCATCATTGGTTTTTAACTCGGGGTAATAAAGGGCGGCAAAGCGGAGCCGTTGCAGAAATCTTCCCGTCTCTTCTCCGTCGGCGAACCGGGAAATGTCGATCTCCCCGGCTTTGCTTGCCAGCATGTCAGAGGCGGCCTCCGCGTCCGTGGGCGCGGATCGGCTTTGATCAATCACCAACTGCTCATAACGCAAGGAGTTGATTTGCTCAACGCGCTCGGCTTCCCGGTTCCATCCCATCTCCTCACAAGTTTCGATCTTCTCTGGAAAATAGTCGAGCAGCCAATCCGGCTCTATTGCGCCGGCAATACGGACAAGCGGCGCGGAACGGTCGCTGCGGTCATCCACTTCCATGGCGACAAGAAACTCGCTTTGGGTAAAACTGCTCCGATCCAAGCGCGCTGACGAGCCGTTTGAAAGCAGCAGCGTGTCGCCGCCCCGCCGACGCGCCACCCGATCACTAAACCCGCACAGAATGGCTTTCTCCAGGGCGTGCGGGTCTTGGCCGCGCTGCGGGATCAAACGGGTTTCCTCGCGTAATCGCGCCTTGATTTTGCGGCCTGAAAAGGAAAGATCGTCAGCCAGCGCCGCTTCCACGTCTGACGGGAAACTCGATTTATCCCGCCTGTCGGGACGCATGCGCCCTTCCGCCAGCTTTGCCGCCAAGTCACAAGCTTCGGCGCCCGCGCCGAGTTCTGTTCCTTCCAGCACTAGGCGGGCCAGCCGGGGATGAATCGGCAGCGCGGCCATTTGCTGCCCTACCCGTGTGATAGCGCCTTCGGAAGTCAGCGCCCGTAGCCTCACGAGAAGCTCTTTGGCCTGTGCCACGTTCGCCGGAGGAGGTTCATCGAGCCAAGGCAGTTCCGCCATGTTCCAATGAGCGGCGGCGAGTTGCAGGAAGATTTGCGCCAGATCGACTCGCAGAATCTCGGCGGTGATTCCCTCCGGCCTGCGCGCGAAATCGCTTTCGCTGAAGAGCCGGATCGCTATGCCCGGCCCTGTCCGGCCCGCCCGCCCCGTACGCTGCAGTACCGATGATTTACTCACCTTTTCCCTTTGCAGTCTTGAAAAGCCGGTCCAGGGCGAAACGCTGAGAACCCTCGCCAGACCGCTGTCGATCACTGCCTCGACCCCGTCGATGGTGATGGAGCTTTCCGCCACGTTGGTCGAGCAGATGATCTTGCGAGCGCTTGACGGCGCAACCGCCGCGTCCTGCTCTTGCGTGGAAAGATCGCCGTAGAGCGGAAAAAGCTTGGCGCCGCTGGCGCGCGCAAGGGGCTCACAGGTGTCCATGGATTTGCGAATTTCAGCCGCGCCGGGGAGAAACACCAGGAGATGCCCGGACGTTTGCTTCATCGCCTTCGAGACGGCCTCGGCCACCTGTTCTTCCAGCGACACCGCCGAAGCGGGCGTATAACTGACCGCCACCGGAAAGACGCGCCCGGAAGCTCGAATGACGGGAACATCGCCCAGTCTGCTTGCCAAGTCTTCCGCTGCCAAGGTTGCGGACATGATTAATACGCGCAGATCAGGCCGCGAGCGCATTACACTTCTGAGCAACGCCAGAGCGATATCCGTTTCGAGATGCCGTTCATGAAACTCGTCAAGAACCACAACCGCATTTTGCGGAAGCGCTCGACGCGAGAGCAGCCGGTTTGTCAGTACTCCTTCCGTCAGGTACCAGAGGCGCGTTGCCGCGTTCCCGATTCGTTCGAAGCGAATCTGATAACCAACCGTGTCTCCGAGAGGGACGCCCAGTTCTTTCGCTACCCGAACTGCGGCGAGCCGAGCCGCTAATCTGCGCGGCTCCAGAACATAAACAGGACGCTTCCCGGACTGAAGCAAAGCCGGCGGAACTCGCGTGGTCTTCCCCGCTCCCGGTTCGGCTTGCAGGAGCGTCATCGTGTTACGCTCGATGCATTGAACAATATCCGGTAAGCATGTATCAATCGGAAGCTGCAATGACCCTATTTTCCCCTAACGCCAGAGTGTTCCAATCGTGTGCGGGATAGCGGGATTCACTCACTCCGGAAGCGCACCCGCCCCGTCCATTATTCGGCAAGCTATTGAAAGCATCCGCCATCGCGGTCCCAATCAGCAAGGCGTTTTCGAGTCCGACAGCGTTTCACTGGGCGCGGTTCGACTGAAGATCATCGATCTGCATGGCGGCGACCAGCCCATGGCTCTTGAAAACGGGAACTTAGTTCTTGTTTTCAACGGTGAAATTTATAATCACGTCGAGCTACGACGCGAGTTGGAGGCACTGGGTCACCGCTTCAAAACTCACTGCGATACCGAGGTAGTGCTGCACGCATTTGCCGAGTGGGACCTCCGCTCGTTCGAGCGATTGCGCGGCATGTTTGCGGTGGCGTTCTGGCAGCCGTCGGAGAAGCGCTTGATTTTAGCCCGTGATCGCCTGGGAATCAAGCCGCTTTACTACGCGGCGCATCGCGGCGAATTGCATTTCGGCTCCGAACTGAAAGCCATCTTCGCGCATCCCGGCATTCCAAAACGTCTTTCGGACACCGCGCTGGGCTACTTCCTGTCGCTGAATTATGTTCCCACGCCCTACACGCTCGTCAAAGGGATCGAGAAGCTGCCGCCGGGCGCTTGGCTGGAATTTCGCGGCGGGGTGCTGAAAACGGAACACTACTGGCGAAATGAGTTTCGTCCGCAGAACTGGACGGTTGCGGATGCCGCGAAACAGTTGGATGACCTGCTGGCCCAATCCATCGCGGAACATTTGATTTCGGATGTGCCGCTCGGTATTTGGGCCAGCGGCGGTCTCGACTCCTCAGCCATTTTGCATTACGCCGCGCAAGCGACGACCCAGAAGCTCAAGACCTTCTCCATCTCGTTTGCCGGTCGGCGATTTGATGAAAGCCGGTACTTCCGCCTGCTCGCTCAAACGTATAACACGGAGCATTTTGAATTCGATCTCAACAGCGATTTAGACCTGACGAGCGCGATTCACGATATTTCCTACTACTCGGACGAGCCCAGCGCCGATGCGGGCGCGCTACCGGTCTGGTTTCTGTCGCGCATGACGGCGCGGCATGTCACCGTGGCGCTGAGCGGCGAAGGCGCCGATGAGATCTTCGGCGGTTATCAGACTTACTTGGCGGATCGCTACGTCGGGCGAATCCGGCGCACTCCCGCGCCGCTCTTGCGGATGGCCCTGAAGATGGCAAACCGCTTGCCCGTTTCGGATGAGAAAATTGGTTTCGAGTACAAGCTGAAACGTTTCCTGGCGGGCGCTTTGCTTCCCGCCGACGAGGCGCACTTTTACTGGAACGGCGCGTTTTCGAAAGGCGAACACCGGGAGCTTGGTCTTCCTCATGACCCCAAACCGTTAGGTTCATTGGCGTGCGCGTTAAGGGGCTTGCCTTCGTCCTCCGATGTGACCAACCGCTTTCTGTTCGTCGATCAACACTACTATCTTCCAGACGACATCCTCTACAAATGCGATCGCATGAGCATGGCGCATTCACTGGAAGTCAGGCCGCCCTTTCTTGACCATCGTATTGTCGAGTTCGCGGGAACACTTCCTGCGCGGTTGAAGATCAAAGGAAAGAAAACAAAGTTCATCATGCGGGAACTGCTGCGCGCAAAGCTGCCAGCGTCCATTCTGCAACGCCGTAAGGAAGGGCTGGATATTCCCGCGCACGACTGGCTGCGCGGGCCGCTGAAACCGCTATTACTGGACGCGCTTGGTCCCGAGTCCGTCAAGCACGTTGGCCTTTTTTCTCCGGCGGCCGTTAAAACACTAGTGGACCGGCATCTGAACCGGCAGGCAAACCTCGGTTATCACCTTTGGGGTCTGCTGACGCTTCATCTTTGGATGAAACGCTGGAAGATAGACGCCGCCTCCACATCGGAACCGATAGCCGCATCACGCCCTGTGATGGTTTCAGCAGGCGATTAGGACCGGATGTTTTCGCTTCGCCTGCAATGCCCCCCAAAGGAAGCGGAGTTTGCTTCCGCCGAATTGTGGGAATGGGGAGCTGTTGCCCTTGGTGAATGCGAGGAGAACGGATTAGCTGTTCTCACCGCTGGATTCGAAGACGAGCGGAGTCGAGATGTTCTGCTGGCTCGATTTGCGGGCTGCGCTCCGCTTTGGCGCGAAGACAACACCGACTGGGTAAACGCAACGGAGCAGGCATGGCCTCCTCGCGCCATCGGTCAAAGGTTATTTCTAGCCGCGCACTGGCGTCATGATCCGACGCCGCCCGGACGAGCGCGAATCATTCATAATCCTGGTCTGGCTTCAGGCACCGGCGAACATCCCTGTACTCAGCTTGTTTTGCAAGCGCTCGAACACTGCGTTGGCGCGGGAAGCAGAGTGCTCGATGTAGGCGCTGGTTCCGGCATTCTCTCCATTGCGGCGCTACGGCTGGGAGCGGCTTTCGCCTTGGGCATCGATCCTGACGGAGACGCGTTGCAAACTGCCCGTGAAAACTTTGCCTTCAATCATCTGATGCCCGCGCTGGTTGCCGGATCAGCCGATTGCATCGTGGACGGATGGGCGGACATTACAGCGGCGAATATTAGCGGCACAGTGTTGCTTTCAATTCTGGATGATCTGTTGCGCGTTACTCGACCGGACGGAATTCTGATTTTAAGCGGTTTCGTAAACGACGAAGCGGCGGCATTTCTGCGCGTATTTCCAGACGCGGAGCAAACAACATTCGAAGGGTGGTCTTGCCTCATCGCCAGGATTAGCTGATAATTGTTCGCAAGGCGTTTAATGTTTAAAGTGGGGTGAGCGAGATACTGTAAGGGAAGGCCATGGATTCCAATTTGACAGCAGCGATTGTAAGCGCGGGTGCCACAGCCTTGGTTGCAATTGTAGCTATCGTAAACAACAACAAACGTCTTGACGACACCAATGCACGCCTTTCACGGCTAGAGACCAAGATAGACCACATTGAAGAAATGCTGGGCAACTATGTGTTAGATGTGGCTCGAATTAAAGAAAAGCTTGGTATCAGTTAAGCAACATAGTTGGATTCAGCGAGAAGGATGAAACAACTTGGACCTCGTATAACCACAACATGGCCTGATGACAACAGTTATTGATGCCGTTTGCTTCAACTTCAACTGATAACCTAAAATCTGTATATCCAAATCGGATGAATTTTTCCGAACAACTCAAAAGCCAGCTTAATATCGTTGACGTCATCGGGCAGTACATCCGTCTAAAGCGCCAAGGCGCGGGAGAGCGCTATGCAGGGCTTTGTCCTTTCCACTCGGAAAAGACACCGTCGTTCAGTGTTCATGGCGCGCTCCAGTTTTATAAGTGCTTTGGCTGCGACGCCGCCGGCGATGTATTCAAGTTCGTGATGGAGCATGACCACCTCACGTTTCCTGAAGCCCTCAAGACGCTGGCGGAACGTTACGGCATTCCCATGCCGGAACGGGAACGGTTCGATGATCCGGAAGCGCAACGCCGCGCGGCTGTGTTGGAGATGCATGAGATAGCGGCGGATGTGTTTCAAAACAACCTTCGCGGGACCAACGGCAAGGAGGCACGGGCTTATCTGGCGTCGCGCGGCGTTTCAGAACAGGCTTGCGCTGAATTTCGGCTGGGACTTTCGGACGGTTCCGGCCAACAGTTGGTGCAGCGCCTGCAAAAGTTCGGCGGGACGCTGCTGGCGGAATCAGGCCTTGTTTCGAAACGGCAGGACAGCAGCGGCTTTTACGACAGTTTTCGCAACCGACTGATGTTTCCGATTCATAGCGAGTCCGGCAAAGTGATCGGGTTCGGCGGGAGAGCCTTACGGCCCGACGAAGAGCGCAAATACATCAACTCTCCCGAAACCGCGATTTATAAGAAGAAAGCTGTTCTCTACAACTTGCATCGCGCTAAGATCGACGCCCGCAAGCATGACCGCATGGTTCTGGTGGAAGGCTACATGGACGTGATCGGCGTGTATTCGGCGGGCATTCATGAAGTGGTGGCGAGCAGCGGCACGTCGCTTTCGACGGAACAGGTTCGAACAATCAAGCGCCAGATTTCGCATCAACAGGCGAGCGCGGGCCAAATCATTTTGAACTTTGATCCCGACGCGGCGGGCGTGCGATCCACTGAAAAGTATATCGGCGCTTTGCTGGCGGAAGGCGTGCGAGTAAGTATTTTGCGCATTCCCGGCGGACTCGATCCTGATGAGTATATTAAGCAACATGGCGCAGAGGCTTACAGTAAGCTGCTGGAAGGTGCAGAATTCTACTTCCACTGGTTAGCAGATAGGGCACGCGAGAAGTTTGATATGAGAACTGTGGAGGGCCGAATGGACGCTTTCAAGACAGTTCTATTACCCAGCTTTGAGTTTGTAAGGGATAGGGTCGAGCGAGATGCCATAGTTAGGGAAACCGCTGAACATTTAAAGGTCGATAGGGATGAAATTTTTCGTTATACCCGACAATCAACTCCACAAACTACACAGAAACTAAGGGGTCTTCCAGCAACGATTCCTCCTAACGATAAACTTTTATTGGCTTGCCTACTTGCCAGTCGCGATGCGCGCTTGGCTATCAAACAGTATCTGCTTCAATCAAACGCACTGCCTTTTCTTGAGCTCAAAGATATTTTTGAAGCTGTGCTGGCGGCTACTGAGGAGGGAGATAATTTTTCCATTGAACGCGTCTCCCAACAACTAGACAGTCGGATGCAAAAGATCCTAGCCGAAGTGAGCTTTTCGAATCTTGGCATTACCGAGGATAACGCCCCGCAAATGGCCCTCAGTTGTTTACAGGCCCTCGAAGCCAAGGCTTTAGATAGAACACGAGAAGATATCCGCCGGCAGATTCGTGAATTGGAAGGAGCTGGAAAGCTGGAAGAAGCGTTGCGCTTGGCTGGCGAGCTAAATAAGATAGGGCGGTTCTCCGCGGGAGCATAAACGTGTTGTACTATGGGGAGTCGAGGACCAGAGGGGTTATCCTTAAGTACGTTTACCGGGTTAAAGCCGCTTCCGATTTCCTCCATGCCGATCGTTTTCGCGAGAGGTTGAAGCTAGTTCATGCAGGACAATAACGACAAAAACTTTGTCCTCTACGATGAGGTGAGCACAGCCGCGCATGAGGATCTTTCAAACGGTAACGATCTGAACGAGCTATTCAGCGAATTAGACAGCGCTCCGGTCGACCTGTTAGGCGGTCCGAAGGATTTCGTTGATAGGAAGGACGAGGACCTTGATGATCTTTCCGACCTCGATCTTTCTGCGGGCGCGATCGAAAAGAGCAATGATTCCGTGCGCGTTTACCTGCGGGAGATGGGCATGGTTCCGCTTCTCACACGCGAGGGTGAAATTGAGCTGGCCAAGCGGATTGAACACGGGCAAAAGTCTGTTCGGAAGGCGCTTTCCCGATCAAGGCTGGTCACGCAAGCAATTCTTGACACCAGAAACGGGGTGGAGCGCGGTATCATTCCGATTCTGGACGTTCTGGCGGCTCCCGATACCCAGACTCTTGATGAAGAGCGAGATGCCGAAGGCAAGCTGAAGCAGCAATTTCTTCAATCTGTCGAGGAGATTGAAAAACTTTTTCGCAAATCACAGGGGACGCAGCAAAGACTGATCAGCGTTTCGCGCTCGCTAAAGCCAAAACAGTACCGTAAGCTTCGTTATGAGCATGGACGTTTGTTAGTTGCTTTATCGCGTGAGATCCGCGCGCTTGCCTTTTCGTCCCGTTACCGAAGATTTCTGAGCGAGACGCTGCGGAAGTTTGTCGGGCAGATCAGCATGATTGAGGGGGAAGTGGCGCGATCACAGCGGCGCATGGAGCAGCTTTCAACGGCTGAAACCGGGGTTGCCGCGGCTGTCAGAAAAGAGCTGAAGCTCTTGTCTTCCCAGCTCCAGATGCTGGAAGACAAGGCCGGCACAAGCGTTGCTGATTTGCACCGGACTCTGCAAATCGTGGAACGCGGCGAAGCGGAAACAGAGTGCGCGAAGAAAAGGCTGATTGAAGCCAACCTTCGCCTGGTAGTCTCGGTCGCCAAGCGTTACACCAATCGCGGCATGCAGTTTCTTGATTTGATTCAGGAAGGCAATATCGGTTTGATGCGGGCGGTGGACAAGTTCGATTACAAACGCGGCTATAAATTTTCCACCTATGCTACTTGGTGGGTCCGGCAAGCGGTGACGCGCGCCATTGCGGATCAGGCCCGAACCATCCGTATTCCCGTGCATATGATCGAAACGATCAACAAATTAGTTCGCCTGCAACGGATGATGCAACAGGAGTTAGGACGCGAGCCGACCACGGAAGAATTAGCCGTGCGCATGGAACTCGCCCCCAGTAAGATTCGGCGCGTGCTGAGAATTGCGCAGGAGCCTATCTCGCTGCAAACGCCGGTGGGCGAGGAGGAAGAATCCAACTTGGGCGATTTCCTGGTCGACAGCAGGATGGTGTCTCCCTCCGATGCCGTCATTAATCTCAATTTACGGGAGCAGACCGCCGAAGTCTTAAAGACGCTCAGCCCGCGCGAGGAAAAGATTGTCAAGATGAGGTTCGGCCTGCAGGACGGCAGCGAGCACACGCTTGAAGAGGTCGGCCAAAACTTCGCCGTCACTCGCGAACGAATCCGGCAAATCGAGGCAAAGGCGCTTCGCAAGCTGCGCCATCCCAGCCGCAGTCATCGGCTTCGAAACTTCCTGGAACACGGTGTGTAACGTTCTTGGCTTTCACCACTGTTCCAAGCGCCGACCAGACACTCTCGGAGTTAAGCGCCACTCTTGCCTTAGTCTATGTGGCCCTGGAACAGGGAGTGTCGAAAGCCAAATATCACTTCCGCAAATCCGGCATTGGCGTCGATCAGGAAAAACAGGCGTTTTCCTCTATTGTCCGTCTTCACGCGAAACAGTTTCTTAAGCAACGGAACTTGGAATCCGCCGAGTTGGAGCAGGCAAATCTGTGCGGAATCTGGT
>JAABUZ0100004129.1_pt1 | contig 20408 bp, 19 predicted proteins | sample 5562091 | NCBI WGS metagenome assembly JAABUZ01 (sample SAMN12813069, study PRJNA571459) | rock metagenome | isolation source: Antarctica rocks | place: Antarctica: Victoria Land, Linnaeus Terrace sud | collected 2015-12-21 | reverse complement strand
GCGAGTCGCTTCCGCGCCGACTCAGAGGTCGCCCGGATCGCCCGGTCGACCGCCGCCACCCACCTGATCAGTCCCCTGCTCGCCGACCTGGTCCGCGTCGCGCTCGACGCCGCGGACGCCAGCGGCGGTGACGTCGATCCGACACTCGGGGCGGTGCTCACGGACCTCGGCTACGGCACGGACCTCGGCTACGGCACGGACGTTGGCTCCGGGGCCAGGTTGAGCATGCGGCGGCGGACCCGGTGGACCGACGTCGACCTGTCCGGCCGCCGACTGACCATGCCGGTGGGGACTCTGCTGGACCTGGGCGCGACTGCCAAGGCGCGGGCCGCCGACACCTGCGCGACCCTGCTCGCGGACCGCTTCGGCGGCGGCGCGCTGGTCAGCCTGGGCGGTGACCTCCGGGTCGCCGGGCCCGGGCCGGGCGACGGCTGGACCGTGCTCGTGCAGGACGGCCCGGCCGAGCCGGCGAGCACCGTCCGGCTGACCGGCGCGCAGGCGGTCGCCACCTCCTCGACGCTGCACCGCACCTGGCGTCGCGGCGGCGAGCTGATGCACCACGTCCTCGACCCCGTCTCGTTCCGGCCGGCCGACCCGGTCTGGCGCAGCGTGACCGTCGCGACCGGGACGTGTGTGGCCGCCAACACCCTGACCACCGCCGCGCTCGTGCGTGGCCGTCGGGCTCCGGAGATGGTGCGCCGGGCGGGGGTCGCCGCCCGGATGGTCGCCGCCGACGGCTCCGTACAGCGGTTCGGCGGGTGGCCGGAATGACCGGGGGGCCCGAATGACGAACGCGCTGTGGTATCTCGGCCGCGGCACCGGGACGAGCGCGCTGGTGCTGTTCACCTGCGTCGTGGTGCTGGGCATCGTCGTCCGGTCCGGCCGGCCGCTGCCGGGACTACCCCGGTTCGCCGTCGCCGCCGTGCACCGCACCACCAGCCTGACGGCCCTCGGCCTGCTCGTGGTGCACGTGGCCACCCTGATGTTCGACCCCTACGCGCAGCTGCGGCTCGTGGACACGGTGGTGCCGTTCATCGGTGCCTACAAGCCCGTCTGGCAGGGATTGGGCACGCTGGCCGCCGACCTCGTCGTGCTGTTGATCGCCTCCAGCCTGCTCCGGCACCGGCTCGGGCTGCGCACCTGGCGGGTCCTGCACTGGAGCGCCTACCTGTGCTGGCCCTCCGCGGTCGGCCATGCCGTCGGCAACGGCACCGACGGCACGAGCGGCTGGATGCTGTGGCTGGTTGCGGGGTGCGTCGCCGCCGTGGCCGCGGCGGTCGTCTGGCGGCTGGGCAGCCGCCGGTTCGAGCCCGACACGGCGCCCGTCCCGGTTGCGGCCCCGTCCGGGTTGGCGGGCTTGCGGTGACCGGCGTCGCAACCCGCGCGCCCCGGCTGTTCGGTGCCGCGGCCGGCAACCTCACCGACCACCTGGCCGCGGTCGGCCCGCTGCCCGAGCTCGACGGTGCGGGCGTCGGCCGGCTGGTGACCGACTCCGGGTTGACCGGCCGGGGCGGGGCCGGGTTCCCCACCGGTCGGAAGCTGGCCGCGGTTGCCGCCGGCGGCCGGGCCGTCGTGGTCGCCAACGGCGCCGAGGGGGAACCGGCCAGCAGCAAGGACCGCGCCCTGCTGACCCGGGCCCCCCACCTTGTGCTCGACGGGCTGACCCTGGCCGCTCGTGCCACCGGCGCCACCGAAGCCCACCTCTACGCGCCGGCCGACCTACTGGCCCGGTTCGTGGCGCCGGCGCTGCGGGAGCGGCGCGACCGGCCGAGGGTCGCGCTGGTCCCGTCCGCGGACACCTTCATCTCCGGTCAGGAGAGCGCGGTGGTCGCCGCGGTGGAGGGACGCCCGGCGCTGCCGTCGACCACTCCACCGGCGGTGTTCACCCGGGGGGTCGGCGGCCGGCCGACGCTGGTGCAGAACGTGGAGACCCTGGCGCATCTGGCGCTGATCGCCCGGTACGGCGCGGACTGGTTCCGGTCGGTCGGCACCGACACCGAGCCCGGGACCCGGCTGGTGACCCTGTCCGGCGCGGTCCGCGTGCCCGGGGTCTACGAGGCCGCCGCGGGTGCGCCGTTGGGCGCCGTGCTGGGGCTGGCGGGTGGGGTCAGCGAACCGGTGCAGGCTGTGCTGGTCGGCGGGTACCACGGCGGCTGGGTTCCGCTGACCCGCGAGACGGCCGAGCTGCCCATGACCCGCACCGCGCTGGCCCCGTACGCCGCCGCACCCGGGGCTGGCGTGTTGATCGCGCTGCCGGCCCGCCGCTGCGGCCTGCAGGCGGCGACCGAGATCACCGCCTACCTCGCCGGCCAGAACGCGGGCCAGTGCGGGCCCTGCCGCAACGGGCTGCCGGCCCTGGCCGCCCAGCTGCAGGCGCTCTCCATCGGCGATGCCGGCCCGGGAGCGGTCCAGGAGCTGCGCCGGGTGGCCGGGATCGTCGACGGCCGCGGCGCCTGCCACCACCCCAGCGGGACCGTGCGCCTGGTGTGGAGCACCCTGCTGGCGTTCGCCGACGACATCGACCACCACGCGCACGGCTGGTGCGCGGCCGACGAGCAGCCCCGGAGACCACGATGAGCAACCGGCTCCACGTCGACTGGACCCGCTGCGACGCCCGGGGGCTGTGCTGGGAACTCGTCCCGGAGCTGCTCGTGCCCGACGACTGGGGCTACCCCCTGTCCCGCACGGCGGATCGCGCACCGGCGGTCCCGGCCAGGATCGAGGCGCACGCCCGCCGGGCGGTCGCGGAGTGTCCGCGTCTGGCACTGCGGCTGCTCGCGGACCCCGGCCGCTGATCAGCGCAGGCGCACCGCGAAGAAGTCCCGGCTCGTGGGGGTGAAGTAGCGGTCGGCGGACCGGCGGAAGTCGACGAGCTTGTGCGGCTGCGGCATCGTCGGGTCCCCGGTCGGGGAGTACCACATGAACGACATCCACTCCGGGTTGATATCCATCTCCATCGCCCGGACGGCTCCCGCGTCGTGCAGCACGTCGGCCAGTGACTGCGCGGTCAGGGCGGGGCCCATCGCCACCAGGATGTCGCCGCGGGCGTTGACGCCGACCCCGGACCGCCAGACGGCATACCCGCCACCGAGGGTCAGGCCCCAGTTCGTGCGGAGGTTCTGGTCCAGGTTCGGTGCCACCTTGCCGCCGTCGATGAGCATCTGCAGGTTCTGCCGGACCGCGGTGACCTGCGGCGTCATCGACACCTCGGTGCCCCAGCTGCCGACGTCGGCGTGTCCGTCGCGGTATATGACCAGCGAGGCGGACCCGGGGAGCAGCGCTCCGGCACTCTGCCCGTTCTCGTAGAAGCCGCCGCGGGCCTCGTTGGTCTTGAAGCCGCCGTTGAAGGTCGCGACAAGGCTCGACCGCGCGGCGGGCGGGACGAGGTCCGGCTGGCTCCACCGGCTGAGGTTCCCGGGATCCTCGTACCCCGGGTGCAGCTCCCACCGGGTCACCTGGTTGTCCAGGACCGCCACGCCGGTCAGGTAGGAGGAGTGGACGCTGTCCGCGCGCAGGTGGGCGACCTGGACCACCGGGCGGCCCCGCGCGGCCACCACCGTGCTGAACACTCCCTCGCCCGGCAGCGCCGGCGTGACCAGCGGGCGCAGCGGCGGGTGGGCGGTCGGCAGCGGCGTTGCCGGGCGCGCCGCCGCACCTCTCGTCCCGGGAGCGGCCGGCGGTGCCGAGGGGGTCGCCGCGGCCGCGAGCCCGCGCAGTTGCGCGGGGTCCGGGGTCCCGCCGACCCGCGGCGGGTTGGCCTGGTACTGCGCCTTCTCCAAAGTTCCGACGACGATCCCGAGGTGGTGGTCCCGAGCCCACTCGGCCGTCTTCGCCGCGGTGCTGTCCGTCCCCGGTGCGGTCAGCGCTGCGCCCAGGGAGAACGCCACCCAGACGGCCAACGCGATCGCCGCTACGCCGATCACCCGCAGCACGCGGGAGCGCACCGGGTGACGGCTGGCAGGTGATCGCCGGGCGGGTCGCGGTGCACGGCCAGGTTGCGGTGTGCGGCCAGGTTGCGGTGTGCGGCCAGGTTGCGGTGTGCGGACCATCGGAGTCCCCCCAGGGATGTGACTATTGGCTCAATAGTAACGATTCAGCGCAGCTCGCGCCGGACCAGGACGGCAACAGCGCTTGTGGGCAGTGCTCTGGATCGGCAGCGCGCGACATCGACAGCGCGGACGGGCCGGACGGCGAGCGGCTACGGCGTCAGTCCCGGCTGTCGGCGTCTGCCGTCGCGGCCCGGACGGTCCGGCGCGATCCGTTCGACCTACCCGACCGCCTGGCGCGCAGGAGCTCCACGACGACGGGAAGGAGGGACACGACGACGATCAGCAGCAGGATCAGCTCGAGGTTGTTCCGGACGAAGGAGACGCCGCCGAGCAGGTAGCCCAGGACCAGCACCCCGCAGGACCACAGCACGCCGCCGACCACGTTGTAGGCGACGAAGGTCCGGTAGTGCATCCGGGAAATTCCGGCGAGGACCGGGGCGAACGTGCGGACGACGGGGACGAAGCGGGCGAGGACGATGGTCCGGGCGCCGTACCGGTCGAAGAACGCCTGCGAGCGGTCGACGTGGCTCTGCCGGAAGAACCGGGACTGCCGGCCGGTGAAGACCCGTGGTCCGAGCCGGGCGCCGATGAGGTAGCCGACCTGGTCCCCGACGATGGCGGCGATGGGGGCCACCACCAACAGCAGCCACAGCGGCGCGAACGGATTGGTGCGCGCGGCGAACAGGCCCGCGGTGAACAGCAGCGAGTCACCGGGCAGGAAGAACCCGATCAGCAGCCCGGTCTCGGCGAACAGCACCAGGGCCATCCCGAGGACCCCGACGGTCAGCAGCAGGGTGGACGGGTCCAGGAAACCCAGGGTCGCGGCATTCATCGGGCTGCAGTCTCCTTGTCGACCCGCGTCGGCGGGGCAGATGTGGCGGGGCAGATGTCGGCGGGGCCAGATGTCAGGACAGATGTCGGTGCGGCGGTCGCGGGACGTGCCGGGGCTCCGGTGGCGCTCACCGCGGACCGGAGCGAGCACGGCCGGACAGCACCCGGTCCAGGCGCTCGGTGTGCAGGCGCTCGGCGGTGTCGGTGCCCAGTGGTTCGAGGGTGCCGACGACGCCGTGGAGCAGGTGGTCGGCCAGCGCCGGGTTGCGGGCGAGCAGCGGGCCGTGCAGGTAGGTGCCGACGATGCGGCCCGAGACCGCGCCGTCGGTCCGGGACGGGCCGTTCCCGATCCCGACCCGGACCGTCCCCAGCGGCTGGGCGGACCCGCGCAGGACGGCGTCGCCGCGGTGGTTCTCATACCCCGTCAGCGCGGGAACCCCGGGCAGCGCCGACGGATCGACGACGATCTCCCCGACAGCTCGCTCGCGGAGCCGACCGCACTCGACGTCGAGCAGCTCCAGCGCTGGACGGGCCACCCCTGCGCTGTCGGTGAAGCTCTGCCCGAGCAGCTGCAGACCCGCGCACACCCCGAGGACGGTGGCCCCGCGGGCGGCGGCGCGGCGCAACCCGCCGTCGGCACGCAACAGCAGGGCCGCCAGGGTCTGATTGGTGTCCTCCCCGCCGCCGAGGCAGTAGACGTCCGCCGTGACCGGGACGGCGGTGCCCGGGTGCACCGTGATGATCCGCGCCCCGATGCCGCGCCGCCGGGCGCGGGATGCGAGGACCAGTGCGTTGCCGGTGTCCCCGTATGTGCCGAGCAGGCGGGGGTAGACGGACACGATCGTGAGGTGGCTCTCAGTGCCCACGGGCGAACTCCTGACGGGCCTGGCTGAACGCGGAATAGGTGCCGATCAGGTCGACGTCGCCCGGCGGCAGCCGGCCCACCGCCGCGGCGATGGCCGGGGAGATGGTGAGCACGTCGACCTCGTCGACCTCGAGCCGCACCGCGGCGTCCAGGGCGCGGTCGCCGCAGACCACGACCGGCCGACCCCGCAACGAGGTGTAGCTGACATCCCACAGCCACGACGGATCGCGTCCGTCGACCCCGTTGGCGTTGACGGCGACGGCGACCGACGCGCCACCGGCCGCGGAGACGGCGAGCGCCTGTGCCCACCCCGCCGGGTTCTTGGCCAGCAGCAGCCGCACCCGGTGATCACCGGAACGGTGCACGCTGTACCGGCCGGCGATCGCGTCGACCTGCGCAAAGGATCCGGCCGCCGTCGCGACGTCGACACCCAGCGCAGCGGCCGCCGCGATGGCCGTGGTCGCGTTGTCCTGGTTCACCTGACCCGGCAGCGCCAGCTGCAGCCGGATCGGGTTGCCCGACGGCGGTTGGACGGTCCCCTCGGCGACCGACCAGTCCGGGGTCGGCCGGTGCAGTCCGCACTGGCAGGACCACTCCGGCTCCTCCCGGACCAACAGCGATCCACAGTGCGGGCAGACCGTCGAGTCGTCGGTCCAGCCGGCGTGGCCGGACACCCACACCTGGCGCTGGGCACCGCCGGCGGCCCAGACGACGTTGGGGTCGTCGGCGTTGGCGACGACCAGCCCCACCCCGGACAGCGCCGCGCGCCACCGCCGCGCCAGACCGGTGACCTCGTGGTGCCGGTCGAGCTGGTCACGACTGAGGTTGAGCAGGACGACCACCTCCGGGTGGGTCTGCTCCACGCACCAGGGCAGCCACGCCTCGTCGCACTCCAGCACCACACTCCACGCGCGGGACCGGGCGAGGGCCGACAGGATGCCGGGCGGTGTGTTGGCGCCGGTGGCGTTGGTGGCGACGGGGCCGCCGGTGCCCAGCGCGCGCGCCAGCATCAGCGTCGTCGTCGTCTTGCCGTTGGTCCCGGAGACCAGCACCACCTGCCGCCCGCCGGCCAGTCGCCGGGCGGCGCCCGGCCACTGGCTGAGCAACCGGCCGCCGATGACCGCACCGTCACCGCGCCCCAGCGCCCGAGAGACGGCCCCGGCGCCCCGGCTCAGGGTGGACGCGGCGACCCGCAGCACGGTCGGGGGCACCTTGTCCAGGGCTGCTCGGGGTACCGGTGCCGCACCCGGGCGGTCGCGCACCGCAGAGGTGCTCACGTCGCCATCGCCGGGGCGTCACGGCGGACCGGAAGGTCCGCCGGAGCGTCACGTCGGACCGGGTTGCCGCGGACCGGTAGGTCCGCCGGAGCTCCCGCGCGGGCGTAGACGGCGGCGCACCGGTCCAGCACCGACGCCCAGTCCAGCCCCGCGGTCGTGGTCGCGTTGTGATGCCGGATCCGCTGGAGCACCTCCGGGGCGGACAGCAGCCCCGAGGTGGCCTCGGCCATCTCCTGATCCGAGTCCACCAGCAGCCCCTCGACACCGTCCCGGACGAAATCCCCAACGCCGCCGGCGCGCATCGCGACAACCGGCACACCGGCGCTGCGCGCCTCCAGCGCCGCGATCCCGAACGACTCCAGGGTCGCAGGAGCCAGGAAGACGTGCGCGGAGCCGAGGTGGGCGGCGATCTGTTCCCGGTCCAGCCGCCCGGTCAACTGGACCCAGTCGGCCATCCCGCGCTGGCGGAGGCGCCGCTGCAGCACCTGGCTCTGGGGCCCGTCCCCGACCACCACGGCCCGGATGGGCACAGCCGGGTCCATCCGACGGCGGATGCCGGCCAGGATGTCGACGAGCGGGAGCGCACGCTTGCGGGGGCTGAGCCGCATGACCGACACCAGCGTCAGCAGCTGGCCGGCCGGCCGGGCCCGGGGGGTCCAGGCCGCGACGTCGACGCCGTTCGGCAGCACCTCGACGTCGCGCCGCACCACCGCGGCGAGCGCGTCGGCGGCGACTGCGCTGACCGCTGTCCACAGCGCGTCCGGCCCGAGGGCGCGGGCGGCTCCCGCCATCGCGGACGCCAGCAGCGGGGAGGTGGGCAGGACCGAGTGCATCGTCGCCACGACCGGGACACCCAGCACCCGCGCCCGGCGGATCGCCGACCAGGCCAGCGGGGAGACGACGGAGCAGTGGCAGTGCACGACGTCCGCCCCGGCGAGAGCGCGCGCGGCGGGGGTCGACAGGTTGCCGCCGGCCAGGCGCACGGTCGGCACGGTGTCCGCGTCTGCGTGGGTTGCTGTCCTGGTCGGCGCGGGCCGGTCGGTTGCCGCCCGGCGTGTCGCCGGTCCGGCCGCCGCGGACTTGGTGATCACGACGGTGTCGTGGCCGAGCAGTCGCTGCCGGGTGGCCAGGTCGTGCACGTGCATCTCGATGCCACCGAGCCGGGGCAGGTACCCGTCGGTGACGTGGACGATCCTCATGGCCGACCTCCGGCGGTGGCGAGCGGGCGGGTCAGGGACGCGCGTCGCGCGAGCCCCCATGCGCTGGCGACGATCAACCCGACGGGGATCTCCAGGCCGAACGTGTAGAGGCGGTACAGGACCGCGACGCCGGCCGCGACCACGGGGTCGACGCCGGCCAGCACGAGGGAGCCGGCCACCCCGAGCTCGGCGACGCCGACCGACCCCGGCGTCAGCGGCACCGCGGTCAACAGCCGCTCCAGGCAGACCACGGCGACCACGGTGGCGACCGACTGGGGGGAGCCGAGCGCCCGCAGGCAGAGGTCGAGCAGGACGAACAGCAGGACGGTGTAGCCGATCATCCCGGCGCTGAGCGCGGGCCAGGAGCGGCGGGCGATCCGCAGGCTCGACCGGCGGACCGACGTGATCGTCGCGGTCACCCGTTCGCGGACGTCGAGCTCGCCGGTCCGGTTCCGGCGTCGCACCGACGCGCTCACCCGGCCGGCCAGCCCGGCCACCCACGTCGCCGCGCGCTCGGACCACAGCACGGCGAAGAAGACAGCCAGCACGGCCAGGACCGGCGCCAGGGCGGCACCGAGGACGACCGGGTGCGCCGAGCCGGGCCGGGTCATCCACCAGGCGATCCCCAGCAGCCCGAGCAGGCCGCGCGAAGTCACGTTCCAGACGTTGCTGACCGTGAAGAACGCCCCGATCGCGGTCGGCCGGAAGCCCCACGACCGGACCATCTTGCCGGTCAGGCCCATGCTGACCGCTCCACCGAGCGGAACGGCGTTGGCCACCGCGCTGCCGGCGAGGTTCAGCGCGAGGGCCCGGCGCGCGGACAGCCCCGGCAGGGAGGCCGACAGCACGAGGGTGTGCGCGAGCAGCCCGGCGATCCAGACCACGGACAGCAGCACCAGCCACCAGACGGGCACGGCGGCGAGCAACGACCAGATGTCGCGCCAGGTGGTGCGCAGCAGTCCGGGGACGGCCACGACGAGGCCCGCGGACGCCGCCGCCACCGCGACCTGGGCAGCGATCCGCCGGACGGGCCGCCGGGTTCGGGCCGCGACGCCGGCGGCGTGCTGGGCGGTCACCTCGGTGGTCATAGGCGAACATTGCACCGCATCCGCTGAGAGGCCGCTGAGGGCTCTCGCGGACGTCCTGCGCCGAGCGGCGGATGAGGGCCTGCCAGCATCGGCCGATGGACCGGTTCACGGTGGTGTCGTTCCACGCCCATCCCGACGACGAGGCGCTGCTGACGGCGGGCACGCTGGCCCGGGCGGCGGCCGACGGCCACCGGGTCGTGCTCGCGGTCGCCACCGACGGCGCGCGGGGGGCGGCCTCGACCGCCGTGGCGGACTCCGGCCCGCTGGCGGCCCGCCGCCTGCGCGAGCTGGACCGGGCCGCGGCGGCGATCGGGGCCGCGCGGGTCGTCCACCTCGGGTTCGCCGACTCCGGGTGGCGGGACAGCGCCGTGGACTCGCCCGGCGTCTTCAGCCGGCTCGACCCCGCGGCGGCCGCCGGGCCGCTGATCCGCCTGCTCGACGCCGAGCGGGCAGACGTCCTCACCACCTACGACCCGGCCGGGGGTTACGGCCATCCGGACCACGTCCAGGTCCACCGGGTCGGTGCCCTCGCGGCCCGGGCCGCCGGGACGCCCTCGGTGCTGGAGGCCACCGTCGACCGGGCCCTGGTCGACCGCGTCGTCCGGGTGGCCGGGCTCGTCCCGGGCCTGCTCGACGGGGTGGACCGCAGCGCGTTCGCCGCCGCATTCACCCCGAGAGCACAGATCACGCACCGCATCGACGTCCGCCCGCAGCTCGCCGCGAAGCGTGCCGCGCTGGCCGCGCACGCCAGTCAGGCGAGCACCGACGAGGGGATCCGGACCTTGCGGCTGCTGCTGGGGCTGCCCGGGTGGCTGTTCGCCCTCGTCATGGGGCACGAGTGGTTCACCGACCGGACCGCCGCCGGACCTGGGCGCTGCGACGATGTGTTCGCCGGTGTCCGCGGGCGGGTCCGGTGACAGCTGGCGGGTCCGGCGACACGGGGCTGGGGTTCGCATGCGCCTGTTGATCGCCGAGGACGAGGCTGCGCTCGCCGAGACGCTGCGCCGGGGCCTGGGCCAGGCCGGGTTCGCCGTCGACGTGGTCCACGACGGCGCCGAGGCGCTGTGGCGGGCGTCGTCGACGGCTTACGACGTGATCGTGCTGGACATCATGCTGCCGCGGATGCACGGCTACGAGGTGCTGCGGACGCTGCGCGAGCGGGCGGTGTGGACGCCGATCATCATGCTGACCGCCAAGGACGGCGAGTACGACCAGACCGACGCCTTCGACCTCGGTGCCGACGACTACCTCACCAAGCCGTTCAGCTTCCTCGTGTTGGTCGCCCGCCTGAGAGCGCTGATCCGGCGCGGGTCCCCGGAACGGCCGACGGTGCTGACCGCCGGTGACCTGACCCTGGACCCGGGGCGCCGGCGGGTCGAGCGGGCGGGTACCGAGATCCTGCTCACCCGCCGCGAGTTCGGGGTCCTGGAGTACCTGATGCACCACCGTGACGAGGTCGTCGCCAAGACCACGATCCTGGAGAACGTCTGGGACGTCGCGTTCGAGGGCGACGTCAACGTCGTCGAGGTCTACATCCGCTACCTGCGCAAGAAGATCGACGAACCGTTCGGTCGGCAGAGCATCGAGACGGTCCGCGGCATGGGCTACCGGATCTCGCGGGAGGATCCACCGGCCGCGTCGTGAGCCGGTTCGCGCACCGGGCCGGGAGCGACGTCACCCGGCCCGGGGAAGCGGACGGTCACCCGCGCCCCACCGAGCGGTGAGGTGTCGATGGCGACCGTGCCGCCGTGGGCGCGGACGATCTCGCGGACGATGGCCAGCCCCAGCCCGCTTCCGCCGCTGCCACGGTCCCGGCTGTCCTCGAGGCGGATGAAGCGGTCGAAGACCCGCCCCCGGTCGGCGACCGGGACGCCGGGCCCGTCGTCCTCGACAACGAGCCAGCAGCCCGTCTCGTCGGACCCGCAGCCCAGGGACACCAGCGACCGGGCGTGCCGGACGGCGTTGTCGCACAGGTTGCGCACCAGTTGGCCGATCCGTGCCTCGTCCCCGCGGACCCGGGCCGGGCCGGGCGCGGAACGGACGCGGATCCGGCCGGATACCCGGAGCCGGGCGGCCTCCTCGGCCACCAGGTCGTCCATGTCGACGTCCTCGGACCGCAGCCGCAGCCCCTCGTCGTCCGCGCGGGCCAGCAGCAGCAGGTCGTCGACGAGTCTGCCCATCCGCGAGGTCTCCAGCGTCATCGTCTCCCGTAGCTCCGGCCAGGCGTCCCCGGGAGCCTCGGCGCCGGCGACCTCCAGCGCGGCGACCAGGGTGGTGAGGGGACTGCGCAGTTCGTGACTGGCATCGGCCACGAACTGGCGCTGGACGGTGTGCGAGCGCTGCAGCCGGTCCAACATCCGGTTCATCGTCACCGCCAGGCGGGCGATCTCGTCACGGGACCGGGGGACCGGGACGCGCTCGTCGAGCCGGGCACCACCGATTCCCGCCACCCGGGTGCGGATCCGTTCCACCGGAGCGAGTGCGCGACCCACCAGCCTTCCGGTCGCAACCGCGACCAGGGCCAGCAGCACCGGCGCACTGACGACGAGCAGCCCGAGGACGGTCCGCACCGACTGGCGGGCGGGCTCGATCGAGGAGGCCACCACGACGGTGTACGGGCGTCCGCCGTACTGCACGCCCTCGGCCAGGAACAGCGAGGGTGTGTCGAGCTCCAGCAACTGGGTGCGCTCGACCTCGCTGCGGGACACCTCGCCCGGCGCCGGACGCAGGCCCGACAGTGGCGTGGTCGCGCTGCGGGCACTGGAACTGGCCACCACCCGGTCGGTGCCGTCGACGACCTGCACGACCTGGCCGACGGGGGCGTTCACCACCAGATCCCGTCGGACGCCGTCAGGCCCGCTCGCCCCCAGCGTCCGGGCGACCGCCCCGGCGCGCGCCAGCGCCGATGCGTCGACGCTGGCCACCAGGGTCCGATTGAGCAGGTACAGCAGCAGTGACCCGCCCACCACCAGGCCGACCGCGACGACAGAAACCGCTGCGAGCACCGCTCTGCCGCGGACCCCGGACCACGCACGCCGTCGGTCCGGGCCGCGACTGCTCACCGGGCCATGGTCCTGCGGCTGCCTTCCCGACCCTCAGGCCAGCAGCTGCGAGACGCCGACGGCGGTGAGTCTCTTGCGCCGGAGTCCGGTCAGGATCGCCGGCAGCGCCTCGACGGTGACCCGGTGGCCGAGGTGCAGGCTGACGACCGACCCGGCGGTCGCGCCGTCCAGGACCGCCGCGGTGACCGTCGAGGCCGAGGGATCCTGCCAGTCCAGGCCGTCCACGTCGTAGGACAGGCACCTCTGGTAACCGGCCCGCCCGGCCGCCGCGCGGATCCGCGCGGTCGTGTGCTGCGTGCCGGACGCACGGAACCACCGCTGCGGCGAGCCGGTCACCTTCTCCAGCTCGGCGCGGCAGCCCTCGATCTCCCGTTCGGCCGTGGTCGCCGACAACTGCTTCATCTCCAGGTGGTTCATCGTGTGGTTGCCCAGCTCGTGACCGGACGCCAGGAAGGCCCGTGCGGTGGCGGGCTGCTGCTGCAGCCACGTCCCCACCGCGAGGACGGTGACCGTGACCCCCGCCCGGTCCACCAGGGCCAGCAGCTCGCGCGCCAGCGCGCCGTCGCCGGCGCCGTGGAAGGTCAGGGCGATCGCGTTCCCGGTGCGGGGGCCGTTCCCCACCTCCACGGCAGGCTGGCCGGGTGCCGGGGTGGCCGTCGCCGCTGTCGGGGTCGCGGTCGTCGCGGTCGGCGTTTCGGTCGCGGCCGGCGTTTCGGTCGGGCTCGGCGTTCCGGCCGGGACGGGTCGGCTGGTCGCGTCGACCGTGGGAGGGGCCGAGGGCGTCCCGGCTCCGGGGCCGGCGGCACTGCCCGACCCCGACCCCGGGCTGCAGGCGCCCGCGCCAAGCACCGCTGCGAGGCCGAGCAGTCCGCGGCGGCCCAGCCGGGACGCTGAGGCCGACGGCCCCCGGTCGGTCGACTTCCGTTTCGTCACCGGCACAGCTCTACACGCGCCAGGGGGCAGTGGCGGCCCCGGGCCTCCCGTGCTCAGCGTCCTCTCAGCAACGGTCGCGGGTTCCGGGCGGCCGGGGAATCCACCCGGTCCGATGCGCCCAACCCTCGGCCCCGTCCAGTGCGTCGTCGAACCACGGCTCCTTCGCGAGCGCGTAGTCGTCGGTGCGGCGGTGTTCGGCCGCCAGCCGCAGCTTCACCGTCTCGTAGTCGGTGCGCGCCGCGACGTCCGCGCGCAGCCAGTCCCGGAACAGCAGCGCGTACCGCCACCCGGCCGACCCGACCTCGCGGACGTGCAGGTGGACGACCAGGCCCGGGTCGCAGCCGCCGTAGAAGCGCTTGCGCCACCGTGCCGGGTCCGGGTCGCTCGGCTTCGGGGTGTCGGCGTCGACGCCGGCGACGCGGACGAACCCACCGGCGGACAGCGCGGGTTCGAGCTCGTCGGCGACCGTCAGGGACGGGACGGCCAGCTGCAGGTCGATGACGGGCTTCGCGCGCAGTCCGGGCACTGCCGTCGAGCCGATGTGCGCCACGGCCAGCTCGCCGGAGCGGGGGTGCTCGCGGCACGACCAGCGGATCCGGGCACCGAGCCGGGCGGCCTGTGCTGCCCGGCCGGGGTCGTGCGGGACCAGCGCGACGTCGTCGGGCCGGCGGGAACGCCGATGCGCGGCAAGGTTCGCCGCGTAGGGCACCAGCCGGTCGGTCCACAGGCGGTCCACCTCAGCCAGCAGGCCGGCCGTGGCGCCGGTGTTGTCCAGCCAGACGTCGGCGGCGGCCCGCCGGGCCTCGTCGTCGGCCTGACTGGCGAGCCGGGCGGTCGCGTCGGCCTCGGTCATCCCGCGCTCGGTGACCAGCCGGCGGATGCGTTCCCCGGCGTCCGCGTGCACGACCGCGACCAGGTGGTACTGCGGGCCCATCCCCAGTTCGACCAGCAGCGGGACATCGTGCACCAGCACCGACCCGCTCGGTGCCGCGGCCACGGCGGCGGCGAACCGCTGCCGGACGGCCGGGTGGACGATGCCGTTGAGCCGCTCCCGGGCCGCTGGGTCCTGGAAGACGACCCGCCCCAGCGCGGACCGGTCCAGCGACCCGTCGGCGCGCAGCAGCTCGTGTCCGAAGGCGTCGGCGACCGCGGCCAGGCCCGGCGTGCCCGGCTCGACGACGTCCCGGGCGAGCGCGTCGGCGTCGACGACCTCGGCGCCCAGCGACCCCAGGCGCGTCGCCGCCGTCGACTTCCCGGCCCCGATCCCACCGGTCAGGCCGACGAGCAGTGCCACCGGACTCCTCCCTCACCAGCGCGTCTTCGTTGGGTTTTCTCAGGTGGCGCGGAATCTGTGCGTGTTCCGGGTCGTTGGGGCCCCTGACGGCACCAGACCCGGAGGGGGTCGCATCATGGCCCGGACCACACAGACTCGCACCACCACTGTCTACGACACCGATGAGATCGGCTTCGACGCAACCGACGCGCCCGAGGTCCAGGAGTCGCGCGTCGGCTCGCTGGACAAGGTCCCCGAGCGGGACCTGGTCGGCCGCTACCTGGACGACATCGCCCGGCACACGCTGCTGGACGCCGCGCTCGAGGTCGAGCTCGCCAAGGCGATCGAGGCGGGGCTGTTCGCCCGGCGGCTGCTGGACGAGGGTGACCCGCGGTTCGCCGGCACCGAGGCGCAGGTCGAACTCGAGACACTCGCCCGCGGCGGCCAGGCCGCCAAGGAGCGCTTCATCACCGCCAACCTCCGCCTGGTCGTCTCGATCGCGCGCCGCTACCGCTACACCGGCCTGCCGATGCTGGACCTGATCCAGGAGGGCAACCTCGGTCTGGTCCGTGCGGTCGAGAAGTTCGACTATGCAAAGGGTTTCAAGTTCTCCACGTACGCGACCTGGTGGGTCCGCCAGGCCGTCACCCGGGGTGTCGCCGAGACCGGCCGGCTGGTCCGGCTGCCCGTGCACGTGCACGACGAAGCCGCCCGGGTCCGCCGGACGCGCAGCAAGCTCGAGGTCGACCTTGGCCGGGAGCCCACCGACGAGGAGGTGGGCCTGGAACTGGAGACGGCCCCGGACCGCGTCGCGTGGCTGACCAAGCTCGACCGGGACCCGGTGAGCATGGACGTCCACGTCGGGTCGGACGAGGAGACCGCCTTCGGTGACCTGGTCGCCGACGACGACGCCGAGGACCCGGAGGAGGTCGTGGCGGACCGCTTCTTCCGCGAGCAGCTCAGCCGGGCGATCAACGCTCTGGAGCCGCGGGAGTCGGCAATCATCCGGGCCAGGTACGGCCTGGACGACGGCCGCTACAAGACGCTCACCGAGATCGCGAGTGCGCAGTCCTTGTCCCGGGAGCGGGTGCGTCAGCTGGAGAAGTCGGCTCTCGCCCAGCTGCGCGAGGTGGGCGCCCTCTCCCAGGTCGCCTGACGGTCTCGGCCCCGCCGCTCGACGCGCCGACGGTGGGGCTCAGCCGAAACGCCCGGAGATGTAGTCCTCGGTCGCCTTCTCCCGCGGGCTGCTGAACATCCGGGTCGTGTCGTCCAGCTCGATGAGGTGTCCGGGCTTTCCGAGGCCGGCGATGTTGAAGAAGCCGGTCCGGTCCGATACCCGCGAGGCCTGCTGCATGTTATGGGTGACGATGACAATCGTGTAGCGCTCCTTGAGCTGCTGGATGAGTTCCTCGATGGCCAGGGTGGAGATCGGGTCCAGCGCCGAGCACGGTTCGTCCATCAACAGGACTTGCGGCTGGACCGCAATCGCCCGGGCGATGCACAGCCGCTGCTGCTGGCCACCCGAGAGGCCGGCGCCGGGCCGGTCGAGCCGGTCCTTGACCTCGCCCCACAGGCTGGCATCGGAGAGCGCTCGCTCGACGACGTCGTTCAGGTCAGCCTTGCTCGTCCGCCGTCCGTTCAGCCGGAGTCCGGCCGCGACATTGTCGAAGATCGACATGGTCGGGAACGGGTTGGGACGCTGGAACACCATGCCGATCTGCCGACGGACGTCGACCGGGTCCACCGAGCTGGCGTAGAGGTCGTTGCCGTCCAGGACAACGCTTCCCTGTACCCGTGCACCCGGTACCACCTCGTGCATCCGGTTGAGCGTCCGCAGGAACGTGGACTTGCCGCACCCGGACGGGCCGATCAGCGCGGTCACCGATCTCGGCTCGATCCTCGCGGTGACGTCCTCGACAGCCAGGAAGCTGCCGTAGTAGATGTTCAGGTCCTTCACGTCGATCGACTTCGACATGCTGGGTGTCCTCCTGGGCCGGTGGGGTGGTCGTCGGGGGAGTACTCAGCGCCGCTTCGGGCTGAAGGCCCGGGAGACGAGCCGGGCCAGCAGGTTCAGCGCCATCACGATGGCGATGAGGACCAACGCCGCAGTCCACGCCCGGTTCACCCCAGCCGACACCGGAACGCCGGGGGTCGTGAACTGGAAGTAGATGAACTCCGGCAGGTTCATCATCCGGTTGTTCAGCAGGTCGGTGTTCGTCGCCGTCGTGAGCCCGGCCGTGAGCAGCAGGGGCGCCGTCTCCCCGATGACCCGTGCGATCGCCAGCGTGACCCCGGTGACGATCCCGGCGATCGCCGTCGGGATCACCACCCGCGTGATCGTTCGCCACTTCGGCACTCCGAGGGCGTAAGCGGCCTCCCGGAGCTCGGTCGGGACGAGGCGGAGCATCTCCTCGGTCGAGCGGACGACCACGGGGAGCATCAGCACGCTCAACGCAACAGCCCCAGCCAGGCCGCTCCGGTATCCGGGGTCCCCGGTGACGAGCACGAAGGCTGCAAACGCGAACAGGCCGGCCACGATCGAGGGGATGCCCGTCATCACGTCGACGAGGAAGGTGATCGACCGAGCCAACCGCCCGGTCCCGTACTCGACCAGGTAGATGCTCGTCATAATGCCGATCGGCACCGAGATCACGGTCGTCAGCGCCGTGATGAGCAGGGTCCCGATGATCGCGTGGTACGCGCCACCGCCGTCCCCGACGACACCGCGCAGCGATTGGGTGAAAAACGTGGTGTCGAACCGGGCGGTCCCTCGCTGGATAACCGTGACGACGACGGAGACCAACGGGACCATCGCGATACCGAACGCGGCGCTGACCACCGTGGTGGCGAGTCGGTCCGTCGCCTTGCGACTCCCCTCCACCCCGAGCGAGATCGCCGTGGTGGCGATGACGTAGACCAGCAGTGCGAGCACGACGGCGACGACGACCCCGCCGCCTGCCGCGGCCGCCAGCGCGCCGCCGGCGGCGACAGAACCGATCAGTGAGGCGTACGTGAACCAGCGCGGCAGCCTGCGGGCACGCCGGAACCCGGCGTCGACATCGGCGGCCCGGTTCGACGCCGTCGAGGCGGTGGTCATGCGCTCGCTCCGGAGAATTCCTTGCGCCGGTTGACCACGGCCCTGGCGGCGAGGTTGACCAGCAACGTGATGACGAACAGCAGGAGTCCGGAGAGGATCAGCGCGTTGATCGCCAGCCCGGAGGACTCGGGGAACAACAGGGCGATGTTCGCGGCGATGGTCGAGGGATTGGTGCTGCCGATGAGGTTCGCCGTGATGAGGCTCGGATCGACCGAGAGAACCAGTGCGACCGCGAGGGTCTCACCGAGTGCCCGGCCGAGGCCGAGCATCGAGGCGCTGATGACACCGGCCCGCCCGTTGGGCAGCACCGACATCCGGATCATCTCCCAGCGGGTCGCGCCGAGCGCGAGGGCGGCCTCGGTCTGCAGCGCCGGTGTCTGCAGGAAGACCTCACGGCTGATGGCGGTCACGATCGGCAGGATCATCACCGCCAGGACGAGTCCGGCGGTCAGCATCGTGCGGCCGGTGACCGAGGCCGAGCCGAACAGCGGGATGAACCCGAGGTGGTCGTTCAGCCACAGGTAGAGCGGGACCAGCTTCGGGGCGAGCCAAAAGATGCCCCACAGCCCGAAGATCACGCTCGGTACCGCCGCGAGCAGGTCGACGAGGTAACCAAGCCCCTGGGCGAGGCGCCTCGGTGCGTAGTGCGAGATGAACAGTGCGATCCCGATCGCCAACGGGACCGCGAACGCCATGGCCAGGGTGGCGGACACGACCGTGCCGAACGCGAGCGGCCAGAGGAACGCCCAAAGACCTCGCGAGCCGGGGATCTGGTCCGCGGGCGCGGTCAGGGCGGGGATCGACTGGATGATCAGGAATGCGGCGACGCCGGCCAGGACCACGAGGATGACGATTCCGGCGCCCAGGGAGAGGCCGGCAAAGGCCCTGTCGCCCCGGCTGCGGCGCGGCTTCGTCGCCTTCTGTGCCGGTGGGGTGCTGACTGCGGTCACACGGTCTCCCGGCTGCGTCGGTTCGGTGATGGCCTGCGGAACCGGGCGGCGCCGGTGACGCCCGACGGCAACGGTGCCACGGGCGGGGCCGATCTGCGGACCGCTCGGAAGTCGGCCTGTCCGGGAAGGACGGACCCGGGCGGGCACCACGGTGCCCGCCCGGGTCCGGTCGAGTCTCGCCGGGCGGATGTCGTCGCCGCCGGAGTCATCCCGTCGGACTCAGCCGGCCGAGCCGATCATGTCCACCGATGCCTTGGCCTGGGTCGCCAGCGAGCTGGGCAGCGGTGCAGACCCCGCCGACTTCGCTGCAGCCTGCTGGCCAGCCGAGCTGACGATGTACGTGAGCAGACCCTTCACCAGGCCGCCTTTCGCCGCGTCGCTGTACGTGGTGCAGAAGATCTCGTAGGAGACGAGCAGGACCGGATAGGCGCCCGCCGCCGCCGTCGTGCGGTTGATAGCGATGGAGAGGTCGCCGTTCGGCCGTCCGGACACCGGCTTGGAGTCGGCCAGCGTCGCGGCCGCCCCGTTGGCCGACGGGGCGACGTAGGTGTTGCCGACCTTGACCTTGGCCTTGCTCAGGCCACCGGCCTGGCTGTCGTCGGCGTAGCCGATTGCGCCGTTGCCCTGCTTGATGGCAGCCACGACACCGGAGGTGCCCTTGGCCGCTTCGCCGCCGCTGACCGGCCACACCTCGGTCGCGCCACCCGTCCACTGCGACGGCGCGGTCTTGCTCAGGTAGTCGGTGAAGTTGTTGGTGGTACCGGACTTGTCGCTGCGGTGCACCGGAGTGATCTTGGTGGCCGGGAGGTTGGCGTTCGGGTTGTCGGCCTTGATCGCCGGGTCGTTCCACGTCGTGATCTTCCCGGCGAAGATTCCGGCGGACGTCTTCGGCGCGAGCTGCAGGTCCTTCACGCCGGGGAGGTTGTAAACGATGGCGATCGGCGAGACGTAGGTCGGGATGTCCAGTGCGGCACTCTTGCACCGCGTCTTTCCGGTCGCGAGTTCCGCGGTGGTGAGCGCCTTGTCGCTGCCGGCGAAGTCGACGCCGCCACTGGTGAACTGACTCACCCCGGACCCCGAGCCGACCGAGTCGTAGTTGACGGTCACGTTGGGGTTGCTGGACTGGAAGCCGGCGACCCAAGCCTGCATCGCCGCTGTCTGAGCACTCGAGCCGGCCCCGCTGACACTTCCGGAAAGCGGCTGACCGGCAGCGGGGGCGGACGGGGCGCCCCCCGCCGACGCCGTCGCGGCGGAGGAGGGCCCGGTGGAAGCGGACGGGGCGCCGCCCGCCGACGCGGTCGCGGCGGAGGAGGGCCCGGTGGAAGCGGCCGGCCCGGCGCCCGACGCGGTGCCGGCGGGCGAGGACCCGTTGGAGGCCCCACAGGCCGAGGCGGTGAGGGAGAGCACGACCGCCGCGGATAGACCGACACGGCCGAGGGTGGTGCGCTTCACGTGGTGACCTTCCTGAAGGACGAGAGGACGGGCGGGCCTCGACGGGATCGTTCCCGCTCGGACCTGACTGACCGGACTGGTGGCGAATCTAGAAACCCGAGGTGTCCCGATACGGCCCAGCGGGTGAACCGGAAGTGAACGGGAGACTGCGGGTCGGCAACGGTCCGGCACGATGTAACGCCAGGTCAGCCGACCGTGACGGAATGCTCGTCAGGTAGATCAGGAGGCGGTCTGGGCGAGCCACCGCATGGCGTGCCAGCCGCTGGCGGCGGGGACCGTGCGGTACCCGTGCGGGCCGAAGGCGAACCAGTCGTGCAGGTCCAGGTCGAAGT
>JAABUZ0100004128.1_pt1 | contig 20410 bp, 18 predicted proteins | sample 5562091 | NCBI WGS metagenome assembly JAABUZ01 (sample SAMN12813069, study PRJNA571459) | rock metagenome | isolation source: Antarctica rocks | place: Antarctica: Victoria Land, Linnaeus Terrace sud | collected 2015-12-21 | reverse complement strand
ACCAACCACCCCCACCCTGACGGCTAGGCGTGTGTCGCTCCGGCGGGCCGGTGCGGACGATCAGGCAGGAGGAGCAACATGAACCGCTTGTGTGTTTCTTGGAATTGGCTCCAAGTAGCGCACTCGCCTGGGTGTCGGGCCTTCTCGTCCGCTCGCGGAGCAGGTAGATGCGCGTGCTGATCACGGCATCTACTTGGGAGGTTCTGATGGGCTTGGTTCCTGAGGACCTCGCCATCGCGCGGAGCGACGAGCCGGAGGCGAGGAGTGACGCGCGGTGGCGCGAGCGCGCCGCCGCGGCCACCCCCGACCGGGTCGCTGATCGGTGGCCGGCGCTCGCACCGGTCCCGCGCGCGGTCCAGTGGTTGGAGATCCAGCGCGATCTTGGTCGCTCACCGCGGACGGTGGAGGCGTACTCCCGCTCGCTCGTTGACTACCTGGCGTGGTGTGACCGGGCGGGTGTCGAGGTCGAGACGGCGGGTCGGGCGGAGATCGCCGGCTACCTGCGGGATCTCCGGGAGCGTCCCGGACGGCACGGCGCGGACGTGATCTCGCTCAGCTCAGGGACGGGGCTGTCGAACGCGACGTTGCAGCTGCGGGTCACGGTGGTGCGTTTGTTCTACGACTTCCTGGTCGAGGAGCAGGTTCGGGAGCGAAACCCGGTCGTTCGTGGGTACCGCTCGGCAGACGGCCGGGCGGGGCGGCGTGGGCTGGTCGCCCGGTTGGATCCGTTGCCATGGATCCCGACTGACGCGCAGTGGCGGGCGATCCTCGAGATCGCCGCCGGGGAAGGGCTGCGGAACCGGTTGATGCTCGCGCTGGCCTACGACGCTGCTCTGCGGCGTGAGGAGCTGTGTTTGCTGGGGACCGATGATCTGGATCCGGCGCACCGCACGATCACCATCCGGGCGGAGACGACGAACTCCAAGCGCGGCCGGGTCGTGCCGTACTCGACGGTCGCCGGGGAGCTGCTCGCCGGCTATCTTCGGCATCGTCGGACGATCACGACGGCGCGTGGCGCGTTGTTCGTGTCGGAGTCCCCGCGGAACCGCGGGCAGGGCGTGTCGGCGTGGACGTGGTCGAAGGTGGTGCGGTCGATCGCGCTGCGGGCGGGGGTCCTGTCGTTCAGCACCCACACGCTCAGGCATCTCTGTTTGACGGATCTTGCGCGGTCGGGGTGGGAGCTTCATCAGATCGCCGCGCTTGCGGGGCACCGGTCGACGGACACGACGCAGCGCTACATCCATCTCTCGGGCCGTGACCTGGCCGAGCGGCTCCAGAGCGGGATGACGCAGATCCATCAAGCCAGGGTCGCGCAGCTCGGCGAGGTGCTCGCATGACCGCCGTGCTGGCCGCCGTGCCCGAGCCGGAGCGGCTGTGGATGCCGCTGCTTGGCGCGCTATGACCGCAGCACGGCGTTGAGGGGCGGCGAGCGCGAGGCATTGGCGCTGCTTGCCGTGCATCGGTATCGGTGGCCGGTCGATGCGGCGGACGCGCTTGCGCGGCTGATCGAGCCGATCGATGACGCGCTGGATGTGATCGATTCGCATCCGGAGTGGTGGGGGCGCTCCTCAACCCGCGGCCTGCTGCTCGCTGGCACGCGCGAGCACGGGCTCGCGTTCTGGGGTTGGGACCGCGATCAGTGGCTGGGGACGGTGCGCGGAGCGAACACCAACTATCGCCCGGCGGTCGCCGCGGTCGCGTACCTGCTCTGCGATCAGCGGGACCTGCACCACGCGTTCCGTGGCTGGAAGCTGCGGTTGTTCACGCGCCGCGTGTTCGGCCGGGACCCGGTCGATCGGGCGGTCTCCAGCGTGCAGCGCTACCTGGACGGGCTCGGGGCGGCGACGGTGCGCAAGCGCCCGAACCTCCAGGGCGCGCTTTATGACCTGATGCTGCTGGCCGGAAGCCCGCTGCTCGAGGACCTCGCCGAGCACGGGGAGCTGCTCGCATGGATGCGCGCGCGTGAGACGAACAACGCGCGTCGCTACGGGATCGAGCAGCTCACCCGAACGCTGGTCGACATGGGCGTGATGGACCGCATGCCGTTCGCGACGCAGCCGTCCCGCGAGGAGTGGCTTGACCGCAGCCAAGCCGGCGAGATCGACGTTCCGCCTGAATGGCTTGCATGGACACGCCGATGGTTTGAGACCTCACCGCTAGCGCGGACCACCCGCATGCACACCTACTACGGGCTGATCAAGGCCGGCCGCTGGCTGCACGCCGAGCATCCCGACCGCGTCGAGCCTGAGAGCTGGGACCGCGAGCTTGCCGCCGCATGGATCGCGGCGGTCAACCGGCTGAAGGTCGGCGAGCTGTCCAAGTCGTTGAACGCCAGCGCGATGCGCGCCCGATACGGCGAGGCGCTCTCGCCGCGGTCGAAGGCGTCGCTGATCGGGTCAGTGCGCACGTTCTTCTGCGACCTGCAGGAGTGGGAGTGGATCGAGCGGCGGTTCGACCCGCGTCGTGCGCTCGGGATCCCGCGGTCGATCGCGGCGCTGATCGGCCCCGAGCCGCGCGTGATCGCCGACGACATCTGGGCCAAGCTGATGTGGGCCGGCCTGAACCTCCAGCGCGACGACCTTCCGGTCCACGGCCGCAAGCTCACCACGCCGGAGTCGGGGAGCACGGCCGAGCCGTGGTATCCGCTCGAGCTCGTCCGCGCCGTCGCCCTGCTGTGGCTGTTCGCCGGCCTCCGCGTCGACGAGATCCTCCGCCTCCCAGTCGGCGCGATTCGCTGGCACACCGTCCCGGACGACACCAGCAAAGGCGCGCAAGTGTGCCTCCTGGACGTGCCGACGAACAAGACCACGGGCGCGTTCACCAAGCCGGTCGACCGGCTTGTCGGCGAGGCGGTCGAGGCCTGGCAGGCGGTCCGGCCAGCGCAGCCCCGCTTCCCGGATCGCAAGACCGGCGAGCTGGTCGACATGCTGCTCGCCTACCGCGGCGCACGGCTCGGCGAGAAGTACATCAACCGGGTGCTCGTCCCGCTGTTGTGCGGCAAGGCCGGCGTCCCGCGTGAGGACCTGCGCGGCGCGATCACCAGCCACCGCGCCCGGGCGACGATCGCGACGCAGCTCTACAACGCCAAGGACCCAATGTCGCTTTTCGAGCTACAGGCCTGGCTCGGGCACGCGAACCCCAGCTCCACCCAGCACTACGCGCGGATCACGCCGCTCACCCTGACCAAGGCCTACACCGACGCCGGGTACTTCGCCCGCAACATCCGCACGATCGAGGTGCTCCTCGACCGCGACGCGATCACCAACGGCTCTGCCGGAACCGGCGGACCGTTCGAGTTCTACGACCTCGGACACGGCTACTGCACCTACACCTTCTTCGAGCAATGCCCACACCGCATGGCATGCGCCCGCTGCGACTTCTACCTCCCCAAACAGTCATCCGAGGCGCAGCTCCTCGAAGCCAAAGAGGGGCTGCAAGAGATGCTCGTGCAGGTCCCGCTCACCGACACCGAGCACGCCGCCGTCGAGGGCGACCAGACCGCGATCGATCGGCTCCTCGCCGGCCTGGCACGAACACCAACCCCGACAGGGTCCGCCCGCCGTGATCCCGGCACCTGGGCAGTCGAGGAAGGGCACACGATGAGCGTCCTGCCCGCACGTTCCCGCGCCGCTGTCGATGCGCTCAGATCTCGTGACCAGCGCCCCGGATTGCGCGCGCCATCACGCGCGCCCCTCTCTTACCTCGCCGGCAGGGGACGGCCCCTCCCCGAACAGGATCCGCAGCAGACGCTCCATGTTCTGTCGACCGTGATCCGGCTCTGGGACCCGCTGCAAGACCTCACGGCCGATGCTCTCGGCGTCGACTCCGATCGCCCGGAGGATCTCGTGCGCGCCGCCCTCGCGAACCGCGACAAGCCCGAGCAGCACGTGCTCGGGACCGATCTGCCGGTACCCCAAATCCAGGGCCACACGAAGCGTCAGTTCGAGCACCTTCTTCGCCGGCGGGAGGAACGGCAGATATCCCTCGGGTTGCTGCTCCGGGCCCGGTCCGAGGCGTTCCCGGACCAACTCGCGCACGGGGCCACTCGTGATCCCGAGCTCTGCGAACACCTCGGGGACGATCCCGTCCTCAACGCCCAGCAGCGCCACCAACTCGTGCTCGGTCTCAACCATCCCGCTCGCGGACGATCGCGCCTCCTCCTGAGCTCGGACGACGACCTGGCGCGCCTGCTCTGTGAACTGCTCGAACACACGACAAGGATCCCACCCCTCCACCGCGAGAGCAAGCAGGTGACGCGGGCCCAGACCACGACGACCGACTCACGCTGCAGGGACCTGGCTCACCTCGCATCCCCTGTCCCTTGCCGTGAATCCGGGGGATTGCCTTCGCCCAGTTTCGCCGGCCCGCCCGCCCAATCGCTTCAAGGTCGCGAGCTCCCTTCCCCTCACCCAATGGCTCGGTTCCGCTCGGCCGTCAGGCCGGCATTTCGGGCTACGTCAACCACCGGATCCCCACAAGGAGGGAACCAAAGATGAGCGCCTCAGCACCCACAGTCAACTCCGTGACCCTCGTCGGCAACCTGACCGCCGACCCGGTCCTCAAGCAGCTCGATGACGAGCGCAAGGTCTGCAACCGCCGCGTCGCGGTCAACGATCAGAAGAACCAGCCGCCGATGTTCATGGCGCCCAGGCTGACGCCTGCGCCAGATACCTCGCGAAGGGCCGCGCTGTCGCGGTCACCGGCCGGCTCGTCTACCGCGAGCGGGAAGCCGACGACGGCACCCGCCGCTCCAAGCACCACATCATCGGCCGCGTCCAGTTCGGCGCCAAGCCCGACGACGCTGCCGCGGACCAGACCGAGGAAGCCGCCGACTTCTGACCTCAGCCGGGCGCCGACGACACACAGGCCGTCGGCGCCCACAACTACACCGTCCAACCTCGCTGAAAGCAGCCCGCCATGACCGCCCTCGCACCCGTCGAACCCGACCGCGCCCAATTCCAAGTAAACCAGGCCACCGGACGACTCACCCGCGACCCCGAGCTGCGCGCTCTGCCCGACGGCACCCCCGTCTGCGAAATGCGCGGCGACGCCGGCGTCGGGGGCCCGAGGTTCGGTCGCCTTCCGGGTGAGCCTGACCCAGCTGCTGCACGTGAGGCTGCGCGGGATCCCGTCGGCGCCCATCCAGGCAATCATCAGCCGGCTCGGCGACATCACCGGCTGGAGCTCGGCGAGCCCGAGCGGGATCGACGGCGACGCCAGCCTAGCCATCAAGTAGACGCGGCCGTGCTCATCCGCCGCAGCAGCTCCAGCGCGCCGCGCTTTGACAGCGGCTCGTTGAGGTTGCCGCACTTGGGCGATTGCACGCAAGAGGGGCACCCGGCTCGGCACAGGCACTCGCCGATCAGGCGCTGCGCGTCCACCGCCAGGCGCTCGAAGCCCTCAAAGCCTCGACGCGTGATCCCCACGCCGCCGGGATGGCCGTCGTAGATGAAGATCGCCGGCCCCCCGGTCTGCGGGTGGGCGTTTGTGGACAGGCCACCGATATCCCAGCGGTCGCACATGGCGATCAGCGGCAGGACCGCGATCTGCCCGTGCTCGAGCGCGTGCAGTGATCCCAGCAGATGCTCGGACGGGAAGGGCTCGTCCAGCAGATCGTCGAGCTCGTACCACAGCGCCTGCGTGTCGAACTCCACCGTGGGCAGGTCGAGCGTCTGGAAGTCGATCACCTGGTGGTCCTGCAGCGACTTGCGCTGGTAACCGAGGACGGTCTCCGAGTAGACCACCGCGCCGAATGACAGCTTTACGCCGTGGGTGAGGCGCTGCTCGTACAGGCGCTGGATCAGGGTGGTGCTCTCCCGCTTGGTCTGGGTGAAGTAGTCGCCGCTGAAAGGCTCGAGCAGGGCGTGTCGAGCCTCCAGGTTCAGCTCGGTCACGCGATAGGAGCGCCCGAGGTGCAGGTAGATCGCGCCCTCGTGCACGGTGGCGTAGGCGCGGGCGGCCTCGACTGTGCCCAGAACCTCCCCGGAGGAGGCGTCGATCAGCAGGAAGCTGTCTGCCGAAGCCGAGCGCAGGGCGACCCGTCCGGCCGGATAGTCGGCCGCGTCGCGCAGGACGAAGCCGCCCGTGCGCTGGCGCAGCAGTCCCGCCTCGGTGAGCGCGAGGGCGCGCTCCCACCAGCCCTCGCCTAGGAACTCGGCGTCCTCGGGGGTCAACGGCGCCTCGTGCGCGGCGCACAGCAGGTGCTCGTCGCGGATCTGGGGGTTGCAGGGGTCGAGGATCGCGGATTCGACCGGCCGCGCCAGGAACTCGTCCGGGTGGCGACAGAAGAACTGATCCAGGGCATCCTCGCCGGCGATGTACACGGCCAGCCCCCGCCCGCGACGGCCGGCGCGACCCCACATCTGGCGCAGGCTGGCCACGGTGCCGGGGAAGGTGACGCAGATGGCGGCGTCGAGCTCGCCGATGTCGATCCCCAGCTCCAGCGCGTCGGTGGCCACCACGCCCAGAAGCTCCCCCTCGCTGAGGCGGCGCTCGAGCTCGTGGCGCTGAGCCGGGGTGTAGCCGGCTCTGTAAGGGGCGATGCGCTCGGCCAGCTCCGGCGGGAGCCGGTCGACGGCGTGGCGGAGGATGAGCTCGACCCCCTTGCGTGACTTCATGAAGCAGATCGTGCGCGCGCCGGAGGCGATCAGCTCCGAGAACACCTCGGCGGCCTCGTACAGTGCGGAGGCGCGGGTGCCGAGGTCCGCGTCGAGCAGCGGCGGATTCCACATCGCCACCCGGCGGGCGGCCAGCGGCGCGCCGTCGTCCTCGATCAGCCGGAAGCCCTCCAGACCCGTCAGGCCCTCGGCCAGTTGGCGCGGGTTGGCGATCGTCGCGCTGGCCAGCAGAAAGCGCGGCCGGCTGCCGTGGATGGCGGCGACACGCTGCAGGCGCCGGAGCACGTTGGCCACATGGGAGCCGAAGACGCCGCGGTACACATGCGCCTCGTCGAGGACGACAAAGGCCAGGTTGGCAAACAGCTGCTCCCAGCTGTGGTGGTGGGGGAGGATCCCGACGTGGAGCATGTCGGGGTTGGTGATGACGAGGTTGCCGCGCTTGCGGATCGAGGCCCGCTCGCTGCGGGGCGTGTCCCCGTCGTAGATCGCGGGCCGGATGGCTTTGGTGAGGCCGAAGCGGGCCAGCGAGCGGGCCTGGTCCTGGGCCAGCGCCTTGGTGGGGTAAACAAAAAGGGCGCGTGCCTGGCGGTCGGCCGTGAGGACCTGGAGCGTGGGCAGCTGGAAGCAGAGCGACTTGCCCGAGGCCGTGCCGGTGGTGACGATCGTCGGACCGTCGAAGGCCGCCTGCAGGGCCTGCTCCTGGTGGGCGTAGAGCTGCGTGATCCCCGCCCCTGCGAGGGCGCTGCGCACCACCGGGCTGAGCTCCTCCGGCAGACACACCAGGCGCGCTCTGCGCGCCCCATAAGAATCCTCGTGGACCAGCCGCTCGTCCTCTCGGCCCGTGTCCAGGAGGCCGGCCCAGGGCTCGGTTTCAGGTGCGATCGCCACCGAGGTCAGTATGGCGCGGGCTGCTACGGTCGCGGCCGCCATGCGCTGCCTCTACGTCGACCTGGACGGCACCCTGCTGGGCCCGAACGCGTCGCTGCTCCAGGGCGCCGACGGACGCTTCTCGGCGCTGTCGATCCGCGCGCTGGAGGCATGCTGGCGCGCCGAGGTGGAGGTCGTGCTGTTCTCCGGGCGCAAGCGGACAAGCGTGTTTGAGTCCGCGCGCCTGATCGGATCCTCCTCCTACATCTTCGAGATCGGGTGCGGGCTGGTGGTGGACGGCGAGCTGGAGTGGCTCACCGGCGGCGTCGAGCCCTCAGCGGAGCGGGGCACGATCGCCGAGCAGATCTCTGCCACCGGCGCCCCGGAGCTGCTGCTCTCGCACTTCCACGGGCGCCTCGAGTACCACACGCCGTGGTCGGTGGATCGCGACATCTCGCACCTGTTCCGCGGCTCCATCGATCTGGACGAGGCCCAAGCGGTGCTGGCGCAGGCGGGGATCGAGGCGCTGCGCCTGGTCGACAACGGGGTGCTGCGCGCTCCCTCAGAGCAGATGGCGGGTCTGCCGGTCGCGCGTGCCTACCACCTGGTGCCGGCGGGTGCCTCCAAGGCCCGGGCGGTGGCGCGGCACATGCAGGCTCGAGGCTACGAGCCCGGCGACTGCATCGCGGTGGGTGATTCCCGGGAGGACATGGATGCCGCCGCGGTGGTCGGCAGCTTCTGGCTGGTGGCCAACGCGCTGGAGCGCGACCCGACGCTTCCCGAGGTGCTGCGCGGACGGCCCGGCATTCGGATCGCGCAGGAGGGCTACGGCGCGGGGGTCTACGAGGCCGTGGTCACGACGCTCGCGGGGGGCTAGCTCCGAGGCCCTGCCTGCTGGACCTCGTGGGCGTCCTCGACCGCCCACCCCAGCCGCTCCACCAGCTGCGCGGCGAAGTGCTCGCTCTCGAAGTCGCGGCTGGTGACGCGCTCGCGCAGCATCACCGGGGCCTCGTTGCTGGCGCCCGGGCGGTCAGCCATCACGATGATCTGGGGCATGTTCTCTCTCCGTCTCGTTGCTTTCCCCATGGAGAGTGGCAGCGCCCGTTGTGTCGCCGGTAAAGGTCTTGTGTCCGTCGTCGAAGTCGTCTGAGGGGCGGCGGTGCAACCAGCCGCGGGCCCGCTCGCGCAACCGCCGCCAAAAGCCGGGACGCACCGCTGGGCGCCAGCGCGCCGGTGGCGGCACGGTGGCCCGCACGATCTGCATCCAGTCCTCCAGTGGGAGGTGACCGTCGATCAGCTGTGCCAGTGCTCCGGTGACCGGCGCCTGGGTCCCAGCTCGCTCCAGCGCGCGGGCCAGGAGGGGCACGGTCTGCAGCGCCTCCACCGCCTGACCCACCCGCACGGCAATGTCCGCGGCGGGAACGCCTTGAGCGAGCAGCTCGCCGGCGCGACGGTTGCGGCTCCGGGGCGCCAGCGCCGTGGCTACCAGGTCACCGGTGCCGGCGAGGCCGATCATCGACTCGGGTCGCGCCCCCTGGCCCTCGGCCCACCGCCACACCTCGGCGAAGATGTGCCCGGCCGCGGCGCCGGCGGCGTTCAGGCCCTGGGCCTCGGTGGCCCCGGAGGCGAGCGCGGCCGCGTTCTTGGCCACGCCGGCGAGCTCGACGCCGGTGGGATCGTTTGACTCCTCGCAGACCACGCCCGCACGGATGAACACCCCGGCCAGCGCGGTCGCCAGCGACTCCTCGGTGGAGGCCGCGACCAGGGCCGCGCCCTCGCTGACCATCTCCCGCGCATGGGCCGGTCCGCCGACGCAGCCGGTGCGGGCCGGCCCAAAGCGGCGCGTGAGCAGCAACGTGGGGGGCGTGCCCGTGGGGGGCACGAGGCCCTTGGCCAGGGAGACGACAGCCGCCTTGGGCGGTAGGCCATGGCCCTCCAATCCCTCGATCACCTCGGCGAGTCCATTCGAGGGGACGCCGAGGAACACGTAGTCGGCTCGCGCCAAGCCGGCTTCGACGTGCTCGATGCGCAGCTCACGCGGAAACTCGACGCCGCTCAGGTAGACGCGGTTCTCCCGTTCCTCGGAGAGCGCCCGCGCCTGGTCGGCGGTGCGGGTCTGCAAAGTCGTCCTCAGGCCGCCGCGGGCCAGCAGCACCGCGACGGCTGTGCCAAAGGATCCGGCTCCGATCACCACCGCCCGCTTGGTGCCGGGCGCCGGAAGATGGCTGGAGCGTCGCGGGACGGGCGGCATCGCGGGCTAGTGTGCCGGACGGTGAACTACGCAGCACCGCGCGCGCGTGGGCGCGCCTGGGCGTCGGCGGCCTCGTCCTCACGCTCCACCGCGTCGGCGAGCGCCCCGGCGGCTTGGGCCATGTCCCCAAAGGCGTCCGCGACCGCGGCTGCGTCCGAGCCGGCGATGGCCCGGTTGAGCCCGGTGACCGCAGCGTCGAAGCGCTCCCACAACGCCTCCGGTCCCCGCCGGCCGGTCCCGGGCCTCAGCTCGTAGGGCGGAGCGGCTTTCTCGGCTCCCGGCACCGGTCGCCACAGCAGGCCGGCGGCGTGCGCATGCTCCCAGGCGACCTGCTCGCCCTCGGCGGCCTGTCCCAGGTTCCGCAGGCGCGCGGCGAAGCTCCGGTCGGGCGGCGCGACCGTGTGCGCGCGCATAGCCGCGGCCCAGGTCGCGCCCGCCTGGCGCACCGCTCGCATCACGTGCGCGCGCTGGCGATCCAGCTCGTCGCTGAAGCTCACCGGCTTCCACCTCCGCCGTTGGCGGCGGGATCGGTCTCGGCGATCCCCACCGCCTCCCCGCTCCAGAAGTCCTCGGCAGTGGGCCCGGCAGAGCCGGAGCCAGCCGCGTCCCCGCCGCTGGAGCCCTCGGCCAGGATACGCTCGAAATCCCCGCGCCTGATCCGAACCCTCCGGCCTACGCGCAGAGCAGGCAAAGTGCCGTGGTCGATCCAGTTGCGGACGGTCTGCTGGTTGAGCTTCAGGATCCCCGCAACTTCGGCAACGGTCAGAAAATCATCTTCAAACTTTGGCCTCTCCACCATCACGTTCTCCAATTGAGACAAACTGGATACATTTCAGTCGGTTATAGTAGCGCTCCACGAGGACGGAATCATCGTTCGGCAGCGAAGGAGAATTGCGGCGTTGGCAACTGAAGATCGAGGATCGGAGGGTCGGGGGACAGAGCCCGACAACGTCGTGCGGCTACCACGGGACTGGCTGGGCCCTCGGGACGAGCTCGTGCCGTTCGGCCCGCGGGCCTCTTCGGACTCGCCGCCGTGGTCTGCAGAGGATCACGGCGGCGGCGGCGCGCCGAGCGCGGATGACTTCTGGGGAGGCGCCGAGGTGCCGCATGGTCCGGTGGCGGAGGGTGCGGCGGTCTGGCCGGAGAACGAGGGTGCAGTCGCATCCCGCTCACGCGCACGGACCTCAGGGGTGCGTCGGCCGCGGCTCGGCTGGGTTACCGGCGCCCCGGCAGCTGCCTTGGTGATAGCGCTCGTGGTGAGCCTGGGAGTCTTCTCCCGGGGCGGAGGGCCCGCCTCGCGACCGGGAGCGGGCGTCGGCGCAGGTTCGCTGCTGGGTGCCGCCGGCACTGAGCTTGGACACGCCAGGATCGTCCTGCACCTGGCTCTCGGATACAGAGGGGTCGCGGCACGAGCTGTACCACACCAGCGCAGCGCGATCCCGCGTGCGCGCGCGCGTGGAGCAGGTGCAGGGTCCAGTGCCCCGGCGGCTCGCAGCCCGGCCGGTCCCTCGAGTTCCGCGAGTTCCTCGGGTTCCTCCCCCACGTACAGCGCGCCCGCGGTGCACTACGCGCCGGCCACCACCACCTCCACATCAACGCCCGCACCCGCCGCCCCGGCGCCCGGCTCGGCTTCCACCGCGCGCAGCGGCGGCGGGAGTGGGAGCGGATCTGCCGCCGGACCAACCGGCCAGGGGGCGCTCGTTGGCCCCGCATCGTGTAGCTGCTGAGCCTCTGAATCCGGAAAGGAACCAATGTCAGCCCGCGCCCTGAAACACCTCCGTTCGAACGTGGTGGCCTACCTCGCGCTGTTCGTCGCGCTGGGTGGTACGAGCTACGCCGCCATCACCATCTCCGGATCACAGCTTCGCAACCATTCGGTCGATGCGGTGAAGTTGAATCCGCACTCGATCGCGGCGTCGATCAAGGCGTGGGCGAACGTGCAGTTCCGCTTCGGCGGCGGTCTCATCGTACAGGGATCGAACAGCCCCGTGCGGGTAATCACCGACACCAATAGCGAGGAGGTGATCTGGACGCGGCAGCGCTTCTCCGCGAAGTGCATCGTCTCCGCCACCCCGCAATTCAACCTCGGCCCTGGCAACGCCTTCGTCACCGTCCAGCTCAATGCCCAAGGCAGAAGCAGGGCGTTCAACAGTGTGTTCGTGAACGGCACCGGGCCCAATGGGTCGCTGCAGCAGCCGCAGGCGGCCTTCGTGATGGTCATCTGCCCGTAGCGGTTGAGAGGAGCTTTGAGATGAGAGGTAGGGACACGGTGAGGCGGCTGATGATCTTGACCGGCGCGGTGGGGGTGCTGCTGGTGGCGTGCTGTGGCGCGGCGAGTGCGGGCACGTTGCCGGTGCGGATCTGTGGGCCCAATGGGGTGGCTCCAGCGGGCTTCTACGATCCGGGGTCCGGGCTGAGCTCCACTTCCGCTCCGGGCGTGAGCCCGCTCGTCGGCTGCCCGGTGACCGGCTTACAGAGCCCGGGCTTGGAGCTCGGCGGCGCGCAGGCGTCCAAGAACGCCAGCGCGGGGTTCAAGGTGACCGCGCCGCCGGGGATCGTCATCCAGGGCATCCACGTGATCAACGCGAGCTCGCAGGGCGTCGATGACGGTGCCGGCTGGTCCGGGTGGTTCTACTGGAACGGCGGCCCGGGACCGGCCGGCAACGCTGGCACGAGTTCGCTGAACGGCAATTTCCATAGCGCTGGGTGCTGCTCGCAGGGCGGCCTCAACAGCCAGTCGATCGGCTGGTTCATCGCCTGCGAGTTCAGCTCCTGCTCACAGTCCGCCCTGGTATACGTCGGTGAGCTGGATCTGACCGCTGAGGAGGACCAGGGGCCCACGATCCTGCCCAGCGGCACCTCCAGCCTTTGGACTCAGCCCGGCTGGGTCCGCGGCCGATGGAACGCCTCCATCGGCGCGAGTGATCCCTCGGGGGTGTGCGGAGGGTTCGTGACGCTCGGCAGCCTGCCCGCTGCCGGGGCCGCCCGTCCGACGTTCCTTCCGGATCGCAGCCGGTGGCTGCAGTGCCCCGAGCAGGGCGTCTCGACGACTGTCGACACGAGCGCGTCGCAAGGAAGCCAGGGTCTCGGCGAGGGGGCGATGTCGCTGACTGCCGGTGCCGACAACGCTGCCGGCGTGCATTCGCCGAGCGCGAAGACGGTCATGGTGGACAACTCGACCCCGACGATCTCGCTCTCGGGCCCGACGGATGCGCCCGCCACGAACGGGACCGAGTACGTCACCGCAACCGCCGGCGGCAGCCCCTCGGGGATCAGCACCATCTCGTGCTCCACGGACGGCGGCCCACAGCAGGAGTCCTTGGGCGCGACCGCGCACGTCCCGGTGGCCGGCATCGGCCAGCACACTGTGACCTGCTCGGCGGCCAACAACGCCGTCGATCCCGCTGGAAACCGAGGGACGTCAGCCCCGGCCAGCCGGTCGCTGAAGATCGGCCAGCCCACGGCCCTCGGGATCTCATTCTCCAAGCTCGTCGGGCTGCGTTGCGGTCGCGTTCGGGAGAAGGTGAGGACGCATGGGCGGACGAAGCTGGTCCGGGTGGTGCGCTGCCATCCGCGGACCGTCCGCCGCCGCGTCGTGGTCTCGGTGACCATCCGCCGCCACGGCCGCCTGGTCAGGGTCAAGCGCCGCCGGTTCGTCCGCGTCGTCGTGCCGCCCCACGCTGTCAGCAAGACTGCGAAGCGCGTTGCCTTCGGCCACTTCACCACCGTCAACGGCTGGCTCGGCACCGCGGACGGGAACGCGCTTGTGGGCCAGAGCGTGCGGGTACTGAGCGCCCCCGACAACGGCATGGGGCACTTCAGTCAGGCCGCCGTCGTCACCACGAGCGCCAGTGGAAGCTGGCGGGCAACGCTCCCCGCAGGACCCTCACGCCTGGTGGAGGCCATCTACGACGGCGGGCCCACGACCGAGACCACGTCCTCCGTGGCCGTCCACCTAGCCGTTCCCGCGATGGTGCAGATCCACGTTCATCCGACGGTCGTCCCCTGGGGCTCGCACCTCCGGATCACCGGTCGGGTCCTCGGTGGGTACATCCCGCCGCACTCCAACGTCCTCAGGCTGCTCTTCGGCGACGGGCCCAGACCCCACACGATCGGTAATCCCGAGATCAGGCGCGACGGTCGCTTCTCGATCCCGATCTCGTGGAGCGCCGGGCGCGGGGTGGTGAACTACTGGTTCGCGGTGGCCACGCTGGCGGAGGCCGACTATCCCTACGCCCGCGGCGTGTCACGACGCGTGGTGGTGACGGTGGGTCTGCGCCGGTGAGGCAGTGCGAGCGGCAAACGACGCGAACGTCTTTCGGATCGCCAGCGATCGAGCTAAGCTCTGACGGGTGATCGGAGACATCCTTCAGCCCACGCACCTGCTCTTCGTCCTGGCGATCGCGCTCCTCGTGCTCGGACCGAAGCGACTCCCTGAGGTCGGGCGTTCGCTCGGGCGCGGGATTCGTGACTTCAGATCGGCGATCAGCCTCGATGACCACGACCACCCGGGGTTCCTCGGCGGCCCGGCGGTCCCCGGCCGTCACGAGGACACCGCCCCTCATGGGGATCCCGTCACCGATGAAGCCAGCAAGGGCCCGGTGGAGGCGAGCGGCCACGTAAGTACCGAGAGCACCGAGCCGGCTCGCACGCCGCCAGAGCACATCAGCTGAGCGGCAGCTCCGGCCGCCCGCCTCCAGCCGCCGCTTCGGCGTCGTCATGATGTCCCTGCTCCAGCCACAGTCTGCGTCGGACCCCGAAAGGCGCCCGAGGTTGCGCCTACTGGGGCGCATGCTCCTCGGCTGTCTGATCGTGGTCGCCGCGGTCGCCGCGACGATCGCCACCGGCACCCTGCTGGAGGTCAAGGCGTTCACCGACGCCCTCAGGCAGAACCCGAAGCTCGATCTGGGCAGCGAGCTGGCCAGCGCCGACACCGGCGGCCCGCAGACGGTGTTGCTGATCGGCTCCGACAAGCGCAGCAAGGGCGCCATCGACGCCAGATCGCCGCCCCACTCCGACACGATGCTGCTGGTCCGGCTCGACCCGAGCCAGAACGACACCACGCTGCTCTCCGTGCCGCGGGACCTCAAGGTCATGATCCATCCCGATCATGGCCGCCCCACCGTGCAGAAGATCAACGCGGCGTACTCCATCGGCGGGGCCAAGCTGGCGGTCAAGACTGTCAAGCAGGTGCTGGGCGTCCGGATCAACCACGTGGTCGACATCAACTTCGGCGGCTTCAAGGCGCTCGTCAGCTTCCTCGGCTGCGTGTACGTGCAGGTCGACCGCCGCTACTACCACTCCAACCTGGGGCTGCCGGTGAGCCAGCAGTACTCGGAGATCGACATCCAGCCCGGTTACCAGAAGCTGTGCGGGACCGATGCCCTGGCGTATGTCCGCTACCGGCACGCCGACACCGATCTCGTCCGCAACGCCCGCCAGCAGGACTTCCTGCGGCAGATCAAGAACCAGCTCGGCGCCTCCGGGCTCGTCTCCCACCGCCACGGCATCGAGCAGATCTTCGGCCAGTACTCCAGCACCGACATCCGTTCGGCCGACGACGTACTGAAGCTCCTGGGGCTGCTCGTGCAGTCCGCCAGCCACCCGGTGCGCCAGGTCGTCTTCAAGGCCAACCTCGGGCCCTCCTACGTGACGGCGACCCCATCTGAGCTCCGCCAGACTGTGCAGCAGTTCCTGAGCGGCAGCGCCGGCCTCGGCCACGTCAGCCTCGGCTCCCCTCACGCCGGCCGCCCCACCCGCGCCGGCGCCATCAGGACTCCGCTGACGCCGGCCACCGCAGACGAGCTGGCCCGGGCTCAAGCCCTCGCCCCCAGGTTCTCGTTCAAGCTGTACTACCCCTCCCAGCGGGTCACCGCCCCGTTCACGCTCCCGGATACGGTCCGCCCATACCGTCTCCACGGCAGCGACGCCTACGTGGTGGTGGTGGCCCAGGGCGGCCTTGGGCAGTACTACGACCTCCAGGGCTCGACGTGGCAGTCTCCGCCGCTGCTAAACAACCCCGACCAGACCATCCACCTGGCCGGCCGGACGATGCAGCTGTACTTCGAGGGCCAGCGGCTGCGCGTCGTGGCCTGGCATGACGGGCCGGGCGTCTACTGGCTCACCAACACGTTGCAGAACATCCTCACCAACCGCCAGATGCTGGCGATCGCAGTCGCGGCCAAGCCGATTCGGTAGCGCCGGCAGGGGTCCGGCGGCAGCGCGGCTCACCGTCGCGGGCCGGCTGTAGCTTGCCGGGCATGAACGCAGCGAGCGAACCGGCGGCACTGCTCACGCTGCTGCGAGCCGGCCGGGGACCGTGGCGGCGCTACGCGGAGCTGGTGGAGGACGCGGGCAGCGCGCTGGCGGTCCTGCGCCAGGAGCAGAAGGATCCGCCGGATACCGCTCAGGGCGTGCTCTTCAGCGAGGACGAGCAGCCTCCGGCAGCCCAACTGCTCCGGGAGGCGCAGGAGGACCTGCACCGCTGGGAGCGGGAAGGGATCCGCGTGCTCACGATGCTCGACAGCGAGTACCCGGTGAACCTGCGCCTCGTCCACGACCGTCCGCCGCTGATCTTCCTCGCCGGCAGGCTCCCGGCAGAGGACGGGCGATCCGTGGCCGTGATCGGCACGCGCCGGCCGTCGCCCGGCGGCGTGAAATCCGCGGGGGTGATTTCCGGGCACCTGGCGGCTCTGGACTACACAGTGTTCTCCGGACTGGCCGCAGGTGTCGACACCGCCGCTCATCGCGCCGCTCTGGCAGGCGGCGGGCGGACCGTCGCCGTGATCGGAACGGGCCTGCGGCGCGCCTATCCGCCCCAGAACTCAGCGCTGCAGCGCCGGATCGCCGACGAGGGCGCGGTCGTCTCGCAATTCTGGCCCGATGCCCCGCCCACCCGGCGCTCGTTCCCGGTGCGCAACGCGTTGATGTCAGGCCTCACGCTCGCCACGGTGATCGTGGAGGCCGGCGAGCGCAGCGGCTCACGCGTGCAGGCCCGGGCGGCGCTGGCACAGGGCCGTCCCGTGTTCCTGCTCGCACCCGTGCTGCGCCACGAGTGGGCGCGGGAGCTGGCCGAGCGCCCGGGCGTCCACGTCGTGCGCTACCCGGAGGAGATCACGACCCTTCTCGACCGCCTGCACCCTGCCGGCGCGCTCACCGCATGAGCCGCGATGCCGACTGTGGACGAGCTGACCGCGGGCTACGGCAACTTCATGCTGAGCCCGCGCCGCGGCCCCGGAGTCTGCAGGAGATGCTTCAACCTCACCGATGGCTACTCGCAGTGCTACGCCTGCTCGCACTGCGAGTCCTGGCTCGACGCGGTCGCGCCGATCTCCTACAGCGTCGCGCACGAGCAGCTCCATCACGCTCTGGCTTGCTACAAGCGGCTCAGCGGTGCGGCAGCGAGGAAGGTGCGCCTGGAGCTGGCAGCAGTGCTGTGGCGCCACCTGGCGGCGCACGAGCACTGCGTCGCGGCCGGCTCGGGATCAGGCGAATTCCAGATCGTGACCACGGTCCCCGCCGGGACGCCCGAACGGGACGCAGGCCAGCCGCTGCGTCATATCGTGGAGGAGCTCGTCCAACCGGTCCGCAACCGCTACCAGCGGCTCCTGGAGCGCTCGGACACACCGGTCCAGCCGCGAGCGTTCGACGCTCGGCGGTTCACCGCCCGGACGAGACTGACGGGCGAAGCGGTACTGCTCATCGACGACACCTGGACCACGGGCGCGAGCGCGCAGAGCGCGGCCGCCGCACTGAAGCAGGCCGGTGCCGGACCAGTGGCGACGGTCGTGATCGGACGCCACCTGAACCGCGAGTGGCGGGAGAACAACCGCCGGCTGCGGGCTCTGCGCGCGCCCTTTGACTGGGGCCGCTGCCCGCACTGCGAGCCGGAGGGCCGGATGACCGGCCCTGGCGGCGACGGGGCAGCTCCCGCTAACCCGCGCTGCCTTCAGCACGACGCTCGGACTCCTTGACCACACCCTTGAGCAGCTGGTTGATGACCGGCCTGACCAGGGCCGCCCAGATGCCGTCGAGCAGCGGCAGCTTCGGCGTGGAGTCGACTCTCCAGGTGAGGATCGTCCCCGTGCCCCGCTGGCTCAGGTCGACCGATCCGCTGTGCTCGCGGGCCGGAACGCCCGACAGCGCGCGGTAGGCGAAGTGACCGGGACGCTCGAAGGCGGTCACCTCCTCGCGGATCGGGGAACCCGCCAGGGCCAGCACGCGCACCGCTCCGACACCGTTGGGGTCCGGCGAGCCCTCGCGCTCCAGCGTCGAGGAGCGAAGCGGCGTGATCTTGGCGTAGCCGCGATGATCGGTAAGCACGTCGAAGACCGTCTCTACCGGCGCCGCGATCTCGGAACTGATCGTGAAGTTGGCCATGGCGCCATCCTAACCGTGCTCTGCCTGGCTCGGTCAGCTGGTCGCCCGCGCCCCGACCGGCTCCGATAGCCTGCCCGCGGCAGATGCAGCGCTCGGATCGAATTCCCTCAGAGATGGCGGCAAAGCCGCGGCGGCCCTACGCGGCCCGAATGCCGCCGGAGCAGCGGCGTGCCCAGCTGCTGGACGCGGCTCTGAGCGTGATCCTGGAGCAGGGCTACAGCGGCGTGTCGATCGAAGCCGTCGCGCGAGCGGCTGGCGTCACGCGCCCGGTGATCTACGACCACTTCCCCAACCTCGGTCAGCTGCTGCACGCGCTGATCGAGCGCGAGGAGCGCTACGCGATGGAGCAGCTGGAGCGCGTGATCCCCGCCGACCTCGGCGACGCCGTCCCGAGGGCGACGCTGCCGGTAAGCGTCCGCAGGCTGCTGGAGGAGGTCCGCAGCCGACCCGCGACGTGGCGGCTGATCCTGCTTCCGCCCGCCGGCACCCCAAACCTCGTTCGCGAGCACTTGGAGCGCAACCGCGGACGAGCGCTGGAGCGGATCGAGCTGATGGTGCGTGCCGCGCTCACGCGTGCCGGGCTGCCCGAGGATCTCGACGTGGAGCTGACCGCGCGGGCGATCCGCGACCTGACCGAGGAGGCCGGTCGGATGGTGCTGACCGATCCCAAGCGCTACCCGCCTGAGCGCTACGAGGAGTTCGTCGCCTCACTGATGCGATTGGTTGGCCACGGCCGGACCGCTGAGTAATCGTCGAGCACCGAGCGCGGCAGCGCTAACCGGGAGCTTAGACACGACGGGGACCCGCTTCAGGGTCCCCGTCGCTGATCCCAAACACGCCCACGGCCGGGTGAGGCGCGTCCTCCGGGAGAGTGATTCACCCGCTCAAACCCTCCGCAGCGGGCGGAGTTGCGGCGGACGCGCCGGAGAATCTCTTGCCATACTGAATGTCCCCCTCGGGGGGCGTAGCTCAGTTGGTTAGAGCGCCGGCCTGTCACGCCGGAGGTCGCGGGTTCGAGTCCCGTCGCTCCCGCTGTAGAAATGCCTGCAAACCGCGCGGTTCGTGTGAATCCAGGAAAGCGGACTCAAGAGCGGGCAACCGTCCTGGGCAACCATCAGCCGCTGTTCTTGCCCTCACCTCCGGCGTGCGCGGCCGGAGGTCGGCGCCCACCGGGGGGTGCGCGCACGCCCAGCCGCGCTCTCGACGTGGCCGGCTTAGTCTTGGCTGGGGGTAACGGCCGCGGCTGCCAGGCAGCTGGTCTGCGCCGAGTTCGGCTCCACGGCCGGCGGCACGCCGCCGGCTGCCTGATTGCCCGCACCCGATCCCGTTTTCGTCCGTGACTTCCTCGGACACGCCAAACTCGCGACCACCGACGCTACGGTCGGCGCGAAGCTTCGCCCCGAAGAGCTACAACGGCTAGACAACGCTTTCGCACCCGCGACACGGGGGCGAACACCACGACCCAAGCCGGACGGTGAGGATTCGATCGTGAGGGCGACCGTCGCGTGAACCTCACCGAGCGAAGCGAGGTCGATCGCGAGAGCCGGCTCTAGCTAGCCGGCGGTCTCCTCCGCGCGCACTAGTCTAACGGCGACGCCGGGAGATTCGTCCACTCTTCCTTAGCTGCATTTCCTTGGTGCCGACCGCCAGTTGCCACTGCTGGCCACCCCGCTCCAACTCGGCGGGGCACCGTTCTCTCTCGGCTGGCCCTAGTCACGGCTCTCCCCGGCGGTGCAAGCCGCGCAACGGCCAGTCGGGATGCGGGTCCCTCGTGCGTCCCGAGGACGGCAGTGGGGCGGGAGACTTCTCGGCGCGGGTGCGGACCAGTGGCCGATCAGCGTCTACCTCGAGTTCCATCGCGAGAATCCGCAGCGCAACCGGCGCCGCCTCGTCCTGCTCCTCCGGGGCGATGCACAAGCCAATCGACTCCTCAAGCGCTTCGACCAGCTCGCTCGGCTGAAGAACAGGTGGGGCACGGTCGTTGACCACGGGTGTCGTGGTCGTTGGGTAGGGCGATCAGTTGGCGTTACAAGTTCGTCGCTGGATCGTCATCGGGCTAGACGCAAGAATTCGACGAAGCGGATGCCAGGGCTTGGATTCGCTTCAGAAGGAGCTCATCGGAAATGGGAAAGTTCTCTCGAATCGCTGTCCTTGGCCTGCTGGCGTGCGTGCTTGCCATCGGCGGCTCGGCTCTCGCTGTGGCGAAGGGCGGTCATCGCCATCACGCCAAGGTGGCTGATGTGATCAAGGACGTCAAGGACGCCCAGAAGGACTCAGCAGACGTTGCGAAGGACAA
>JAABUZ0100004127.1_pt1 | contig 20412 bp, 23 predicted proteins | sample 5562091 | NCBI WGS metagenome assembly JAABUZ01 (sample SAMN12813069, study PRJNA571459) | rock metagenome | isolation source: Antarctica rocks | place: Antarctica: Victoria Land, Linnaeus Terrace sud | collected 2015-12-21 | reverse complement strand
CCAAGAGGACGGGAGGGCTCTCGCGCGTTCAGAAACGCACGAAGCCTGCCACCGCTAGAACATCATCCCGTCCTTGAACGGCGCGAACACCATCTCCCGTGCCGGATTCAAACGGCGCTCAACAGCAGGTAATCGACGAACTTCTCGGGTGGGTATAGCTCGGACGCGATGAGCACCTGCGTCAGTGCGTTCAGTGCCGCGTCCTTGCGAGCGGATGGAACCGTGCGCAGGCGGCCCGCAAGTGCCTCGACGGCCGCACGCTCGGTGCCACCGCAGGCGCATAGTCTTGGGTAACGGGCCAGGGAAGCACAGAAGGTTCCCGTGTCAAACGGTCCTTGAGCGTCGGGGGGCGCCATGTCCGGGTGGTAGCGCATAAGCACCCGGGGGTGGACGACGAAGCTCAGCTGCGCTTGCGGAGGCATCAGCTCATTCTCTCCCAGCCGGTGGACGGAACGACCGACGGGCGCCGCCTCCGCGGAGCCAAGCCGCTTGACGCACGCGACCAGGAGCCCCACTTCGCCGGTTTGAGGTGCCACGGAGCCCCGGCAACGAGAGTACGAGAGACTGTGAGCATGCATCCGGCAGCAAAAAGCATCCTTGAGGCGCTTGATCGCTTTCCCCACGGCCGTCGCGAGGACCGGCTGACCGAGGTCTTCGCGCATGTGCTCGAAGCCGTTCCGCCGCTCGCCGAATGGTTGGTCGGGTGCGTCGAAGGGCTCCCTGTGCCGAGCGGCACGCCTCATCCAAAAGCTTTCACCCAGGGCGCGCTGGCAGGCAGCGGGAGGCCGGATTTGCGGCTTGAGTACCGGGATCGCGCCGGCAACGGCAAGGTTCTCCTCAGCGAGCACAAGATCACTGCCGACCCGACGGAACTACAGCGCGGCGGCTATCCAGGATGGAAGCGCGATGCGCTGATTCTCATTGCTCCAGACTTGGCTAGATACCGGGAGAGCGCTCACTTCGACAGGTGTCTGACCTGGCTAGATGTCGCCGATAAGGTGGTGAAACTGGGATACGATGCCGCCGGGGAAAGATGGCGGGACATCGCGCGGGAGCCGCAGGCGCGCGTGGGGCTGAGATGCCTCCATGAGCTTCTGACCCTTCTCGAGAAAGAGGACGTAGGAGTGAGCAACATGCAGGCGATTGACGAGACCACGGTTTCGGCCTACTACAACATGGCATCCACCCGGGAGGTGCTTGAGACGTTTCTTCACTTGGTGAGGCGAGACGAACGGTTCCAGGACGCCGGGACGTCCGAGGTTTATGCTGCGAACGCTCGTACGCACTGGTGGTACGAAGTCCCGAACCTGAGTTGGCCGTACCTGCTCGACCTCGATCCAGAAGCTTGCGCGCATGTCGCGCTCGAGGCATCCGCGACATGGCTTGACGAGCCGGCCGGCGAACCCGTCCTCTACGCAGGGTTCTACTTCGGCACGCCTCAGCTTTCGCTTCCCGAGCAACTCAGAAGAAGGGAGTCCACCGTGTCCACCGCGCTACGACAGATCAACGCGACGGTCGGTCTCCAGACTAACCGCAAACAGGGCAAATGCGTCAAGACACTTCCGCTCAGCGTGCTCGCCCAACGCGGCGACACGCTTCCCCGCCAAGCGCAAGAGGCGGCCAGCTGGACACTTGAAGCTCTCCAGCAGATGGCGCTAATCGCACCGTAAAAGCAAGCGGTGACCACGACGGCGGTGTGCTATCCAGCGCGCCGCGCTTGAGCTTTCCGCCGGCTGGGTCCGCACTGGCTGCTTCTGGCCGGATGCGGCCACCGCCGCCCCGCATCAAGCCGAAGCGGTCGGTCGTCGGCAATGCAGCAGCGAGACTGCTTCACTCCCCGGTGGGTCTCGGCGGCGATGGCTCGCTCTGCGAGCGGATTGCAGATCGCTCGTCACGTAGCGCACAATCGCCCGTCGGACCCTCGCCTTACGACCCGCAGCCGGCGTTACGCCGCTCAGGTCGGACGATCGCTGCGCTCGTCCGGGGTCCGGCCGCTCGCGCGCGCCGCGTCGCGCTTTCGGATTCGCCCATCAGCAAGCGCCCGCTCAGTGCCATCACGGACGACTGCTTCCCTCGCTGCGGCGTCGCCGAGCTCACGATCGTGTTGGCGACACGCAGGCGTTAGGCGCCGGCTGGCGCCTCGCATTGTCCGGGAGGAGCGCCGCGCGCACGACGGCTAGACGGAAGTTTTTGAGAGTTTGAGGCCCGATTGCCTGTGTTTGCGGGCAATCGGGCTTCTTGTTGGCAGTAACCTGTAGACACTAAATTGCTTGACTGTCGCTCGGGATGTGGGACAATACGCCCGTGGCTAAGAGAGGCGGCAAGGTTCACGTCGCGGTGACGCGTCGCCACTACAAGGGGACGGAGTACACGACGACCCTGTTGCGCCGCTCCTACCGCGAGGACGGCAAGGTCCGCAACGAGACGGTCGGGAATCTCTCGCACCTGGATGAGTGGATGATCGATGGGCTGCGGGCGATGCTCGCCGGCCGGCGTCTGGTCGATCTTCACGAGGAGTTCGAGATCGTCCGCTCGCTGCCTCACGGGCACGTGGCCGCGGTGCTGGGGGTGCTGCGCGACCTGGGCCTGGAGCGGCTGATCAGCCGGGAGCGCTGCCGAGAGCGTGACCTGGTGGTGGCGATGATCTGCCAGCGGCTGCTCGCGGCGGGGTCAAAGCTGTCGGTCACCCGGCTGGTGGGCCAGACAACGCTCGCCGGGGAGCTGGAGCTCGGCGAGGTCTGCGAGGCTGAGCTGCTCTCAGCGATGGACTGGCTGCTTGAGCGCCAGGAGCGGATCGAGAAGACGCTCGCGCGTCGGCACCTACAGCAGGATGGGTACGTGCTCTATGACTTGTCCTCGAGCTATCTGGAGGGCCGCCACTGCGAGCTGGGTGAGCTGGGCTACTCACGCGACGGCAAGCGTGGGAAGCTGCAGATCACCTACGGGCTGTGCTGCAGCCCGGAGGGCCGTCCGGTGTCGGTGGCGGTGCATCCGGGCAACACTGCTGACCCGGCCTCGCTTCAGTCGGCGCTGACCAAGGTCAAGGACCGGTTCGGTGTGCAGCGGGTCGTGTTCGTCGGTGAAGGAGCAGGGGGTTGGGTTCATCACCTCGCTCAGAGCCCCTCAGATCCAGGCGTTGACGCTCGCCCCCGGCTTTCAGCTGTCGCTGTTTGACGAGCAGGGGCTGTGCGAGATCTCCAGCCCCCAGCATCCCGATGAGCGGCTGGTGGTGTGCCGCAACCCCGCTGTCGCGGCTGAGCGCGAGCGCAAACGCGACGCGCTGCTGGCGGTCACCGAGGCCGAGCTGGAGAAGGTCAAACGGATGGTCCACAGCGACCGCGGTCAGCTCAAGGACGCGCCGGGGGCAAAGATCGGCGAGCGCGCCGGCCGGGTCATCAACCAGCGCAAGATGGCCAAGCACTTCACCCTGCAGATCACCGACGGCAAGTTCAGCTTCACCCGCAACCAGCCCCAGATCGACGACGAGGCGCTGCTGGACGGCATCTACGTGATCCGCACCTCAGCGCCCGCCACCACGATCGGGTCAGCCGCACTCGTGCGCGCCTACAAGCAGCTGAAAGTCAACGAGCACGCGTTCAAGCAGATGAAAGCGCCCGAGCTTGCGATCCGCCCCGTCCACCACCGCCTCGCCGACCGCGTCCGCGCCCACGTGTTCATCTGCATGCTCGCCTACCACGTCCAATACGAGCTCGCCCACCGGCTCGCGCCGATGCTGTTCACCGACGACACCCCGCTCGCCCCCGCCGACCCAGTCGCGCCCGCCCGACGCTCACCCGCCGCGACCGCCAAGGCCGGCAGTGCCCGCACCCCCGACGGGCTGCCCGCCCACAGCCTCCCCGACCTGCTCTCAGAACTCGGGACGCTGACCCGCAACACGCTCCGGATCGGCGACAGCCACCACACCTTCACCCGCCTCAGCACCCCCACCCCGCTCCAGGCCAAAGCGCTCGAGTTGCTCGACGTCAACGCCGGCAAGTAGACAGAACCCACCCCACCGAAACGGCCAAACCCCCGGCCGACCCAGGCGAATCAGCGCCCGCACAGCGAAAACTTCCGGCTAGACCTCGCCGTCGCCGCTGGAGCGGTCCTCGGACGAGATCGGTTGCGCGGCGGCGCTTGCGTCGGCGGGCGCCGGTCTCTGCCTTGCGACTCTGGCTCGAGCCCGGACGGGTCGCGGACAGCGTGGAGCGCTCGCGCGATGAGGAGCGCTTCCGGCCGGTGTTCGCCCTTCGCCTATCGGGGTCGATCGTAGGTCGCCGGTCGTGTGCCATCAGTCGTCGCGGCGCGCGGGCAGCGGGGCCCGCTCCGATCTCGCTACCGCCCCACGAGCAGCGTCGCGGGGACTCTGAGCACAGCACGAGGTGTCACGCCAGCAGCGGGGTGTGACGTTGCGCCTTGTCGACTTCGCGTCTGGCCGGCCGATCACGGAGGTCGCGCCGCTGAGTCGCGTTTCAGCCGTGCGACACGAAGGAAACCGTCGTGCTGGCCGCGATATCAGCTCTGCTTCTGGATCGAGCCGCTGTCGCTAAATCTGCGCCGCGGCTGACTCGCTTGAGCACGAACGCGGACCTGCCACGACTCGGCATGATGAAAGCGCGTGCCGGCGGGCCGTCAAGGTCGGGCCTTCGGCCCGCGCTTCGCGCGCCCCTGACGGGGCTCCCCTGACTGCCCGCCGCTCACGCGCAAAGCTCCGCCGAAGTCGAGCAGGGAACCCTGTCGCCAAACCAAGGAGCAGCCATGACCATCACCCTTACCACGATCGGAAGCCGCAACGTCACGATCGACATCGAGCCCGCAGCGCTCCCGGAGGCCGCCGCGGGATCGCGATCCACTGCGATCTGTACGACCCCCCGCTGATCTTCACGCTCACCGCCGAGGAGGCCAGCCAGCTCGCCGCGGCGATCGCCGATCAGCTGGACCGCGCCAACGCCGCACGCTCGACCTTCACCGGGACGGGATCGCGGCGTGCCCGCTCATCTCGGCAGGCTTGGCGGCGTGCAGGTCCATGACCGCGACCGCGGCCGCCGGCCATGAGCCAGGGCGGCCCGGTCCGCCGGGGAGAAGGAGCGACGCTTCGATCTCGAGCGACCGGGGCTTGACGATTGTTACTCCGCAGCGCTACTCCAACCGGCTGAGCCAGGCGCCCGCAACTCGCATCGATCCGGAAAGCCAAGCTGGGACAGGACATTTCTGAAACTGAAGCGGGAGCGACGGGACTCGAACCCGCGACCTCCGGCGTGACAGCGGGTCGGTCTGAGATCGTGGGGTATCTCTCCGCCCTACACTGCCGACCGGTGCATCCGGGAGCTCCTTCAGGGCCTTGGTACCTGGATAGCTGGGCGCCCTCACGAACCGGATCGGTCATGCATCTGCTACCCAATTCTGCTACCCAATCCAGATTTCGGATCTGGACTGAGTGGTGCTAGAAGGACGAACCGTCCGCTTTTGCGGACGATTCGAAGAATGGAGCTAGCCGGGCTCGAACCGGCGACCTCCTGGGTGCGATACCGGCGAGGTCACTGCGCGTGGTGTGCCACGATCTGGACACGCGCCTCCTGAGCGCGCGCACGCGAATGAAAAGGGGGCCGACCCGCTAGGCGAAGACCTGTGTGAACAGCGCTGCCTGCTCACCCGCTGGTCTGGCGTGCAGGTACCTCCCGGTCGTCGAGAGTGCGCTGTGTCCCATCATCTCCTTGATGGTTACGAGGTCGACTCCCGCGGCTGCTAAGAGCGATCCGTAGGTGTGTCGTAGATCGTGGAAGCGCAGCGGCCGTGCACCGACGACGTCCCGCGCTTGCTTGAAGCGCTTGCGAACGGTCTCCGGCTTCAGCGCGCGACCGAGCCCCGGGTGAGCGAATACGAACTCGTTCGGTGCGATGAAGTCAGCTCGCCGGCGTAGGCGGGTGAGCGCGGCGGATGCTTGATCCGGCAATGGGACGCGCCGGACGCGCCCGCTCTTAGTCGTGGTTTCTACGCCGGCGCTCATTGCTCGGCTGACGGTCACCACAGATCCCTGAAAATCGATGTCCTTCCAGCGGAGGGCCAGCAGCTCGCCGAGTCTCAGGCCGGTGAAGGCGGCAACGCGCACGAGTTCGGCGTCTTGCTCGTCCATCGCGATCTGATCGGCGGTGCGCGATGTGTCCGGGTGTCGGCGGAAGCCGTCCGACAAGGCGTTCGCGATCAGCTCGATCTCTTCCGGGGAGTAGTACAGCAGCACACCCGCCTGCTGCTCGCGCCGGACGTCAGCAGCAAGTGCAGGATTGCTCGGCAATCCGAAAGCGGATTCACGCATCCCGTAGTTGAAGGCGGCCGCGATGATGTTCTGGCTCTTGTTTACAGCTCTCGCGGACACCCCTGTGGCAGCGATCGTTCGCAGCAGCGCATCGATCTCGCGGGTTGAGATGGCCCTCGCAGGCCTATCGCCTAAGGCCTGCATGATGTGGCCGAGGAGCCTGCCCTTGCCACGCTTATAGGGGGTGCCGGGCTCGGCAAATACGTATCCGTGGTCTCGAAGCGTCGCCGGCTTTGCTCCCTTGACCTCGCGCAGCCAGAGGAGATAGCCGCCGGCTAGCTCACGGAACGTGACGCCGGCGGCTTGCCGGTCCCGCTCTCGATGCTCAGCTGTGACAGCGTCGGAGACGAAGGCAGCCACAATCGCGGCTGCCGAGGCATGAGCTCGCCGCTCGTCGAAAGCATCGTCGGGCACCCGACCGCGCCGACGCCGCCATTGGCCAGCGTCGTCGCGCTCCAGCCACGCCGTCCCGATACGCCGCTTCACTTGTCGACCTTCGTGCCGGAACTTGGCCTCGTAGAACGGCTGGCTGTTGTGTTCTCGGATAACGAGACTACGACTCAGATGGATACCTTCTGCCTTTCACGCAGGAGATCGCCGGTTCGAGTCCGGCTGGGGGTATCGACGGTTTACCCTGGAAACGCCGGCTTCCGCTTTATCCACATGAACGCCGGGATCACAGTTGCCCCGCGGGCAACTCGATCAGGCAACGGTCGCTTCAAAATCAGACTGACTCCTGTGTCAACCCCTCCCCGGCGAGATAGCACTTGTCGGCTTGCCGTCAAGCGCTTCGCGCTCGGCCCTGCGAGCCGCCGTTTCGGTGCCGGCGGCGCCAGCCATCCCGCTGGGTGGCAGCGAGGTCGGGGCAGGGGCTCCGACGCGCGGGGGATAGTGACCGTGATCTGCGCCTGCAAACCTCGGTGGCGGGCGGGGTCCTAGACGACGTGGTCTTGCCAGCAGCGCCAGATGACGCGACACCACACGCGTCCGAGGGTGCGGATCGCACGAAAGTGGTTCTGTCCGCGGGCGCGGGCGGCGGCGTATCGGCCTTGGGCCCAGGGATGCCAGCGGCGAGTGCATCGGCCAGGACGCGGTCGCGTCTCTGAGGCGGTGCTCGCAGCCGCGGCGGAAGCAGGCGGCTACCTTGTGCCCGGATTCCATCGCCACCGGGCTCATGCCGCCGTCAGCGGCGGAGTGCTCAGGCGCGCCAGGTGCGCGCGTCGCAGATTTCCGCAGACGTGCGTGCCCCCGACGCCTTCCCACCGCGAGCCGGTGCGATTCCTACACGTAAACCCCGTCCAGCCACGCCTTGAGCGCCGTCTCGCGGGGCCGCAGCGTCGACGCCATCCACGAATAGGTGCGCGCTCATCCCGACGACGCTGCCGAAGTGGTTCCGCCCGAAGAAGCGGTACAGACCCTCGGCGGTGCGGACGCCGAGGAACTCTGGCGTGGAGTAGTCGATAATGCCGTCGAGCGTGCCGGCGTCGCCGAGCGAGGCGTGGACTGCTTCGCCCACAGGGGCGTCCGAGGAAACGCCCAGGGCGGCACGCAGCGCATTCATGGCGTCCGGCGTCCCGGCGGCCTCAGGCCCCTCGATGCCGGCCGACGGCTGGCCAATGTAGGTGACCTGGCGGCCCTTGAAGTGCTCGAGGTACTGCCCGAGGGTGTGGAGGTAGAAGTCCGTGTGACCGTCGATGGCGTCGTACTGGTCCCCCCAGTCGTCGGCGAGGATCCCGCTGTGGACGTAGCGCAGGTGCGCCGTGCCGCCTTGGCGGGCCTCGATCGTGTAGTCGAGGGCGTTGAAGGTCCCGTCCGGCGACTCCATGCGGATCACGAGGCGGTGCGGCGGCTCCCAGGTCGTGACGGGGCCCCCCTCGGGTGGCGTGGTGCCGGCGGGGATCTCCATCCCCGTCGGGAATTGCCAGGCCGCGGTATCCGCCGTGATCGCGGTCCAGACGTCGTCCGGGGCGGCGGGCAGGTCGACCTCGCGGGTGATCTCGAATTTACGGCTCATGACTGGGCTCCTCGTTGTTTCGTGATGGTGGGGTGCAGTGCGACGAGGAACCGATGGGAGCGACCACCGGCGGCGGCCTCGTCGTGGTACTTCGCGACGAGGCCGTTGACCGCATCCACCAACTCGACGGCGAACGCGGCTCGGTCCTTCGCGGTGGCGAACCGCACCTCGCTGTCGATGCCGAAGGTCGCGAGCGGCTTGTCGGCTGCGCCCGCCCCGACGATGAGCTCACCGACCTCGCGGACCATGCGCCCCGCGACCGCGAGCAGCCAGCCCGCGGAGCGCGGGTCCGGCTTACGTGACGGATCCGGCGCGACCGCGGGCAGCGCGGTGGGGGAGATCACGTAGGACGCGGCCGTCGCCCGGAGCACGCGCTCGGTGCAGTTGCCCTTGCGGCGCTCCTCGACGAGCTCCACCAGGCCGTGGCGCTCCAGAGCCCGCAGGTGGTAGTTCGCCTTCTGGCGGGTGAGTCCGACGCGCGCCGCGAGCGTGCTGGCGGACCCCGGTTCGGCCAGCTTGGCGAGCAGCCGGGCGCGGATCGGATCCAGCGACGCCACGGCGGCGGCGGGACCGTCTATGACGGTGACCTCGTGCACGGGCGTACCTTCTCACCGACTACCGATCTTGTCAAGGACACTTCCCTTGTCCGATGGTGCGGCGCCGATGTTGACCGATCCCTGAGGACCGTCGCGGAGGGGGCGTCTTTGCTGCGCGGCGCCGCTACGCCAGGCCAAGGTGTGCCGCGGCGATGGCCACCGCGTCGTCATCGATGGACAGTGGCTGTACGCGCCGCACGGTCACTGCGCCGAGCGCTCGGTCGAACAGCGTGACGTGGATCCAGCTGGCTTCGAGCGTTGACCACCACCGCAGGCCGGCGCTTTCGGGGTGGCGCTCGAACTGCTGCACCGCGTAGGTCTGGGTGACTGAGCGGCGACCGGTGGCCACGATCGAGGGCCGCAGCGACTCTGCAGCTAGGACGGAGGGGTCGTCGAGATCGATGAGCACGGCTGCGGCCTCCAGCTCCAGCTGGGCGAGCGCGAGCTGCCGACCCGAGCGCATCAGCAGCTCGGGCCGCAGGTCTCCGCTGCCGCGAAACGGCGCCAAGGGCTCCGCGACCGCCGAAACGGCTTCCTCGGCCAGGTAAAGGCAGCCGTAGCGATCCGGGGCGTCATGGCGGGCGGTGCCTTGAAGTGCCCGTGGCACCCAGAGCGCATGGCCCGGTGCCCCGGCGGGCGCGGACGGGTCCCACGGCAGGACCCGCCACAGCCTCACGCGTAGCTGCCGGCCCGCTCGCTCGCGATTGCGTCAAGCACCGGGCTCGTCTGGCCGCGGCGAATTAGGTCAAGCGGACGCCGGTCTCTCAGGCTTGGATTGGCTCCCAGCAGCCAGCGCTCGGCCGCCTCCGTCGCATAGAGACGCAAGAGGCTGGCCATCACCAGGTCGAGCAGATCCACGCGCCCCGCGTTGACGTCGTCGATCCCCTGTCCCCGCCGCCAGCGCGTGATCTGCGCCGGGCTGACACCGAGCAGCTCAGCCAGCCGACGCTGAGAGCCAAAGTCCCGGCTCAGCGCGACCACCTTCTCTGCGGTTCCCACAGGCACGAGCGCAGCTTAGCGCAACACCAAGTGTTGCGCACCTCCCCAACGATTCGCTCAGACGCCAGCTCGCTCTGGGAATTGCCGGCCGGCGGCTGCGAAGGCCCACGGCAGATACCGCCAGCCAACCGTCATCCGCCGACCGTCGCGCGTACCTCTCACGCAGGAGGTCGCCGGCTCGAGTCCGGCTGGGGATAGTACTCCCGCGCGCTCAGAGATCTGGAACGCCACGCTACCGGCTTGCCGACGGCATCTGGAAAAGCGACGCCAGCTTGGCTGCGAGCACCACGTCGCCCGCCAGCTTGATTCTGCCGCTGAAGTAGGCACGCATCGGATCGGAGTTGCCGGTGGCCAGCTTCAGGAGCTCGACCCCGTCGAGCGTGACGGTGACGCGAGCTTCGTCAACGCCAATCGCCGAACCGCGGGTCACGTGACATTGGCTGTCGACGATCTGAAGCCGGTAGACATCGACTACTCCGTCCGGGCGACCCGTGATGCACCAGCGCATCGAGGAGCTCACGCCGGCCGCGCGTTCTCTATCGAGGCGCTGTGGCATCTGCCGGAAGATGCCCTCCAGGATTGCGCGACGCGCCGGCGTCCGCATCAACTGCTCGAGGCGCTCCCCGGGGGCTTCGCGCACGACGCGGGCAACGCCCTCGCCCAGTTGAGTTGGGGTGTCGGCAACCATGCGCCTGATCATGGCAAGCGCGCGTTGTGCTTCGGGGCCGAGAGCGCTCATGAAAGGACGATACTGCTACGCACTCCGGCCGGCCGCCCGGTGGCTGGCCGGCTGGCGGCGCCGCCGAGGAGCGGACACGTCGCGAACGCGACGCTAAGCTTTCGCACCGCGGAGCCTGCGGTCCTACGCCCGAGCCTTTGCTCTGACTCAGAGCGCAGCGGCAGTAGCATCGCGCTGCCGGGCGGTTAGCTCAGCTGGTAGAGCGCCTGCCTTACAAGCAGGAAGTCGGCGGTTCGAGCCCGTCACCGCCCACTGGCTGGGGAAAGGCCAGCAATTCAGTAGTTGTTGCGACGCATTTGGTATTGGGGAGGCATCGGTGTCCCCCGGGCACGTTCCCCACATCCCCGTGGCCGTCCAGGATCGCGGTGCTTGGCTCAGGCTCTCGAGGTCGTTCGGCCGGGTCACTGGGGCACGTGACCGTCGTCCAGTGCCTCCCGCCGTCGCTCGTATGCCGCACGTTGTCGCTGATGCCGCAGCAAGGGAGGTCCCAGCCCACGTCTGGGGTGGTGAACAGCACCTGGCTGGCTTGACTGAGCGCTACGTTGGCGGTGATGTTCGTCCAAGTGCGGCCGGCGTTGTCGGTGCCGAGCACCGTGCGGCCGGCTACCAGCCGCCACACGCGTGGCGTGACGATGTCGACGTCGTAGCCCCTGGGCTTCCCCGGCGGCCGGACCTTCATCCACCGCAGGCCGCCGTCGGCGCTGTGATAGACGACCGAGGAGAACGGGTTGGTTCTCCCCTCGACGGCGTTACCGACGGCGTCGTCCCTTCCGCTCGCCACGACCGCCGTGAACCCCGCCCCGTAGCTCCCGCCGACCGGTGCCGGCAATGAGAGCTGCTGGTGCCAGCGGGATCCGCCATCGGTGGTGGCGTAGATGTAGCCGCCCCCACCGTTTACAGTACGCGGACTCGTGAACGCCACACTCTTGTCGCAGCCGAAGGGGATCGAGTCGGGGCTCGACTTCTCGCTTGAAGGGTCGTTGTGAGACACCTCTCGCCAGGTCCGCCCGGCGGTCGTGGTGCGATAGACCGCGACGAACTCGCTGCCGGCCGCACCCTCGATGTCCACGCACTATCCGTCGAGTCGATTGGGCCGCACGAAGGATCTACGGCGCGGTGATCAGCACGGCGCTGGCCGACGTCGGCTGCGATGACCTGCCCCGCAACGGCGCCTTCGTACTTGGCGCGATCGCGCGCAGTGGCGCGCCGTTGAGCGATGTGATCGAAGGTCTCGGCGTCTCCAAGCAAGCCGGCGGCGCGCTCGTCGACACCCTTGTTAGCCGCAGCTACCTCGACCGCACGATCGACCCACACCACCTGCCGCTGGCGTTCACCCACCCGGACTTCGTCACCGCCAACGCCCTCGTCCCGCCCGCCGGCGACCCGATGATCATCGACTGGGCCGGTGCCGGGGTCGCGCCGAGGCTCTGGACACTCGCCTTCCTGCTCTGGTCGGCGGGGCTGTCCGGGCCGCGGCACATCGACGCGGCCGTCCAAGGCTACCGGCAGCATGTCTCCCTGGACCCAGCCGAGCTCGACCGGCTGGAGCCGGGCCGTCGCGGCCCGGCCGCTGATCTTCGACGCGTGGAGCTATGCGACTGGTCGTCGACCGCTAGCTGACGTTATCGCCAATCGCGCGCAAGTAAACGCCAAAGCGCGCGAGATCGCAGATCGTGCTTGCGACGCTTTCAAGCGGACAACTTGACCTCGATGTCCACAGTCTGCGGCACCCGCGACGCGTAGCCCTGCGGGTGCCACTTCAAGTGAAGAGCTGGAATGTGCCTCAGCTACTGGATGGCCTGGCCCGTGCTCAGCGCACAGCGATTAGGTCGACGATGAAGACGAGTGTCTCGTCGGGCCCGATGACGCCGCCAGCGCCGCGTCTGCCATAGGCAAGCAGTGGCGGAATCGTGATCCGGCGTCGCCCACCGGCCTTCATCCCGATCACGCCCTGGTCCCAGCCGGCGATGACTTGGCCCTTGCCGAGGCCAAACTTAAAGGTGCTACCGCGGTCCCACGACGCATCGAACTGCTTGCCCGTCTTCCACGAGACACCAACATAGTGGACCTCAACGATGCGCCCAGAAACGGCCTCGTCGCCATCGCCGAGGACGATGTCCTCGAGCTCTAGTTGGTAGGACGGCGGCTGGTCTGAGGGAACCTCTACCTCGGGCTTCTCGTTCGTGGTCACGGCAGCACCGTACCGCTTGGCCACCGGGACCGGCGGCCAAGCGCGACGCGAATCCTGTCAGCCCCTGTCAGCGGCCCGACCGGATGCTTGCCGTCCGCTGGTGTGCCGAGCTAACGGCAGGAGTCCAAGCGCGTGCGGGAGCCCCCTACAGTTCACCGGCCAGGTCGGCGACGATCCAGATAAGCGCTCCCGCGCCGAGCAGATGACGGAACCAGTTGACCCCGCCCACCGCCTCCTCCCATGCCCACACGCCGAGGCCCAGGATGAACACCGCCCGGCCGACCTCCTGTGGCGTGCCACCGGCAACGGCTGCAAGCCCCCGGCCCGCGAAGGCGAGCAGCAGCGGCGCGTTCGGGAACTGTGCGATCGGAAAGGTGCGCGGCCAGCCGGCCTGGCCGCGCCGCCAAAGCTGGGCAGCGCTCACCACGCTCATGCTCGCAGGCTGTGCGCCAGTCCGGGGTCAGGCCTGGTCAGTCGATGACGCCCGACCGCCGGCGCCCACCGCGCGGGGGGGCATGGGTCGCGACTCTTCAGGTCCTCAGGGACCTTCAGAAACCGTGGAAACCAAGCGCAGCTCCTCGCGCTCGCCGACCCGAACGACGTCACCCGGGTATAGCTGGCGCCCGCGGCGTCCGTCTCTCTCTCCGTTCACCAACACCGTCTCAGCCGAGAGGAATGCCTTAGCCTCGGCGCCCCTGTCGATCACCGCCGCAAGCTTCAGTAGCTGGCCAAGCCTGATCATCTGACCTTGAATCGGCACATCGCGCACCATCGCCCAAAGCTATCGACTCACCGACAGCATCACCGCACGATCGAGGGAGCTGCCTGAAACGTGGATCGGTCGGGCGCCACAATGCGCTCATGCCGGGGATGCCATCCTTTGCCGAGCTGGCCGTGATGCCAGACCCGCCCCTGGATGCCATCGCGCTCGCGCTCGCTGCGGAGCTCGGCGATGTCGACCGGGCCGCGGCGATGGCGCGGCTCGATCGGCTCGGCGCGAAGCTTTCGCATGCCGCGGGGCAGACGAGCGGGACCCCGGAAGCGCTGACGCTCGCCTGCGGAGAGCTCCTGGGCGTTGATCAGGGATTTGCGGGCGCCCGAGAAGACTACGACGATCCCGCGAGCTCCATGCTCGATGCGGTGCTCGCAACGCGTCGTGGGCTGCCGATTCTGCTGTCGGTGGTGTACGTGGAAGTTGCCCGGCGAGCGAATATTCCGCTTGCCGGCGTAGGGTTGCCGGGCCACTTCGTGGTCGGGCACTTCGGCGCCGATCCGCCGCCGCTGCTCGACCCCTTCGCCGGCGGCGGGACCGTCCTGGTAGACGTTGCACGCTTCGGCGCGCTTGTGCGTCCGTGGCGCGTTCACGAGATCGCGCTGCGGATGCTTAACAACCTGGTGTTGGTGTACCAGCGGCGCGGTGACCTTGGCGCCGCCATTCGCGCCGCCAGCATGCGCCTGGCGCTCCCAGTCGAAGGTTCGCTACGGGATGGCCTACAGGCGGAGCTTCGAGCCATACAAGCGCGGCTCAACTAAACACTGGCCGACCGGGCTGCGCGGCTACAGCGCCCGAGTCCAGAGGACCCCGCAGGAGCCCTCGATCTGGCGCTTGGGACAACGGCGTCGAGCACTGCTCAGCTCAGCGCCTTCTTCAGCGCCTCTTGGGCTTTCCCGGTGGGTCCCAGGTGCTCGTATCAGGAGTCACGGCGGGTGCAGCAGCCGCGCTGATACCACCTGCGGCCAATCCGAGCGCCGCTACGGTCGCCGCGATTGCCGATCGTGGTCCTCGCTTGGTCATGATGAGCGAGCCTAGAGAAGAGGCCTTGTCGAGATGGGCCCCATTTTTGTTATCGCAGCTCTTGCGCGATCGCCAGAGCGGCGGGTAGAGACGTGTCAGTGCTGGGCAGGCGAAAGAAGCCGTGCTCGGCGTGGGGATAGCGCAGCGCCGTACAAGCCACTCCGTGGGCGCTGAGGGTCTGTACCAAGTGCTCGTGCTCCTCGCGCATCGGGTCCTGGCCGGCAATGACCACGATGATGCGGTTCGCAGATCGAGCACTGTCGGGATTGAGGTGCAGTCGTGGGTCGTTCGGCCGCGGATCGGGACCGTAGTGGCGCCAGTACCAGGGAACTTCGCCCCGGCTGAACACGCGCGGGTCGGGCGCACTGGGGCTGTCCAACGCTGGAGCGAGCAGCGGGTAGATCAGCACCAACGCGTGGAAGCGGGCGCCTTCGGGCGCGGCGGCGAGGGCACCGATAGCCAGGCTGGCGCCAGCGCTCTCGCCAGCTAGGACCAGCCGATGTGGCGGCGCCACGATCGACTTGATCCGTTGGCCAACCCAGCGTGCCGTAGCCGAGAAGTCGTCGTGGGCGGCAGGGAACCTGTGCTCGGGAGCGCGCCGGTAGTCGACCGAGACCACGAGCGCATCGGCCAGTGCACTCAATCGCCGGCATGCCAGGTCGTGGGTGTCGAGGTCGCCCATCACCAGCCCGCCGCCGCGGGCGTACACGACCACCAGGCCCGGGGCGTGTTCGGTTGGGCGGTACAGGCGAGCTTGTGGGCCGTTTGGGCACCCGATCCTCGGTCACCGTCAACTTCATCAGCGAGGGCTCGACGGGCAACGGCTCGGTCGCAGCCGCATAGTCCTGCCGGGCCTGCTCTACGGTCAACCACGGGGGCCGGCTCGGCGGGAGACCGAACTGCCCGCTGGCACCGCGCCCATCAGAAGCGTCCATTGGGTGGGTCACAGTCTCAGTGAAGACGATCAGGGTGTCCCAAGTCAAGCTTCGATCGCGAGCCCGGAGGGCCAGTGAGCCATAGCGATATCAATTCATTACAGCACGCGGTACGAAGCCACGCTCGCGCTTCCCTAGCTGCCTGCGAAACCCATTTGTGCTACGAACAACACATGGGAATGTCACTCGCCGCCGAAGCCTTCGGTTGGTCAGTCGTTGCTCGGACCTGACCCCGGAGCGGGACCGCCGCGCACCCGCGGAGTCATGCCGGCCCAGACCTTGCGGGGGGCGGTTCAGAGTAGATGGGTCAACTCGGGGGCATACCGAGATCCCTTGGGGGAGGTCCAGCCGGCGAGCATCGACTTGCGTTTGGGCGAGTACGCCTGGGCGCTGCGGTGCAGCTTCCTGCCCGACGTCAATTCGACAGTCGAGGAGAAGGTGCAAGGTGTGAAGTTCGATCGGATCGACCTCCGGGATGGCGCCACGCTCGAGCGTGATCGCCCTTACCTCGTGCCGCTGATCGAGGGGCTCGAGCTGCCGGCCGATGTCCGGGGCAGGGCGAACCCCAAGAGCTCGACGGGCCGGCTCGACGTGTTCACGCGGGTCATCAGCGATCGAAACCACCGCTTCGACGAGATCGCGCCGGGTTACCGTGGGCGGCTCTATCTGGAGATCGTTCCGCGGACCTTCGCGGTTCGCGTCAGGACCGGGCTCGCACTCAATCAGCTACGGCTCGTGGTCGGCGATCCCCGAGTGTCAGACGAAGAGTTGCGTGCGCTACACCGGGAGCTCCCGCTCCTATACCTCGATTCCAACCCGCTGATGGAATCCGAGCTGGCAGTAGCCGACGGCCTCTTTCTGAGCGTGGACCTCTCGGGATCTGGAGAGGATCTCGTCGGGTATCGGGCAAGAAAGAACAGCCTCCCGGTCGATCTCGGACGAACCCGCTCCTACCGCTGGCGGGACTTCTGGGATCCGGTTTACCCGGAGGCCGGACAGCGGATCGTCCTGGAGCCGGAAGTGTTTTACCTCCTCCTGTCGGCGGAGGGCTGCTGCATCCCACCTCGGTTCGCGGCGGAGATGATGGCCTACGACCCTACGGCTGGTGAGCTGCGCACCCACTACGCCGGTTTCTTCGATCCCGGCTTCGGGTGGGACCCACTTGGTCACAGGCACGGGAGCCGGGCGGCGCTCGAAGTCAGAGCCCGCGATGTCCCGTTCATGCTCGAGCACCGCCAACCGATCTGCAAGCTAGCCTTCGAAGCGATGATCGAGGCGCCCGACGTCCTCTACGGCGCCGCCCTCGGCTCCAGTTACCAGGGCCAGACGACGATGCTCAGCAAGCACTTCGTCGAGCACTCCGATCAGCTGGCGACTGTCCCTGCCGAGCCGTTTGGAGGCGCGTCAGACGAGCCCGCGCGGCTATTGGAGTCCAGAGCCCTAGAGTCCTAGTAGCTTCGCGCGCGGTCTACGTTGCGGCGCGGCGACCGTCTTCTGGCGCTGGCGCTCGGGCGCGATACGAACCACGTTCCAGGCGAGACCGAGTCGCTGCATCAGCGAGATGATCAGGCCGGAGGGATCGACCTCATACCAGCGCAGCCCGTGGTAAGCCGAGCGCGGGAACGCATGATGGTTGTGGTGCCACGATTCGCCGAGGGAGAGCACCGCGAGCCATGGGACGTTCGTCGAGTGATCTTCGAGATCGAAGCGGCGGTTCCCGAAGAAATGGCAGATGGAGTTCACCGACCAGGTGACATGGTGGACGAGGAAGATGCGCACGAGCCCGCCCCAGACGAGGCCGCGCAGCGCGCCTTCGGGAGTGAAGCCGTGCAGGACGAAGCCGGCAAGCGTGGGGACGAGTAACGAGACCAGGACGATCAGCGGGAAGCGCCGTCCGATCGCCCGCATGTGAGAGTCCTCGTAGAGGTCGGTCGCGTAGCGCTTCCAGTCGGCTTGACCTTGTGTTTCGAGCAGCCAGCCAGTGTGGGCGTGCCAGAGCCCGGCGAGCCCGCTCCCGTGCCCGACGTGCGGACTATGTGGGTCGCCCTCCTTGTCGGTGTGGGCGTGGTGCTTGCGGTGGTCTGCTACCCAATCCATGACCGAGCCCTGGACCGAGAGCGATCCCATGACGGCGAACGTGTGCTCCAACCACGGATAGGTCTGAAATGCGCGGTGCGTCAGCAGCCGGTGAAAGCCGACGGTTACGCCTGCCGCGGTGATGAGGTACGTCACCGCAAGAATCGCGAGGTCGGTACCGTTGACCGCGCGGTTCCACAGCAGCGCGATGGCGGCCAGCACGCCGACGAAGGGCAGGGCTACGCCGATCAGGTTTGCGGTGCGATCTGTTCTAGACATAGGGTGCAGGATTGCATAGATGATGGCGGATTTCTTGGTATCTCGCACCAACATCAGGTGCCAAAACTTGTAACTCTGATACAAGGCTTGGCGCGCATCCGTCTGGCCCCCATCCCTTTCTTTGGCCCCCATCCCTTGATCCGCAGCCTACCTCTGAGCGCGCGATGTTGATCATGCCCCCCGGTCACGCACGCGCCATCGGCGTACAGCGGGAGCTGCGCAGGCGTGAGAAGTGGATGCTGGGGGCGGTCCTCGGTGTTGTCGCGGCATTGATCGTCGCCGTGGCGATCGCGGTCCTGACCCCCGGTCACACCTCCGCGCACGGGTGCGTGGACGTGGTCATCCCGTACTCGACGGGGGGACAGGAGCTCTACCGCTGCGGCGCCGGCGCGCGGACGCTGTGTGCGCTGGTCGGTGCGCCGCGCGGCTACAGCGGGCCTGTGGCCCGTGAAGTGGCGGACGAGTGCCGCAAGGCTGGGGTGAGGATCGGGCCCTGAGCGGCGACTGGGCGCTCCGGCCGCGCCCGGAGTACCCACCGGCTGCGCCCGGAGCACCCCAAGATATGATCGGCCGTTGTGCAAGCCAATACGCCCGACCCAGCATCCTTTCGCGCACAGTTCCCCGTCTTCGAGCACACCTCCTACCTCAACGCCGGCACCGAAGGACCAGTCCCGCGCCGCGCCGCTGACGCCGTGCACCGGCAGATCGACCTCGAAGTAGCGCAGGGTCGCTGCGGTCAGGGCTACTCCGAGCGGGTGATGGAGCTCGCGGGAAGGCTGCGCACCGGCTATGCCGGGCTGCTGGGCTGCGAGCCGGCCGAGGTTGCGCTCACGGGCTCGACCACCGATGGCGTCAACACGGTCATCGCCGGGCTCGAGCTTCATCCGGGCGATGAGATCCTGACCACCGACGAGGAGCATCCGGGCCTGCTTGCACCGCTCGCACATGCAAGGCGGCGCCACGGGATCAACGTGCGCATCGTGCCGTTTGCGGAAATCGCCGAAAGCGTATCGAGCGCCACCAGGCTAGTCGCCTGCTCGCACGTCTCATGGGTCAGCGGTCGGGTGATCGACGCCGGTGGGCTGGCCGGCTGCGGGGCGCCGGTGCTGCTGGACGCCGCGCAGGCACTCGGCGCGATTGCAGTCGACGTGCGCGCGCTGGGATGTGACTTCTATGCGGCATCGGGCCAGAAGTGGCTGTGCGGACCGGAGGGCAGTGGCTGCCTCTACGTGCGTCAGGATCGTCTGGACGAGCTACTCGTCCCCTGGCCGGGGTACGGTTCGCTCGCCGATCCCTCCCAGCCGCTCGAAATGGAGCCCGCCGCGGGGGCGGCCCGCTTCGACCACGGCTTTCCCGCCGGGCTGCGGTCGAGCTCGGCGCTGGCGTCGCTGGAGGTGCTGGGCGAGCCGGGATGGGACTGGGTGCACGAGCGGGCCAGCTCGCTTGCGGCTTCGCTGGCGGACGGGCTGTCGGAGCGCGGTCTCGAGGTCGGGCCCCGAGGCCGCTCGACGCTCGTCTCCTGGAAGGCGAGCGAACCTCAAATTGAAGTGCAGCGTTTGGCGGAGGCGGGTTTCGTGGTGCGCAGCATCCCGGCATTTGGTTTCGTCCGGGCTTCGGTTGGCGCCTGGTCCGCCGAGGCGGAGCTGCAGGCGTTGGTGGCGGCCGCGGGGCCGGGGTGACGCGGTGCCTGCGGCTGACGCACAGCAGGCGCTCGGCGAGTGGATCATGCCTTCCAGTAGCGCGCGCCCGACGACCTTGTCCATCGCGTTGTGGCGACCGATGTCCTTGCGGGCCAGGAGCAGCTCACCGCGGGCGTCGAAGCACTCTGTCGCATGCAGTCCGCCCGTGAGCTCAAAGCCCGGTTGATGCAGGCGCTCGGGCAGGTGGGCGACCAGCGAGCGTAGGACTGACGACCAACAGCTCCCTTACGGCCGCGAGCCACCGACGCAGATCCCCTGCCCTGGAGGAGCGCCGGCGAGCCCACCGGTTCAATGAGCTGACGCCCCAGGCGCCCGGACAGCACTTGATCGGAGCTCGCTTGGCCGCCGCGCTTGCACGATCGCTCAACCCGGCGGCGCTCCCGCAGGAGCGCCGCCACAATCTTTGTCTAGGTGCCCTAAGGCTGCTCGTGCGTGCCCAGCTCGTCGGGCTCGCTGGGATGCTTATCCTCGAGCGAGTCCCGGAAGCCGCGCAAACCTGTGCCGAGCGACTTGCCCATTTCGGGTAGACGCTTTGCTCCAAAGACGAGCAGCACGATGACCAGCAGAATGGCTATGTGGAGCGGATTTGTGAGGCCCATCGGTATCAGTTCCTCCAGGAGTCAGGACTACTTGATCAGCGGTTTGACCGCGGCGAGCACCTCGGGCATCGTGAGCGGCTTGTCAAACGCCCCGTTGGGGGTGATCTTGCCCTTGGTGAGCTGCGCGATCGAGGCCGCGTGGCGCGCCTCGATCTGCACGATCGAGCCCGCCGCGG
>JAABUZ0100004126.1_pt1 | contig 20416 bp, 19 predicted proteins | sample 5562091 | NCBI WGS metagenome assembly JAABUZ01 (sample SAMN12813069, study PRJNA571459) | rock metagenome | isolation source: Antarctica rocks | place: Antarctica: Victoria Land, Linnaeus Terrace sud | collected 2015-12-21 | reverse complement strand
TACTTCACCTGCCGTAATTCACAGTTTTCATCGATATATCCTTCCGCTTTCAACTCAGCAAAGGCTTTGGGGTAGGCGGGGTTTTTGTCAACGTTGATAACGCGTGGCTCACTGCTATGAGAGGCAGCAAGCGTTTTGAGGAAGAAGCACTTAGCAGCTTTCGCGTCTCTGGTCAGGCTGAAAAAGAAATCGAGCGTGTTTCCCTGCGAATCAACGGCTCGGTAGAGATAGACCCACTCTTTCTTCACTTTGATGTAGGTCTCATCGACTCTCCAAGAGTCCGTCGTTGCCTTCACAAATGGTCGGCAACGTCGGTCGAGTTCTGGCGCATAGAATTGTACCCAGCGATAGATCGTCGTATGATCGACATGCAGACCGCGTTCTGTCATCATCTCTTCCAGATCTCGGTAACTTAAAGCATAACGGAGATACCACCTCACGCACAAAAGGATGATGTCGGGTTGGAAGTGACGCCATTTGAAGGAATGTTGCTCTGTCATAACGAGGCCCTCAATTGCTCGTTTCTGCTCACTCTAACAGATCAGCTTTCTTTTTGCAACACAACCGCATCATCTCTTCGAGATCTCGATAGCTGAGCGAATACCGAAGATACCAGTGCACACACAGGAGAATGAGGTCAGCCTGGAAGTGACGCCATTTAAAAGGATTCTGGTTTTGCTTACTCATGACGGAGATCTCTTTCGCTCTTTTCTCTCCACTCTACCAGATTAGCTTCCTTATTTGCAACACAACCGAACTCTTTATGTATCAGGGGAAGTACGCACAAGCCGAACAGCTTATACAGCGTGCATTGACGATCAAGGAGCACTTCCTCGGACCTGAACATCCTGATGTCGGTGACCTTCTCAACAATCTGGCCCAAATCCATCGAAGTCAAGGCCGCTACATTCAAGCCGAATCTCTTATACAACGTGCCCTCACGATCAAAGAACACTCCCTCGGCCCTGAACATCCTCACACCGGCTTCGCCCTCAATGAACTCGCACTCCTCTATCGAGAGCAAGGCAAGCGTGAGCAGGCTGAGCCGCTCTTTCAACGTGCTCTTACTCTTATAGAGCACGCGCTCGGGCCTGAACACCCCTTCACGGGTATTATCCTGAGTAATCTCGCCTTTCTTCGTCAAGAGCAAGGTCAATACACCCAATCGGGGCCACTCTTGCAACGTGCGTTGTCCATTAAGGAGCAGAGTTATGGTCCTGACCATCCGTCCACTGCGGAGACCTTGAATAAACTCGCACAGCTGTATCGAGAGCAAGGCCAGTACGCGCAAGCTGAACCTCTTGTGAAGCGTGCCCTAGCTATTAGAGAGGAAAGGTCTGGCTCCGAGCATCCATCTACAGCAACAACGCTTGTGAATTTAGCCCTTCTTTATTCTGAGCAAGGTCAATACACCCAGGCAGAACCTCTCTTGCAACGTGCTCTCGCCATTCGAGAACAGGTCCTTGGTCCTGAACATCCTCATACCATTGCAGTAGCAGAGAACTACGCTGATCTGCAACGAAAGATGAAGAGCAACTCTCTGTAACAGGCTCATTTCACACTTCTTGTCACGCTTCTCATCACACGAAACGAGTATACTTCTAAGGAGAACAACAGAAGCATGTATATTGCTGACGTACCACCCTGTAGCCCGAGAACATCTTCTCAGGTCAGAAGACTCTTGAAGAGAGGTGCATGCGCGTAACGGGTACGAAAAAGGTGAAAGGATGCACCATGTATCACACGAAGAATTCTATGCCCGAAGAGCAACGCATGAAACTAGTTGATCACCTTGGTCGTCGTTTGGCTGATGCTATTGATCTCATGCTTCAGGTCAAGCAGGCATGCTGGAATGTCAAAGGTCCCCACTTTATCAGTCTTCATGAGTTGTTTGATCACATTGCAAAGGAAGTTGAAGAGGATAGTGACCGCATCGCTGAGCGGATTCTACAACTTGGAGGAAGTGCTGAAGGAACAGCACGTGCAGTGGTCAGTCGCTCTTCACTCGCTGACTATCCACTGACCATTGCTCATGAAAAGGACCATATCACAGCCCTTGCAACCGTTCTTGCAGCTTTTAGCAAAAATGTACGCTATGCAATTGAGCAATCAAACAAGCTGATGGACCCTGCAACTGCTGCTCTGTTCACGGAGATACTACGCGATATCGAGACGTGGCTCAGACTTGTTGAGGCACATGTTCCTATGAGAGGGGATCAAAACGAAACGTTGTAAGGCTTACAAAGGAATTAGAAGAATGGATGCATCATGATGCCATTCCCTGATTACACGTCTGAGAAGAATATCTTGATCGTAGGGTACTAACCGTCTCTCCCGATGCACGCCATCAAAGATTTTTTGGCTTACAATCCGATGTACTCGTATTGGCTGGATATTTAGATACAGCAGGAAGCACTCCACCTTACGACACACCTTAGTGTGAGAACGCTGGCAGTAAAATCTTTTTCCTGGTGGAACATGCCTAATAACATCGACACTACAATAGCTTCAAGAGAATTTGGATTGGTGAACTAGGCTGAGCAATTATTCTGTAACCCTCTTATGTTTCTTCGTGAGCCACGCAAAGCAATGGATGTTGCTGAGATGCAACACGATACAACAAAACTGCCTCATTTCACGATCTTTATCACGTATTTCATCACTCTTCCTCCTGTATCATTGCGATCAGATGGTACAAGGAGTAGGCACCTTTGCTCCTCTACAGTGGAGTGCATCGTCCTACAACGACAATGAGAAAACATACATGCAGTTGAACATCTTGAGAAAGACATACACAAGGAGAACAAAAGATGACAGGAAGATTGACAGGTAAAAAGGTTGCTATCTTGCTCGCGAACGGCTTCGAGCAGGTTGAGATGACCGAGCCGCGAACAGCCTTACAGCAGGAGGGAGCACAGACCTACCTTATCTCGCCGCAAAGTGAGCAGATCAAGGGATGGAACCAAGGCGAGTGGGGTGACACCTTTCCGGTCGATGTCCCATTAGGAGGCAAGGCCATGACCAATGCCAACGACTATGACGCTCTGTTCTTGCCCGGTGGTGTGATGAACCCCGATGAGTTACGGACCAACGCGCAGGCTGTGCAGTTCATGAACTCCTTCTTCGAGGTGGACAAACCGGTTGCAGCCATTTGCCACGGACTGTGGATGCTCATTGAGGCCGATGTGGTCAAGGGTCGCACTCTGACCTCCTGGCCCTCACTACAAGTTGACATCGAGAACGCAGGAGGAACGTGGCTCGAAAGACAAGTTGTCCGTGATAAGAACCTCGTGACCAGCCGCATGCCAGCTGATATTCCTCAGTTCTTTAATCCCGAGATGATTGAACTGTTTGCCACCTGGCAACAGAAATCATGAGCGCAGGGCTTCCCTTCCGACGAGAAGGTCTCTATGGGGATGCCGCTATACACACGTCCCAAGCACGAGATCGTATGATGAAAAGGAGTACACAGCATGACAGGAAGATTGACAGGCAAGAAGATTGCCATCATCATCGCGGACGGCTTCGAGCAGGTCGAGATGACGCAGCCGAGAGCAGCACTTGAGCAAGAGGGAGCCCAAACATACATCATCTCTCCGCAAACAGGACACGTCCGAGCCTGGAATCTGAGAGACTGGGGCGACAGCTTTCCCGTGGATGTCTCACTGGACGAAGCGGTTGCAGACAACTACGATGCTCTGCTCGTCCCCGGTGGCACGCTCAATCCCGATCAGTTACGCACCAATGCCAGGGCATTGCAATTTACAGGCTCCTTCTTTGCTGTAGATAAGCCCGTTGCCTCGATCTGCCACGGTCTATGGACCCTAGTTGAAGCCGACGTGGTGAAAGGCCGCACGCTAACCTCGTGGGCAGCTCTGCAAACTGATATCCGCAATGCGGGAGGGCTTTGGGTCAACAAGGAAGTCGTCCGAGATAAGAACCTGGTGACCAGTCGCATGCCAGCAGACATTCCAGCCTTTACCATCCAGATGATCGACCTGTTTGCCACCTGGCAGCAGAAGCACTAACGCACGAGGAAGGAAAACAAATTATGGCAGGAACACTCACAGGTAAAAGAGTCGCTATTCTACTTACGGATGGCTTTGAGCAAGCTGAAATGGTGCAGCCTCGGACCGCACTTCATGCTGAAGGCGCGCAGACCACGCTCATCGCACCTCATGCAGGGCAGGTCAAGGCTTGGCACTCGCCCTCCTGGGGCGATACCTTTTCGGTCGATGTCCCCTTAGACCAGGCAAAGGTAGAGGACTACGACGCGCTGCTGCTCCCTGGTGGCGTGATGAATCCAGACCATCTGCGGACCAATGCGGCGGCGGTCCAGTTTGTGAAAGCCTTCTTCGAGGCAGGCAAGCCCGTCGCCGCCCTCTGTCACGCTCCCTGGACGATGGTCAATGCAGACGTATTGCGAGGGCGAACCCTTACGTCCTGGCCCTCGCTGCACACCGATATTCAGAATGCAGGAGGCAACTGGGTGAGTAAGCAGGTCGTCCGTGACGGCAATCTAGTTACTTGTCGCATGCCAGCAGATATTCCCGCATTCAACCCGCAGATGATCGACCTGTTTGCCACCTGGCAGCAGTAAATTTGAGGAAGACGAGACGGCAAGAGAGTGTCGCACAGTTGACATCGATGCCATCTTGTCTCAGACACGCACCCTCAACAAGAGGAGTGAAAGGATGGACTACTATGACCACAATACGTGAGGAGACCTACAGGCTCCTTCGTTCGCTTGGATTGACGACGATATTCGGCAATCCCGGCTCGACCGAGCTGCCATTTCTGCAAAACTTTCCTGACGACTTCACCTATATTCTGGGCTTGCAGGAAGCCTCAGTCGTCGCAATGGCCGATGGCTATGCTCAGGCAAAGCGACAGGCTGCTTTTGTCAACCTGCACACTGCACCAGGAATGGGCAACGCGATGGGCAATATTATCGCGGTATGGTACAACAAAACGCCGCTGATTCTCACAGCCGGTCAGCAAGTGCGTGCCATGCACCTTCTCGAGCCCTGGCTCTACAACCGCGAGGCCATTGAACTGCCCAAACCCTACGTCAAATGGAGCTATGAGCCAGCACTCGCCCAGGATGTCCCGGCAGCACTCGCCCTTGCGTACTACACAGCGATGCAACAGCCGACTGGGCCCGTCTTTGTCTCGCTGCCGATGGATGATTGGGACACAGAGGCCCGCCGTACGAGGCACGTCAGGTTAGTCGCCGTGTTGCCCCCGATCCGGACGTCTTGGCGCGAGTCGCCGATCTGCTTCATAAGAGCACCAGACCTGCTCTGGTCATGGGCGCAGGCGTTGATCGAGCAGGGGCGTGGGATGCAGCTATCGTACTGGCAGAAAGAACGAGGGCTAGCGTGTGGGCAGCCCCTGCCGCAGAGCGTGTGGGCTTCCCCGAGGACCATCCACTCTACCAGGGCGTGTTACCCTTTGCCATTGCCCCACTTGCTCACAAGCTGACGGGGCATGATGTGGTCATCGTGCTTGGCGCGCCCGTCTTCCGCTACTACCCCTACTCGCCGGGATTGTATGTGCCAGAGGGCACACAACTCGTGCAGATCACGGATGATCCAGCCGAAGTGGAACGAGCACCCGTCGGAGAGGGAGTGGTAGGTGACATTCTGCTGGCTGCCAACGAGTTGCTTACTCAGGTACCTCAAGTGGAACGGCAGGCACCACCTACACGCTCAATCCCAGCCGTCCCACAGATGAAGACACCTCTGTCTCCGTCCTCCGTCTACCATGCACTAGCCGCAGCACTACCAGAAAAGAGTGTCATCGTCGAGGAGTCGCCGTTGAGCCTTGCGGCATTGCATGAACAGGTACCCATTCGTCATAGTGGAGGGTACTATACTGCGGCGAGTGGCGGACTAGGCTGGGCACTGCCTGCTTCCGTAGGTATTCAGTTGGCGCAACCCACTCGTCGGGTCGTCTGTGTCATTGGCGACGGCTCGACGATGTACTCCATCCAGGCCTTTTGGTCGGCAGTCCAGCATCAGGCACCAATTGTTGTCGTTACCCTCCGCAACCGGGAATACGCCATTCTCAAGTCTTTTGGAACCTTTGAGAAGGACGCTTCCCCGCTCCCAGGTCTTGACCTACCAGGGTTCGATCTGGTGCCGATTGCTCAGGGTTTGGGATGCGAGGCTCATAGGGTTGAGCAGCCGGAGGAACTGACAACACTGGTGCAGCGTGCGTTCCAGAGCCAGCAGTCCGTCCTGCTCGAAGGGGTCATCGATTCAACCGTGCCACCATTATTGTAATCTTTCTTTAAACCTTTCGGAAAAACAAGGTCTCGCATAAACACGCAGGAGAGTCTGAGCATGCCACAACAACGAACGAACCATGCGTTCTCGTCAGAGACATCTTTTCCCAGCCAACACCCCTGGGAAGGCACACCTCAACCGCAACAAGAGACAGATCTTATGGTCACACTGCAGATCAATAGCGTTCCATACACGCTGAGATTGGAGCCTCGCGTGACCCTATTGGATGCCTTGCGCGAGCGGCTTGGGCTCACTGGGACGAAAAAGGGCTGTGACCACGGTCAGTGCGGGGCCTGTACCGTGCTAGTGAATGGACAACGCATAGTGTCTTGCTTAACCTTCGCTGTGATGCACGAGGGGGACGCCATTACCACAATTGAAGGACTCGCTTCTGAAAACGACCTGCATCCACTCCAATCTGCCTTTATTACCTGTGAAGCCTTTCAGTGCGGCTACTGTACCTCCGGTCAAATTCTCTCAGCCGTTGCGCTGCTCAAAGAAGGTCATACCTCTTCTGATCTGGAGATACGTGAATGGATGAGTGGCAACCTCTGCCGCTGTGGAGCATACCCTAATATTGTGGCCGCCATTCGCACAGTCATTCAAGGGTAAGGGAGACGCTTATGAATCCGTTTAGCTACGTTCGAGCGAGAGAAGAAGGTGCCGCTATCTCTGTCGTCTCTGGCAATCCACAAGCCATATTTCTTGCTGGTGGGACAACGTTGCTCGATTTGATGAAGGATGGGGTGGAGGCTCCACGCGTGGTCGTCGATATCAACGGACTGCTGCTCAATACTGTCGAGATGCAAGACGACGGCATACGCGTGGGCGCACTTGCACGCATGAGCGAGGTTGCACAGCACCCTGTAATTACCCAGGAGTTTCCGGTGTTATCGGAAGCACTGCTTGCTGGCGCGTCCCCCCAATTACGCAACATGGCGACTATTGGAGGAAATCTGTTGCAACGGACCCGCTGTGGCTATTTCCGCGATCCAGTTTTTCCCTGCAACAAACGACAACCTGGAACAGGATGTTCTGCGCTTACAGGAGAACATCGCATGCATGCCATTCTGGGGACCAGTGAGCATTGCATCGCGACGCATGCCTCTGATATGGCGGTCGCTCTGGTAGCGCTTGATGCCAGCGTTGAGATTCGGGGACTCCAAGGCGCACGTCGTCTTCCTCTTGAGCATTTTTATCTGCTCCCTGGTCAGACACCAGAACGAGAGACTGTGTTGAAACATGGTGAGCTCATTGTTGGAGTACACATTCCCTTCTCGTCACAGGCCAGGAGGTCACATTATCTGAAGGTGCGAGACCGTGCCTCCTATGAGTTCGCGCTGGTCTCAGCGGCTGTTGCATTGGAGATCACGGATGGCTGTGTTCGCATCGCACGGATTGCCCTGGGTGGTGTAGCAACAGTGCCTTGGCGTGCACGTACGGCTGAAGATGTTCTGCGAGATCAGTCCCTTGGGGAGGTGCTGTTTGCTGCTGCAGCCAACGCAGCCTTAAGCGATGCGACGCTTCGTCAGCAGAACGCATTCAAGCTGGAACTTGCAAAGCGAGCACTCGTACGTGCCTTAACAATCGTGGGAGAAAGAGCATGAGCTATGAGATGGAAATGGATAAACATATCTATGTGGGCAGTTCCTCTAATCGTGTTGATGGAAGACGCAAAGTGATGGGCGAGGCTCATTACTCTTCTGAAATTCTCCTTCCCCGTGTCACACACGCAGTACTCGTTCAGAGTACGATTGCCAATGGTCGCATCATGAGTATTGACACACAAGCTGCTGAGGCAGCTCCAGGTGTACTCGGTATTATGACACACGAGAACGTTCCGCAACTCCATCCCTTCCCTTCTATGCAGAGCCTGGGACCGGGGCCAGTTGCCCCCTTGCAGGACACGCTCATTCACTACGATGGACAGCACATCGGTGTCATCATCGCAGCGACGCTTGAGCAGGCAACCTACGCAGCAACCCTCATTCATGTTGAGTACGAGACAGAGACGCCACGAACAGATCTTGAGACGGAACGTGCTGCGGCATTTGCCCCGGGAGGCAGTGCCTCTGCTGATACAGTACGAGGGAATGTCGACCAGGCACTCGCGGGTGCCGATGTGCATCTTGATCACCTCTACACGACTCCTACCGAACACAATAACCCCATGTCGCCCTTCGCTACAGTTGCCGTGTGGGAGGGAGATCAACTCACCGTCTATGATTCGACGCAGTGGGTGCAGAACGTCCGGGACACGCTCGCCGTCACTCTCGGAATTCCCGCCTCAAACGTGCGCGTGCTCTCGCACTTCGTAGGTGGAGCCTTTGGGGCGGGGCTGCGTGCCTGGCCGCATATCGTCTTGACAGCTCTTGCTGCACGTCATGTGAAGCGTCCTGTCAAGCTTGTACTTACACGGGCTCAGATGTATACCTCAGTTGGATATCGACCACAGACCGCGCAGCGTATTGCACTGGGAGCGACCCGTGAGGGGAAACTCTGTTTTTGTTACTACTGAATCCGTCATAGCGCTACGATAAAATTAGGCCACATCTGCTCGCTTGGTGCCGAATTTGTTACTAACAAATGCTGCCACTCACGAGCCGAAAAACCGGCTGTTTTTTGACCGACAACTGGCCTACGTATTCATGACCATGCTTGCGAGGCGGTGTCAAGAGATAGCGGAGCGGTCTTGACACCAACGAGCTGCATGGTAAACTGCCCAGGGCCAGTGATCGGGGTGGCAAGGCAGGGCAATCGCATCTAATTAATCTCAGCAAGAACGCGCAAAAGATAGTCGTTGTCCCACCCAGCTTTGAGACGCTTGGCATGGATACCAATACGAGACGAGTGTTCTTGACGCAACAGGTTCAAGCTAATATGGCGTAACACTGCCAGATTTTCATCAGCATGACCTTGTCGAACGCGTGATTCATCTTCACGAAAAGCAACGTCAAGCACCCAATGCAGGCTGTTTTCAATGCCCCAATGACTTCGGATTGCGTAAGCAAATGTTTTCACTGAGGGGAAACTGAGCAGAAAGTAGCGGGTTTCCTTGGTGATCTCTTGATCCATGCGCCGTTCGGCTCGAACCATCCCGATCCCTCGCAGACCTTTCCACTTCTTCTCAGGATCAAGATACTTCAAGATCTCAGGATCACTCAGGGTCCAGTAGTTCCTAATGCGCAAGCCTCCCATGACCCTTCTCAACGCTTCGATCCGACTCACAATGCTCGGTGGTAAATCCCTCTTTCTCTGCTAGAACAAACGTGGCCTTCACCTCTTCGTACAGGTCTCCCTGGTTTTCTTTGAGCGCCAAAGCATACTCACCTTCTTGCTCGATAATCTGATCCGCAATCTTGGTTTGTGTTCCCATCGCATCAATAGTGACAATACAACCAGCCAGCGCTAATTGCTGTAAGAGAACCGGAATAGCCGTGATCTCGTTCGACTTTTCTTCTGTCGCCATTTGAGCCAACACCAAGCGATTTTCCACTGCCCAGGCACTCACCATATGAAGCGCTTTCTTGCCCGCTGCGTGATCGTGAGAGCGGCGCAGCGTCTTGCCATCTATCGCAATCACTCCTTGAACCGTCCTGCTGAGACCTTGAACCCACTGCAAGAAACTTGCTTCAAACTCTTTGGGATCAATATGCGCAAAGACTCGTCCAAAGGTATCATGTGAGGGAATCCCATTGGGCAGGTTGAGCAATTGAGTGAACCAGCCTTCCTTCGCCTTCCCGAATTCTTCGATTTCTACCCATCCCTCTGCTCCACAGATCACTCCACAAATCGCCAGGATGATGATATCCCGCAAGCGATGGTGTTTGGTTCGTTCCACCCGTGGGTCTTCCACCTGGGCAAAGATCGTTTCAAGATCTCGCAGTTCTCCTTCCATCTCGTCATCTCCAGCTTTTTTGACCTTATTCTATCACCTCCTCAAATTTAGATGCGATTGCCCTGGCATGGGTTGACATCCCCTGGACAAAACAAATTAAAGCAGGTATAATAACGCACAACAAATAGACATTAGCAGAAGGACGATAATATGGGTACGAGCGTGAACATAAGGCACAACTAAGCGAAGCCCACTTTGGGTTTTCAGCTTGAGTATGTACGTCTATGCTTGTGCGAAGGCACAAAGCATATGTGCCTCTCTCTGATCTAGCATCCTTTTCAAGATAGGGCTTCGCAATATGTCGCATCAGCTTTAGAGCTGTGCGGCTTTTTTGTGTCCTCTAGAGCGCCCTGAAGCCCACTATCTTGAATCTTGAAAGGACCATGCTATGTCAGCTATCGAACGCCGCAGCATCTTGTATTCACAAAACTTTCTTAAAAGCCCATCCCTTGTCGATCAGCTCCTCAACAAGAGCGATATTCGCGCTAACGACACCGTCTACGAGATAGGGCCAGGCAAAGGAATCATCACCGAACGCCTCGCGCAACGCTGCCGCCAGGTCATTGCGATAGAAAAAGATTCTGAGTTGATGGATACCCTACGCTCTCGCTTTACCAGCACGACCAACATCAGAATTCACTCAGGAGACTTCCTGGAATATCGTCTTCCTAACAACTCTTACAAAATATTCGCCAACATCCCTTTTAATATCACCAGCGCCGTCGTCACCCATCTCACTAGCACCCCACCCCGCCAGACGATGCCTATCTGATAATGCAAGGAGAGGCTGCAGAAAAATTTCTGGGCGAGCCACGCCCATCGCTCTATGCCATACTCCTAAAACCAGCCTTTGAGGCAGAACTGCTCCATCACTTCCGCCGCAGCGATTTCACCCCCGCACCTCGTGTCGACGTCGTCATGCTCCGCCTGCGCAAGCGAGGTCCTCCGCTCGTAGCACGCAACGACATACAGCTCTTCCGCGACTTCGTCGTCTACAGTTTCACAACACCACAACCATCTTTACGTCATACGCTCAAGGGCATCTTCACCCTACCCCAACTCAAACAACTGAGCACTAATCTCCATCTCGATCTTACAGGAACACCCACCGCCCTTTCCTTTGAGCAATGGCTCTCCCTGTTCTTGTCCTTCAAACAACTTGCCAGCCCGCAGGCTCTCCGCGCCCTATGTGGCAGTGAAAAACGCCTGCACCAACAACAAGCAAACCTCGAAAAATTGCATCGTACGCGCAGTCTAAGTAGAGGAGGGCAATGAGAAACATCTTTTTAGGAGTTATAGTCATTTGTATGCGCAAGTATAATGAAGATATGATGAAAACGATCTAGCGGTCGCCACGCGTGAACAGATTGAGGTACGTTGATTATACTGATGCTTCACGAGCTTTATGATTTATTTCATGGTTTCGGCGCGTTTTTGAGCCAGGTCTTGTGCAGATTATGGACGAATGACATCTTGAATTAATGTTTGTGGCTGTACAGGTGTGTCGCTCCAGGTGTAGCAGGCCAGGAGCGCGTCCTGTATAGCCTCTGCCTCGTGCTCATCGCGTGTATAGATTTCTATCAATGGATCACCCACATTGAGGTAAGTGCCGACCTTAGCTTGTAAGATCAGGCCGGTGCGATGATCGATTGGATCGCCTTTTTTGAAGCGGCCAGCTCCCAGGGTCATGCTGGCCAGACCGATCTGCTCGGTGTGAATAGATGAGATATAGCCGGTGGAGGGCGAGAGAAGCATTATCCGTACGGGGGCCTGGGGTAATAGTTGAGGATCTTCGATTTGCCGGCGGTCGCCGCCCTGTGCAGCGATGACCTCGGCCAGCTTCTGCACGGCTGCTCCTGATTGGATAGTCTGCTGGATCAGCTCGTGTGCCGCCTCGTCGCTGGATACTTTGCCCGTCATGAGTAGGAGTTCGGCCGCCTCGTGATAGCAGAGCTCGGATATGTCTTCTGGCCCTTCTCCACGCAGAATGGCGATGGCTTCGGCCATCTCAAGCGCGTTGCCAATGGCTCGGCCCAGGGGCTGCTCCATAGAGGTGATGGCGGCGACGGTATGCAGGCCGGAGTTGCGTCCGATCTCGACCATCGCCTGTGCCAACTCGTGTGCCAGCTCAGTTGTCTTCATAAACGCGCCGTTGCCGAACTTGACATCAAGGAGCAGGTGCGAGGCTCCAATGGCAATCTTCTTGCTCATGATGCTGGAGGCGATCAGGGGGATGCTTTCAATGGTGCTGGTTACGTCGCGCAGTGCATAGAGCTTGCCATCGGCGGGTGCCAGGTCGCTGGATTGTCCTGCCAGAACGATCTGGTGCTGCTGGAGGATGGTGAGGAACTCTGCGCGCGAGAGAGTGGCGCGAAAGCCAGAGACTGCTTCTAGCTTGTCAACAGTGCCGCCTGTATGCCCCAGACCGCGCCCTGTCATTTTGCCTACTGCGACTCCGCAGGCGGCGACCAGTGGTGCGACGGCGAGCGTTACCTTGTCTCCCACTCCCCCTGTGCTGTGCTTGTCTACCACCGGCGAGAGAGTCCCGCGTACAAATAACTGTTCGCCTGAACGTGCCATTGCAAGTGTGAGGTCGCTGGTCTCCCGCGCATTCATTCCACGACAGTAGACTGCCATGAGCCAGGCCGCCATCTGATAATCAGGTATCTGCCCTCTAGTATACTGCTCGATCAACCAGGCGATCTCCTCGGTGGTGAGGGTGCCGCCATCACGCTTCCTTGCGATGATTTGCGTTGCTTGCATGTGTTCTACCCTTGCCTTACAATCGCCTCGACGAGTTGTGCATTTGAAGAGGTCTTTTCGAAAAGTTGGAGCACTTGCTCGGTGCCTTCGCGGCGTGGAATGTCGGCCATTCTCCGCCGCACAATTGCGTTTGCACGCAGTTCTGTAGGGGAGAGCAGGCGCTCTTCCTGACGTGTACTGGAGACGGTTACATCGATGGCTGGAAAGATGCGGCGGTCGGCCAGCTCGCGCGAGAGCCGTACCTCTAGATTGCCTGTGCTTTTAAATTCTTCGTAGACGACTTCGTCCAGACGACTACCAGTCTCAACCAGGCAGCTTGCGACAATTGTCAGGCTTCCGCCCTCTTCGAGCGTGCGTGCTGCACCGAAGACGCGGCGACCGATCTCAAGCGCGTGGGCGTCAATGCCGCCGGATAGTGTTCGGCTACCATAGCCTCCGCGCTGGTTGCGTGGAGACTGCCACATGTCGGTGTTTAGATTGTGGGCGCGCGCCAGGCGGGTCAATGAATCTAAGAGGAGTATTACATCGTGTCCCTGCTCAACATCGCGGCGCGCATCGGAAAGCGCCTGCTCCACGATGCGCCCATGTTTCGAGGACTGCTGATCAAAGCTCGATGTATATTGTCTTACCTGTGGACCCTGCACAGCCATCCGCCAATCCGTCACCTCTTCTGGTCGTTCATCAACCAGGCAGAGCGAGAGGCGCACTTCTGGAAAGTTCGCTTGAATGGCGCTTGCTATCTGCCGTAAAATCGTCGTCTTGCCCGCTTGCGGTGGAGCAACGATCAAAGCACGCTGACCAAAGCCAAGAGGAACCAGGAGATCGATCACACGCGGCGCGATTGGCTGTGATCCGGTCTCCAACGTGATGCGGCGATTGGGATGGATTGGAGTCAGTTTCTCAAATGGAGTACGTGTTGATGCCACTCGTCCTCGCTCTCCTGTCAACTACTGGTTTACTACTACTGTATCATACCAGTCAAATCTATTGAGCAGCATCAGCAACCTCGTCTTATTACATTTTTTTTTCTACATTATCTACACTATCAGGCTGCATCAAGCGTGATATGTCTCCTTCTCGTCCTGTCCGAAATTCTATGAACTCTCCTCCATCATGCTCATGATCTAAAAAAGCTTGCACAAAGCTCTCTATCTGCTCCTTGAATTCTTTGCGTGATCCCGTATTGTTAATAACACGTACTCTCTTATCGCTAATACCATAATCTGCCAGCAGGTTATAGGTCAGATAGGGCTTATTGTCCTCGGAATAGTAGCTGCGAATCATTTGCTCGGAGATAAAATGGTCGTTGCAAGATGTTGGATTTGATGAGCGCTCATAGACTCGTCGCACACACATATCGATGTTTGCCTCAAAGAAAAGAAAGTATGCATCCTGTAAAAATGTTGGCTGAAATTGTTTCAATGCTCTCTGATAATTATCACGCGCAAATTCCAAAAGGAGAAGCTTCTTTGGAAAAGACATATAGTGGCAGGCCCTGTCCTCGACCTTTTGTAATGCTAGATCGAGCACAGAAAAATCAAGCACGTCGAATCCGCCGTATACAGAGGGTTTAAACCTTTGATACTGAATATCCTCCTGATACATCTCTTGCAGGAATTCATAGTCGTTTATATGTATTGAGGACCAGCCGTACTCGCGAGTCATCAAATTGATGTAGCGAGCCGCAGTTGATTTTCCTGATCCCGGACGACCTAAAAGAAAAATTTTACTAGCCATAATAGAAAAGCTCCCGTCTACAACGCCTTCTCTTACTCTAATCGGATGCACAAATAATGCAACTGAATATATGCCTATAGAGATTCTCCTGAGCATAGGAATAGAGGGGTGTTGCTATTGTCTGATATAGACGGTAACGGGCGTGGAGTGGAGGCAGTAACTATCGCGACGGCTGATGAGAACTATGGCGATGTAGTGGAAAAATGAAAAAATACAGAAATTGGTAGGACGCGCATATCAATTATAATCGAGAAAAAGATTTACATTATTTGTTTCTTGCGGGCGACCAGCGTACAAAATTGCGGATCTCATTATTCCAGCTAATAACGACGTTGCCCCCCTCGATCTGTCCCTTGACCAGGGCGACATCAAGAGCAGAGGTAATAATCGAACGGACCTGCGTTACTGCATAGGTTGGTGTGTATTCATGGAGTATCTCTTCCAGCTTTGGATAGGGATAGGAGGTAACGCCGAGTCGCACAGAGATATCATCCAGCTCGACCATACCCTCCGGCCGCGCCCGCTGATCGGAGAAGACGCGCAGAGCATCTAGCTTATAGGTACCGAGCGCTCCCACGCGCAGCCGCTCTGCATGCTCACGCGTCTGCTCAAGCGAGGTATTCTTGAGCACAATGAAGAATCGATCGGCGTAGATGTGGTAGAGCTGACAATCGGGATATTCTTTGAAGAAGGTGCGAATCTGCTCCTGCACACGCAGCCCGACCTCATGGGTAAGATTTCTCACCAGGCGATCGCCATACTTATTAGCCAGACTACTCTGCTTATCGATGTCGAGTGCGATGAAAGAGATGGCCTTGTCAGCAAAATTCTCTTCGCGCTCTCCTGTCGTCGTCTGCCGCTGAATCATCGCGAGAAGCGACTCGACGTCGGTGTTAAAATCGTTCTCAGAGGCAAAGCCCTCGAAGAAGGTATCCACCAGTTCCGGATTCTTCACCATGTTAGTCAGCTTTTGTGTCACCTGCTGCCGTACGCGATATGTTTTGAGCAGTTCTTCGATCATCCTGCTTATGAAGCGCAGCATCCGCTGATCGTCTGTAGTAAAGGCATTCACCTTGTGTGAAGCAACATACAGCACGCCGAGCGGGAGTCCTTCCTCACCTGCGATCGGTAGCGCAATTGCTGAGCGAATGGGCCGATCGAGATCTCGCAAAGCCAGAGGGATATCGTCGGGCGGAATATCTGGCTGATATAAAATATGTCGACTTTGCAATGCTTTAAGATAGGGATTATTCGCATGCTTGTCCGATGAGACAAAGGACAGGTTTGATTTGAAGAAGGGATTGTGATTCTGCCCCCGAATTGCCAGGTTGCTGAGGTGCAGGAACTGTGAAGAGTCGCGCGGCAGGAGAATCCAGCAAAAACGCCAGCGCTCTTCTGTATCTCCGCCCCCCAACTGTATAACTATATCGGCCAGGCCATTGAGGATCACATCTTCATGGTTCGTGCCGCTCTCCAGGTTTGTGGCTGAATCAAGTGCATCGCGCATACCAGGTCCAAAGCACACACGTGAACGTTCACGATCGGTGTACAGTGGTCGTAACAGGCTACGAATCGTGGTAACAACCTCTCGGCTCAGTGTGAGAGGGCTGGCCTCGCGTTGCACAATAATCAGCGTGTTATCTTTACCTGGATCATCCTCGGCGACGCCCGCCTTCATGATCTGCAATGGTTCTACTCGATAATCTGAGCTATATTGGAAAGAGGGCCGCGACGTGAGCAGCGTATGCGACGAACCGCTCTGACTCAACCAACCGACGATCGACTCGCCCAGCAGAGCAATATCATCCATATGTTGAACCGCGCTGCTCCTTACCTCGGGTGCAAGCGGTAGAAGCAAGCCGGCCGACGTATGTGGAATATCTTCACAGATCAATGTTAAAGCCAGGCGGAGCGCGTGAGTAGCATAATAGCGCCAGAAAAGCTCGGTGCGAGCTTGAGCAATGCGCAGATTGATGGGCTGTGTGAGCAGATCATTGGTAACCTGTGGGTGTAAAAGTGCTTCTGAACTCTGTGCCGGGTGCGCGATCTCTCGATCTGTGCGAATGGTATGCCAAAGTTTGTCGATATCAGCCGGAATATCGCTGGCCGAGTAGCCTGCGTTAATTAACTCACGAATAATCGCCAGCTTATCTAATTCTGTGGGAGTATAAAGTCGGCGTCCCTTTGGGCCACTGGGTCGGAGAGGATTGAGGAAGCCATATTCCTCCCAATCGCGGAGCTTATTTTCGGTAATGCCAAACAGCTCGGCCGCCCGACTAATCGTCACCGTCGCCTCATCACGCCCTTTATGAATATTTTGGAGAATCCGCTCCTGGGCATCCTCTTTTTGAAGATGCTCTTGTATCGACTGCTTGCTTCGCACATCCATCTGCGCCTCCCTGCGGGCAAAAAACTAAGGCAGCACACGCTTAATAGTACCATAATTGTAATTGTTTGTATACCTGTTTTGTAGAGAAAAGATGTGAGGTTTTTTGTTGACACTGAGAAAATAGTCAAAGTGAGGTTAGAAATGCTATTCAATAAATATATATTACGAGGAAAGCTGAGGTAAAGATAAGAAAATCTTATGTTTGTATTTTTTATTTCTTTGTAATAAGAGAATTAAAGAAGTTTCCTTCTAAGTATTGACAAAAATCCTCTTCTAAGGTACCATTTATAGTAAATACGGCAATTTTCTTCTTACATTGTAACGCATCTTCATGGTTCTGTTTTGTAACCTTTTTGAAGTTGTATTGCATCTGTAGAAAGTATAAAGCTTGCCCTGCATTGTACACACATGAACAAGAGTACGCTAAAGATGTAGTAACAACAATCTGATTTGGCTGAGGAATTGCGGGAGGTTTCTCTCATGTTAGCAGATGCTACAGTTACTCACATCGATAAGCCTGAAATAGTCGATGAGCAGACATGGTACGATCTTTATCTCTGGCTCCTTCCTCTTGTCGAAATATGGGTACGAGATTCGCAGGTCTCATCCTGGTATGGGCAGCAGAAAGAGATTGCCGAGGACATTGCACACGAGGCAGTGATGCGTGTCTTTAAGTATCACCAGCGTGCTCAGAGTGGTGAGATGCCACCAATAAGTTCTCTCAAGGCGTTAAGCCGGGTTATAGCGCGGAACTACTTCCGTGATTGGCGTAAGAAGGATTGGTGCCTGGTGAGGTCAGCCGTCGCTGATACTGAGTATGCTAGATACGACAGTGTCTATGGAACAGATGAAGTTGCGGACGCGGCGCAGATCGCGCTGGATCAACTTATAATGGACTCTATCATTGTTACCGTCGCTCAGGTTGTGGCCCGCTTTCCGCAAGGGCAAAAAGTGGCCCTACTCACCGATCTGGCAAATATGTCTGCTCTAGAAGAAGGGCCGACGCGCCTGGAAAGGGCATTTGCCTCTGTCGGCGTTCGTTTGAGCGACTACAGACGTTCTCGCCTTGAGGACCCGTCCGCCCGTGGTCGGGATGCAGCCCTGCGCAGTATCGCATACAAGCGATTGAAACAAACAACAGGCTGTAAATTCCAAGAGTAGAACCTTTACAGTATGCTAGCTAGGCCAGAAGTTTTACTACTAGCTAGCATACTCTTTTTATTTCTGCTTGAAGCGTTCCACTAACAACCACTCTTCTCCTGAGAGCCCGCTGCTTTAGCACGCGAACCCGCGCTTTAGCACGGCTCGTTCAACTTTATCTCTTTTTGCCATTTCTGTGTCTCTGGCTCTTTTTAAAGGAGAGGTCTCCGGGCGCGAACGGGACGGCGTGCTAAAGCGCGGGTTCGCGTGCTAAAGCAGCGGGCTCTCGATTTCCGCTCGTTTTGTGTCGGAGAGAGAGGACGACAATCCCCTATGATTGTCGTCGCGCGGGTCACTTTATGATCTCCCCTTAGAGGGTTGAAGTAGAGAATTGTGCAGACAAAACTCATGGTCAAAAAGATGTTCTGCAAATTCATTGACTACTTCGAGAAGTTCTGGTAACGAACCAGTGTTGTAGTAGGTGGCAATCGTTTTATTGATAGTATACTCTGCTTTCATTTCATCTATAATATATGTCCAGTTGTCCTTACTATAGTATGTATGCATAATATAGTCCGAGACGAAGTGCCGCTTTGAGCCTGTAATAGGATTAGTCGCGCGTTGACGAATACGTTGAATGCAGGTATTCAGGTCGGCTTCGATAAAGAATATGTAGGCATCTTTTAGAAAATCTGGACTGAAGCGACGTAGGGTCTGGCGATAATCGTTGCGGGCGAATTCGATAGTAATAATTCCATCTCTTTCGGTCTGTAGCGCTGTCTGCACTTGCTGCTCCAGAATTTCTAGCGCGGTATCAAAAACGGTGGGATCAAGGACATCGAACCCACCGTAATCGGTTGTGCGGAACTTTTTCCGCTGAGTATCTTCTTGAGACATACGAGAGAGGATATGATAGTCGTCCATACAAATTGTTGAGTATGCACGATGGTGAGCTATGTCACAAAGCTCTTGAATTGCAGTCGTCTTTCCACTTCCAGGCCGCCCTAAGAAAAATATCTTTACTAACATCTATTCCACTTCTCCAACTTCCATCAATTTTTAATAGATCTATTTTTTAAGCTGCTCCTCCCCCGACTGAAGCGGAACGTAGGTGCTGGTCGCAGAGTCCCAGGTGTAGACAATGTTCCCCCTGGTATCCGCCCCCATTTTCAGTACAAAGTCCAGCGAATGGTAAAGCGTTGAACGTACATCTACAATAGACCGCTGATAAGAGGGATCGAAAAAGTCCGCCAGCTTCTCGTACGAGTACCAGGTTACGCCCAGATGTACGGATATTTCGGGTAAGAGAAGCGTACCGCCAGGGAGGTCCGATTGTTTCACCGCTATGCTTCCTTCTAATGCCTTCCGCAAGCGTTCGGCGTTATTTTTTGTCTTTTCAAGCGAGAAACCTCGCAGCAAGAGATAATAGACGCCACTGTAGATGTGATAGAGCTTGCAATGAAGATGATTAGAGAAGAGCGCGGGTAGAAGATCGCGGATGCGCAAGCCGAGAGCTTTATTGAGATTGTGCAGCGTTTGTTCGCCAAAGCTATTGGCGACGGTCTCCTGCACATTGCTGTCCAGGTCAAGCGCAATAAACGAGATGTCCTTGATGAGATCCCTGGAGTCAGAGAAGGATCGTTCGCGGTGCTTATGCTCTACATCCGTCCTGATCTCGGCAAGGAGCGTCTCAACATCGAACAGAAAATCGTTCTCAGAAGGAAAGGTTTTGAAAAAAGGATCGACCGAGCCAGGATCTTCGAGGATATCTGTCAGCTTCTCAGTGAGCTGCTGGCGCAGTTTATAGGTATACAAAAGCTCCTCAATAATCTTCACAAGAACTCGAAGGACACGTTGATCCTCCACTGAGAATGCATCGGTATCATAAGAAGTTACATAGAGCACGCCAAGTGGTAGCCCCGTCTCGGCTCCGACCGGTACAGCGATGCTGGAGCCTCCAGAGCCTTCTATTTCGCTATAAGGGACAACATCTTCGCGCGATAGCTCACGGCGGTAGATGATATTGCTGCTCTGATAGGCCCGCAGGCACAGACTTGCGCCGTAGCGTTCGGGCTTGAAAGTTGTCACGCCTATAGTAGAATGTGCCTGCTGGCTCTTTGCACGCACAACAAGACTACGCTGCTGTAGTGGCAGGCGGATATCACTGGGAAGCAGGAGACAACAATCTTTCCAACGTTC
>JAABUZ0100004124.1_pt1 | contig 20417 bp, 22 predicted proteins | sample 5562091 | NCBI WGS metagenome assembly JAABUZ01 (sample SAMN12813069, study PRJNA571459) | rock metagenome | isolation source: Antarctica rocks | place: Antarctica: Victoria Land, Linnaeus Terrace sud | collected 2015-12-21 | reverse complement strand
GCATGCGCCACGGCAATCAACATTGTGCGCGTCTTAGCCTGGCTGGAAGAGCGTTCTGTTGCTCCAACGCGAAACTCTCACTTTGCAGCTTTAGCCGCTTGAGGCTGGGAAGTTCGCCAACAGTGTCACTTTGCGTCAGAACCGTTTTTCGCATGGTTACTACTCGACTCCCTTATACGCGAAAAGCATACTTTGATAGAAGCTTCGGCTGAGAAGATTGAGGCAGAAGGACAAATCCTGTTTGAATCACCGCTCCAAAGTCGATGTGTAACGGTTGAAGGAGCGTTTTCATCGTCCGCAATTCGTCTCTGATGAGATGTAAATTGCTATTCAATGAGTTCGTTCTCATCCATTTCTCGAACAAATTCCCACCACGAATTTGCCCATAGAACGCTTGGAGTATTTCCTTGTAGGAACACATCTCAGGCCATTTTTCTAACAAGGCAAACAAGACATCTGCCTGTTGTCTCGTTAAATAGCATTGGCTACTGATATCCCCAGATGTATTCAACTGCGTGACGATATTATGCTCCCAATTGACCGCCAGTGATAGGGGAACATTGAGATGATAGTAGGTCAAACTCTGTTCATATTTTTTGATACGGCTCATAGAACAATACTCCTCGTACTGCATTCCCTCGTTTTGCCCTGGTTTACTTGATACCCTTTTCTTGAAAGATGGATTGGTAAGCATCAACAGAAAAATACCGATGGCATGCGATACAATGATATTGGCAATGCCCATTTTCATCCAGCTCAGGGAGGTGCTCCGTTTCAAGCGCGATCAGCACAATAGCCTGTGCCTCACAATGGGGACAAGCATAATACTTGATGTTACGAAGTCTTTCTGTGATATGATACGTATCCCAATTCATCTCTGCCTCTTGAATGAGCGAGAAAACCTGCAGAAAGGAGAAAATAGTACAGTGAAAACACCTTTCGTCATTCTTTGTCATATATCAGTGTGCAAAATACCCCCTTTGCAATAGTACCATTACTCAGGACATTTTTCAATAGAAAAGGAAAGTTATAGGGCCTATTCTGGGGAATTCTATCGTCAAAATGTCCTGTCAACTTTACTCAAAGCTCCTTTTGAGCATTTTTTACCAGAAGGAGTACGAATAGAGCAAAGAAAAGGATGAAGAGACGTTCTATAGTAAAAAACGGACAGAGCATTTTCTAGAACGAGAGAACAACATGCGACAAAGTCCACAAACATGGCGTGAGCTGCTAGGGAGTTTGGACGAGCAGGAACGTAAGCAAATTGTTGAACATCTGGGAATACAAACAAAAACGTTGGATCGCTGGATTCGTGGCGTAACGGATCTTCCACGAGCAGCAACGCTCCAACAACTTTTACCACTTCTCCCCAATACCATGCGGAAGCACTTTATTTTGCTGCTCCAACAAGATGCAGGTTTCGTGAAATATGCAAACGGCCTTCGTCTACCCAGTCTTCAAAGCGAAATTCCTTCTGCATTTTATACTCGTATCTTAGAGACAAATGCTTCAAATTCTGACACTATTCGGTTTACAGCCGTTTGCCAACTCGTTGCAATGCAACTTCTTCAACTGCTTGATGCCGATGCACTCGGTCTTTCCATCACTATTCTCAAATGTTCTCCTCCTACTCAGGATGGGACCATTCAAAGTCTTCGTCAGCACTTCTCTCTGGGAACAAAACCCTGGCAGACACTCGTTGACCAGACAAGTTTTTTCTTAGGAGCGGAATCGATTGTGGCGCGAGCTATCCACGAGAAGAGTCCGTTTGTGTCGCAAGACCTTCAGAGCGAGAGTGTTGAAGGGGTGCTTTTCACGCATCAAGATGAGTATACCAGGAGCATTGCGGCATTCTGTCTTCAACGAGAAACGACTCTTGCGGGTGCGCTTGTCATTGCAAGTACACAGCCTCATTTTTTCACTCCGAGCATACAAGCACTGCTGCAACAGTATTGTAATATGCTCGTCATTGTGATGAGAGATGATGAGTTTTATCGGGTGCAACAGGTGAACCTCGGAAGAATGCCGTCTATTGCTCTTCAGCAAGACATCCTTCGCCGTCTGTATCGGCAAGTGGGAGAAGCGGTAAGGCAAGTTCCCTCTCAAGAACGCCCTGAACGCTGGACGGTCGTTGAGCGAGAGATGCTGCAAGCGACTGAAAGGGAACTACTCATGATGGAAATATAGAAACAGTCAACACACAAAGAAGGAAAGCAGACGAGGGAGAGATAGTAATCACCTATCGTCTGCTAGAACAAAGGGATGTGTTGTACAGTATAACAGGAACAGGTTTATGGCTTCGTTCCCCACATCGTTAAGAGATCATATACAGCGCAGAAGTCATGTGCCATCATCTCAACCAGCATTTGTGGGTACACCTGATCGAATTCCTCTTGCGTAGTAGCTCCTGTGTCGAGCAAGAATGGAAGAGCAAGCTGAAATCCTACCTTCCAATCTTGATAAAACGCGTCATGCGCTTCCATTCCTGTGGAGTATTCAATCATATGAGGTTGTAAACTCACGCTTTGAAAACCGGCGTGACGGAGAAAATATCCCATCATCGCTGTTGTTCCAAGCAGTCTTTCATCAGAGGAAAAAGTATGCCCTGCAAATTTCAATGATCGCACGAACATTTTCATGATGCTTTCTAATGCAGGACTATTGCTGACCCCACACTCAGTATCAGTAAGTCGAGTTGTTCCTCCTGTAGTCGTCACTCGCCATAATTCAGCGAGCAGGGGAGGCCACATAGACGTGGGAACAAAACCGACAAGGAAACGAAGATTCACGAGACCAAAGCTGTTGTCGGCAAAATCAAGTGGTTTGAGGGCATCCATCACTAGGAAATGGATGTTTTGTAACCTTTGTGCCTGTGCTTGTGCTTGTGCATACTCGATCATGGTTGAACTAATATCAATTCCAGTCACATCAACCATTGGATGACTCTGAGCTATTTCAAGCGCCCAACCACCAGGGCCACAGCCGATATCAAGCACACGGCGAATACCCAAGAGGTCATTCGCCCGTTCAGGCAGAACGCCACCCATACCTTGCGTGAGTATACGATCTTGCTGTAAGAGACGTGCCATTTCCGCACCACTCTCGGTATTAATGAAATAGGTGTTTTTATTAGAAGGTGGAGTAGTCATGATGCATTTCTCTTTCAAATAATGTTTCATGTGTATGCTACAGGCATAATCATTATACGAAAGAAGTGATACAAACGCAACATTATCGTTCTCGTAACCTTAGCTGTAGGAATAGGTAGGGTGCCTCATCGCCTACCAAATACACATATTCTTGATAGACGCATGATGGGCATATATGTATTGGGCTTTTGAAGATGCACGCACAGGTTAGCGTGTCAGAAAGCCAGCATCAAGAGGAAGTGCATATCCAGTGATAGCACGCGCTTCGTCAGAAGCGAACCAGAGAACGACCTTGCTGATATCTTCGGGCACGAGCATTCCTCTATCGACAAACAAGTTCATCTCATTCATTCGTGCGATCACAGACTCACGGGTTGCAGTTGGGCCAGGACCATCAGCAAAGTAGTCAAAAAACGCCTAACTATTGGGTGAGACGCTCTGCTCTTTATGATATACTGACGGACCTGATACAATACCCAAGAACGAGTATAAAGCCGCATCATGTTTTCTAGGAGTGAACGATGATTGAGAAGCAGCCTTCTAGCAGTCCTTCCCATGCCAAAACGAAGAAGGTCTCTATTCAGGAACGATCAGTACATGTCGGGGATTTTATCAAAAATTTTCTCCCTGCTGAATATCTACTGTGAATCACTGCGATGAATAGAACACTACCACTACTAACACCAGAACTTGCTTACCGTCTTGAGGCCAGCAGCATCTTTTTCTCAGTAGAGAAACAGAAAGCTCTAGGTTCTCTTCCAGGTAATCCACACGGAATACAAACTCGCACTTTTGGCAATGCAACTGCATTTTTAGCACTAAAAACACATAATAGCGAGATACTTAACCATATAGGCAATATTACGGGAGATGACGTTCCCTATCTCAATGTCATCCTCGATTGGTACGCTCGTCATGATGTTTGTTGCAGTTTTGATATTGTTCCCTCAAATGCTTCTCCCACACTTTTATGGCATCTTGCATCAAAAGGATTTTATCAATCAAGTTTTTACAATATGTTCTATGGCCTTCCATACGTAGCACAGAAACCTCTCCCAGGTGTCGTTGTGCGTCCTGTTTTACCAGAAGAAAAGGATATGTTTGCTGAAGTGTATTTTGACAGTTTTGAAGTTCCGAAGACAGAAACATATGCTTATGTACGTCATAGTATTCGTTCGTTGGTTGAAATACCCACCAATCGTTGTCTCTTTGCGCTAGTTCACAATACTATCGCTGCGATTGCAGTCGTCTCTATTTCTCAGGAGGTAGGATATCTTGCACTCAGCGCAACGCTTCCCCATTTTCGTGGATACGGATGCCAGAAGACTTTACTACAAGAACGTATACATCTTGCGTCACAGGCAGGATGTGACCTTGTAACGTGTCAAGTGGGAGTTGGGACAATAAGTCAACAGAACGTGGAGAAAATAGGTTTACATCTTGCCTACACAAAAGCAACGTGGTCAACATTCAACAAACATCAAAAGCCTAACGAAGAGATTGACCCTACCAATAGATGAAGTTAAACTGCTTTTGTTTGTAGCTGTAGTAACTCTTCCAACTGTCTTATTTGCTTTTCTTGAGGCCAACGAGTAGAAAGTTGTTGGTAAATATCATGTGTATTCACCATATCTAATTCCCTCCCGAATTGTGTAACAAGATCAATTAACGTTTCAAAAAGGATACAACTTTGTTCTAGGTTATTCAATGCTATCGTTGCTTGAATTTGATACTGTATAAAGTCGATCCGTCTTGGATTTGCTGGATTCGAGACAAATTCACCTGCCTTTGTAATTGCATCCCAGGCTGCTTTCGGTTGACCAAATTGCCGATACATTGAGGCTTGATTAGCATAGAGAATGAATTGGTCAGTATGATTGTAAAGAAAGCTTGCATCAGTCTCTGGATTGCTAGGAAATGTGTCTTGAGCGAGATCGTTGTAGCGTAGAGCTAGTTCCGATTGGGATTGATGAGCGTAGGCAGAGGAGAGACGAGCGTAAATACGACCTCGTAGCAGGGGAGATACTTCTTTAGAAAATGACTCAGCTTGTTGTAGTGTTCGGAACGATTGGGCAAAACGCCTGTTCTCGTAGTATGTGTCCTGTAAGCGTATTAATGCCATCGCTTGAAGATTCATGTCTCCTGCCAGCTCCCCATAAAGAATTGCTTGCTTACAATGTTCTATCGCTCTTCCAAAGTTCTCGTGCCCTTGTTCAAGCAACGCGATTAGTTGATGAGTCTGTGAGAGAAGGGCTGCGGCACTCTTTTGTAGCTTTGAGGGCATGTGTGCTAGCACTGATAGGTGTGAGAGATAGCTTGGAATAACACGCTCTAATTCAGCCTGTCCACTCTCGTAATACAAACGCCAACAGGCAGGAATACCTGCAGCGTAGAGAGGTATTACTTCTTCTGGAACTAATGATGCAGAGGGTTGACCAGAAACTTTTGCGAAGCCGTAAAGAGACAAAGGCATTCCTGCAATAAAGCTGAGTATTCCGCGTCGTGACATCCATTGCTTTATTTGCATCCCTGGAAGCACTCCTTCTAGTGCCTGCATGACTCTCTGCTCTAACTCGGCGGCATCCCATTGATGTTGTTGCTGATGCAGAACTAATGCCATAACACCAATGGTGAACAAGTCTAGTGGACCTGAGTTGCTCTGTATCACTCCTTGAGAGACACCTTCAAGAGCAAAAGAACTTTTTGGAGAGGGATACAATGTATATTTCTGCGGAAGGTTTACAGGAGAACTCTCAGCCGATAGATGATCTTGTTCTTGGGCGGGAGGAAGTGGAGATGATGGATAAATCACTTCCTGTTTCTTCCCTAGCAACCCCAACACTTCGGAAGTCATGCCCAAGCGATCACAGAGTTGACGACGCACTTTAGGACTGAGTCGATGCCCATTCTCTGCTCGCGAAATCGTCGCCTCACTGACTCCAACGGTGGCAGCAAAGTCTTTTTGCGATAAATCGAGTTGTGTTCGCAATACCCGCAACGGATGTCCATTCTCACTATTTATATCGTGTATCATGTCTTCCTCCCTCTTTGCTTTCTTAGTGTAACATTCGACTTTGCATCTGTCGAGAACTTTTCACGAACTGAAAGAAGTTGTAAGAAAACTGACGCCATCGAGTGAGCATTATGCAACATCCTTTTCCCCTTTTGATGGAGAAATGTCTTGTTTCCAGACAGTTTTTAATCTGCAATGCGGCATACTTCTCTCTGAGAAACAAACACTCTCAGTCGAAGAAGGAACATGGAGACACGTGCGAAGACAAAAAACATACCACTTGATTTTTGCCTGTGATGGCAAGGGGACAACACAACTGGCTCATGTCTATGCGGAAACCTTTGAGCAAGCATCGCAAACCGCCACACAATGGCGCGATGAGAAGCACCCCGATTTGCGGATACTCAAAGTACGGGCAGAGCCACGCGGGTTTCAAGCAGGGCCTGTGGCCCTTGCTGGAATGATCGAGGAGGAAGAGGAGGGAGCAACCTTCGTCGATGCTCCCGACATTCACCTTCCTTCCTAACGACTCATGAATGGAGAAAAAGACACTATGAACAGCAATGGAAGTGAAGTCGCCCAGTTTCGCCAGCAACAAGCGTTACGCGAACAATCAGCGCAACAGGGACTTTCAGGGCTGGCAGTCGTCGCGACGCATGCCAGTCTCACCGCACGCATGGAGCAAGGGGCAAAGCGTATCCTCGGTCTCATTCAGGCGGGCAAGCACGACGAGGCACATGCCCTCTTGTTTGCTGAGCAGTGGGAGCCTGAAGAACAGAGGGAACAGACACCGCACGAGGAAGGAGAGAAACAGGAATGGCACAGATGAAATGGTATGCTGGACGGGGTGGCTACAGCTATAGTCCCAATGGACATCATTTTGCACGGCTAGAAGATGGCACCGAGATCGAAGTGCATCCCGACACCTACGACCAACAGTTCGCGGCCTATCTGGAACGCATTGGCGTCACACGAACCTCACACTATGAAATCATGCAGAAAGCCGAGCAGGAATGGCAGGAATATTGCCGCGTCATGGATACCTTTGCCCAGGACACCCAGCAATGGCTCACTTATCAAGGGCGTGGTGTTTTTGTCAAGCGACCTCTCGTTTTCATGCAACAAGAGAACATGCGATGAGAGATGCCTTCTTTTTCCCAGAGACCAGAGGTGACGATACACGAAGAAAGAGAGACGAGGATGAACAGAGATGAAGGAACAGCACCCGACGACATAGTGCCCTACCATATTCCGTATGTCCTACCCCTCTCTTTGAACACAACCGCTTCTGTGTTCAATCAACTCAACGAGGTGGATGAAATTGTGCGACAACTTGCACTCTCTTCAGAAGAGATACTTCTGTTGAAGCATATTTTGGATGCCGCCCCACATCCTTGCTCGCCAGAGAGTCTGTTGCAGGCACTCCAAACGTCTTGTGAGGAGACAAGGCCATTGAGGACGCTTTCATCACAAGAGAGAGAGGAGATGCGGACATCCCTGAGACAGAGCCTCTCTCGGCTCAAACAGAAGATTCTCCCATTCCAACTCACCCTGCTTTCCGTGTATGAAGTAGGATACCTCGTGACAGATGTGAACTATAACAAGCGTGGAGAGCAAGGGCAACATCATGAAGCCCTCTTCTCCTGATCGCTTCACAGCGCGAACACATCGTGGAGAAGGAGCGTTTCTCGAAAAAAGGTGTGAAACAACCAGGAGTTCAGCATGTCTACAGACTTGAAAGACCGACGTGAGACGAGCGAATATGTGCGCTTTCTCAAAAGAAGGCAGCGTACCTCTCTCGTTCTCGAAAGAGCTACCTATGGTGTTCTCACCATTGCTCTTCTTTTGTTCGCGTGCAGTTTCATTCAGGTGGGAAGCTTGGAATATTCAATACAGGAAATACTCCTTCTCGCGCTGGGTTGTGTTTTTCTTGCCATCTTGCTCATCCTCATAGAAGCAGTTGACGCCTTCGTAGAGAAACAGCGCAAACAGAAAGCCGTGCAAGGTACAACGGAGTGAAACAGTTTCATTTTCATAAGAGAAACATGCCTGAGAAACCAAGAGAGCGGATGACGGTCAACGCTCTTTTGCACTAGCTCACGTGCTTTCATGGCTTCTTCTAACGTTTTCACCATCACTCTCATGACCGTCTTATCAGGCACATTAAATTTTTATAAAGATAAACGGACTTTCGATTTTTATTTGACAAAAAGAGTGTTTTTTGTTACAGTCTTTTTTGATTATGAGCACATTGCTCTGAGGAAAGCACTCTCAGCATATCACGGAACAAGGGTGTTGTCTCCTGCTCATTCCATTAAGTGACGTGGCATGGAAGATGCATGTAAGCCGCGTGAAGAACATTTTTGCAGAGCGAACACTTTGCCCTTCTACTATGGGATGATCGATGTTCAACTTCGAGTGCTTTCCAACGTGCTCGTGTTCTCACAAGAAAAGAGATGGAGAGAAGCTATGCAGTATTCAGGCCCCGAGCGGAAAGGGGAAGAGCAAAACAGACGATTTCCAACTATGGATCAAAACACGACTCCGACGTTTCCAGGTACAAGAACCGCTTCGGGAGTTTCAGGTCGCGGTGATACACCATTCCCACGTCCTTCTGACATTCCCCTTTCAGAACCCCTCTTCAATCGAGAGTTCGATGAGCAGAGACCTGCTCTCACCCTACACATCCTGCTTCGTCAGACAGGGTTAGGCATTAAAGTTCGTTTCCTAGTCGCGCTCATTCTCATCGCCATCATCCCGGCTATCGTACTCGTGCTTTTACTCGGCGATCCAACAGGCCAAGAGCAACGCGCGGCCCTCGGACAGGCACTCCAATTACAAGCACAGGGGCAGGTGACAGCTATGAATCAGGCGTTTGCTTCCCGACAGCAGACGGTTGCTACGCTTGCACGCAAACCGCTGCTATCCCAGATTGTATCAGGGACGGCTGACCCAATGCCTGGACAGACGGTTCTGCAAACGGCTCAGCAATCCGATCCTGCATCTATAGGGTGGTTCCTGGTGAACTCAGACGGGACGGTCCTTGCGACTGGGGATTCCTCAAGCCGACCCGCAGGTTTTCAACTGGCGCAAACCAAGGCCATTTCGCATCCCGGTCAACTGGCGGCGTTTGTTCAAGCACTCTCGAGGGGGACCAGTTCCAATGCGCTCTTGCTCAGCGATGATCCCCATATTTCAGGTGGCTGGCTTGCTCTCGCATCCCGCGTGTCACCACGTCCTTCGCTTTCCCAAGGAGGTGCCCTGCTCGCTCTTTTTTCTCTGCAAAAGGTCACGCAAGGACTGGTCGATACATCGAAGTCTGTCAATGGACAGGTCAGTGTTCTGCTCGATATTCACAACCGCATTATTGCTCATGCTGGTCAACTCGTTGCTGGGCAAATTGCGTTTGCACCAGCTCCTCAGAGTCTGCAGACGCTTCCTCTGGGGCAGACAATCCCTATGATCGTACAGGACAATCCCCTGACGGGGCAAACCAACGCTGCTGTCGGAATCGACGTGCCTGCCATTAACGGACGTTATCTTCTCCTGGTTCCGCAAGACACGTCGCTCGTGCCCAGTAGCCGCACCTTTTTCGCTGGCCGCAATACACCACTCCTCCTCCTGGCTATTGTCGTCGCGGTCGTCTTGGTTGCGACCTGGGTCGCACTCCCGATTGTACGCCCTATCCGTCGGGCAACGCGCGAGATCGGCAAAACGACAGAAGAGGTACGCAAGCTTGCTGAAGAGGCGCGGCGCATTGCCAAGGACCATTCGTTGGGAACGGCTATTCTCAGCGGCGCGAATAGAAAACTTCTGAGCCGCCGCCAGACGATTATCCGTGATGAGAACCTGATCGCCCAAACGTGTGATGCCCTTCTGCCTCGCCTCCAGTTTCTGCACCCGCTCGTTCGCTCAGCAGGAAACAGGCAAGCCATTGAAGCCATGCAGGTCGTGCAACAGGGTCTCGCTCAAATCAAGGAGTTGGCGACCTCGACTGCGATAAGTTGGCAGAGGGACACCTCGCTCAGCCAACTCGACAGCGCGATGGAGAGTGCCCGCGAGATTTCAGAGCAGTTCCTGGGTGCAGGGCAACAGCTTGAGCAGGACGCTGAGCAGCTTGAGGTGGCTGCACGCACCCTTCTCTAAAGCGGTAAAAGGAGGGTCGTGGAAAAAGGAGGTGATATGCCATGTATACCAAAGATCTCAGCAGCCTGCTCCAGTTGCTCAAAGTGTCTGAGCAGAGTGCAGGGCTACGCATTGAACCACCAGAGATCATAGGAGAGGCATGGTATGCACGCCTGACACTTATTGGAGGAGATGTGATGATGTGCCAGATACGGCGCGTGAGAGATGAAGCTCTTCTCGCTGAAGGACCGGATGCACTTCACTGGTTGACCACTCTGGGAAGACTCTCCTACGAGGAGATACAGAATCTGCCACGTCCCGTGGAGACGCCATCCTCACCTCCTCAAAGACAACTCCCTGTCTCCAACGATGGAGGGCAGGTGAGTGGGGAAGCACTGCGCCCATTCATGCGAGCGGTGCAAGAGAACATACGCGCGGGGAAACCGCAACGCACCGCGCTTGGAGAGCGAGAGGGGGTAGTCACCATCATGGGGCGTGAACACCGACAGGTCTTTCTCTTAGTTGACGGACGCCACACCCCTGAAGAGATTGCAGGACTCCTGCACAAATCACCTGATCGCATTCGGCAGGTCCTTGCCGATTTGTCTCGTCAGGGCCGTATTGAATAAGTGTTTTGTTTCGAGGGAAGCACCTCGAGTAATAGATGAAAGTTGGTCTCTATGCTTACAACTCCCTCTCCAGAGGAACGACGACCCTCTCCTGAAGCGACTTCTCCCTCAGCGCGAAGTCGTCTTCCTGACGGTCGTTCAGTAGAACTCCCCTCCGAGCGGCTTGGAGGATGGTTGCCGCGCGTGTTGAACACACGAGATATGACGATTCTCTGCCTGTTCTCGGTGTTGCTCGTCAGCAACGTTCAGTTGATCGCGGGGGCAGGTGGCTCCGCGTATATTTACTGGTGGCTCGGCTTCTTGTGCTTTCTTCTTCCTTCGGCACTGATTTGTGGTCAGCTCTATCGGCTCTTTCCCGGAGAGGGCGCGGTCTATGTGTGGGCCAATAAAGCCTTTGGCAGTTTCTGGGATACCTTCGTGGGACTCTTTTGTAACTGGTTTCCGGGAGCGATTGGGCTGACCATTGAGGCAGGTGCGGTGGTCACGAGTGTACAAGCCCTCAATGCCAATTGGCTCACGGTTCCCTGGCAGCAGGGACTCGCCGAGATCCTCGTTTTAGTCATTGCACAGGGTCTCTGTCAATTGGGACAACGTCGTTTGATGAACATCCTGACCTGGGTCTTCCTCGCCTATATCAGCATGATTGTCCTCTTGGGAGTGGCGGGTCTGGCCTGGATCGCTAGCGGACATGCGGTTCAAGGAGATTTCTCAGCACAAGGTTGGCGGGTCAGTGCTGCAAACTATCCTGCCTTCGCGACCGTTATCGTCTCGCTCTTAGGCATGGCCGTGCCGCTCAATTTAGGGGCTGAAGTGATGAAGCAGCGGACTGGAGGACGCTACCTGCGCTGGGGCGTCATCATCACGGTCGTCGGATACCTCGTCGCGACCTTTGGCGTGCTTGCCGTCTTGCCCCCCAAAGATATCGCGAATCCAGCCTTCATAGCAGAAATTTTTGGTCTCTCCTTTGGGCCTGTCGTGGGAACGTTCCTTGGGGTTCTCAACAACCTCATCCTGATCGTGTATTTCGTGTGTGCCACCGCAGCTTTCAACCTGATCTTCGCTCGCCTCCTGCTCGTGGCAGGGGTGGATCGGCGGCTACCCCGCGTCGTGCAACGCTTGAACCGACAGCGTGTCCCCGCCAATGCGATGCTGACACAGACCGTCCTCAACGTGGTGTTCGTCGCGATTCTGTTCTTTGTCGTCCCAGCGTTTGCCCCTTCCAATCAGGGGCTGTCGTTTGTCGTGTTCTTAGTCACCATCAATGGGGCATCGGTCATCTGGAATATTGCGATGATTGGACTCTTTCTGTGTGGTATCCTACTGTTTGTACGCTATCGGCGTCAGTTGAGCGGTCGCTGGATCGTCCCACCTCTCGTCTTGTATCTTGCGGCAGGGCTTGGCATATTCTCATCTGTTGTCGCGATCTACAGCACGTTTTTCGCCGGATCGCCTGTCCCTCAAGCCCTTGGAAATGGTGACTGGGACTATTACGTGTTGCTTGTGGTCTTAGGAAGTCTGGCTGTCGGTGCTGCATATAGTTTCCTGGTTCCCGAAGTAGAGGATTTGGTCGCGCTCTCGAGGACACAACGTTCGGAACATCCTGGGCAGCGATCAGGCAATGACGTTCATCAAGAGACACAGAAAGAGGATTCCTATGCACAGCAGCAACACATCGTACCACCATCTTCCCCCCGAACTACAGCGTTTTCGGGAAGCGTTCCCACTCCTCAAAACCAGCCTGTACCTAGCGAATTGTTCGCAAGGACCCCTCGCCGATCCGGTTCGGGTAGCAATAGCAACCTTCCTGGAAGGATGGGCTAACCTCGGTATGCACTGGGATGAGTGGATTGCTGAGGTGGAACAGGCACGTGCAGCGTTCGCCGCACTCATTGGAGCGCACCCTTCGGAGATCGCCGTAGGCACCTCCGTCTCGCAACTCGTTTCTTCCGTTGCGAGTGCTCTTGCGACATCTTCTCACGTCACGCGCAGGCACATCGTCAGTAGTACAATGGAGTTTCCAGGCGTCGCGCATGCATGGCTTACGATGCGTCCTCGCGGATGGAGTGTCGAACTATTGGCAAGGGATGACAATGGCATCGTCGATGCACAGCGTTTTGCCACAGCGGTTGATGAAAAGACGGCACTGGTCTCTGTCCCGCACGTCAGTTATGCGAATGGAGCGTTGATGGCACTCGAGCCTGTGGTTGCTTCTGCTCACGCACAGGGAACGCTCGTCTTTGTCGATGCCTATCAGTCGGTCGGGATGATCCCTCTTGATGTCAAGGCGAGTGGAGTCGATTTTCTGGCAGCGGGCACCTTGAAGTACTTGCTGGGAACCGCAGGGATTGCATTCCTGTACGTCAATCCCGATGTCCTAGAGAGGCTTGAACCAACCGTGACAGGATGGTTTGGACGGAGCAACCCGTTTGCCTTTAACCCGGTACTGCTCGATTACGCGAGCGGTGCTGCACGTTTCGATCTCGGCACGCCACCTATTCTCAATGCCTACGCTGCCCGCGCAGGAATGCACCTCGTGGCAGCAACCGGAGTGGAACGTATCAGGGACCAGATCGAACGTCTCTCGGCACTGGCCTACGACCTGGCTCCACGTTTAGGATTACGTATCATGGGTCCCAAGCTTGGGGAGGGCAAAGGAGCGACCACTGCCATTGATGTCGGGTCGCAAGAACGCGCTTACCAGCTGGAGAAGGAACTGCGCGACCACGCTCTCGTTGTCTCTGCACGCGGTCGGTCGATACGCCTTGCTCCTCACGGTTTTACGCATGAAGAAGAAATGGAGCAGGCTCTACGTACTGTTGCACATCTGATGCATGAACACTGATGGTGATGGTCTTGTCGTTGTGTATCGAAGAAAGCAGGCATGTGGCACATCCCTCGTAGAAGAGCCGCCACGAAGCAAAAAGGAGACCTATGGAAACTTTCCCACGTCTTGTTGTTGATCTGACACAAGAACTCTCAAATGACATGCCGCTCTATCCTGGGATGGCACGCCCATCGTTTCAAGATATCGCGGTCGTCGCAAAAGATGGATACGGCATGTCGGAATGGCACTTACGCAATCATATTGGCACCCATGTCGATGCCCCGACGCATCTGGTCGAGGGAGAAACACTTGATGATATTCCTCTCACGCGCCTTGTGGCGGAAGCGGTGGTCCTCGATTTCTCGCAGCATGCACACGGCCCGCTCACGCGGCTAGAGATAGAACCACATCTGGAGCGCATTCACCCTGGGGATATTGTGTTAATTTACTCCGGAGGGTCGCGCTACTGGGGAACCGAGCAGTATTGGAGCGGCTGGTGTTACCCTGATGCAGAGGCAGCGCAATTGCTCATTGATCGGGATATCTCGGCGATTGGGTTTGACGGCCCTTCTGCTGATCCCGTCAACCTCGCGAATCCCGAAAACGTGATTGTTGACTTACATCATTTGTGGTTGAAATCCGGGCGCTTGTTACTTGAGAATCTCACCAATCTTGAGCAGTTGCCTGAGCGCACACTCCTCATCGTGGCACCCATGAAGGTCCGAGGAGCCAATGGTGCTCCTGCCCGCATTTTTGCACTTATTTTCTAGTTCAGAGAAAGGATGAAGAGATGGAAGAAAGCATTCAGAAGACACCTGCTGAAAAAGGCGTTGCAGCACAGGAGAATACACTTGGGAAGGGTGTCCTCAGAACCAGCGATGCCATTGCACAGTCGGTAGCGTTGTTAGCACTCGTCATGGGAGTTGCACTTTCGACCTCGTTCGCTGCAACATTCGCAGGGGCCGCCGCTCCCTTGGCCTTTGTCGTTGCGGGGCTTGGAAGTCTCTGCCTCGGCTACGTCGTCATCCGCTTTACGAGGCGAATGGCAAGTGTTGGAGGGGTCTACACGTACATTTCGCAGGGGCTTGGCCCCGCACCCGGTTTTATCGGAGGCTGGATGTATGCTGGAGCATTCGCTATCGGTATTGCCTTTACGATGGCAATTGCGAGTGTCTACCTCTCTACCGTCTTGGGCGATTTTCATATCACCTTTGGGTGGTTGCGGCTCTATGTCGTCTTATTGGTGGTGTTGTTCCTTTTTGGCTTTTTCAGTATTCGCGTTTCAACTCGTACTCAGCTTGTGCTTGCAGCCCTAGGAGTGCTTGCTGTCCTCCTTCTAGCGATCATCATCCTGTCGAAAGGCGGTGACGCTGGTATTTCCCTCACACCCTTCTCATTTGGGGCGTTGCCACAAGGACTATCAGGGCTGTTCTTCGCCACCGTCTTCTCGTTCACCTCGTTTATCGGCTTTGAGTCGGCGGCATCGCTTGGGGTGGAAACAGCCAACCCACGCGCGGCTATTCCACGAGCGATTCTTACAGCAGTCATCGTCGCCGTCGTGTTCTACGTGTTCGTCACGTATGCATTTTCCATTGGCTATGGAGTGTCTCATGCTGACAAATGGGCGAACGATCCCGCGGCATTGGATACGTTGGCAAACCGCTACTCGAATCCTGTCTTGGCGACAATCATTGATCTTATGGTTGCGGCAGGAGCATTCATTGCCTCACTTGCAGGTCTCAATCTCACAGCACGGGTGTTATATGCAATGGGACGTGAAGGCGGATTACCGTCCGTCTTCGGCAGAACGCATGCACGCTTCAAGAGTCCTTGGGTCGGTGTCATTGTCGCCGTGTTAATCACACTGGTACTTGGTGTCACTGTGGGGCGAAGTTTTGGTCTCACGTATGGTCCTAGTACAGGCCCATTTACCTTCTTTGGATTTCTTGCAACCATGGCGTCGCTCGGAATTCTACTTACCTACATTCTGGTCGCGATTTCTGGGATCGTCTTTTTCTTGCAATCCAGGCAAGACAAGGGACTCGCTGTTGTCGCCGATGTCGTCCTCCCTGTTATTGCGGTGCTGTTATGCGGAGCAACTATCTATTACACGGTCTTTCCGACGACTCCTGCTTCGCCTCCTATTAACACCGCGCCCATCTATACAGGGGTATGGCTGGTGCTGGGACTGGTTCTCCTAGCTGTTTTGTGGTTGACCAACCGCGAGAAAGTACGGCAGTTTGGCAAGACCCTCAGCGAAGGGGAGTAGCAGAGTGCAAGGCGAACCAAGATTATGTCTAAGAGGGGAGGACAAACAAAGAAGAAAAGGAGTCAAAGAGATAGGCAACGTGATTTCTGTTATGTTGCCTATCTCTTTGACCACATGATAGGCGGCTTGGAACCGTTCGGGAATAGTAAGGCTAGTTGCGACATGTCGATCTCCTTGCTCAACCTTATTTGCCGATGGCAGATGTATTTCGGCTTTTTCACGATTGTCATTACCGTGAGTTCCATCCCTCGCTTGCCTTCATGGAAGATCACTACCTCACCATTGCGGTTGCTGTACTTGCAGGGATTCTGATCGATATCTTCTACGCGGTCCTCAAGCAATCAGTGACACGCGTGCTGCATCTGCGGCTCTTTGCCGCTCTTGTTACAGGAGGATTTTGTCTAGTGTATATTCTCGTGTTGCAATTCACCTATGGCTTAGTGTGGACCATTCATTTGGCTGGTGGAGCAGTCACGATATCTGCATTAGTCAGACTGCTCCTGACCTACTTGCTAGTACCAGTTGTCCTCGAAGAGGAAACGACTGAGTAGTGTATTTGTTCGTTTGGGAAGAGGAGTACTCCTCTTTCTTATCTGTAGACCGTACATTCGTGGCCCTCAAATCGTCGAACCCATGCAGGAATAACACCCAGTTTGTTCCAGCGTACATCTCTTTTTTCGAGATCAGGCATGGGAGGACCTTCTCGATGATCCGAAAGCGCGAGGAGTCAAAGAGATTGGCTTGTGGGCCAGTGATGGTGGTCAGGCTATGTTGAATGTCATCAGTGCCAAGTTCGCCTCCTCACAGAGACAACGCTGCGTGATGCATAAACTGGAGAATGTACTCAGCTACGTTCCCAAAAACAACGGGAACCGATTGAACCAGAATCCAAAGCCTTGTTCTATCAAAAAAATCGGCGGGCAAATCAGGCAGTGGCCGCGTTTATCGAGAAATATTAGCATGTCTATCCGACAGCTATCGAGTGCTTGCAGCGAGATATGGAAGCCTGTCTGACGTTCTATACCTTTCCAGAGGAGCACTGGAAAACCATTCGGACCACCAACGTCATCGAGCGACTCTTTGGGGAAGTCAAACGTCGTTCACACAAGATAGCTGCCGCCTTTCGCAATGAGGTGAGCGTTTGCCTCTCTATAGATATGAGCACTCAGATCGGTTTGACTAGACTGTCATGAGCGACTACAATTCTGGCTGGATCAGGCCAAGCAAAGTCGGGTTCCTAAGACGAAAAGCTTTGTGACGGGAACCCAGCGGGACCGCTTTACCGTTGCTAGGTGCAACCTACTCGTCAACACATCACACACTACTATGTGTTTTAACTTTCACCCGGCACTCCTGTTGGATGCAACGGATGCATGATATTCTTGTCTCACTCCTCCTAAAAGTGGATGTCCACTTTAGGGTTCACCTTTCGTTACGTTGAGTACTGGACCATATCGCGAACGAGTACGCAGGGAAAACTAGTGTTATCGTTGCACATGGTCTGTTTATCGAGTGTTTATTTATCTTCTTTCTCGGCCTTGCCTAACCAAATAGTTTGATAGATTTCTTTAGTCTAAGCGTCGAATATCACGTATGCCAATGGCTACACCTACCAGTGTAAGTGTGATTAGACCACCGAAGACAAAAACGAGTGGGGGACCAATGCGGTCGGTTAGAATACCCGCTAAGGCATATCCTACTGGAAGTAAGCAGAACGACCCTAGCGCATCGATACTAAAGACTCGTCCCTGTTTGTCGCTAGGCACACATTCTTGAAGCACAGTAATCCAGATAATACTAAAGATGCCTACTCCAATTCCAACTAATAAACCTGCAAAACAAGCAATAGCTGGTTCGATAAGAAGCGGTAAGGGGAACCCGAACAGGATAGTACCAGAACCAGCAACAGCAATACTGAGGTATGCCAACAATCCTCGTCGATGAGGATGCTGCATTTGTCCTACGAAGAGACTCCCACCAATGGAGCCAAGAGCAGTTGCTGTTCCTACAGCACCTAAGAGCCAAACACCTTGTCCATAAACATCTTGCACAAGCTTAGGCTGAGCTTCCCCCACTTTTGTAGAGGAGTGAAATCTTAGGATATACTATTCAAGAGCGAGGAGAGAGAGCATGCAGAAATCCCAGAAGACGTATACAGCTGAATTCAAACGAGAAGCAGTGCAGCTTGCGCAGACCAGCGGGAAGCCAATTACTCAAGGAGCCCGTGAGCTAGGCGTTTCCGATACGTCGATCCATCAATGGCGCAAGGAATTAGTTGAGAATGGCTCAGAAGCCTTCCCTGGCAGTGGGCATCAAACAGCCCTCGAGGAAGAAAATCGCCAGCTCAAACGAGAGAAAGACGAGAACACGTCAGGAACGCGACATTCTAAAAAAACCTCGTATAGAATCTCTTTACTGATGAGCTAAGGAGAAGGAAGTTGGATGATCTGAGGCACCTTTTCTCTCGTCGGAGACTGATAGTGTTCCAGGCGATGTCGCCGATGAGTCTCTGGATCATAGAGCTGAGGTTCTGGCGGTTTCGCACCAGGAGCCAAGTGGAAGAGTACCTCGTGATCTTTCTTGAGAAGCGCGTAGATGACCGAGGTCATTTGACCTGCTCATCTCCCGATGACTTTCTCCCGTCCGACGAGCCTACGCGTGCGTTCATCGGAACGGCATTTGCGCGCGATCAGCCGCTCATACATCTCTTTCCACTCCGCATCCCCTTGGATAGCCCTCCACACGATGAGATACATCGTCTGTTTCATCTGTCGAACTCCGCGAGGAGACAGCCGTGTCCAGTCAAGTGTTGTCCCTGATTGCGCCACTTTGGGAACCCACCCGACATACGATTTGAGTTGAGCCGCCCGCTCAAAATTGGCAATGTTGCCGATCAGCGCGATGAGTGTTGCCGCCGCTAGTGGTCCGATGCCTGGGATCGACGTGAGGACTTTCCCCTCTCGAGAGTCCTCCACGACGTGGATGATTTCTGTATCCAACTCAGTAATGTGTTCGGCAATGAGGTCCAGTTCGCCAATGAGTTGTTTTTGCTCAACCACCAAACCTCGCACACGAGCTGGTTCTTTCGTGCCGATACTCTGTGCCGCCAGACGCTGCACCTCTCTCAATTTCGCATCCGAAACACTACAGGTACGACCTCTTGCTTCTCGAAGTTCTCCAAAAGTGGCAACGGCTAACTCTGCGGGAGTCGAGAAGCGTTTGCGAAGAGCGAGAGCGGTGGGCAGGTTCGGATCGCGCAAGAGGCGCGTAAATTCGGGAAAGAGTTCATCACAGATGGCTGTCAGCTTGTTTTTGCGTTGCGTGCTCTCTGCGATCAGTTCGTAGCGATGGCGTACCATTCCACGCAATTCAGTAGCAGCGGCAGTTGCAGGGATGAGGCGACGGACGGCTTGGAGTGGATCGCCTACCTGGATACCTTTCTCCAGCTGGTTGTAGAGCATATTTGCCAGACCAAGAGCATCACGTTTGTCGGTTTTGAGCAAACCCTCTTGTCGCTTCTGAACATGCATCACATAGACCGGAATGTCTACTTCCTGCAAGTATTGGAGCAACGCACGATGGTAATGCCCAGTGACTTCTAAAACTGCCTGAACCTGAGTGAAGGGAACGTAGGTCCTGATACGGTCAATGAGCGAGCGAAAGCCTTCTCGTGAGTTGTCAAAGGCAAGAGCAGGACACTGTTCAAAGCGCTGATGTCGGGTGAGCAAGGTGGAAGAAAGAAACCCTGCGACATGTGCCTTCTTGCCAACATCTACCCCAATGTACAAGGTTTCATGGACCAGCATGGGAAGAGCTACCGAGTCGGTCTGCGATGACGTTTTGCGAGACATGAGCCAACCTCCTTGCTGGCTTTCTTCGACATTTGGTGTTCTTCATCACCGAGCAAGTCTACAGTACGCCTTGTCGCTGTCAAGGACAAGGGCTTCGCCACCGCTGCGCTCCGCTTCGCGCTTCCTTGACAGCAACTGCGGCAGCACTGTCTTTTCTTGGTGTGATGAAGAAGCAAAAAAAATGTTGCGTGGATGGAGAAGCGGGACTCCGTGGACGTGCCTCGACCAACTTCGGACCAGAAGTGTGGCTTCAACCTCGTATCAGGTGTGCGAACACGTCCCCCAGGTTTTTTTCAAGAGTCAAGCTCCAAAGCAGTGGCAGGGTTCTGCGGAATCTTTTCCAGTTGGGAGCGACCCAGCTGTGCTTCTCCACTCATAAGAGTACATAAGTTCCTCGCCAAAATCAAGAGGTTTTGAGAGATTCTGTCCGAAACGGTGGGCATCTTCTCGCGAGGCCAGTAGTGCGGTATCAGTTCATTCACGATCATCAGGCAGAGTACGCCATTACCATCATGTGTCGTGTGCTAGAGGTGTCGATCAGTGGATATTACGCGTGG
>JAABUZ0100004123.1_pt1 | contig 20418 bp, 16 predicted proteins | sample 5562091 | NCBI WGS metagenome assembly JAABUZ01 (sample SAMN12813069, study PRJNA571459) | rock metagenome | isolation source: Antarctica rocks | place: Antarctica: Victoria Land, Linnaeus Terrace sud | collected 2015-12-21 | reverse complement strand
CAGCGTGCCCACGCTGATCCCTTGCCACCCTCCGTGTGGCTGAATGCGCGCATCAATCATCCGGCGTATCCCCATGTCTTCCACTATCCCCAGCAGCAACGGCAGGTCATTGATTTGTTCGGTCGTGATGTCCAGTGTCTCGCTCATGCCTCGACTCTACCGCATCACGCCCTATCCTCAAACTGCCATCCAATTCATGCGAACGATAAGTTACACTGCATGTGAATGGGTACGCCTGCGGGCAATCGTAGCCAGGCGACCGCGATTGAAGAACGCTTCCACCACATCCTTAGCGGGGCGGCGAGCCCGCGAGCAATCATCAAGGAGACCGCCATGACTATCCAATCGATCAACCCGGCGACCGAGGGGGTTCTGGCCGCCTTCGACGAGGCCACGGCCGCCCAGATCGACGAGGCGCTGACGAACGCGCGCGCGGGCTTCGACCGCTGGCGCGCGACCGGCTTCGGGGAACGCTCGTCGGCGCTCCACGCCGCCGCCGCCTACCTGCGCGCCAATAAGGATAGGTTCGCTGGCCTGATCACGGCCGAGATGGGCAAGCCCATCGTCGAAGCCGAGGCGGAAATTGAGAAGTGCGCCGTGGGCTGCGACTTCTACGCCGACCACGCGGAGGGATTCATGGCCGACCGGCCCGTGGCCTCGACCGCGCGCGAAAGCCTCGTCGCCTTCCAACCGCTCGGGCCCGTGCTGGCGATCATGCCCTGGAACTTCCCCTTCTGGCAGGCCGTTCGCTTCGCCGCCCCCGCGCTGATGGCCGGCAACACCGCCGTCCTCAAGCACGCGCCGAACGTCCCCCAGTGCGCCCTCGCCATCGAAGAGGTCTTCCACGCGGCCGGCCTACCCGACGGCGCGTTCCAGACCCTGCTGATCGGCATCGACCCGGTCCCGGACATCATCGCCGACGACCGCATCGCCGCGGTCACGCTCACCGGCAGCGTCGCCGCGGGGCGGGCCGTCGCGGCAATGGCGGGCAGGGCGATCAAGAAGACGGTACTCGAGCTCGGGGGGTCGGACCCGTTCATCGTGCTCCCCGACGCCGACCTCGACGGCGCGGTCGACACCGCCGTGCGCGCGCGCTATCAAAACGCGGGGCAGAGCTGCATCGCGGCCAAGCGATTCATCCTTGTGGACGAGATCGCGGACGCGTTCGAGGCGCGGTTCGCGGCGGCGGTGGCGGCGCTGCGCGTGGGCGACCCGACGAGCCGCGAGACGCAGATCGGACCGATGGCGCGCGCCGACCTGCGCGCGGGGGTCGAGCGGCAAGTGCGGGAGTCCGTCGCGCAAGGGGCACGGGTCCTCACGGGCGGCGAAACGCTCGACCGTCGGGGCCACTACTACGCCCCGACGGTGCTGGCGAACGTGCGACCCTCCATGCCGGCGTTCCGCGAGGAGGTCTTTGGGCCGGCCGCGGCCGTCATACGCGTGCGCGACGCCGAGGCGGCCGTAGCCACGGCCAACAGCTCCGCCTATGGCCTGGGCGGGAACTTGTGGACACGCGACACCGAACGGGGCAAAAGTTTGGCGCGGCGGATCGAGTCGGGCAACGTCTTCATCAACGGCATGACGGCCTCGGATCCGCGCCTACCGTTCGGCGGCGTCAAGCACAGCGGCTACGGGCGCGAGCTCTCCTCGTTCGGCATCCACGAGTTCGTCAACGTGCAGACGATCTGGATCGGACCGGCTCAGAGGGCCGCCCCACCGTCCCCGCCGGCTGAGTAGGATGGGGCGGTGAGAGACGCCAACCAGGACGCGCCTCCCCATGAGCGGCGGCAATTGAGCGAGCCGTCAAGCCGACGCGCTTACATGGACGTGTAGAGTAACGGGACAAAAATGGACGCCGACGTTGAACCTAGTATAGCGACGGACGACGTGCTCGCGCTGGCGCGCCTGGCGGGATTGCCGCTCGACGCCGCCCGCGCCGCCGCGCTCGTCCCCGCCCTCGCGGCCGACCTCCGTGTTATCTATCGCCTGCGTGGCGTGCCGGTCAGCGACATCCACCCCGCCGATTGGGCCGCGCTGCCCGCGGAGCACGCTGATGAGCGATGACCTCGCGTACCTGAGCCTCGTCGCGGCGACGCGTCTTATGCGCGCCCGTGAGCTCTCGCCCGTCGACCTCGCGCGGGCGTTACTCGCCCGCATCGACGCGCACGACGGCCGCATCCACGCCTTTCTCACTGTTGATCGCAAGGGGGCGTTGGACGCCGCGCGGCGCGCCGAGCGCGCCCTTGCGGCCGGCGAGGATACGGGGCCGCTGACCGGTGTTCCACTGGCGATCAAGGATATCGTCGACGTGGCCGGCCAGCCGACGACGGCCGGGTCGCGCGTGCTCGCGGGCAACGTCGCCACGACCGACGCCACGCTCGTCGCGACGCTCCGCGCGGCGGGCGCGAGCATCCTCGGCAAGACGAACACGCACGAGTTCGCCTACGGTGTCATTACGTCGCCCACGCGCAATCCCTGGGATCCCACGCGCATACCGGGCGGCTCCAGCGGCGGCTCGGCGGCGGCCCTGGCGGCGGGCATGGCGCCCGGCGCGATCGGGACCGATACCGCTGGATCGATCCGCCTCCCCGCGGCCCTGTGCGGGGTCGTCGGGCTCAAGCCGACGTACGGGCGGGTCGACCTGCACGGCGTCATACCGCTCAGTTGGTCGCTCGATCACGGCGGCCCGCTGGCCCGTACCGTCGCCGACGTCGCGCTTCTATTCGACATCTTGACGGGGAGCGCGACACGCGACCTGGGGGACAATCCGCCCGCTTCACCGTTCGCCGAAGGGGACGATATACGGCGTCCGCGCGTCGGCGTGCCGCGCGCCTATTTCTACGAGCGCCTGGAGCCCGCGGTGGCCAACGCCGTCGACGCGGCCCTGCGAACACTGGAGAGCCTCGGGGCGGAGGTACGCGAGGTCGACCTGCCGGACGTAGGGCTGACCTTCGCGGTGGGACGGGCCGTCCAGCGCCCTGAGGCCAGCGCCTATCATCGTGAGCGCCTACGCGCGACGCCTGAACTCTACGGTCCGGAGGTGCGCGTCGACCTCGAGCTCGGCGAGTTATTCCTGGCCACCGACTACGTTCATGCGCAGCGCGTGCGCGCATCCTTGCGCGATCGCTGGCTCGCCGTCATGGACGACGTCGATCTCCTCGTCACGCCGACCGCGCCGATCGTCGCGCCACCGGCGACGGACGACATCCTGAGCGGTCCCATCAAGGGCACGCTCTTGCGCAACACCTACCCGTTCAGCCTCGTCGGCTTCCCGTCCCTATCCCTCCCATGCGGCATGTCCCCCGACGGATTGCCCGTCGGCCTGCAACTAACGGGACGCCCCTTCGCCGAAGCCACGGTTCTGCGTATCGGACAGGGCTACGAGCAAGCGACGCCCTGGCATGCCATGCGGCCACTCCTCACCCGCTGACTCTCTCTCAGCGTGGGGGCGAGGGGAGAGCGATGTGGACGCTCCGGACGGCGCCGTTGACACGCTGCTCTCGCTATCTCTCGGTGTGCGAGCAAGGGGAGAGCGATGTGACGCGTGGTCGCGGACCCTATGCCCACGCCTCTCGTGTGTACGTCTTGTGTACGAACCCGCGCTCAATAGGCCCTAAGATGTTATGGTAAGGCTCACATGGACTCTCTCCTCACCCGACGCGTCTCCGAAGTACTGGGGGCGGACGGCGCGATCAGCCGCCGCCTGCCCGGTTACGAGTCGCGTCCCTCGCAACTCGCCATGGCCGAGACCGTGGCCACCGCCATCGACGCGGGGCGACACGTCGTCATCGAGGGTGGGACGGGCGTGGGGAAAGCTCTCGACGTAGACACGCCCATGGCGACGCCGACAGGGTGGAAGCGCATGGGAGACCTATGCGCCGGTGATCTAGTTTTCGACGAGACCGGGGCGCCGACGGAGGTCGTACGCGCCTTTGACGTCATGTACGATCGTCTCTGCTACGAGGTCGAGTTCTCAGACGGCTCAGCGCTCATAGCCGACGAGGATCACCAATGGATCACTTGCACATGGCGAGATCGTAAGCGATTGATTCGACAACGTGGGGCGGGTCCCAGACAAAAGAACTTTGCCACGAGACGCACACTAGCTTTGTCATTCTCACACTTCACAACCCGCGACATTGTTGCTACGCTCACCGTTACCATCGGTAACGCAGCTCGCCTAAACCATGCTGTCCCGATTGCCCATGCGCTCCAGCTACCCGACCGCGACTTACCTCTCGCGCCCTTTGTCCTCGGGCTATGGTTGGGCGATGGACACGCTAATTGTGCTCAATTAACTACGGCCGATCCTGAAATTATCAGTGAGATTGAAAAGGCAGGGTATATCGTCCGAAAACCTACGGGCAAATATCACTACTCGCTGCATTTGCCATCCGGCCCCGCGCCCAATCGTTGGGAACCAAGTGTAACCGGCGTATTGCGTGACCTTGGCGTCCTCAACAATAAGCACATCCCATTGTGTTACTTGCGCGCCTCCGAGAGGCAAAGACGCGCCTTACTCGCCGGCCTGCTTGACACCGACGGCACAGTCTCTCCACAGGGGGCGATACAGTACACATCGACTAATCCGCGCCTTGCTTGCGACGTTCAGGCTCTCATCCTCAGCCTCGGCTATCGGCCTTCCATGATGACCAAACCGGCGCTCCTGTATGGCAAGGATTGTGGAGTTTCCTACACGATCCACTTCACAACGTGCGATGAGGTGTTTCGACTACCACGCAAAGTCGCGGCGCACAAACAACGATCGCGCAACTACACACCGGCTCGAAACGAATTCCGCTACATCACAGCCGTACGATCTGTACCGTCATGCCCGGTACGCTGCATCCAAGTAGCGGCCGGCAGTCATCTCTACCTCGCGGGTGAGTCTCTGATCCCAACACACAATAGCCTTGCCTACCTGGTCCCTGCCATCTACAGCGGTAAGCGCGTCATCGTGTCCACGGCCAACAAGGCGTTGCAGGACCAACTCGTCGCCAAAGACATCCCGTTCCTGCAGCACGCTCTTCCGCGCGACGTCTCGGCCGCGCTCGTCAAGGGACGCTCGAACTACCTCTGCCTCGACCGCTACGAGGAGGAAGAGGCGTACCAGACGATGTCCGGCGAGAGCCTCGACTACCGGCGGCTCAAGGCCTGGGCCGGCGCGACTCGCACCGGCGACTTCGAGGAGATGGAGATCCTGCCGGCGCGCGACTTGTTGAGCCGCGTCGGCTCGACCGCGCGTACCTGCATCGGGACGGCGTGCGCCCACTACGGTCCGTGCCACGTCGAGCGCATGCGCGCCAGGGCCGAGTCCGCCAAGGTCGTCGTCTGCAACCACGCCCTGCTCCTGGCCGATCTGTTGGTGCGAGACATGGGGGCGTATCTCCTGCCCGACCGCGACCTGGTGATCGTCGACGAGGCGCACCGCCTGGAGGAAGCCGCCTTCTCGGCCTTCACCGTCAGCCTGTCGCGGCGCGACATCGCGGAGATTGCCGAGAGCGCGCAACTAGGCCGCTACGCCGGCGCGGATGTCGTCGCCGCGCTGCCGATGCTGGCCGATACGCTGTTCCGTCCCTTAGAAGTATCCCCGGGGCGCGGCCGCGAGGTCGTGACGGCCGAGCTCGCCGGCGGCGCGCGGCTGGCGGAGAAGCTCGACGAGATCGCGGAACGCCTGGCGCGGCACAACCCCTACCGCGACGTGACGACGCCGACACGAGAGAGCCGCCACTACGAGAAGCTGATCGAGTGGGCGTCGCGTCTGGCCGAAGACACGCGCCTCGTCAGCCGTGTCAACGACGCCGACAGCGTCCGCTACGTCGAGTATGGGACGACGGCGCGCGCGGTCGAGGCGACGGTCAAGTGGACGCCGATCGACGTCAGCGCGCCGCTGGCCGAGCTCCTGTTCAAGCACACCCCCGTCGTCTGCACCTCGGCCACGCTGGCCGTGGGCGACTTCGCCTACTTTCGCCGCTCCGTCGGGATCGACGAGGCCGACGAGTTCGTGGCCCCGAGCCCGTTCGACTACGCGAGCCAGTGCCTGCTCTACGTGCCAGCGCACCTGCCTGAGTTCCGCACCGCCGCGACGCCCGACTATACAAGGGCGATCGCCACCGAGATCGAGGGGCTCGTGCGCGCTAGCGACGGCCGCGCCTTCCTGCTCTTCACCTCATATCGGGGGATGGAAGAGGCCTATAACCTGCTGCGCGACCGCCTGCCCTACACGCTGCTCAAACAGGGCGAACTCGCGCGGGCCGAGTTGTTGCGGCGCTTTCGGGCCGACGGCGCCGCGGTGCTGTTCGCTACCAAGAGCTTCTGGGAGGGGGTCGACGTCGTGGGCGACGCGCTCTCGCTCGTCGTGATCGACCGCATGCCCTTCAGCGTCCCCGACGATCCGATCATCGCCACGCGCGTCGATCGCGTCAAACGCGACGGGGGAGACTGGTTCAACGACCTGATGCTCCCATCCGCGATCTTGCAACTCAAGCAGGGTATGGGCAGACTGGTGCGCTCGAAGCGCGATCGCGGCGTCGTCGCCATCCTCGACAGCCGCCTGGCCCGCAAATCCTACGGCCGCCGCGTCATCGCCGCCCTCCCGCCTGCCCGCCTGGCGCGCCGCATGGAGGAGGTTGATCGCTTCTACAGGAACCCTTCGTCTACTCCGACATCGCCTCTATCGTAAAAGTAAAGTTGTACTTAGGACTCTCTTCTAAATAACATATCCGTTTAAAGAAAGGGTATGCTATGCTCACATGATGGAGAAGCATGAGGCAGCGGCTGCCTTCGATCTGATGCGGACCGCTCTGAATGAGCATCAGTGGCGGCTGTATCTCGCGGTGGAAGCGAAAAAGATCGGGCGTGGCGGCATCAGTACGATAGCACGCGCTGCCCACACCACGCGCACAACGATTCGCACGGGCATCGCCGAGATTGAGGGCGGACAAGCGTATGTGGAGGGGCAGCGTGTCCGGAGCAGGGGCGGGGGCGGGGGCAGGAAACGCCTGAGCGCACAAGATCCGACGCTCGTTGCCGATCTTGACGCGCTCGTTGAGCCAAAGGGTGATCCCATGAGCCTGCTCAAGTGGACCACCAAGAGCATCAGCCATCTCCAGAGGGCACTCCAGGAGCAGGGGCACACGGTCGCCGAGACGACCGTGCGCCGCCTGTTACAGGCGCACGACTACACGCTTCAGGCAAACAAGAAAGTCCTGGAAGGCGCTGGTCATCCTGACCGCGATGCTCAATTCGCGTATATCGCGGAAGAATGTGCGCAGGCCGACGGGGCGGGACGGCCGCTCATTTCGGTCGACTGCAAGAAGAAGGAACTGCTCGGCGCCTGTAAGAATAACGGGCGGGAGTGGCAGCCGACGGGACAGCCGGTGCCGGTCAATGTCTACGACTTTCTGAGCCTGGCGGACGGGAAAGCGATTCCCTACGGCGTCTACGATGTCCTGCGGAACACGGGCTTCGTCAACGTGGGGCAGGATCACGACACGGCAGCCTTCGCGGTCGAGAGTATCCGTCGCTGGTGGCAACAGCACGGGCAGGCCACCTATCCTGCCGCTCAGGAGTTGCTGATTGTGGCCGATGGCGGAGGATCAAACAGCGTACGCGGCCGACTCTGGAAGACGGAATTGCAGGGGTTGGCCACCGAAACAGGGCTCATCCTGCGGGTCGCGCACCTCCCGCCGGGCACGAGCAAGTGGAACAAAATCGAACATCGGCTCTTCGCCTACATCTCCATCAACTGGCGCGCCCGCCCGCTCACGAGCATGGAGACCGTGATCGAACTGATCTCGCGGACCACCACCACTGCTGGTCTGACCGTCGCGGCGGTGGTCGATACCAACGTCTATCCAACCAAACGGACCGTCTCCGCTGCCGACCTCCAGGCCTTGCATCTGGTGCGCGACGCCTTCCATGGCGACTGGAACTACGCTCTCCATCCCCAGTGAGCGGACCTCTTATTTAGGAGCGAGTCCTTAGTCGATGCCAGGGGTGAGTAGAGTCAGGAAGTCTTGGCCAGGCAAATATTCTATCATCTTCGTGAACATGACGGCCGTCTGGCTGACGGGGTGGGTAATGGCGCGTATTCTCGGAGACGACGTACTGAGCTCCGCCGATTTTAGCCGTTGCCCAGATTGGCTCATCCCAACGGTCAGTCAATTTTTCCCAGGCAGGCGGATATGGAGGCAAGGGAGTAACAACCGCAAAGACCGGCAGCAATAGCTCCATCATCTTCTTGGCCGAATCGCTACATCGGTTCTCGTTCACGAACGAAATATCGCCGGGCGGGTGGGTAGGGGGTGGGTCTTTGATCCAGCGCCAGACCAGCACACGGTTGAGTTCAGCTATAATCCAGGACGACCAAACAGCCGTAAACGCGCCGAAAGCGGCAGCCTGCTGTAAATCGACCCGTAGGCTGAAAGGCACGAGACAGCTTGTGTCAATGACGGCGCGGATTGTCTTGCCGTCGCGCACGCTTCGTGACAGGGCTACCTCTCCCATGGTGATGTGCCGGGGCGTGACTGATGTAGAGCTTCCATCTGCTCTTCCGTCATGCCGCCCGAGCTGCCGAGCTCGGACGTTTCCTCGTGCATCTTGTCGAGGATACGGATGCGACGCACCGGGTCGCTCTCCTGCACCCGCTCTAGCTCGGCCAGGGGGATCATCGTCCGATTGCCCCGCGTCACGTAGCAGATGTCACCACGACGGCACAGCAGCTTGAGTGTATTCACGGAGCGAATGCCTAGCAGACTAGCCGCCTCCGTCGTCGTCAGCAAACGCTCACCCTCAAGCTCCTGCAAAGCTTGATCGATTTTGCCGAGGGCCTCGTCTGTGCGACCCTCTCTAAGATATGCGCGAAGCTCCCTAAGATCCTCGCGTAGTTCTGTTATGCTCATATAAATCCCTGCCCATACGTTTACTCATTCGGCTCCCAGTGCGGCGCCAAGATGTCGCCGCTCGACAGAAACAATACTATCATTTGTCAAAATTGTCAATGCCTTATAAGGGTGGGCAACCCCGTTCTCTAAATTGCGTGGCGAGTCAAGATTTTTTTTCAGATATGCAAGGCCTCCGGCAGTCCGCCCTCGTAGGCGACACGGAGTTCGGCGACCGGGACACGAGTGGCGGCCGCGCCCATACGGACATCCAGGGTATCGCCCTGGACAGCCCCTAGCCGCGTGATCGGCACGCCTGCTTCGCGCGCCGCCGCCTCTATCCCCGCTACATCGTCTGGCCCGCAAGAGACGACGACTCGGCTAGGGCCTTCGCCGAAGAGGATATGACTTGATGAGGCGTGATCTTCGGAGAGGGTGATCTCCGCGCCGTGGCCGCTCCAGAGACAGCACTCCGCGAGGGCGACGGCGAGGCCGCCCTCGGCGCAGTCGTGGGCGGAACGGAGCAGGCCACGCCCGGCCAGGTCGGGCGCCAGGCGCACCAGGCGCGCGGCGAGGTCGAGGTCGGGCACGACCGGCGCGCCCGCGTCGAGACCGTGGCGCAGCGCCAGGTAGGCGCTCCCGCCAAGCGAGACGTCCGCGCCGCCGAGCAGCAGGATAGCGTCGCCGTCGGCGACGAAGCCCGCGCCAACGCGGTGATCGACGTCGTCGAGCAGGCCGGCCATCCCGACCACCGGCGTGGGGTAGATCGCGCCCGACGCGCTCTCGTTGTAGAGGCTGACGTTCCCGCTGACCACTGGCGTGTCGAGCGCGCGGCAGGCGTCGGACATACCTCGCACCGCCCGCTCCATCTGATAGTACACCTCCGGCCGCTCCGGGTTCCCGAAGTTGAGGCAGTCGGTCACGCACAGCGGACGCGCCCCCGTCACCGCGATGTTGGTCGCCGCCTCGACCACCGCCAGGGCGCCGCCTGCGTAGGGATCGAGGTAGCACACCCGCTCTTGGCAATCGGTCGTCAACGCCACGGCCTTGCGCGTACCTTTCAGGCGCAGCAGCGCGGCGTCGTGGCCCGGCCCGACGACGGTGTTGGTGCCGATCATATGGTCGTAGCGCCGCCATATCGCCCGCTTCGACGCGATAGTGGGGTCGCGCAACAGGTCGAGCAGGGCCGCGCCATAGTCGTCCGGTTCGGGTAAGCCTGACAGGTCGCGCGCCCGCGCCGCCGCGACCGCGGGGTCTTCGCGCCCCTCTCGATAGTACACCGGGCACTCGTCGGTGAACAGCGTCGCCGGGACCTCGGCCACGACGGCCGCCCCTTCGCGCACGCGCACGATCCCGTCGTCGGTGACCCGACCGACGACGACGGCCGGGAGTTCCCAGCGGCCGAAGGCTGTCAGGACGTGGTCGAGCTTCTCCGGCTCGACGATGACGAGCATGCGCTCCTGGCTCTCGCTGAGCATCATCTCGTACGGCGTCAGTCCCCGTGCGCGCCGTGGGGCCAACGCGAGATCTATGTCGATCCCCCGGCCGCCGTGCGCCGCGACCTCGACGCTCGACGAGGTCAGGCCGGCCGCGCCGAGGTCCTGCATCCCGACGACCGCTCGCTCGCGGCATAACTCGATGCATGCTTCGAGCAGCAGTTTCTCGGTGAACGGGTCGCCGACCTGCACGGCCGAGCGGCGCTCCTCGGACTCGGCGGTCAACTCGACCGAGGCGAAGGTCGCGCCATGCACGCCATCGCGTCCTGTCGCCGCCCCGACGAGCAGCACCAGATTACCCGCTCCGCCCGCCGTCGCGAGCGTCAGATCCCGTTGGTCGATCACGCCGACGCACATGGCGTTGACGAGCGGGTTGCCGTTATAGGACGGGTGGAAATGCGTCTCACCGCCCACGGTGGGGATGCCGATACAGTTGCCGTAGCCGGCCACACCGCCGACGACCCCGCCGCACAGATAGCGGTTGCGCGGCTCGTCGAGCGGGCCGAAGCGCAGCGCGTCGAGCAGCGCGATCGGGCGCGCGCCCATCGTGAAGATGTCCCGAATGATCCCGCCCACGCCGGTCGCCGCCCCCTGGTACGGCTCGACCGCGCTGGGGTGGTTGTGGCTCTCGATCTTGAGCACGAGAGCCTGCCCGTCGCCGATGTCGACGACGCCGGCGTTCTCGCCCGGCCCCTGCAACACACGCGGCCCGTTCGTCGGGAAGCGTTTGAGGAGCGGGCGCGAGTTCTTGTAGCCGCAGTGCTCCGACCACATCGCCCCGAACATACCCAACTCGACCGCGTTCGGAGCGCGGCCCAGCCTCGCCACGATGAGGTCGTACTCGTCGCGCGTCAGCGCCACCTCGCGCAGAACGTCGTCTGTTATGTCGATCGTAGATTCCGTAGATTCCATGGGGCTACGCCGCGACCCGCGACGCGACGATCGAACGGAACAGCCGCAGGCCGTCCTCGCCGCCGACGAGGGACTCGCAGGCGCGCTCCGGGTGCGGCATCAGCCCACACACGTTCCCCCGCTCGTTCACGATCCCCGCGATATCGCGGACCGAGCCGTTAGGGTTGTAGTCCCGCATATCTCCGGCCGTCTCTCCGGTCGTCCCTGGGAGCGGGACGTAGCGCAGCACGATCTGCCCGTTGGCGTCGAGCCGCTCCACTGTCGTGGGGTCGGCATAGTAGCACCCCTCGCCGTGGGCGACCGGCAGGCGGATATCCTCACCCCGAGAAAAGGCGTTCGTGAAGGGTGTGTCGGCGCGCTCGACGCGCAGGCCGGCCCAGCGGCAGCGGAATTCGAGCGCGCGGTTGCGCAGCAGCGCGCCGGGCAACAACCCCGCCTCGACGAGAACCTGGAAGCCGTTGCAGATGCCGAGCACGAGGCCGCCCGCGGCGGCGTGCTGGCTCACGGCGCGCATCACCGGCGAGAAGCGCGCGATGGCCCCCGCGCGCAGGTAGTCGCCGTAGGCAAACCCACCCGGCACGACGACGCAGTCGACATCGCCCACCGTCTCGTCGCCATGCCACAGCGGGTGGACCTCGGCTCCAAGCGCCGTGTCGAGCGCGTACTCGGTGTCGGTGTCGCAGTTGCTCCCCGGAAAGACGACGACGCCGAATTTCACTCTTGCCCCCCTGTCACCGGTTCGACCGTCACTCTTGCCCCCCTGTCTCTGTCTCCGGTTCGACCGTCACCCGATACGTCTCCACGACCGTATTGCTCAGGAGCCGTCGCGCGGCATCATCGGCCATTGTCTCGGCTTGAGCACGGTCCAGTGTGTTTATGTGCAGCTCGAAGAGCCGCCCGCTACATACCGTGGCGACGCCGTCGAACCCCAGGTGCCGCAACGCCCCCAGGATAGCCTCGCCCTGCGGGTCCAGGACCTCCTCTTTGGGTAGCACCAGCACCCGCGCCAGCCATGTCATACGCCCTCCTCCCCTGACGTCCCCAGGTCATGGCCGGTCAAGAGGCGGTAGGCCTCTAAATAGCGCCGCGTCGTATCGGCCACGACGCCGGACGGCAACGCCGGCCCCGGCGGCGCCTTGTCCCAATCCGACGCGGCCAGGTAATCGCGCACCGGTTGCTTGTCGAAGCTTGGCTGCGGGCCGCCCGGATGATAGGCGTCGGCCGGCCAGAAGCGCGACGAATCAGGGGTCAATATCTCGTCGATCAGCGCAAGCCTCCCGTCGACCAGCCCAAACTCGAACTTGGTGTCGGCGACGATGACGCCGCGCGCGCGCGCCGCCGCAGCCCCGAAAGCGTAGACGGCCAGACTGAGGCGCTCGAGCCTGGACGCCAGGTCGTCTCCTATCTCGTCGGCCAGCCGGGCGCGGCTGATGTTTTCGTCGTGCCCCGCGTCGTTCTTGATCGCCGGCGTAAAAACCGGCCTTGGGAGACGCTCGCTCTCTTTCAGGCCGGCCGCCAGCGGCTCGCCCGCGAGCGTCCCTTCGGCCCGGTACTCGCCCCAACCCGAGCCCGCGAGATAGCCGCGCACGACGCACTCGACCGGGATGCGCTCGGCCCGCCGCACGACCATCGACCGGCTCGCCAGGTCAGGCAGCGACGGCGTGAGATCCGAGAGGTCACGCGCGGGGAGCAGGTGGTTGGGGACGATATGGCGCGTCGCGTCGAACCAATAGCGGGCGAGAGCCGTCAGCACCGCGCCCTTGCGCGGGATGCCCGCCGGCATGACGACGTCGAAGGCCGAGAGGCGATCGGTCGCCACCATCAGCAGGTCATCGCCCAGCCGATAGGTGTCGCGCACTTTGCCCCGCGAGAACGGCTCCAGGGGCAGGTCAGTGCTCAGGACGGGCGGTGTGTCGTGTACTGAAGCGGCCGTCACTCATCCTCCCACTAAACCCACGGCTGCCCAGATTATAACAGCCCCGTTCGTGCGCCAACGCCGTTATCCAGTGAGACGCTTCGACCTAGACACGTTCCGCCGAAGAGGATCCTACTCGCGGTGCGTCCATCGCCGCGCGCAGCAGTTCTATATCGCGAGCGGTGATCAATGAATCGTGCGCCGCCAAGTGGCGCGGCCGCTCCTCTCCACGTAGGACCGTGTGGATGTGCTCGATGGCGCGTGTGAACGACGGCGCGGAGTCGGTGAGGCGCTCTATCGTCTCTCGATTCGACTGGCGGATCTCTATGTGGTCAGCTTGGCTTGGGTGGTACGGATTGACGAGCCGAATCTCCCCTTCCGTCCCGATGAGCCGCGCGAACGTGTCGTATGGGCGCATCAATCCGCAAGAGAAGACCAGGCGACGTCCATCGCCATAGCTGGCGATCCCCGACATCTCCTCGTCCACGCCTTCCGGCGCCCAGACAGGCAGGGCGACCGCCCCGTCCGCCGCGCCCCCGAAGATGAACTCGGCCAGGCGCAAGCAATAGCAGCCGACATCGTTGAGGGCGCCTCCAGCCATCGCCCGCGACAGACGAATGTTTTGCCGATCGCGAAGTTGGAAGTAAAAGTTGGATTGGATCTCACGCACGTCACCTATGGCCCCATCGGCCACCAGGTCGCGCACCCGGTCCATCTGGCGATGGAATGGAAAGACGAACGCCTCCCAGAGCAGTCCGCCGGTGTCTCGGGCAGCCTCTAGAACCGTGCGCGTCTCGCCCACCGTCGCGCAGAGTGGCTTCTCGCACAGCACTGTCTTGCCGGCGCGCAAAGCGGCGATGGTCCACCCAGCGTGCATGTGGTTGGGTAGCGGGATGTACACAGCCTGGATGCTGTCATCGGCAAGGAGCGCGTTATAGCCCTGGACCACTCGCTCGACGCCCTGTCGTGCGGCCCATTGCTCCGCCTTGGATGCGTCACGAGAAGCCACGGCGACGCATATTCCGCCAGCCGCGCGCAATCCCGGCAAGAAGGACGCCCGCGCGATGTTCGCCGTTCCAAGGATACCCCAGCGGATACCGCCTGTCACGACTGGAACCGCCATATGCGATCGCTGTAGGTCGTCAGGCGCGCGATCTTCCCATCGCGCACCCGATACACATGGCAGGTCGAGAGGGTCACCGGCTTACCGGGGCCACGCGGCGTCGCCGCCTCCGTGTCCCGCGCATTCGGGTCCCCGTAGGCCGTGCCGACGATCCGGAGTTCCAACACCGCCTGGTCGGCTCCGACGACCTCGTTGACAATCTCCAGGCGTGTTTTGGCCACGGCTCCCGATGTTTTGCGCAGGGCGTCGATGATCTCCTCCGGCCCGCGCTCCAGATGCTGGGCGGAGTGTGACCATGCCTCCACGTCCGGCGCCAACACCTCGTTGCGCAGCCGATCCCAATCTCGCGCGTTGATGGATTCGCTGTAGGAGCGTGCGACGGCGAGCGTATCCCATGCGTCTATCATAGCTGTTTCCTCCTCTCCTCACATCACTTCGCGAGATACAAATCCTGGAAGAGCGGCCACAGTCCCGTGACGTCGGTGTGGAAGCCCTGGACGTTCTTGCGTACACCAAAAACGACCTCCGGGATCCACAACGGATCGGTGATGACATTCTGTAGGATGTAGCGCTGCGCCGCGGAGTAGGCGGCGACGGCGTCCTTCGCATTGGTGGTACTTCGCCCCGCGACGAGGAGGTTGTCGAGTCGAGCGCTCTTGTAGAAGGTGAAGTTGAGGCCCCCGCCCGTCTCCTGGGTGGAATTGTACGAGGTGTACAGGACGTCGGCATCGGGCGCGTAGGTATTGTCCACGATGATGTCGAAGTTGCCCTTTTGCGCCAGGGGGATGTAGTCCGCCGTTGGCTTGCTCACGATGCTCACCTTGACGCCCACGTTGGCCAATTCCCCCTGGATAATCTCGTCGGCCGCCATGATGGCCGGGGAGTTGCCGGAGAGGAGCGTGAACGGGCCCGTGACGTGGTCGGCGCTCAGAATGCGCTGGGCGTCGCTCGGGTTGTATTGGGGCGCCAGACTCTTGGCGGCGGGATCGTAGAACGGCACGTTGGAGCCCAACGGGCTGTAGGCCGGGACACCAAGGCCGTTGAGCGCTGCCTGAATCAGCGCGTTGCGATCCACCGCTTCGGCGATAGCCCTGCGTACCTCGACCTTGTCGAACGGCGCCTGCGAGGTTTTGAACCCCAGTTGTACCAGAAACTGACCCAGCACGCGATACTGCTGGATGCTGCTGTTCCCTTTCACACGGTTGATCTGACTGCCGGCGACCTGCGAGATGTCGACGCCGCCCGACAGCAACTCGCTCACCGCGGTCGAATCGCTCACGACCGGTTTGAGTACGACCTTGTCCAGGTAGGCCGGGCCGTTATGGTGCGCCCAGGGCGTCTCCCAGGTATGCAAGGGGTTCTTTACCAGCGTGATCTGGGTGCCGCCGGACGCGTAGGTCTGGATCTTGAAAGGGCCGGTACCGATCGGGTACTGGCAGAACTTGGTCGCGCCAACCTTCTTGAGCGCAATGGGGTCGACGATGCCCAACGAGTCGTTGGCCAGGTTCGGCAGCGCGGGACGGAAGGGAGTGGCGAAGATTAGCGTGACCCGATACTTGTTGTCCACCGTTACGGATCGCAGTGGGCCGAGGAAGCTGGACATGCCGGCGGTCTGACCCACGGGACCAAGGACGCGTCGCAGATTGAACTGGACGACACTGGCGTCGAACGGGTCTCCATTGGAGAATGTCACGCCATGGCGCAGCTGGAAGGTCATCCAACGGCCGCCGTGGCTGAACGTCCAACTTGTCGCCAGGTCTGGGCGGGCGTTGCCGGCGCCATCGAGGAGAACCAGGTTGTCGAAGGTTGGGAAATCGGCCAACCCTTCCGCCGATGTCGGGGCGATCAAGGGGTCGATGCAGGTCGGTATATTGATGTCGCGGTAGCTGATGGTTCCACCGCCGACCGGCGCGGACAGCGTATGAGGCTGATGTTGAGCTAGAGCGGACGGCGCCGACGCCGCAGCCGATAGGGCGGTTAGGATCACGGCCGAGGCCGCAACTCTAGAGACATGGGCTCCTTGCTTTCGGATAACGCGCATGATGTTGTCCTCCACTACTCCGCTTGACGTACCGGTGGGATGTTGTCCTCCACTACTCCGCTTGATGTACCGGTGGGCGGCACTCCGACGTACCCAAACGCTTGCTCGTCCGCCGACGCACCTCCTTATCTTGGCGACATCTTGGCGACGCCTCACCTCACGAGATGGCGCTGGTCGACGCCTCCATCGAGCGGCCGGACGGGGCGCGTGACGCGGTTCGCGACATCATCGAGACCACTGCCGTGGATCAATCGCGTTGCCTAGCGCGTCCCCGAGGAGATTGACCCCCAGGACCGAAATGATGATGGCCAAGCCGGGGAAGGTGACCTCTTGCCATGACTGGAACATGTGCTCGTAGCCGTTGCTCAGGAGCGTGCCCCAGTCCGACGTGGGCAGTTGCGTCCCGAGTCCCAGGAAACTTAACGCCGCCGTAGCGAGGATCGCCGAGCCGAGATTCAACGTCGCGAGCACGATGAGAGGATCGATGATGTTCGGCAAGATATGGCGGATCAGGATGTGCGCGCCCCCCGCGCCCTCCGCACGACTCGCCTCCACATATTCCAGTTCGCGCGTCCGCAAAGTCGACCCGCGGGCGATGCGCGCGAACCCGGGAATCAAGGCGACGCCCACGGCTATGACGGAGGAGGTGAGGCTGGGGCCCAGGATGGCGACGATGCCGATAGCCAGGAGGATGCCCGGAAAGGCCAGGAGACAATCCATAAAGCGCATGATGACGTCATCCACGAGATGGCCCACGTACCCCGCGATCAGGCCGAGGGGTCCTCCTACTCCCAAGGCGATGGCCACCACGCCCAGCCCGGCCGGGAGAGACGTGCGGCCCCCATAGATAACGCGCGACCACATATCGCGGCCCAGATAGTCCGTGCCGAGCCAATGCGCCGCGGAACTTCCCTGGTTGAGCGCGCCGAAGTCGAAGCTGTTCGGCGGATACCGGGCAATCAACGGCGCCAGCAGCGCCACGACGATCATGAGCGCGATGAGCGCCGCGCCGACGATCGCGCTCGGGTCCGACAAGAGCCGCTGCATGATCTGGCGCATGAACGTGCTACGGCGCTCACTCAGGATCTGTCCGGCAAAGGACTCGCTTACGTCAACTGCTTCCATATAGGGGCCTCACAAAGACTAGAAAGACTAGGAGGACGATAAAGGCCACGATAGGTGGGACTTATGCATAGTGAATGCGGGGGTCGAGGAAGGCGTACGAGATATCGACGAGGAGGTTCGCGCCGATCAAGATGACGGCGAAGAAAAAGGTCGTCCCCTGGATGACCGGAAAATCTCGGTTGGTCACCGCGGTCACGGCCAGTGTGCCGAGGCCGGGCCAGGCAAAAACGTTCTCCAGGATGACGGCGCCGCCCAGGAGCCCTCCCAAGGTGAGACCAAAGATCGTCACCACCGGGATGAGCGTGTTCCGCATGACGTGCTTGTATATCACGGCGCGGTCGGGTATGCCCTTCGCCCGCGCCGTGCGCACATACTCGCGGCCCAGGACATCCACCATCGAGGAGCGAACCAGCCGGGTGAGCGTCGCGGTGATCACCGTCGCCAGCGTCACCGATGGGAGGACCGCGTTGGCGATCCCGCCGGTCCCGGCGACCGGGAGCCAGCCAAGCTTGACCCCGAAGATGACGGCCAGCATGGTCCCGAGCCAGAAGTCGGGGACGGAGATGCCGAGGACGGCGAGGCCGGTGACGATCGTGCCTGAAAGCCGGCGATTGTGCGTGGCGGAGAATATACCGGTGATGACGCCAAAGATTGTGGCCAGCGCCATAGCGCTGACCGCCAACTCCGCCGTGTAGGGGAAGCGATCCCAAATCTCTTGCATGACCGGCTGATGAGAGATGATAGACGCGCCAAAGTCCAGGCGAACGGCGTGCGTGACGAACGTCCAGTATTGCACGAGGAGGGGTTGGTCCAGCCCGAGATGATGGCGCAACGCCTGGACATCCGCCGGATGCCCACGCCCGAAAAGCATCACCTGGGCGGGATCACCGGGAATCAGGTGGATCGAAATGAAGACCAACGTCAGCACGCCCCACAGCACGGGGATCGAGATCAGGATTCGACGGATAATATAGGTAATCATCCACTTTTCCCACAGATGTCGTATCCGTAGCGGCGCTGCAACGGGAGGAGCCTCTAAAACATGGACTCTTGTTGCAGGATCATACGACGGAACGCGGTGGTTTGTCAAGCCGTCAAGCGGAGGATTGCCGTCCGCCCTTACGGGACGGACGGCAATCCTCCGCTTGACACCGCTACTCCAGCCCGTATAAGATGGCAAATACTGGAACGGTAATCCACGATTTGATGGCTCCTCACGTCGACAGCCGTGAAAGGATCGCTGGATAGATGGGCAAAAAGGACGATAACGCCAGGGGTAGCGTGCGAATCGTCATCACCAGCCCGCTCGAAGATGAGTTGATCCAGTCCATCGCCGCGACCGATCCGCGCGTGGACGTGGTCTACGAACGCGATCTCGTGCCTGTCGCGCGCTATCCCGCCGACCACAGCTTGCCGTCAATCGCGTCGTCCAATGCACGCGCGCGCTGGGAGCGCCTGTTGAAGGAGGCGGAGGTCTTGTTCGATTTCGGCCCGGGCGACCTAACGGAGCGACTGCCTTCATGGCCCCGTCTGCGCTGGATCCAGGCGACCAGCGCGGGCGTAGGGCAATTCGCCACGCGCACGGGCTTGACACGGAGCCCGATTATTGTCACGACGGCCAGCGGCGTGCATGCCCGTCCCCTGGCCGAATTTGTCTTGATGGCGATGCTGATGTTCGAGAAGGGGGCGTTCCGCCTGTTCGCCGACCAACGCGCGTGCCGCTGGGAGCGGTACGCCGGACACGAGATTGCCGGCAAAGTGGTGGGCATCGTGGGCGGCGGACGTATCGGCCGCGAAGTAGCGCGTGTGGCGCGCACACTCGACGCGCGCGCCGTTGGGGTGGTGCGTACGCTCGACGGGCGACGGGCCGCGGATCTCGGCATGGACGCGCTATGCCCCGTCGAACACATCGACGACGTGCTGCCGACGGTCGATTACCTCGTGCTCTGTCTCCCGCACACGGCCGATACATACCACCTGCTCTCCGCCGCGCGCTTGGCGTTGCTCAAGCCCGAGGCCGTCCTGATTAACGTGGCGCGGGGGGCCGTGGTGGACGAGGAGGCCTTGATCGCGCTGCTCCAATCCGGCCGCTTGCGCGGCGCCGCGCTCGATGTTTTCGCGCGTGAGCCATTGCCTCCGGAGAGTCCCTTATGGGGCTTACCAAACGTGTTGATAAGCCCCCACTCCGCCAGTACGGCGGACAGCGAGAATCAGAAAATCGTCGACTTGTTTCGCGAGAACCTACGTCGCTACTTGGCCGGGCAGCCCCTGCGCAACGTCCTCGACAAGCGTCTCCTCTATTAAACAATGATGTGGAAGGAATCATCGATGGCTGATGATGGGCCGGACGCCAATTATCAGGTTCGCGCGCTGGCGCGCGGGCTAGCTGTGTTGACCTGTTTCACCCCCGAAAAGACGCGCTATACCCTTGTGGAGTTGAGCAAAAGGGTCAATGTGCCGAAAGGGACGCTGTACCGCTTGCTGGACAGCCTGTGCTCCGCTGAGTTTTTGGAGCAGGATGCGGCGGGCGTGTACACCCTCGGCATCACGGCCTTCGAGGTCGGAGCGGCCTACCTGGCGCACCTGGACTTTCCCCAGAACGCGCGCGCTTCGTTAGAAACGCTGGCGTCGACGTGCGGCGAGACGGCCAGCTTGGGCGTGTTAAGCAAGGGTGAGGTGGTCTATATCGCCATTGAGCACGCGCAGCGCGAGATCGGCATCCAGTCGCAGATCGGGACGCGCCACCCCACGCATTGCACCGCCCTCGGCAAGGTCTTGCTGGCCGATCTTCCCGACGACGACGTCGCCGCGTTGATGGAGCGCGCCGGCATGCCAGGCTTGACCGAACACACCATCACGTCGGCCGACGCCCTGTTGGTCGAGTTGCATCAGGTACGGCAGCGCGGGTATGCCATCGACAACGA
>JAABUZ0100004122.1_pt1 | contig 20420 bp, 20 predicted proteins | sample 5562091 | NCBI WGS metagenome assembly JAABUZ01 (sample SAMN12813069, study PRJNA571459) | rock metagenome | isolation source: Antarctica rocks | place: Antarctica: Victoria Land, Linnaeus Terrace sud | collected 2015-12-21 | reverse complement strand
CTCGTCGGCGAGGCCTTTGCCGTAGGCCGTGTTGTCGTGCAGGATAGCGATCTTCTTGCCCTTGAAGTGCTCGGCCATATATTTACCGGCCACCTGGCCCTGCTGGTCATCGCGGCCGCAGACGCGGAAGGTGTTCCAGGCGCCTTCGTCCGTATACTTGGGGTTGGTGCTGGCCGGGCTGATCTGGAGGATGCCTTCCTCGGTGTAGACCTTGCTGGCCGGAATCGAGCTGCCGGAGCAGTAATGCCCGGCGACGACGGCGACCTTCTTGCTCGCCATCTGGTTGGCCACGGAGACGGCTTGGCGCGGGTCGCAGGCGTCGTCGCCGACGTCGAGCACGAGCTGCTGGCCGAGGACGCCGCCCGCCTTGTTGATGTCGGCGACGGCCTTTTCGGCGCCGGCCTTCATCTGCGCGCCGACGGCGGCGTAGTTGCCGGTCATCGGGCCGACGGTCGCGACGTGGATCTGGGCATGGGCGGCAACGCTGAACGCGGACAGCGCGACACAGGCGAGTAGGGCTGTGCGGAGCATGGTTTTTGTTCTCCTGATGGACCGGATGCAGCCTAGTTGCAGATGTTGCACGAGGGAAGCGGGCCAGGATAATTTTGCGAATAGCTCGCATTTGCAATTGGCGACGGCAGCCAAGTTTGGGTATGGCTGGGCTTCCAGCAACAGACCGGTATCTGAAATGACGCGTCGTGCGCCCATGAGTGGCCCAGCTTTGCTCTCCACCGCCGCCGGTTTTGGAGCGGCGCTGCTGATCGGGATGAGGCTCGCGACCGCGCAGACCGCGCCGGACCCGGCGCCTGCCGCCGCCGCGCCCGCCGAGCGGCAGACGCCGGTTCCCGCCCAGACCGGTACCGGGACCGGTGCCGCCAAGACGGCGGGAATCCTGCAGCGTGACAAGGTGCTCGGCACACTCGGGGGGGTTCGCACCAAGCTGGAGGAATACGGCGTCACGCTTGGCTTGACCGAGGCGAGCGAGGTGCTCGGCAACGTCACCGGCGGGCGCGCGACCGGGCTGGTGTATGAGGGGCTGACGACGGCGAGCCTCGATTTCGACCTGGAGAAGTCGATCGGGCTCTCAGGTGGCACGGCTCGGGTGAGCGCGTTGCAGATCCATGGGCGCGGCCTGTCGAGCAACTATGTGGACAACCTCAACGTCACCAGCAGCATCGAGGCGACGCGGGCGACGCGGCTGTTCGAGTTTTGGTATCAGCAGTCGTTCCTGGGCGGCAGGGTCGACGTCCGGCTGGGGCAGCAGAGCGCGGATCTCGAGTTCGCGACCAGCTCGTATGCCGGGCTGTTCATCAATTCGAGCTTCGGCTGGCCGACCTCGTCGGCGGTCAACCTGCCGGCGGGCGGGCCGGCTTATCCGCTCGCCACGCTGGGCGCACGGCTACGGGTCAAGCCCATCGACCCGGTCACGGTGCTGCTCGGCGTGTTCAACGGCAGCCCGTCCGGGATCGGGACCGGCGATCCGCAGGGGCGGCGCAACTCGTCCGGCACGGCGTTCCGGCTGAACGACGGCGTGTTCGTGATCGGCGAGGCGCAGTATGCCACCAACAAAGGTGAGGGCGCGACGGGCTTGCCGGGCACGTACAAGCTCGGCGCCTGGTACAACTCCAACGCGTTCACCAACCAGTTTTTCACCGGCTCGGCGGTGGGCGCGGCGGCGCCGGGGGCGATCTCGCCGCGATCGGCCCAGGGGGATTGGAGCATCTATGCAGTCGCCGACCAGTTGGTCTGGCGGGCGGCGGACGTGAAGGATGGCGGTGTCGGCGTGTTTGCGCGGGCGGCCGGGTCGCCCGGCGACCGGAACCTGATCGACGTGTTCGTGGATGCCGGCGTGACCTACAACGGCATCTTCGGACGCGACAACGATACGCTCGGGCTGGGGGTGGGCTTGGCGCGGATCAGCGACACGCCCCGGGCGGCGGACCGGGCGACGCGGCTGCTGACCGGCGTTTATACGCCGACGCGATCGAGCGAGGTGATCCTCGAGCTGACCTATCAGGCGCAGCTCATCCCGTCGGTGCAGGTGCAGCCGGTGTTCCAGTACGTGGTCCGGCCCCGCGGCGGCGTGCCCAACCCGGACCATCCGGAACGGCGCCTCGGGGACGCGGCGATCCTGGGCGTGCGGAGCACGCTCACTTTCTAATCGCGCTCCGTGCGGAGCACGCGCACTTTCTAATCGCGCTCCGTGCGGAGCACGATTACCTTCTGAGTGCGGCTTTCATCAGCCGTGACCGCCTTCGAGGTAGGCGGCGCGGATTTCGGGGCGGGCGAGGAGTTCGGCGCCGGGCCCGGCCATAGTGACGGCGCCGTTGACCAGGACATAGCCGCGATGGGCGAGGCGGAGCGCCTGGTAGGCGTTCTGCTCGACGAGCAGGACGGTCAGCCCGGTGTCCTGGTTGAGCTGGCGGATGGCGCCGAAGATCTGGCGCACGACCAGGGGAGCCAGGCCGAGGCTGGGTTCATCGAGCAGCAGGAGACGGGGCTGGCTCATCAGGGCGCGGCCGATGGCGAGCATCTGCTGCTCGCCGCCCGACAGGGTGCCGCCGCGCTGGGTCAGGCGCTCCTTGAGGCGGGGGAACAGAGTGAAGACGAGGTCGCGGGTGCGGTCGTAGTTGCGCATTCGGACCATTTCGGCCCCCATGAGCAGGTTCTCGTGCACCGACATGCGGCCGAAGATGCGGCGGCCTTCCGGGGCTTGGGCGAGGCCCATGTGCATGATCTGGTGGGTCGGCAGGGCGGTGATGTCGGCGCCGTCGAAGGTGATGCGGCCAGTGCGGGCGCGGGGGTTGCCGCAGATCGTCATCATCAGCGTGCTTTTGCCGGCGCCGTTGGCGCCGATCATGGTGACGATCTCGCCGGGTTCGATCGCGAGGTCGACGCCCTTGAGCGCCTGGATGGCGCCGTAATAGGCGGTGACGCCCTGCATCGAGAGCAGGGTCATTGGGCGGCCAGCGTGACCTCGTCCTCGTCGCCTTCGCCGAGATAGGCGGCGATGACGCGCGGGTCGGCGCGGACGTGGTCGGGCGTGCCGTCGGCGATGCGTTCGCCGTGGTCGAGGACGACGATGTGGTCGGAGATGCGCATGACGAGGCCCATGTCGTGCTCGATCAGCAGGACGGAGCAGCCGTCGGCCTTGATGCTGCGGAGCAGGGCGGAGAGGTCGTCGGTCTCGCGCGGGTTGAGGCCGGCGGCGGGCTCGTCGAGACAGAGCAGCACCGGGTCGGTGCACATGGCGCGGGCGATCTCGAGGCGGCGCTGGTCGCCGTAGGGGAGCGCGCCGGCCGGGTCGTCGGCGCGGGAAAGGAGGTTGATGCGGTCGAGCCAGGCGCGGGCGCGGTCGATGGCGATGGCTTGGGCGCGGCGGTGGCCGCCGAGGCCGAACACGGCCAGCAGCCCGGCGCCGACGTTGGGCATCATCTGGTTGTGCTGGGCGACGAGCAGGTTCTCGAGCACGGTCATGCCGGCGAACAGGCGGATATTCTGGAAGGTGCGGGCGACGCGGGCGCGGCGGGCGATGCTGTGTCCGGGCAGGGATTGCAGGGCGAAGCCGGCGCCGTGGTTGAGGCGGATCGCGCCGCCGCTGGGCCGGTAGAAGCCGGTGATGCAATTGAAGACGGTGGTCTTGCCGGCGCCGTTGGGGCCGATCACCGAGGTGATCTCGCCGCGCGCAGCCGAGAAGCAAAGGTCGCGCACGGCGAGCAGGCCGCCGAAGCGCATGGTCAAGTGTTGGATGTCGAGAAGCGGATCAACCACGGCCTTCGGCCACCAGTTCGGCCGCGATCTCGCGCTTGGCGCCGAGGGCGACGCTGGGGGTGCGGCCGGAGACGAGGCCGCGCGGGCGCAGGACCATCATCAGCACGAGGGCGAGGCCGAAGATCAGCATGCGGTAGTCCTGCAGGTCGCGGAACAGCTCGATGCCGCCGATCATGACGATGGCGGCCAGCGCGGTGCCGAGCTGGCTGCCCATGCCGCCGAGGACGACGATGGCCAGGACGATGGCGCTCTCGATGAAGGTGAAGCTTTCGGGGCTGATGAAGGCGGCGCGGGTGGCGAAAAAGGCGCCGGCGAGGCCGCCGAAGGTGGCGCCAATGGCAAACGCGGTGAGCTTGGTGACGGTGACGTTGATGCCAAGCGACCGGCAGGCGATCTCGTCCTCGCGCAGCGCCTCCCAGGCGCGGCCGAGCGCCACCTTGCGGAGGCGGAGGGCCACCCAGTTGGTCAGCAGCGCGAGGGCCAGGATGACGTAGTAGAGATAGGCGACGCGCTGGGTCGGGCTGTAGTCGAGGCCGGTGAAGCCGGAGAAGGTGCCCGGGCCGCCGCCGGCGCTGAAAGTCAGGCCGAACAGGGTCGGGCGCGGGATGCCGCTGATGCCGTTGGGACCGCCGGTGAGGCTGTTCCAGTTCAGGATGACGATGCGGATGATCTCGCCAAACGCGAGCGTCACGATTGCCAGGTAGTCGCCGCGCAAGCGCAGGACGGGGAAGCCGAGCAGCACGCCCCAGAGCCCGGCGAGCAGGCCGGCGAGCGGCAGGCAGGTCCAGAAGCCGAGACCGAGCTGGGTGGAGAGCAGGGCGTAGGCATAGGCACCGACGGCGTAGAAGGCGACGTAGCCGAGGTCGAGCAGGCCGGCGAGGCCGACGACGATGTTGAGGCCCCATCCCAGCATGACATAGGTGAGGATGAGGGTGCCGAGGTCGAGGCCGTAGCGGCCGGAGACGGCTGGCAGCAGCAAGGCGATGGCGAGCAGCAACGGGGCGACGAAGCGGCCGGAGCGCTGGAGGGTTTCGGCGAGGCGGCGGTTGACGCGGTATTCCTCGCGCCGGCGGCCGCGGAACAGGAGGATTGCGAGGCGGCCGAAGAACACGACGGCGACGGCGACGGCCAGCGCCAGGGGGCGGGTTCGCAGATAGAGGCCGTCGGGCGCGCTGGTGGTCAGCAGGCCGATCATAGGGGCGAACAGGCCGAGCGCGACCAAGGCCGAGAGCCCGGCATCCCGCAGGTTGGGGTTCATACCTTCTCGACGTCGCTGCGGCCGAGCAGCCCGGTGGGCATGAAGATCAACACCAGGACGAGGATGCTGAAGGCGGCCACGTCCTTGTATTGGACGCTGAAATAGGCGGACCAGAAGGTCTCGATCAGGCCGATGGCCAATCCGCCGAGCACGGCGCCGGGCAGCGAGCCGATGCCGCCGAGGACGGCGGCGGTGAAGGCTTTCACGCCGGCGACGAAGCCGATGAAGAAGTCGATGACACCGTAGTAGAGCAGGAACAGCAGCCCGGCGACGGCGGCCAGCGCGGCGCCGATGACGAAGGTCAGGCTGATGGTCTTGTCGGTGTCGATGCCGAGCAGGCCGGCCATTTTGAGGTCCTGCTCGCAGGCGCGCATGGAGCGGCCGAGCGGGGTGGCCGTGACCAGCCAGGTGAAGATCGCCAACACGACGAGGGTGGTGACGACGATGACGATTTGCATCCAGGAGAGCTGCACGTTGAACCCGTCCATTTGCATCAGTTGCAGCCCGCCGGGGATGGTCTGCGGGATTGGCTTGACGCGGGCGCCCTGGCTGACCTGGGCGAAGTTCTGCAGCGTGATGGACATGCCGATGGCGCTGATGAGCGGGGCGAGACGGAAGCTGCCGCGGAGCGGACGGTAGGCGATGCGTTCGACGGTCCAGCCGTAGAGGGCGGCGATGCCGGCGGCGAACAGGAGGGTGAGCGCCAGCGCGAGGGGGACGGAGGTGATGCCGAGGGCGGAGAGGCCGAGCAGGGAGATCAACGACAGGAAGGCGCCGATCATGAACACGTCGCCATGGGCAAAGTTGATCATGCCGATGATGCCGTAGACCATGGTGTAGCCGACGGCGATCAGGCCGTAGATCATCCCGAGGGTGATGCCGTTGATGAGCTGCTGCAGCGCGTAGGCCAATGCGGTTCCTTCGTTCCCGGCGCGTTGCCAAGATGCACGGCCGCTGCAGCCATGCAAGGTTTGCGTGCCGTGCGTGATCTCGCCGCTTTGCAGCGGCGGCCTTGTCCTGCTATAGCCGCGCCCTCGCCATGGTGCGGGTGCTTAGCTCAGGTGGTAGAGCAGCTGACTCTTAATCAGCGGGTCGTAGGTTCGAACCCTACAGCACCCACCAACGGTCCTCTCCGGCATTAATCGTCGCGAATGAGCGTGATGCGGACCGGACCTTCCTGGGGAATGAAGCGCATCGTTGCGGTGAAGCGCCAGGGTGCGGCATCGATGGTCGCTTGCAGCGCCTGGCGCTGCGAGCTTAACAGCGCGGCGAGTTCGATGGGCGGGCAGTCGGCGTCGTAGGCGTCGGTGATCATCCAGCGGTCGGCGTCGGATGCGACGAGGTTCAGGCCGGCGGGGTCGGCGAGGGATCTGACCGGCGTCGAAGCCAACTCCAATGTCTCTTCAAGCAGCAACCGGCATAGGCCGGGCAGGAACGGTGCCAGGCCGGGGGCGGCGAGCAATGCCGCGATCGGGTGCGCACCGAACATGGTCAGGGCGTGGCGCTGGACGCGCCAGATGCCGTCCGGGCAGCGGACCAGGTCGGCGGCGTATCGTTCGATCTGCGCGGCGCCGGGCAGGGCGCGCGTGGCGAAGGCGGGGTGGCCGAGGACAAAGGCACGCGGCACCACGCTTTGCGCCAGGCAGATGCAGTCGCCGAGCAGGTCGTCGAGCAACGCTGCGAGCAGTCGCCAGCGTTGGTTCAGAGCGTCGATGACAAACGGCTCGATGCGGATAGGCAGCACGCGCGCCCCCTCCCGTGTTGGGCGCGTCCAGTATCGCTGCGAGTGGTTAGCGGGCGTTTAAGAGACGGAAGCGGTTGGGATCGACGGCGTCGAGGATCGCGCCGGCGGGGCCGGGGTCGCGGCCGGCGATCATGTCGGCGATCAGGCGGCCCGCAGCGGGCGAGGTCTGGATGCCGTAGCCGCCCTGGCCGACGCACCAGACGAAGCCCGGGGCGTCGGCGGCGAAGCCGAAGGCGAGGCTACCGTCCGGCGTGAAGGTGCGCAGCCCGGCCCAGCTGTGCTCGACGCGGCGAACCTCGATGTCGAGCGCCTGCTGCATGCGGTCGATGGCGGTGGCGACGTCGAGTTCGTCGGGGCGGACGTCGTGGGCGTGCATGGGGGTGGCGTCGGCCGGGCTGACCATGAGGCGGGTGCGGGCTTCGGGGCGGGCATACCAGGTGTTGCCGACGTCGCCGATCATGGGCCAGTGCTCGACGACGTAGGGCGCCGGGTCGATGATGCAGCCGGTGCGGCGCTTGGGGATGAGGCCGAGCGGGGCGAGGCCGGCCTGGGCGGCGACCTCGTCGCCCCAGGCCCCGGCGGCGTTGACGACGACGGGGGCGCGGAACAGCGCGGTGGTGGTCTCGACCTCCCAGCGTGCCGAGCGGCGTTCGATGCGGGCGCTGCGGTGGCGCAGCGCGAGCGTGCCGCCGCGGGTGCGGAGCAGGCGGAGGTAGCCGGCGTGCAGGGCGGCAACGTCCATGTCGAAGGCGTCGGTCTCGAGGCTCGCCTCCGCGACGGCGCCGTCGCGGAGGGCGGGGACGAGGGTCTTGGCCTCGGCGGCGCCGATGATGCGGATGCCGGCGGCTTCGGCCCTGAAGGCGGCCATCTCTGCGGCTTGGCCGGGTGCGGCGATGAACATCGCCGGGCGTTGCCGGAACAGCTTCGCGTCGGCGAAGCCCGGCGGCGGATGCTCGAAGAAGGTGCGGGAGAGCCCGGTCAGCGTGCGCACGTCGGGCGGACCGTAGTTCAATATCCAGATCGAGGCGGAACGGCCGGTGGTGTGATAGGCGGCCTGCTCTTCGGCCTCGATCAGGGCGACGCGGTAATCGGGCGCGAGGTGGGCCGCGACAGTCGCGCCGGCGATCCCGGCGCCGATGACGATCGCGTCAATGTCATGGCTGTCCATGGGGGTGTCCATGGCGCAGCATCGCCGGCCGGGTCGACGGATTCAACCGTAGACGAGGGTGGGGAGCCACATGGCGATGCCGGGGACGACGGAGAGGATCACGACGGCCACGGCCATCAGCATGACGAAGGGCAGCGTGCCCCAGATGATCGGGCCAAGGCCGATGTCGGGAGCGATGCGGTTGATGACGAAGATGTTGAGGCCGACGGGCGGGTGGATCAGGCCCATCTCCATGACCACGGCCATGACGACGCCGAACCAGACCAGGTCGAAGCCGGCGGCGCGCAGTGGGGGGAGGATGATCGGCGCGGTCATGAGGATGATGGACACCGGCGGCAGGAAGAAGCCGAGCACGACCACCAGGATCAGGATGGCGAACAGCAGCAGCCACTTGCCGAGTTGCAGCGCCACGATCCAGGCGGCGGCGGCCTGGCTGATGTGCAGATAGCTCATCACGTAGGAGTAGAGCAGGCTCATGCCGATGATCATCAGCAGCATGCCGCTCTCGCCGAGCGTGCCGGCGAAGATGGGCTTGAGGTCGGCCAGACGGTAGGCGCGATAGACGATGGCGATCAGGACGAGGGCGAGCACGGCGCCGAGGCCGGCGGTCTCGGACGGGGTGGCGATGCCGCCGTAGAGCGCGACCATCACGCCGGTCAGCAGGATCAGGAACGGCACCACGCGCGGCAGGGCGGCGAAGCGCTCGCGCATGGTGTAGCGGTCCTGGCGCAGGATCTCGCTCGAGGCGCCGCCGCCTGCGGCCAGGGTGTGGGCGGCGGCGTATTCGGTGCGCCAGCGCAGGATGGCGTAGCCGGAGAACAGCAGCACGAGCAGGATGCCGGGGCCGATGCCGGCGAGGAACAGGCGGCCGAGGGATTGCTCGGCGGCGACCGCGTAGAGGATCAGGACGATGCTGGGGGGCAGCAGAATGCCGAGCGTGCCACCGGCGGCGACCAGGCCGGCGGCGAAGCCCGGCGAGTAGCCGCGGCGGCGCATCTCGGGGATGCCGGAGCTGCCGATGGCGCTGCAGGTGGCCGGGCTGCTGCCGGCCATGGCGGCGAACAGGCCGCAGGCGATGACCACGGCGACGCCGAGGCCGCCGGGGACGCGGCCGAGCCAGGTGTGCAGCGCGTCGTAAAGGTCCTTGCCGGCGCGGGACTTGCCGATCGCGGCGCCCTTGAGGATGAACAGCGGGATGGTCAGCAGGGTGATGCTGGCCAATTCCTCGTAGACGTTCTGCGCCACGGTATCGAGTGAGGCGGTCGGCATGAAGCCCAGCATGAAGGCGACGGCGACGCCGCCGAGGGCGAAGGCGATCGGCATGCCGGAGAACAAGGCGACGAGCGTGGCGCCGCCGTACATGAGGCCGATCTGCAGCGTGCCCATGCGACGGCCGAGTTAGTGGGGTGAGGGCGCGAGGTGCGCCGGCTGGCTGTCGCGGTGGCGGCTGCCGACGAGCTGCAGCAGGAGTTGCAGCGCGAGCAGGGTCATGCCGACGGCCATGCAGCTATAGGGGATCCAGAGCGGCGGGCCCCAAGCGGACGGGGTGGTCTGGCCCTCGGTCCAGGCTTCGTCGAGCAGGCTCCAGCTCTTCCAGGCGAAGAAGGCGACGAACAGGAAGCTCAGCAGGTCCGCCAGCACGCGGCGGATGTCGTCGATTGCCGGGGGCAGGATGTGGGCGAGCGCATCGATGGCGACGTGGCCGCGGCGCGCCTGGATCCAGGCGGCGGCGCCGAACGTGGCGCCGATCAGCAGGAAGGTGGAAAGCTCGTCCTGCCAGTCGCTCGGGATGGCGAAGAAGTAGCGCCCGATCACCTCCCAGGTGAGCACCGCGCCGGCCGCGGCGATGGCGATGGCCGAGAGCACCGCGAGCAGGGTGTTGACCGCGCCGAGGGCGGTCTGCACCAGGCCGAGCGCGCCGCGACGCGGCACGTCGGCTGCCGGGATCGCGCCAGAGGCCGCGTCGATCCCGTGCGTGCTCACGCGGTGACGGCCTGAGCGGCGCGGAGCAGGGCGGCGTTGGCGGGGCTGCGGTCGGCGTAGTCTTTCCAGGCGGTGCTTTCGGCGAGCGGGCGCCACTTGGCGATCACCGCCGGGTCCATGTCGCGCACGGTCACGCCGGCCTTGCCGTAGACCCGGCCCAACTCCACGTCATCGGCGCGAGCGGCCTGCAGCGCGAAGCCCTCCATCTCGGCGCCGACGGTGTCGAGCACCTTCTGCTGCTCGGCCGGCAGGCTGTCGTAGATCTGCTTGGACATCAGCAACGGCTCGAACATGAACCAGAAGCTGCCCTTCTGGCCGGTCGTGACGGCCTTGCTGATCTCCTCGAGGCGGAAGGAGATGAGGCTGGTGGACGAGGTGACCGCAGCATCGAGCGAGCCGGTCTGCATGGCGGCGTAGATCTCGTTGCTGGGGACCGAGCTGATGATGCCGCCCGCCTGCTTGAGCATCAGGTCGAACTCGCGCGAGCCGCCGCGGATCTTCATGCCCTTGACGTCGTCAGGCACGACCACCGGAGTGGAGCGGGAGGCGATGCCCCCGGCCTGCCAGACCCAGGTCATGATCCGCACGCCGCGCTTGTCGAGCACGGCCGTCAGCTCCTCGCCGACCTTGGCCTTCTTCCACGCCAGGCCCTGCTCGTAGCTGGTGACCAGACAGGGCATCAGGCCGATATTGACTTCCGGCACTTCGCCGCCGGCATAGGCGAGCGGGTAGACCGACATGTCGAGCGCGCCCCGGCGGAGCGCCGAGAACTGCGCCACGGTCTTCATCAGCGAGGATCCCGGATAGATCTCGAACTTGAGCGCGCCGTCGGTGCGCTTGGTGACCTCGTCGGCGAACTTGCGGGCCAGCCGGTCGCGGAAGTCGCCGGCCTCGGCCGTGCCGCCGGGAAATTGATGGCTGATCTTGAGGATGCGCGCCTCAGCAGAGGCGGAGGTGGCACGCAGGATGGCCGGCGCAGCCAGCAGAGATCCCACGAGGACACGGCGAGTGACGGACATAGTTGCTCCCGGATTGCTTCTTGATGAGGCGTTAACGCCTTATACGACGAGAATGAGCCCTTACAACACGCCATGAGCGACCGCGCCTATCCGCTGCGGCCGATGGTGGGGATCGGCGTGGTGCTGCTGCAGCCGGCGGCTGTGCTGCTGGTCCGCCGCGCCAAGGCGCCGTCGCTGGGTCGATGGGCACTGCCGGGCGGGGCGCAGGAGCTTGGGGAGACGGCCGAGGCGGCCGCGAGGCGCGAGTTGCGCGAGGAGGCTGGGCTTGAAGCGGGACCGATGGTCCTGGCCGCAACGGTGGACAGCATCCATCACGACGAATCTGGGCGCGTACTGTACCATTATACGATCATCGATTTTGCGGCCCGCTGGGTCGGTGGCGATCCGGTGGCCGGCGGAGACGTGAGCGACGCCACGTTCGCGCCGCTGGAGCGGCTCGGTCCATTCGCGTTGTGGGACGAAGCCTTACGCGTGATCTCGGTAGCCCGCGCGCTGTTGCCTTAGCTGCGCCGCCGCCGGGGGGAGGCGTCGCCCAGGTTGAGCGACGTCGCCATGCCGGCGCAGATCACGCCGATCGAGGCCGGGATCAGCCAGAGCGGGCGGATCATCAGCGGAACCTCGACCCAGTTCCAGAGCCAGGCCGGGCTGTTCTGCCGCATCCAGTTGGTGGTCTCGTGATCGAGCATCAGCAGCCCTTGCCCCAGCGTGAGACCCGGCGCGGTCAAGGCACCGATGGCCACCGCCGCGACCAGAAACAGCGCGGCCAGGACGGCGAATACCCGGGCAGCCATCACATGAACAGCTTGTCGGCTGGCATGCCGGTGTAGAGGCCGGCCACCTGGGCGCCGTAACCATTGTAGATCTGGGTCGGCACGCGCTCGCCCGAGCCGAGCAGGCGTTCGGTCGCCTGGCTCCAGCGCGGATGCGGCACTTCGGGGTTCACGTTGGCCCAGAAGCCGTATTCGCCGGGCTGGATCTGCTGCCATGTGTTGACCGGCTGCTTGTCGGTAAAGGTGAAGCGGACGATCGACTTGATCGACTTGAAGCCGTATTTCCACGGCACCACCAGGCGGATCGGCGCGCCATCCTGCTTGGGCATGTCCTTGCCGTACATCCCGGTCGCCAGGAAGGCGAGCTCGTTGTTGGCTTCATCGAGCCGCAGACCCTCGCGATAGGGCCAGTCGATGATGGACAACCGCGTGCCCGGCATCGAGCGGCGGTCGACCAGGGTTTCCATCTCGACGAACTTGGCAGCACTGGTCGGCGCGGCCAGGCGGATGAGGTCGCGCATGGCGAAGCCGCTCCACGGCACGGTCATCGCCCAGGCCTCGACGCAGCGGTGGCGATAAATGCGTTCCTCGAGCTTGACCTGCTTGAGCAGATCCTCGAGGCCGATCGTCATCGGCTTGGCGACCAACCCGTCGATCTTGACCGACCAGGGGCTGATCGGCATGCGCTGGGCGGTGCGGTAGATCGATTTGTCGGTGCCGAACTCGTAGAAATTATTGTAAGTGGTCGCGTCCTGCTCCGGCGTCAGCGGCCGGCCTGCAGAGGCGAATTGCGCATTCATGGGCGCACCCTGGGCGCGGGCGCGGCCCGGCAAGGCGACGCCCGCTGCAAGCCCGGCCACCGCCGCGCGACGCCCGATCACCAGCGCTTCCGGCGTGACCAGATTCTCGCTGACGTCCCAGTCCCGCCGTGTGAAGATGACCATGTGCGACACCTTATCCTGGTAAGCCACAGATTGAATTTAAATGGTCGCGGTGCAAGGGTCGCGTCAAGCGCGATGACGTGCCTTTCCGGAGACCAAGAATGAACCTCTCGCAATTCCCGCGCGTGAAGCTGTGCCAGGCACCGACGCCGCTGGAGTTCTTGCCGAACCTGACCAAGGCCCTCGGCGGGCCGCAGATCTGGATGAAGCGCGACGACCTGACGGGCATGGGGCTGGGCGGCAACAAGGTGCGCAAGCTCGAGTTCCTGGCCGGCGACGCGCTGGCCAGGGGTGCGACCCATCTCGTCACCCAAGGCGCCGTGCAATCCAACCACGTGCGTCAGACCGCCGCCGTGGCGATGAAGCTCGGCTTGCGCTGCACCGCCGTGCTCGAGCATCGGATCGACACCAACGACCCCGCCTACCTGGGCAGCGGCAACGTGCTGCTGGACGAGATCATGGGCATCGCCATCGAGCACCGGCCAGGCGGCACGGACATGCAGGCGGCGATCGAGGAGGTCGGGGCGCGGTTGCAGGAAGCGGGTGAGACGCCCTATCTGATTCCGGGCGGCGGCTCGAACGCGATCGGCGCGACCGGCTATGCCGCGGTCGCGCTGGAGCTGGTGCAGCAGGCCAACGAGCAGGGCCTGCGGATCGACCGGCTGGTGCATGCCACCGGCAGCGCCGGGACCCAGGCGGGGTTGGTCGCCGGGCTGCATGCGCTCTCGATCCCGATCCGCGTGCTCGGGATCGGCGTGCGCAATCCGCGCGACAAGCAGGAGGCGGCGGTGCTCAAGCTCGCCCGCGCCACGGTGGCGCACATGGGGATCGAGCGGGCGTTGCCGGACGATGCGGTCGAGGCCAATTGCGACTATGTCGGGCCCGGTTATGGCCGGCCCACTCCGGGCATGGTCGAGGCGGTGCGGATGGTGGCACGGACGGAGGGGATTTTTCTCGACCCGGTCTACTCCGGGAAGGGCATGGCCGGGCTGATCGACCTCATCCGGCGCGGCGTGTTCAAGGCCGGCGACACGGTCGTGTTCCTGCATACGGGCGGGGCGACCGGGCTGTTCGGCTATGTCGACACATTCAGCGAAGCAGCGTGAGCAGGAAGGCGTCATGACCAGGAAAACCGGCCGTCAGTTCTTCAGCAATCCCGGCCCGACCAACATCCCCGACAGTGTGCTGCGGGCGATGGACCGGCCGACCATCGATTTCATGGACCCGGAGTTCATGGCCGTGTTCAAGCAGGCGGTGGCCGGGCTGAAGCGGGTGCTGCGGACCGAAGGCGAGCTGTTCCTCTACACGGCGTCGGGCCATGGCGCGTGGGAGGCGACGTTGGCCAACCTGCTGTCGCCAGGCGACACGGTGCTGGTGATCGAGAGCGGCTGGTTCAGCGAGGGCTGGTCGACCATGGCGGCCAAGTTCGGCCTGCACGTGCAGACAGTGGCGGCCGAGTGGCGCCGCGGGGCCGATCTGGGCGCGGTGACGCGGGCGTTGCGCGCTGACGGCGCGGGGCGGATCAAGGCGGTGCTGGCGGTACACAGCGAGACCTCGACCGGGACGGCGCTGCCGATCGCCGAGGTGCGGGCGGCGATCGATGCGGCCGGGCATGAGGCGTTGCTGCTGGTCGACACGATCTCGTCGCTCGGCTCGCTCGAGTTCCGCATGGCGGAGTGGGGGGTCGATGCGGTGGTCGGCGGGAGCCAGAAGGGGCTGATGCTGCCGACGGGCATGAGCTTCACGGCGACGTCGGACAAGGCGATGACGGCGCATCGCTCGGCCGGGCTGCCGCGGCACTATTTCGATTGGTCGGAGATGATGACGCGCGGGTTCCGCAGCTTCATGGGCACGGTGCCGACCGGGTTCTTCTATGGAATGTGCGAGAGCGTGCGGCTGATCGAGGAGGAGGGGCTCGACCAGGTGGTGGCCCGGCATCATCGGCTGGCCGAGGCGACCCGGCGCGCGGTGCGGACCTGGGCCGGCAATGACGGGCCGCAGCTCTACTGCCTCGACCCCGGCCGCTATTCCGACAGCGTGACCGCGGTGATGATGCCGGACGGGCACGACGCGGAGGCGGTGCGCAAGACGGCGCTGGACCGGTTCAACGTGTCCATGGGCGGCGGGTTGGGCAAGCTGGGCGGCAAGGTGTTCCGCATCGGCCATCTCGGCGACCTGAACGAACCGATGATCCTGGGCACGCTGGCGGCGGTGGAGATGAGCCTCAAGCGCAGCGGCGTGCCGCACGGGCAGGGCGGGGTGGCGGCGGCGATGGAGTTCCTGGCGGCTTAGGTTAGCCGGGGCGGCGGCCGACGAAGCGGGCGAAGGCCTCCAGCGTGGCCTCGCAGACGTGGTGCTCGATGCCCTCGGCATCCTGCTCCGCCGCCTCGCGCGGCACGCCGAGCGCCAGCAGAACGTCGACCACGAGGCGGTGCCGCGAGCGGGCCCGGGCCGCCATGTCGTGGCCGGCTGGGGTGAGGAACACGCCGCGATAAGGCTTGGCCGTGACCAGGCCCTCGCGCTTGAGCCGGCTGAGCGCCTTGATCGCGGTGGCGTGCGAGACGCCGAGGCGGCGGGCCATGTCGGTGGTGCGCGCCTCGCCCTGCTGCTCCAGCAGGTCGGCGATCAGTTCGGCGTAATCTTCGAGCAGCGCGGTCGATTGCGCGGAGCGGGCGCGGGCGAAGCGGTCCGCCTGCACCGGGGGCGTCGGCAACTCTGTCGTTCCGGACATGATTTTATCCTCCCACCACGTCCCATAGCAGCTTCAGGTTCAATGCGACGATGAGCGCCGCGATGGACCAGGCGACCAGTCTTGTCACGCCGGAGATGGCGAACGAGCCCATGACCTCTCGGCTGCCGACGAAGGCAACCAGCGGGATCATCGCGAACGGGAGTTGCATCGACAGGATCACCTGGCTCAGCACCAGGAGCTTGCCCGTCCCGCTCTCGCCGTAGATCGCGGTCACGATCAGCACCGGCACGATCGCGATCGACCGGGTCACCAGGCGGCGTTGCCAGGGCTTCAGGCGCAGGTCGAGGAAGCCCTCCATGACGATCTGCCCGGCCAGCGTCGCCGTCACGGTGGAGTTCACGCCGGAGGCGAGCAGTGCCACCGCGAACAGGGTGCTGGCGACGCCGACGCCCAGCAAGGGCGAGAGCAGGGCGTGCGCGTCGCCGATCTCGGCGATCTCGGTCCGTCCGCTGGCGTGGAAGACCGCGGCGGCCAGGATCAGGATGGCGGCATTAACGAGCAGCGCCAGGCTAAGGGCGACCACGCTGTCGGCGGTGGCCAAGCGTATCGCGTCGCGCTTGCCGGCGGGAGTGCGCCCGTAATTGCGGCTCTGGACGATCGACGAATGCAGATAGAGGTTATGCGGCATGATGGTGGCGCCGATGATGCCGATGGCGATGTAGAGCATCGCCGGATTGGTGACGATCGCCGTTTGCGGGATGAAGCCGTGCAGGATGGCGGCGACCGGCGGTGCGGCCATGGCGATTTGCAAGCCGAAGCAGGCGGCGATCACCGCCAGCAGGGCGATGACGAAGGCTTCCAGCGAGCGCATGCCGCGGCGCATGAGCAGCAGCACGAGGAATGCGTCGAGCGCGGTCAGCGCGGCGCCCAGCAGCAGCGGCAGCCCGAACAGCAATTGCAGCGCGATCGCGGTGCCGATGACCTCGCCCAGGTCGCACGCGACGATGGCCGCCTCGCAAGCGAGCCAGAGGGCGAGACCGACCGAGCGCGGATAACGCTCACGACAGATCTGCGCCAGGTCGCGGCCGGTGGCGATGCCGAGGCGTGCGGCGAATGTCTGCACGATCATCGCCAGCACGCTCGAGAGCAGCACGACGCTGAGCAGGGCGTAGCCGAACTTCGAGCCGCCGGCGATGTCGGTCGCCCAGTTGCCGGGATCCATGTAGCCGACCGAGACCAGGTAGCCGGGTCCGGAGAAGGCGAGCAGGCGCCGGAACAGCCCGCCTTGGACCGCGACGGTGCTATGCACTTCGGAGAGGCTGGGCGGCAGGGTCGCGATTGGACTGTCGGTGTCGGGCATACTGTGTGGATCGCGATGCAAGATGTAGCAATGGCTACACTATCGTGAGTGCGGCGTTTTCGGCAAGGGTTGTTGTGGCGGCAAGGCCACAACCCGGAGCGCCGACTTGCGAATCCCCTGGACACAAAAGCCCGGCGGGTGTCCGTTTGGATTTCTGTGCGGATTCGCTCGCCGCGCAATCTGTTGAGGATGCGCCAGAGCGAACCAACCACATATAGTAGGGCGACAGATGAACGCATTCACTTCCGGAGATGCCGCCTTGTTCGATGCCGTGCAGCTTCAAGGCCACCATCAAGTCCGCGTGGACCGTTCCCGGGACCGTCTGCTGACCGATTTCGGGCGCGCCACGCTGGATGACCGCTACCTCATGCCGGGCGAGGGCTACCAGGATCTGTTCGCACGAGTGGCCAGCTTCTACGGCGACGACGCGGCGCACGCTCAGCGCATCTACGACTACATGAGCCGGATGTGGTTCATGCCGGCCACGCCGATCCTGTCCAATGGCGGCACGCAGCGGGGCCTGCCGATCTCCTGCTTCCTCAACGAGGCGTCGGACAGCCTCGACGGCATCGTCGGGCTTTGGAACGAGAATGTCTGGCTGGCCTCCAAGGGCGGCGGCATCGGTTCCTACTGGGGCAACCTGCGCTCGATCGGCGAAAAGGTCGGGATGAACGGCAAGACCAGCGGCGTGATCCCGTTCATCCGCGTGATGGACAGCCTGACGCTGGCGATCTCGCAGGGCTCGCTCCGCCGCGGCTCGGCCGCGGTCTACCTGCCGATCTCGCATCCCGAGGCGGAGGAGTTCATCGAGCTGCGCCGCCCGACCGGCGGCGATCCCAACCGCAAGGCGCTCAACCTGCACCACGGGCTGCTGATCTCGGACGCGTTCATGCGCGCCGTACAGGCCGATGAGCCCTGGATTTTCACCTCGCCCAAGGACGGCGCGCTGGTGCGCCAAGTGAGCGCGCGCTCGCTGTGGATCCGCATCCTGACGGCGCGGATCGAGACCGGCGAGCCCTATCTGGTGTTCTCCGACGCGGTGAACAACGCGCGTCCCGACCACCAGAAGCTGGCGGGGCTCGAAGTCAAGACCAGTAATCTCTGCAGCGAGATCACCCTCCCGACCGGGATCGACCAGTATGGCAAGCAGCGCACGGCCGTCTGCTGCCTGTCCTCCCTCAATATCGAGACCTGGTTCGAGTGGAAGGATCAGCCGCTGTTCGTCGAGGACATCATGCGTTTCCTCGACAACGTGCTACAGGACTTCATCGACCGCGCGCCTGAAGGGATGGAGCGGGCGAAATACTCGGCTATGCGCGAGCGTTCCGTCGGCCTCGGGGTGATGGGGTTCCACTCCTTCCTGCAGGCGCAGCAGGTGCCGTTCGAGAGCGTCATCGCCAAAGTCTGGAACATCAAGATGTTCAAGCAGATCCGCACGCAGGCCGATGCCGCCAGCCGGGTCCTGGCGGAGGAGCGCGGCCCTTGCCCCGATGCGGCCGACTATGGCGTCATGGAGCGGTTCTCCAACAAGATGGCGATCGCCCCGACCGCCTCGATCAGCATCATCGCCGGCAATACCAGCCCCGGCATCGAGCCGATCGCCGCCAACGTGTTCCTGCAGAAGACCCTGTCGGGCAGCTTCACGGTGCGCAACCGGCACCTGCAGCAGTTGCTTGCGGAAAAGGGCATGGACCGCGACGACGTCTGGTCTGGCATCACCCTCAACAAGGGGAGCGTGCAGCATCTCGACTTCCTGTCAGAGCAGGAGAAGGCGGTCTATCGGACCGCGTTCGAGCTCGATCAGCGCTGGGTGGTCGAGCATGCCGCCGACCGGACGCCTTATATCTGCCAGAGCCAGTCGGTGAACCTCTTCCTGCCTGCCAACGTGCACAAGCGCGACCTGCACCAGATCCATCATCTGGCGTGGAAACGCGGGCTGAAATCGCTGTATTATTGCCGCAGCCTGTCCATCCAGCGGGCGGATGCGGTGAGCGAGAAGGTGGTGCGGCCGACGGCATTCGCGCTCGCACCGTCGCTGGCCGCCGCCGACCCGGCGGCACCGGCGATCAACAACTACGAAGAATGTCTGGCCTGCCAGTAGGCGGCATTCGCAAAGGATTTCCGATGGACGGTATCAACCAACTCCCCAAGCGCCTCGACCTGCTGACCGAGAACCCGGTCTACAAGCCGTTCCGCTATCCGTGGGCCTACGAGGCGTGGCTGACGCAGCAGCGCGTGCACTGGCTGCCGGAAGAGGTCCCGCTCGCCGACGACGTCAAGGATTGGCACCGCAACCTGACCGAGGCGGAGCGCAACCTGCTGACGCAGATCTTCCGTTTCTTCACGCAGGCCGACGTCGAAGTGAACAATTGCTATATGAAACATTATAGCCAGGTGTTCAAACCGACCGAAGTGCTGATGATGCTGTCCGCATTCAGCAATATCGAGACCATCCACGTGGCGGCCTACAGCCACCTGCTCGATACGGTCGGCATGCCGGAAGGCGAATACACGGCCTTCATGAAATATAAAGAAATGAAGGATAAATACGACTATATGCAGTCGTTCCGGGTAGACAGCAAGCATGAGATCGCCAAGACGCTGGCGGCCTTCGGCGCGTTCACCGAAGGGCTGCAGCTGTTCGCCTCGTTCGCGATCCTGCTCAACTTCCCCCGCTTCAACAAAATGAAGGGGATGGGCCAGATCATCTCCTGGTCGGTGCGCGACGAGACGCTGCACTGCCTGTCCATCATCCGCCTGTTCCGCACTTTCGTGCAGGAGAATCCGGAGATCTGGACCGAGGAACTGCGCCAAGAGATCTACCAGGTCTGTGCGACGATCGTCGACCATGAGGATGCGTTCATCGATCTGGCATTCGAGCAGGGACCGATCGAGGGCCTGCGCGCGGCCGAGGTCAAGACCTACATCCGCTACATCGCGGACCGCCGCCTGATGCAACTCGGGCTAAACCCGCTCTTCCACATCGACGACAATCCGCTCACCTGGCTCGACGACATGCTCAACGCCGTCGAGCACGCAAATTTCTTTGAGAATCGATCGACCGAGTATAGCCGGGCGTCGACCCTGGGAAGCTGGGAAGAAGCCTTCGCCGACGCCGTATTCGAAACCACCCAGCCGCAAGGAGCGATCGAACTTCGATGAGACGATATGGCGCGATCGCCGGGTGAAGACGAGATCGCCGGCACGGATGTGCCGGCGCCTCAGCCACTGGTCCCTATCCGGCGCCATACGCGCCGGCTTGAGGACAAGCTGCTCGTCGCGTTCCATCACGCCTGCGACGTCGCCGACCTCGAAGTGGCGCGGCACGTCCTCCAGGTGCTCGAGCTGATCCTGGCCCGCAAGCCCATGACCCCCGACCCGCATCGGCGTCGGAACATGGAAGGTTTCGTGGCCGCTCACGAACGCTTGTGGAGCTTGCGGCACCGGGAGAACTAGCGCGAAGCCGGCGGTGGCGGCGGATACGCCTCCTCGGGATGCTGCTCGTCGCCGGGCGGCGGCGATTGAGCGACCAGGTTCTCCGGCATCGACGGTCCCGCCTGGGGCGGCGCGACCGGCGGCGCGGTCGTTTCCGGCGCCCGCGGGTTGCCCGACCCTTCCTTCAGCGGAATGATAATCGGCTGCGCCCATGCCGGCACCGCCAGCAACGCCGCCAGCACGATCAAACCGCCCCGTGTCATGCCCAACATGTTCATG